>Ga0255765_1000448_pt1 | contig 55103 bp, 34 predicted proteins | sample 041ome_8_FD_179965 | JGI IMG/M metagenome (GOLD analysis project Ga0255765, IMG submission 179965) | Coastal salt marsh microbial communities from the Groves Creek Marsh, Skidaway Island, Georgia - 041407BS metaG (version 2) | ecosystem: Environmental > Aquatic > Marine > Intertidal zone > Salt...
ATCAGTCATCGGTCATCGGTCATCGCTCGTCGCGCGGCTCATGATGTGGCTCGGTATGGGTACAATCACCCCCTCCCAACGACCAATCGTGATCAGGCACCACGTCACACACACACACAAAGACCAGACGACGACGGACAGAGGCGAAAAAATCTCTCCGCGCTCGGTCGCCGTCACAGCGCTGCTCGACGACGACGACGACGACGACGACGACGACGACGCGGTGCGATCACGCGCGCGGCGATAGAGACGCTTGGTATCGAGGTGCGCGTTGACGTGTCGTCGCGACGCGCGGTGCGGCGTCACTGGGACGCGCGGATGACGATGGCGATGGAAAAAGCCACGAAGAGTGGATAACGAGACACGAATGGACGCCCATATTGCGTCGTGACGCGCGCGTCGGCGTCGACGACGTTGACGAATCGTCATGGGCGATATCTGGTCTCGTGATGACGTTGCGGTGTCTGCGTCGCACAGCGCGGCGCATCGAACGGCGCACGGGGCGTGCGGTGGAGAGATAATCAAATCGTTCTCGGCGCGGCGATATCTGGCGTCGGCGTCGAGCGACTGACTGATTGCGTGGCGTTTCTATAGGTGTCGATCGATTGATACGTACGATATGAGTACGAGTATGAGTAAGGAGAATAGCGAACCGCTCGGATTGGGCGGTCTCGCGGCGGCGCTTCCGCAGTCGAAAAAGGAGAAGAAAATCAACGACGCCGAAGCCGCGCGGGCAAAGGGCAACGTCAAGTTTGCCGCCGGGGATATGCTCGGGGCGATTAAGGAGTATGATGCGGCGTTGGCGTTGAATGCGAACGATGCGAGTGCGATGGTGAACAAAGCGGAGTGTTATTTGCGATGCCGGATGTTTGCCAAGGCGTTGGAGTGCGGCGAGCTCGCGATGGCTGCCGCGGGCGAGCTCGCGACGAGCAAGCAGACCAAGTTGAAGGCCATGTACAAGACAGCGATGGCGTTGAATGGATTGGCGCGATATGTTGATGCGGGCGCCACGGCGCAGGCGGCGATCGAGTTGTGTGGGGATGCCAAGGAGGATGCTCCGGTGAAGGCGACGCTCGAAAAAGTCAAGCTCGAGTGCGAAATGCTCAAAGAGCAGGCGTTTACGGGCAACTTTGACATGGGCGCGTTGTACTTGAACCGCATGGGCGCGAGTTTTCGACGATGCGCTGATTATATTGGGCCTGTGCAGGTGTCACGGCTCAATGACGGCAGGCGCGGGGTGACGACGACGCGATCCGTCAAGGCGGGCGATTTGCTCGTGGTGCAGTCGCCGCTCACCGCGGCTGGGTTCAACAAGGGCGTGGAGCAGAATCTCGTGCGCGGCTTGTTCGCGGCGTTGCAACAAAACGCGGGTGATTGGGATATTTTAAAGTGTCTACCTACATGCGCCGAGGATGAAGCCAAGGAACCGCCATCGATGAATTTGTTCCGCAAGCACGTAGGCGCCTCCAGAGTGGAAACCGTCGTCGCGCCCGATTCTCAAGATGAACTCGCGATTTTACCCAAGATTGTCTCTCACTGCGCCATCACCGGTCGTAAGACCGTCGGTGTGTGGGCAGTGCCAAGTTTTATCAACCATTCGTGCGCGCCAAACGCGCACCGCTTGAATGTCGGTCAAGTGATGTTGATTTTTGCGTCGCGCGATTTGGCGGCGGGCGCGGAAATCACCATCAAGTATTACGATACTTTGATCCCGAAAAAAGAGCGCGAAGCGTATGCGTCAAAGCGCGGCTACACGTGCAATTGCGCACGGTGTGCGTTTGAATCCACGGGCGATGTCGACGCCGAGACCAAGGCTGCGCTCGAGGCGGAGGGCAAGGATGAAGGCGCCGGTCCGATTACGCGTCTCATCGGAAGCTTGCGACGCAAGCTCAAACCGGTTTTCAAGACTTTCCAAGAGGAAATTGCGGTGATGAAGGCGACCAAGGGCGAAAAGGTGCCAAACATTAACCCGCTCATAGAGCTTCGCGATTGGTTTGAGAATCGCTTGAACGCCTTGCAATTGACCGAGTCGCAAGCGGCGATGGTGCGCATGTCGTGCTTTTCCATGTACGAAACCGTGTCGCTGGGCTTGTCCCTCATGGGTGCGGGCGAAGAAAAACACTTGTTACTCAAGCGTATGTTGAAGGATTTGAACGTCGTCGATCCGGGAGGGTTCCACACATGCAAGCAAAGCACCATGTTGGCGAACAACGCCCGTCGCGCGTTTGGCAAAACCTCCCCAGAGGTGCTCGAAGCTACGGAACTCATGGTTGAGGTGCACCGATTGCGTTACGGCGACGTCGATGGGGAAGATTTGGTTGAAATCGTGCGCCGCACGGAGCAATCCATCGCGGAAGAGACTGGTGAATTTTGCGAGCTTTAGGTTGGTAATATTTAACGTGCATTTCTTGATTACATTTTGATACTTCTAGTGCTTTCCGCCGATGACGACGCCATCGATTTCGCGCTGCGTAGAACTCATGGCGGAGTCGTATCGCGAGCGTAACTCTTTCGGCACGTCGCGTAAGCGCGTGGCTTGAAACTTCTTCATCGCCCTCTCAAACGCTTCGTCGTCCAAGCCTTGCGCGTCGACGTCGACGTCTAAATCATTCATGACCGCCGCGAGAGCGCTGCTGATGTCTCGCACGCCGAACGCTTCTCGGGGCGGCGGCTCGAGCGTCTTGCGCTGCTTTTTCTTTGCGTCCTCCGCGACGGCGTCCACGGCGACGACGTTTTCATCTTGCGCTTCAACCTGCGCTGGTATTCGCGCCGCCTTGGGTTCATCCTTGACGACGTTTTCTTCGCGTTCGAATGTCACCTTACGTCCAGTCTTTGATGCCACGAGCTGCGCCTGCAATTGCGAAATTTGTGCGTGCTTAAGCTTGAGCTCGGCGTCTTTGCGCGTGATTTCCTCTTGCAAGATTTGCTCATTCGCCGACACCCAACTGTTTTGCTTTTCCTCAGCCACCCACTTGGAGGCGGCGTCTTTATCGCGGCGCAGCACTTCATTTTCGCGCTTCAATCGCTCAATCTCGGCGTAGTTGCTCTTCGTAAGCTCGCGCAAGCTCACGATCTCTTGCGTTTCTTGCGTCTTTTGATTCGACGTCTTGGCGCTCATGGCTTGCAGCGTTTCGTGCAAAGCCCGACGTTCTTCGTCGCGGCGCTCGAGCGCGCTACGTAGTTCAGCCGCAGCGTCGCGCTCACGCTTGATGTCTTCGTTCAACTTGTTAACTTGCGATTTGCTTTCAATCAACGCACGCTTGCTCCGCTGCGCCTCGTCGTGCACCGCGGATAACTCTGCCTTCACGCGGGACACGTTTGATTTTTCAAGCTCAGCCTTTTCACGCGCGTCTCGCACGACATTTTGAGCATCTGCAACCATGCGATTGGCTTCTTTCGTCGCCTCTACTGATTGCGACACGTACTCGGCGCGCGCCGCCGCCAACTCTGCCTTGCGCGCCGCCAACTCTCGCGCCGCCTCGGCTTGTGCCTCGGCGTGCGCCGCTCGCATGCGATCAATCGCTCCATCAAACAACTCCCGCTGCTCGCGCAACCTCTTCTCCAAATCTCTAGACGCGCGCTCCGCCGCTTGTGCCTCCCCGCGTCGCCTCGCATCCTCCAACTCAGCGCTATCTGGAGCGTTGCGCTTCTTCGCGTACTCCGCCGCCACGGCGATGAGCTCCTCCTCGTGCGTCTCGCTCATCAATCGTAACTCTCGCTGGTACTTGCGCTGATCATCGCGCTCTCGCCGTGCGCGATCTTTCCACCCTTGCGCCTCTTTTTCCGCCCGACTCTTACCCTCGCTCAGCGCTTCTTGCACGTGCAATAAATATTCAACCAACAACTGTAACACCTTGGCGAGCTCGCGCCCGCGTTTGGGCTCACACATATCGTGATTGCTAATCGCATCGATATCGCACCGCACAACGTGTTCAAGCACGCTTTCCAACGCGTCGATATCCGTCGTCGCCTTGATGCGACGGGAATCGACAGCTTGAAGGGCGATCCAATCGACGACGCGGTTCTTCGCGCGCTCGAATTCAAAGTCATCCAACCCGCCGCCGCCCTTCGTCGTCGTCGGACTCGCACCGATGGTATCTAAGAACACATCATCATCATCGGCGTCGTCTTCATCGGCGTCCGCGCCATCGCGCGCGAACAGCGCGTTCGTGCGCGTGCGCTCGGGCGAAAATGTCGTCGCATTTGGCGACGATGACGACGTCAACGGAAACGATAACCGTCGCGAGTCGCCCCTCGTGCCGCCGATGCGAGCGCCTGACATCGTGTGCGCGACGTGTGCGCGTGCGCCCGCGCGTTCGCCAGCGCGTCGGTGCGCGATTGCGTCGACGTGTGCGGTTGAGCGCATTCGCGTCACAATGATTCGCGCCGCTGCAGTGCCGGCCCTAACGCCGCCGCGACGCCCATCGCGCACGCGCGCGATGCGAAATGACGCCCACGCGCACGTCTGGCCGTCGATGACGTCGTACGCGTACGCGCCCGAACACATCCCGCCGTGCGTCGGCGATGTCGATTCGATTTTGCGAGTGATGGATGATGTTGGCGTCGCACGAACGCTGCTTGTGCAGCCGATAAACATGGCGTTCGATCACGCGTACGTGCGAGAGGCGATTCGTGCGCATCCGACGCGGTTCGTCGGGTGCGCGCTGGCGAATCCGAGCGCGGGTTCGGCGGGCGTTGAGGCGTTGCGCGCGCTGCTCGAGGGTGATGGCTTTCGAGCGGCGCGGTTTAATCCCGCGCTCTGGCCTCGTGGGCACGCGATGGATGACGACATTGGACGGGAGATGTATTCGTTAATTGGTGAATTGGATTGTGTATGTTGCTTCATGTGCTTTAATGGATTGCGCGCGAGGCGTGACGGCGACCCGAGGACGAGCGTCGAAGCTATTCGGAATTTGCTCGAGGCGTATCCGAAAACAAAAGTGTTAATCGATCACTTTGGGTTTTGCAAGGGCGTTGAAGATGAGAGTTTTGGTGATTTATTAGCGTTGAGCGCGTTCGAGAATGTCATGGTGAAGTGTTCGGCGCATTTTCGCGTGCAGACGAGCGAAACGTCGACGCGCGAGCAGCTCGAGGCGTTGCTCGACGCTTTTGGTGCGAATCGATTACTATGGGGCTCGGACTACCCGTTCGTCACTATGCAAGACGGTGGATACGAGCGTGCGTTCGGGATCATTCCATCGCAGCGCGCAAGTGTGCGTGCGTTGGCGACTGACGCCGCATACGACACCGTTCTTGGCGGGTCGTTTGATGTTCTCTTCCCCAAATGATTCTGATTCATCGTTAGTTCATTGTTTGTGTTGTTGTTGATGTGCATTAAATCCAGCTATCATATAGTTTAAATCGTTCCGTTGACTGTCTATGTCATTTATTCCCATTGCTCGAGATCGTTTTCTGAACGAATGGCGAGAAGCAACGCCGAATCGATGCCAGAGTCTCTAGGCAACGCCACGCGACCGCTTCGCGCAACTTCCAAGATACCGTACGGCTCAAGTAAGGCTTGAACGGCGCTAATTTTACGCTGACGTCCACTCACCTCGATCGTCACCGTGTCTTCAGACACGTCCGCAACCTTGGCGCGGAAAATGTTGCACATGTCAATGATTTCCGCGCGCTGCGACCGAGAGCACACAACCTTGAGGAGCATGAGCTCGCGCTCGGTGAACGGTGTCATCGTGATGTCTTCAGCGGAAATTACATACGGAACCTTGAGAATTTGCTTGAGCAACATCGCAATGTCTTCGTACGTACCCGGAACGACGGTGGAGATGCGCGATACATCAAACGTCTTCTCCGGACCGACGCCCAAAGATTGAATATTGTAACCACGACGAGCAAATACGCCAGTGATGGAATCAAGCACCCCTGGACGGTTGTCGACGACAATAGACAGCGTGTGCGGGGTGTACTTGGCGTTTTGATCCATCTTGTCAATGTCAATCTTGTCCGAACCCGAGCCCAAACCGCTAAACGACGAGCTCAACACCGGCACGTCCCAAACCCCTACGTCGTCATTCTCGAGCGTAGAGTACACGTCACCCACGTTCAAATCACCATCGTCATCGTGGTCCATACCAGCAACCGCGCGGACGATGCGAGACGCCAAGATACTCTCATATTTCGCGCTCTTCTCCTTGATGTTCAACCCACTCACGGCATCCTTGGCTTTCCGCATAGCCTCCATGAGTTTCACCCGTCTCGAACGCGCCTCACTGTACACCGGTTCGCGCTTGAGCGCCAACTTCCCCGTTCTCGCAACTTGAATGATCCCAAACTTCATCAACGCGCTCTGAAACGCTCGATTCTTACCCGGGTCCCCGGTGACGCTCATCGTCAACGAGTGCTCCGCCACGTCCACCACGCTCGCTCGGAAAATCCGGTTAATCTCCAACACTTGCGATCGCTGTTCGGGCTCACACTTCACCTTAATCAACATCAACCCTCGCTCGACGCACTCTTTATTCGTGACGTTCTCAACCTTTCTCACCTTTGCTAACTTGTTCACTTGCTTAATCAACTTTTCCACGTCGCCGTCTGAACAAATCACGCTTATCGTAAAGATCGCCTTATCAATGTTCAACCCAACCGCCAAAGACTCGATGTTATACCCACGTCTGGCGAACACCCCAGCCACGCGGTTGATCATCCCAGTCTCGTCCGCGACGTAGACTAATATCGTGTGCCGGCGCAACCCTCCCGAGAGCTTCGCCGGGCCTTGGTACACGTCCCCAGTCGCGCCGCTCGCGTCGTACGACGTCGGCGAGAGTTCAAACCCGCCGTCGTTCGCGCGAACAACCACCGCGGTGCGTCGCACCGAGCACGCGAACGCGAACGACGCCGCAGTCGACGCGCGCATCGCGGGCGCGCATGCGAACGAGGGCTTCGCCGCAACCCCTCGAGTTTGACGGCGCGCCGCAGTCGACGCGTCGCCGATCGCGCCGAAATGCGCGCGCGCGCGCGTGGTAAACATGACGATGCGTGCGTGCGCGAGGTGCGGGCGGTGCGGAGACGGCGCGGCGCGCGTGCGTGCGCGCGCGAAAGTGACGCTCAGGGGCTTGACGTGCGGTCACTGTGCGGCGCGCATGGCGACCGCGATGGATGCGCGCGTGCGCGCGAACGCGAACGATGTCGGCGATGTGAATGTTGGAGCGCTCATGGCGCGCGGGGCGCTGACGAGCGCGTTCGCGTGTGGTACGTCGCGCGTAGACGTTGAGATGTGAATGCGCTGCATTGATGTCATCGCGTGTGCTTTTTCGTGTGCGCGTGCATGGCGACGACGCGCGACTGACGCGGACGTGTGATTGGCACCATTGTAGGGTATCGCGTGTGTGTGCTGGATACCACGATCGATGCGAGCGACGGGGAGCGGTGTGGGAAGGCTATAGTTGCGGGTCGCGCGCGCGCGAGCGGCGTCGACGAGGACTCTGGGACGACGGTAAAGACTCGTTTAACGATTTCTTACGCCGAGCCGTCAGAGTTGCAAACGATTTTGGGCAAGTACAGTTCAGATATTGACGCCTACGACGTGTTGGCGCTGGAGCCACTCGGGGCGAAGGCGTTCGCGAGCGCATGCGCGAATAAGCACGCCGACGTCGTGAGCGTTCGAGCGCGCGGGCGGCTCGCGTACAAGTTCACCGCATCCGCGATGAAAACTGCGCTGGATAATAAAATATTCTTCGAGTTATGCTATAGCGACGCACTCAAGGACTCGACGTCACGGCGTTGGTTCTTTACGAACGCGAGCGCGCTGGCGCGGGCGACGCGAGGCGGTCGCGACTGCGTGCTGTTGAGCTCTGGGGCCACGAAACCGTTGGAAGTTCGCACAATGTACGACGTGGCAAACTTAGCGACATTCTTTGGAATGTCCGAGGCTAACGCGAGAGCGGCGATGACGGATAACGTCGATCGCATGCTGGCGCTCGCGAAAAGGCGACGAAACGTCAAGTTTTCTGCCTCGAGCGTCGAGCTCATGGAAACGACATAATAGACGAAAGAATAAATAGGTAGCTGTATGTATTGATATGTGTGTATGATATGTGTGTATGTCTAATGCGTGCGAGTGCGTGCGAGTTTACTTCATCGTCATCGCCCCTCCTTGGTCTTTATCGCGCTCAGTCAATCCAACCAACCACGCGCCGCCGAGATACAAACTCATCAACGGTGCGGCGAGAAGAAGCTGCGTAAACGGATCGGTAGAAGGCGTCAACACCGCCGCGGCAACGACAGAACCGACGACGACGTATCTCCACACGCTCAACATTTGCTTGGAGGACACGATACCCGCTTGTCCGAGCAAGAGTTGAATCACGGGCACTTGAAACGACAACCCGGTGGAGAATAACAACACGAGCACGAATTCAAAGTACTGATCAATGGACCAAAGCGACTCGACCGCACCTTCGGCGTAGCCGACAAAGAATTTTAAAGCCGCCGGCACGAGCACGGCGTAGGCGAAAGCGATACCGCCATAGAACAACACCGACGAGCCGAGCACGATTGGCCCGAGCGTCTTGCGTTCGTTCAACGTCAAGCCTGGCAAGACGTACGCGATGGCTTCGTAAAGCACCACCGGCGCACCCGCGAGCAAGCCCGTGTATCCCGCAACCTTCACCGTGGTGAAGAAATACTCACCCGGACCGAGCTGTAAGAAACGAACCCCTTGTTCCTTCACCGGCTCTTCCAAAAAAATTGTCAAATCCTTGGCAAAGCAAAAGCACACCAAAATCAACGTCCCGACGACCGCGGCGCTCACCAACGCGCGCTCACGAAGTTCCTCTAAATGTTCCCAAATCGTCATCTCAACATCGTCCGGGAGCTCCTCCTCCCCGGGGTACAAAAAGCTTCGCACTTGTTCGCGCTGCTTATCCGGCTCGGGGGCTTTCACAAACGCCGCCGACTTTTGCGCCGCGGTTAGCGGCACCATTTCCGTCGAACGCATCGCCGCCGGCGCTGGCGTAGGCACCACCGGGACGTTCTCGCTCCCAAACGCTGGATCATTCGTCAACGACGTCTTAAACGACGGCGTAGACGACGCGCTCGAGCTCGAGCTCGAGCTCGACGATTCACCTTTAGCCGACCCACGCGTAATTCTCACCCCTTCGTCACCGCTCCCGAAGCGAAACATCACGCTCTCGTCGTCGTCGCCGACGGCAAAATCATCCTCCATCGATCCCGCGCATCGTCCATCGCGCGCACGCGCGCGACGGCCATTCGCGACGGCGATTCGCGCGGTGGCTGACGATCGCATGCGCTCTCTCTCGTGTGTCCCCGCAGCGCGCGGCGCGCGCGCCGCGGCGGCGGCGCTCGGTCTAGCGCACGCAAACATGTGTGCGGCGTGCGTGTGCGGCGTGCGTGCGACCGCGAGCGGTCCGGGCGTCGCGCGGCGGCGTGTGCGGTTGCGACGACCTGGGCCGCGACGTCATCGTGTCGTAAACCCTAGACGCATCTTTATCAGATGAATTTGAATTCGTATGCATCGTACACTATTAATTTTAACTCGATGAGCTGTTTTTGAAAATACTGTCTGTTGGGCACCGTCGCACGCGCGACGAGCCTCGAGTGCGCGACGCGCGCGCGCGCGGACGCCGCGGACGCCGAACGCCACCGCGCGTGCGACCGCATTTCTATCGTCATTTCACGCCGCGTTCGCGACGAAGGCACCGCCGGTGACTGCGCACCGTCGCCTGAGCTGGTGCTGGAGTGCCTCGTGGCGCTGTAATCCAACCGTCGCTTCGCGCACGTTTCGTACGCCATGAGCGATCGCACGGCGCACATCGCGCACGAATGGCTCGCTAAGTGCGCGAACGTCGTCGTCGACGCGCGGTGCGGCGACGCGCGGACGGCGGCGGGGGATGCGTCGACGTCGGCGTCGGGCAAGCCGAATCGATGGTTTAACGCGAGCTACGCGAACGCTCGCGCGGTTGACGACGCCCTGCGCGCGAGAGAGCACTCGGGCGAGGCGCACGGGAGCGATGCGGATGCATACGCGCGCGTGTTTTTCATAGATGTGTTCGTGACGTGCGAAGATGGAGGGAAGGAGCTGGTGGAGCGTTGGGCGTTTCATAGCGGAGCCGAAGCGCGCGACGTGGGCGGGAATAATCATTTCAATAAGGATTTAGAGACGAGCGTGGTATACAAGCGAGCGGTGATTATGGTGAGAACGTTGATTGCACTGTTACGTACGCTTCCCGCGCACGGCATGCGATGGAGATCGATGCGGAACATGAACGGGCGAGGAATGGGCGCCGAGGCGGCGGGACGTTTTAATTTTCAAATTCGAGAAGAGGACGACACAAAGGCATCGGTGGTGACAGCGCTCGCGGACGCACATCCTGGCAGAGATGCGGGATATAGAACATATATGTTTACCGACGTTCCGACGTCGATGGGTAAGCTTAGGGCGTGTGTGTACTTTCTAGACGCGTTGTCGATGCGAGCGCTCGAGGAGCGATGCGTTCGAGCCGCGCACGCGAGCGCAAACACGAGCGATATCGCCCTCGTCGGGGGCGACATGTCGCTGTCACCGTCGCCGACCAAAGGACATTTGGGTTCATCGCCGAAACCTGAGCGGCTGATCGTCGAGGCTGCGATTGCCGCGAGTGCGTTGGCTCGAGGGTTGCGTTTCGACGATGTCGACGTCGACGACTCGCCGACAACGACGACGACAACGACGACGCTCAAGGAGGTCGGCGGCGAGACCGCCACGAGACCACCGCAGCCACCTCACGCGATTGTGATGAAAGCATCGCAATCCTCGGACTCCATCGTCACGCAAACGCCGATGCCGAGCATCGCCATGGCGAGTTACACGAGCCCAAATCATCAACGATTTGACAACGCGCCGAGTTCGGCGCCAAACAGAGGGCCGGCGCCCATTTACGGCTTTCACGCCGCCCCGGTGCCGTCGCCGTCTCAACGAGCCGCGTCAGCGGATGTGGCGACGAAGAAAAGCATTGCATCAGCGCTGCCGCCGAGACGCCCAGAGTCGTGCTTGAAGATTGACGCGGGCACGTCCATCGACCGCGTGGATTTTACGAGCGACGCGGCGTCGACGCGGCAGCATCGTTTAGACTCGTTCTCGTCACCATCGAGGCGCGAAGGATTTGCACCGACATCGCCGCTCGCGAGTGCGCAGCCAGAATCGCCATCGAGCCCGCACTTCGCGGGTGCGACACCGATTGCGTGCTCGCCTCGCGTCGCGCGCGACTCACCCGGCGGCGGTTCGGTTGGGAAATCGTCCCGAGCGCCTTGGGGTGGATTCGTGTGCCCCGAGTCCCCATCCCCCAGCGTCTCGTCCCCACGTCTCATTCGTGGCGCATCGATGAACAGCGCACACCCATCAATGAGCAGCGCGCACCGCGCATCGTGGTCTCCGAGCTCGAGTTTAGGCACGTCGTTGCGCGACGTCGTCGGCGTCTATCCGCATTCGCCCGGCGCCGCGCAGCGAAGACTCAGCGGTGCCGCCAGCGACGGCGGCACCAGCGTCGGTGGCGCCAGCACCAGCTCACCTCACGCCGACGACACGGGCGAATTTGCCCCATTCGCGCTCGACGAAGACCCATCCGCGACGTACGTCGAGCACACGCCCGCGGATTTACTCCAGCTGCTCGAAGCGCCGCCCGCGCTCCGCCGCGCCGACGACGACATCCGCGCCCTCCCGCTCGACGCCGCCCTGGACGACGACGACGAAGACGCCACCACTGTGCCCATGCTGCACTCCGGGACGCGCCAACGCATCACCCTCGATTGGGCGCTCGAGGAAATTAGACGCATGGACGTCGTCAAGGATGCCATGCGAGACTCGTAGACGCGCGTGTAGCTCAAAACCAAAGACTTTGGATAACCTCACACACCGACGCCGCCCTCGCGCGCGCTCGCTGTGCGCGCACGCACGCGCGATGCACGCATCCACGCGCACCACCACCACGACCACCACGGCGTCGGCGTCGGCGTCGCGTCACAGCCGCGGTTGCATCGCTTCGAGGCCACGTCATCATCCAACCCGAACATCACCATTGATTGCGCGCTGTGCGTCGTCGACGCGCGACGACGGCGACGACGCGCGACCGAAACGCGATGCCCCGATGCCGTCGTCGAGTTCGTCCTCATCCAAGGCGCCCGATGTGCCAAAACTCGCGCCGTACGCGGTGCGCGTGCACACCCCACCCCCCGAGGACCTCGGGACGTTTTCGCTCGCCAAGGACGTGCACTGCGGGGACACGATCGAATGCGCCGACGACTGGTTCATCGTCAGCCGCGTGACGACGCAGTATAATTTATGTAAGGGCAAGTACGTGAAGGACGGATCGAGGCTGGACGTGCAGCGCGCGGGGAGGTACTTTTTAAACCAAGGCTTGAATAAGCTTTTGGATTTGGACGTCGGCGAAGCGTCCGATTGACGACGCACATGCGCGGATGGATGTGTCATTGCGACAGGGTGTTTCATGCATCGAGGGTGTGTTTATCGTCAATCACGCGCGGATGGCATCGCGCGAATTCTTTGCGAGAATTTCTTTTAGAAGCCGTTGTAACTCTAGCCAAAGCGTCATAAATCGCCCACGCGCGTTGTGTTTCCGTTTCGTGACACGCGACGCGAGGCATGGAGACCCCGTCGACGACGAAAGTGACGACATCGTTGTTCGACCTCACGAATGTTTCGCCGTTGAACATCACGCGCGCGTCGTGGCTTCTCGAGCCCGCGTCGCGAGGCGGGGGGAAGATGAATACGAATGGACAATCGCTCGACGGCGTGTTCCCGTTCGTCGTGTCCCCGACCGCGAGCGTGTACGCGCCGAAACCATCGATGAAAATGGCGGCGGTGGTGTCGGCGGTCGACGCCGGCGTGGTGGTGGATCGCGTCGCGGTGGTGAAGGCGACGGCGTCGGCGGCGAATGTTCGCGTCGTCGTCCCGGTCATCGTCCCGGAGCAGCGCGACGACGGCGACGACGACGGCGATGGTGATGATGCGGTGGAAGAGTCGAGTGATGTTGTATTTGAAGCGAGATTACGCGCGGCGATGGAGGCGGAGGCGAACGGGGTGGATTTGAGCGCGATGTTTGGCGCCAAGCGCGGCGTCGCGAATTCCCCCGTCGGCTCAAAGAACGCGTTCTCGACGACCACAGCCGTCGTTGAGGAGGAGGAGGCGGCTGAAGATGTAGTGATTGGCGTCGATATGGAGCCTGAAGTGTGTGTGTCGTCGCCATCGCCGCCGCCGCCGATTGAGACGACGACAGAGACGACGACGGCAGATGTCGAACCAGAGCCGGATGCGTTTGAGCGCATGCTCGCCAAGGCGTTGGATGACGCGTGCGGCGCGTCGACATCGACGTCGATGACGAATCAAATGGTAGACATGAGCGTCAAGGGAGAAGATGCGGACGCGATCAAGCCATTCGAGGAGGCGATGCCCAAGCGTGAGTTTAAGCCCAAATTCGACGCGCGGTCGCCAGAAAAGTATGAGACGGTTCCGAAACCCGAACATTCCACGAGTGCGTTGGATTTTGAGGCCAAGCTTGAGGCGGCGATGCGCGCGGCGGAACTGGGCGGAGATTTAACGGCGATATTGAGCGGACCTTCGTCCAAGGTGATGAATTCGCCGGCGGGCGCCGATGCGCAATCGAGAGTCAACTTTCGCGAGCTCGGAATGAGCAAGACGGAACTGAAGCATCACGAACTCCACGTGGCCGATAGCGACGTCGTGGTGAATTAATTTACTCAACAAGAAAGTAAGTAAGCGAGCGCTAGGCTTTCAGTGTTGTAAATGAATCAACTCGTAAACTTACACGTGCTACGCGAATGTCGCAAAGGGCTAAAATTACTAAATCAAACATTTTCATCGACCAACCGTAAGCGGGGTCATTTGCTGTAAATCAATCAACACTTGGATGCCATTTTTCGTGCCGAGCTTGGTTGCGGCACTCGTAACGACATCGAGTCCATTGACGCCACCTTCGTCCCGCTCGCGCTCATCCGGCCACAACAGCTTGGCGCTCGCCAGCCACGCGTCTGATTCACTCCTTCGCTGCTCACCCGAGGCGCGAAGCACGCTCGAGTATCTCGCGTGTAACAGCGCACATAAATGCCGAGCTTCGTAATCGAGCACGATTTCGGCGTCTTCAACCATGTGCGGGTAGTGCATCAGTTTGATGGCATTTCTGTACAAACCTTCGGCGAACATGACGCCAGCGCCGTCGCCCAATGCGCTCGCGCCCGATGTCGATCGCAGCGCCTTTGCGACGTAGACATCACCGCTCACGGCGACGGCGACGCCAACACATGGGTGCTTATCGTCGCCCAGAGCCTCGGCGCCGCTCACGGCGCGCGCGGCGTGCGTTTCAGCGAGCGTCACGTCCTCCGCTGAGATTAAGAGCTGCGCCAGCGCCAAGCGGCAATCGACGATGATTTCTTCGGCGATGACTTTCGATGCGATCGCTCCGGGAGATTCATTAATGGACACATCCGTGGCGTACTCGAGCGCGCGAGTGTAATACTCGAGCGCGCGTGCATGTGCGTCATCGTCCGCCGCACGCAAGCGTTCAACGTGCCCGAGCGTCTTCAGCGCCGTCGCCACCGCCCATCCATGCGGCGCAGACTTTGCCTCTTCAAGCGCGGCGCGATCGATAACACTTTCAGCACATCGTTCCGCGCTCGCGAACGCGTCATCGACGCGAAATCGTGTGAGAGCTGCCAACGTTCTCGCCCCAGCCAACGCCGCCGCTCGAGACGCGTCAGACAAAGCCTTCGACTCATCCCCCAACGCGCGCTCAATCACCTCCCAAGGCTTACCCTTTGCGCATTCACGACTCGTCATCAACGCCTCCATCGCTCTCGCACTCGTCACGTCCTCCGCAGACGTCGCAAACGTCATCGCTTTCGTCGTCGCCTCTCTCGCGCTCGTCGCGTCGCCTCGGCTTCGAATCAAACTCGCCCACACCGTCGACGCCCGCGACGCGCAATCCCGCGCCGCGCCGTCATCCACGCCCGAGCCAACCTTTGCAATCATCACATCCGCGTGTTCGAGCACGCCTCGTGCGTCATCGCGCGCGCCTATACATATCAACGCAAACGCGCGTTCAGTTAGTCCGACGACGTCGCTTCAGCGCGTCTTCGCGTCTCGCGCGATCGCGCGCACCTCGCCGCCAGCGTTCGACGCCGTACGTAATCATCCCCCGCGTCGTCTCGCTCGGATCCGCCGCCGCCGACGACGACGACGACGACCACAGGCGGCGTCGCGCCGCGTCCGACGCCGCGGCGTCTCGGGTGACGCGCCGATGCGACGTCCACGACGCCGCCAGCGCGCGCGACGCCGCGAGCGACGACGACGACGGGCGCGATGGCGTCGAATGCGACGCGACCGCGCCGCGCGCCGCGCGTAACGACGCCGCGCGCGCGCGGGAGAGCGGCATCTTGAGCGATGGAAGATTGATGAAAGCCGAGTCAGCGAATGCGGCACTCTTACACACGCATATTTCACGCGACAGCGCGCGACGGACGCGAACGAACGACCATGGCGACGACGGAAACGATTGAAACTCTCAAGCATTTAGTGCGCTGTGCGCGCGAAGACACCGCGGTGCTCGACGTGGAGTCGATGAAGTTTTTTAAAGCGTGGCTGGTCGAAGACTTGAAGGCGACGATTCCTCCGCCGAAAGCGCCGCCGACGAGCGCGAATATTGATGATCCTGAGCTCATGACGCCTGATAGTGATGCCACGCATACCATGGGACCGGAGCAGCCGAAAGAAACGTTGAGTGATGACGAAGAGGCGAAGATGATTGCGGCGAAGGAAGCCGCCGCGGAAGCCGTCGCGGCGGAGAAATACGACGAAGCGATTGAAAAGTACACTGAAGCGGTGGTCATCGCCCCGAGCGCGTTGACGTACGCGAAGCGTGCGGAATGTTTCATCAAATTGCGCAAGCCTAATGCGGCGATTCGCGATTGCGATGCGGCGTTGAAGATTAATCCGGACAGCGCCAAGGCATTGAAGATTCGAGGCGCCGCGCAAAGATATTTGGGACAATACGCCGCGGCGAATGCGGACTTATCGAAAGGATTGCAGATTGATTTCGATGAACATTATGGTGATATTCACAAAGTGGTGCTGAGCCGGGTGCATGAAATGCACGTGGCGGAAGGCAAGGCGCGCGCGCAGAAGGAGGCGGAGGCGAAAGCCAAGGCGGCGGAGGCGAGAGCGCGCGCGGCGGCGGATGCCGCGAACGCTGCGAACGCCGCGGGCGGTGGTATGCCGGGCGGTGGTATGCCGGGCGGTGGCATGCCGGGAGGCATGCCGAACGTACCGCCGGAAATGCTGGAAAAATTGACGTCGGATCCCGAGCTTATGAAGGCTATGCAAAATCCCAAAGTCATGCAAGCCATGCAAGCGATGATGAGCAACCCCATGGCGGCGATGCAGTACATGAGCGATCCGGAAGTTGGGCCGGTGTTGCAAAAGCTCATGGGTATGTTCGGCGGTGGTATGCCGGGCGGTATGGGCGGCATGGGCGGTATGCCGGGCGGCATGGGCGGTATGCCGGGCGGATTTGGCGGCGGCGCCCCGCCGAGCGCCAACGACGTCGATTAATCGATCAGTCACGCTCGAACGACGATGTAGCCACACGTGCGTGGGTTGATTTGTGATTGTGATTTGTAATGCACGCGCGTTTCATCGTTTTATATAATACTAACCGCCCGCTCGCCGCACGCCTCAGAAATCAACGCGCCGACGGACGATGTCAGGCGCCGCCGCCGAAGCCGGTGGGTCTCGACTTGATCGTCTCATCAAGCTCATAGATACAGGTTCGACGCCCGACGCTCGACGCGAAGCTGCGAAACAGATCGGCGAGCTCGCGGCGTCGCACGCCGGGCAGCTCCCGAACCTTCTTCGTCGCATTCGCGCGCATTTGCGGAGCAAAAAATGGGACACTCGCGTGGCGGCGTCGGCGACGATGAGCGAAATCGCCTCGCGGCTGACGCACCCGACGATTGCGTCGCTGGAAGCTGAACAAGGTGAAGGAGCCGCGCGCTCGAGCGACGCCCAGAGCAGCGCGGCGGAGAACTCCTTCACCGCGAGCGACGCCTTGGACTTGACGTTCGAGAAGTTTGACGTCGAACGCGTGTTAGCCAAAGCGGGGATATTGCTGAGCTCGAGCGGCGTCGGATGGCATCTGGAGCACGGTCCAGGGACGAAGGCGGAGCGATTGGCGGAGGCCAAGGCGAGTTTAAAACGTCGTCTCGGTATGGAGCTCGGCCCCGAAGCCGGGGCAATGATGGATGAGAATATGAAAATGTCAGATTTGGTGAAGGATGAAGACTTGCTCGATGACGACGGGGCGAGGGTTGAGGTGAAGGAGAAGGTTGCGGTGGGCGATAGCGCGGCGGAAGCGGTGGACGGTTTGACCGGCGACGTTGATTATAGCCATCTCAGCGCTCGCGAGTTAAACAAGTTAAAACGCAAAGCCAAACGTGCGTTGAGAGAAGGTTTAGCGCCGGGAGATTTCAAACGCACGAAGAAGGATGAAGACGAGGCGCGAGCTGAGCGAGAACGCGCCGAAGCCGAGGAGGACGACGAAGAACAAGCCGAAGTCGCCGCTGGAGGGTGGCCTCTAGCGCGCACGTGCGAGGCGCTGGCGTACATGATGTTTTCTGAAGGCTGGGAAGAGCGTCACGGTGCGGCTGCGGCATTGCGCGAAGTGTTGCGTCATCAAGCGGCGAGCGCAGCGGTGTGGGCGCCGCCGCCAGGCGTGAAGCTCGAACCGGGTACGATTGAACAAGCGCGCGAGGCCAATGCCCGGTGGCTGGAAGATATGTGCGTGCGCTTGTTGTGCATCTTGGCACTCGATCGGTTCGGTGATTTCGCGGGCGATGGTGCGGTGGCTCCGGTGCGTGAGACATCGGCGCAAGCGCTCGGCGCCGCGTTGTTGCCGTTATCGCCTGAAGCGGTAGACGCCGTCGTGTCGTGCACGCTGACGCTGCTCTCGCGCCCGGAATGGGAAGTTCGACACTCAGCATTGCTTGGGTTGAAGTACATTCTGGCGGCCAAATCCGAGTTGGCGCTCGATCTGCTCCCGGCGGCGTTACCCGCGGCGACCAAGGCGCTCATCGACGCCGACGACGACGTTCGAGGTGCGGCAGCAGAGTCGCTCCTTCCCGCCGCCGAGCACTTACCCTCGCACCCGCAATTCAACGAACTGTTATCTTCGCTTTGGGGCTTGCTCACCGAACTCGACGACTTGTCCCCGAGCGCGGTACCAGTGATGAAACTCATTGCAAAATTGTATGCGCTCGAGACCACGCGCGCCAAATCATCCGTGCAGCTCGCCGAAGTCGTCCCTCGTTTATGGCCTTTCGCCGCGCATCCAATCGCATCAGTACGCCTCGCAGTGTGGCAAACGCTTTCGCGTTTGTTAGCTGTCGAGCCAAACTCTACAGCGGAACTTTGGGTACAAGAGGCGTGCGCGCCGGCGATGAGGCACGCCATGCAAGGGGCGCTCTTAGATGAAGATACCGCGAGCGCCGAAGCCGCGCGCGACGCGTGGACGGCGTTGCTGCGCACCGTGCCAATCGCTATCATTGAAGCATCGTTCATGGTGCACGGTGGGAAATGGTTCGAACTCTCGACGACGGTGGTCGCCGCCCGTCCCGAAGGCAATCTCATCTTTGTCTCGCAGCCGCCGAGCGTTAAGGGTGAAATTCGCGCTGTCGCCAAAGACTGGCCGGCAACCACCGTCGGGCGCATGCGCGGTCTCGAATGTCTCGCCCGGCTCGCCGCGGTGTTCGGCTCGAACTCGCGCACAAACTCTGTGGAGCGAATGGAGGCGCATGCGGTGTCGATGCTGACGCACGCCAATGCCACGGCGCGGCTCGCCGGTGCGCACTTTCTTACGCTCTGGCTCCACGTCGTGCCGCCAGGCCCCGAACGCCCGTCGTTGCAGGAACCTGGGGCAAAGTTGGCGGCGATTTTGGCGAACACCAATCCGGCGTATCCGAGCGCGCCTTCGCCGACGTCATACGGGGAAGTGGCGCAAATGGTCAAGTACGTAAAAAGCGAGTCTATGGCGTTCCTTCGCGTAGCGGCAACGAATGGCGTGGAAGTGACGGGCGAGGTTCCTAGTCCCGAAGCGGATGGTTTTGGTGCGGATTCCGCCGCGACGCTTTCAGCAGCTGTACCACAGGTATGTGTGCTTCGATTGTTTCCTTTGTTTTTTTGTCGCGTTTACGGAGCGCGTGTGCGGAGCGTCGACGTCATTGCGTACGATCGACCGCGCTCACTCTCACGCGCAGTGCATCATAACATAGTACTGCGCGTGTCGGACGACTTCGAGTCGTGTCCAGCTCCTACATTCATACGAGAGTACAGGTTTCCCCAGTCTAGCATTGACTTGGAAGAAGTATGACTTCTCGGATATTTTTTACGTTTCGAGAGATGCGCAACGACTGACTTTATTTTATTTTGTGACTTTTCGCACACAGACAAAGATTCAAGTGGTCGAGACCGCGAGAAGTTCTCTCCACGCATCTGCGCAGCGATTGCGTGACACGGAGGCAAAACTCCACGGCTCGGTGCTCGCAGCAGCTGCCGGCGCCGCCGTGAGCTTTGGTGCGTTACCACCCAAATTGAACCCGTTCATTCAGCCATTAATGTCTTCTGTGCGCCGCGAGCGCGACTTGGAGCTACAAAAGCGTGCCGCAAATTCAGTTGCGGCGATGATTAAGTTGTGCGCCGACCGCAAGCCGTCACCGAATGACAAGTTGTTGAAGAATATTTCAATCATGGCGTGCGGGGACATCAAGGAAACGCTTCGCGCGGGCGTTAATGAAGTTCCCGAAGAGGACGTCAAAGATGCGAAGAAAAAAGGTGCAAATGGCGGAGTCGTTGACGATGAAGAGATTAGCGAAGCCATGGTGTCGCGTTTGGGCGCGGAGGCGTGCATTCGCGCGATTTGCGCATCATTCGGAGGCGACGTTTTCTCAAAGCTTCCCGTGCTCGAGAAAATCATCGTCGCGCCCGTGGTGAACGCTCCGGCTGAGTCCGCCGACGTACTCGCGTTACAAACTCTCGTTGACGGGCTGCAAATGATCAAGGTATTCGGGCCGCTGGCGCACGAATCGCTTCGCTCAAAGGTGATTGAAGTCACGCGCGCCGCATTTGCGGCGGCGATGTACGCTGACGCCGCCGTGCGAATCACCGCGTGCAAGGCTATCGCCACAATTGCGAATGCCTACCCCGATCGCGTCATTTCACCGTTGCTCGAGTACATTGTGCCTCGTCTGGAAGATGGCGAAGCCGCCGCGGAGACGGCCACACGCGCAGGATCGGTTGGATTGGCGAGCGAGCTCACCACACGTCTCGGTTCGGCTCTCGCGCCGTATTGCGTGCTCTTGCTCGTTCCCTTAATGGGTCGTATGAGCGATCCTGACTTGAATATTCGAGGCGCCGCAACGAAAGCGTTTGCATCGCTTGTGCCGCTTTTACCACTGGCACGCGGCACGACGCCGCCCGAGGAATTAACCCAAAAGCAAAAAGAGCGTTCGACCAAGGATGGTGAATTCCTCGAAGCGCTCCTGGACAATAGCAAAATCGAAGACTTCAAGCTCCCATTCAAGTGTTCGCGCACGTTGCGCCCGTACCAGCAAGACGGCGTAAACTGGCTTGCGTTTTTGCGTAGGTTTAAGCTTCATGGAGCGCTCGCAGATGACATGGGTCTCGGAAAGACGTTGCAGTCGACGTGCATTTTAGCCGCGACGACGATTGAACGCAAACAGGCTGGCAAGAAGAACTTGCCGCACTTGGTTATTTGTCCGACCACGCTCGTCGGGCACTGGGCGTACGAAATCTCGCAATACGTTGATTCTGACGTGTTGCGGCCGCTCGAATACCAAGGCGCACCCGGAGATCGCGTCGCGATGCAAAAGCACTTTTCAAAGTACGACGTCGTCATCATGTCGTACGAATCCGTACGCGCGGACGAAGATACGCTCGGGAAATTCGATTGGTGCTACTGCGTACTGGATGAAGGTCATGCGATTCGAAACCCAAAGAGTCGCATCACGCAAGCCGTCAAGGCGGTGCGCGCTGAACATCGCTTGTTATTGTCCGGCACGCCAATTCAAAACGACGTCGTGGAATTGTGGAGTTTGTTTGACTTTTTAATGCCGGGATTTTTAGGCACCGAAAAAGAGTTCAAGGCGACGTACGGCATCGCTGCTGCGCGTTCAGCCGCGGCTAAAAAAGGCGGTGGGTTATCCGAACAAGGTGCGCTCGCCACGGGAGCCTTGCATAAGCAAGTCATGCCGTTCGTCATGCGCCGCACGAAGGATCAAGTGTTGAAGGATTTACCGCCGAAAATCATTCAAGATGTCTACGTCGACCTCACCGAGGCGCAACGGAAGATGTACGACTCCTTCGAATCAAGCGACGCAAAAGATCAAGCCGTCGATGCGATTCAAAGTGGGGGCAGCGCCGAGGGCGCCGCGCAGCACGTTTTCCAGACGTTGCAGTACTTGCGCAAGTTGTGCTCGCATCCACGCTTGGTCACCGGCGACGGCGGGACGAAGAAAACTACCAAGCTCGACCCGGAAATGCGTTCACCAAAGTTCGACGCGCTCAAGCAGATTCTCTTGGATTGCGGCATCGGTGTCGACATTGATGAAGAAAAGGCGAACGGGGGTGAAGCCAAACCGAATCCCGCGTCAGGCTCGGGCCATCGCGTGCTGGTATTTTCACAACTCAAATCCTTGCTTGATTTAGTGGAGAACGAGTTGTTTTCCAACTCCATGCGCGACGTGAGCTGGCTTCGTCTCGACGGTTCTGTCGCACCGTCGCAACGCTTTGAAGTCGTTCGTAAATTCAACGCTGATCCGTCGATTGACGTCTTGTTACTCACCACTCACGTCGGCGGTTTGGGTTTAAATTTGACATCCGCCGACACCGTCGTCTTCTTAGAACATGACTGGAACCCGCAAAAGGATTTGCAAGCCATGGATCGTGCGCACCGCCTCGGCCAGCGTCGCACGGTAAACGTTTACCGCATCTTAACCCGTGGTACATTGGAAGAAAAGATTATGTCTCTTCAACGCTTCAAGCTCGACGTCGCCAACGCAGTGGTCAACGCCGATAACGCCTCCATGTCCGCCATGGACACCGGACAAATGCTCGAATTGTTCACCGCCGAAAAGGGCGCAAAACTTGGCAAGGATGGCGCACCAGTCACAGAACAGAAGGGCGCCGCAGCCGCCGCAGCCGGCGCCGCATCTGGGGGATTATCAAACATCGTCAACGGATTGGAAGAATTGTGGGACGCGTCGCAATACGACGAAGAATTTTCCGTCGACGACTTTGTCGCCAATCTCAAGAAATAAATCACCACCGAAACATCATTGGTAGTGCGACGCCATAGAAAACGCGTACGCGCGAATTGTAATTAGAACACAGGACACACACATCGTACGACTGCGCTCGGACGCCAGTCGCTGACTGTACAGCTCCCGCGTTTAAACCACCACCATGGATTACCCGCCTCACACTATCGCGCGCGCGCGACTCGCCGTCGTCGTCGACGACGACGCGATAGAACAATGTTCGCTCGCGCCTCTGGCGTTGGCGCGCGACCGTTCGCGCGCGTGCGCATCGCGTACGCCCGTGGAGCCCGAGACGCGCAACGTCGTGACAATAATCTGCGCGCGCGCGCTCAAACGCCGCCCGGGGACGCATGGCGCGATGAACTCATCGACTTTTGGCGCGAATACGCCGGCGCTAGCGCGCGGGACGTCGCCGCCTTAGTTAATGTCGCGGATAAGGTTGAACCGATGCGCAGTGCGGTGTCGATCGCCGTCGCCGGGAACACGCTGCGGCGTCTGTTGCCAGACATCGACGTCTGCGCCGTGTTCGCGCGCGAACCAGCCATGTTAGACATCGAACTCGCGTCCGCACACAAGCGCGTGTTAGAACTCCAAGACGTGCTGTGCGACATTGATCAATGCGCCGACGTCACGGGGCTCATTGAACGTCATCCAAAGTTATTATTAGTGGAGGACATTCACGCGCACGTCGAACGCGCGGTGGAGAAATTAGCCGCGCTCGACCCGCGATGCGACGCCCGTGCGGTGGTGCGCGAGTTTCCCGAGCTCATTTATCGCATTCATGCGTATGATCACGTGGAGTCGCTGCCGATTTCGATTCAGAATATGTTGCTGGACACGAGCGGAGAGGATGAGGCGCGCATGGATGAATACGACAGGCTTTGGGACGAACGCGAACGATTAGATCGCGGCGTGGATGACGTCGAAGCCACGGAGTGGATGCTCGATGGGTACTACGACGCTGATGATTTATAACGCTCGATAAGGCAGTGGCGCTGGCGCGCGGAGTCATCATCACGCGCGTATACAGTCATCCGAGACCTCTGCCGTCCGCGGCCGCGCCCGACGTCCAACCTCCACCCGAACGCCGTCATCTCGCGCTCGCACGCGCGGCACCAACGTACCAACACACCATCACGCGTGTGTGTTTTATTGTATATGTACATCAATGTGGTTTTGTAATCTTACGCGTCGTAAATGTCAATCTACGCGTCAACTTTGCGAGCGTTCCATGTCTGAGGGGAAAGAGACAAAAAAAATAAAGCTTTGCACACGATGAATGAGTCACTCATCGCGTCTTCACACCGCGACGCGACGCCCGAGACGCGCGCGACCGCACCCGGCGGCATGAGCGCACTCATCGACGCCACGAATAAGGTACGAACGACGCCGTCGCGCGCGTGTGCGTGAGGAGCTCGCGGTGGATGCGACGACACAAAAGTGTCTGTTCGAGTCCAACGATCATCATCTTCCGCGCGTCGTTGCGCATCGCTTTACGTACATCTGGCTGACGAACGCGCGCGCGTTGACTTTGTAATGGTTACACAGGCGAAGACGTCGTCTGCGAGCGCGCGATCGACGCGAGGTGGTGCGTCGAAACGCGTGAGCCACGGCGAGGGGGATGAACGCGGGCGGTCGAGCCGCGGCGCGGCGAGAAAGCTTTCGGGTACGAGCGATTCGTTCGCATCGGTGGATCAGGCGATGACGACGCGTACGCGAGATTCGAGTCAGTCGTTTAGCGGCGTGTCGATGTCGCCACCGGCGTATGAGCCCACGCCTTCGACGGCGGGCGGAGGTACGGCGGCGCGCAAGTTGAGCGCGGGGAGCTCGAGCTCTGGAAACGCCGCGTCAAAGACGACGACAACGACGACGGATTCAGATTCTTTAGCGAGCGATGGCGAACCTAAGCGCCGATCGTCCCGTCGCACGCACAAGGCGGCGGAACGCTTCGGGGAGTTTCAAAGTTGGGAAACCGTCGCCGCGGATGAAGTACCGCCATCTCCTGCCTTTGTAGGTAATCCTCGACAGCGACAAGCATATTTAGAAGCGTACGCCAAGGCACAGTATGAGGAAGAAATCGCTGCGCGTAAAGCTGCGGGTGTGAGCACGGATGGTGCGGTGGAGGACGTACACAGCCGCGTGGCGGAGCTCATGAAGATGGCGGATGAAATGTTGCCAGACGCCGCGCCTTCGCCGGCGAAGAGCCTGCATGCGAAGAGCTTACGCGAACAATTACACGAATCGTGGCAAGGTAAAGGGTATTATGCGCGATTGATGGCGCAGATGGCGTCGCCGTCTCCCGCGCGACCGAATCAACGCCCGATGCATATGCAGAGGTTACACAAGGCGCAGAATCCACCCCCTGTGGCGCGCGCCAAGGCGGAGGAATTTGAGCGCCAACAAGCGTCGTTGGTGAACATGTCCGGCGCGGCGTTATCCGGTACTGGTGGATATTTGTTTTCTAATTTACCCGGCATGGCGCCGCCGGCTGCAGTCGCGCCCAAGGTGCAAGAAGATGTGAAATCCAAACGCAAGAGCGGCGACATCATGCCGCCTCCGGGCGTGCCCAAGCGCTCTGGCGCCGACTCGTCGTCCTCGCCCGAGCCGACGAATAGCGAAGTCACGATTGAAAGCGTTACAAAGACGATTCAAAAAGCGTTGCGTCGATTATCAATGTCTCCTGCGCCGCGGATGATGGGTGCGCGAGCGGTTGATTCCTCGTCGTCGCCAGAGCTCGTCGGCATGCAGCTCAAATTTGGCTCCCCGAGTGACTCATCGAGCAAACCTACTGACGTAGACGAGGCGTTAGCGAGCGATGACATTACCATTGTTCGACGCGCGCTCAGAGAGCTTCGCCATGAGAATGAGAAGTTACGCACAGAGTTAGCGGATACGAAGAAGAAAGCGAAAATTGCCGTCGCGCGCGCCGCCGAAATCGCCAAATGGTGAAACGGCACGAATAGAAATGAATGAATGAATTACAGCGGCGCGTCCAAATACGAAGAATTAGTCCTAAACGATCCCACGCTTTCGACGTGCTTGACGAGACGCTCCAAAAACGCGTCGTTCGTAATCGTTTTATGGTCGCCGACGATGGAGACGTGCCGCTTGGCCCGACTCACTGCGACGTTCATGCGCCTGGCATCCGCCAAAAATCCTACATCGCGCGCGCGGTTCGCTCGAACCATACTAATCACCACTGCTTGTGCCTCGCGCCCTTGGAACGCATCGATAGATGACACTTCAACGCTCGCCGAATCTTGAACGTCTTCGAGCGCCGATGAGAACACGGCGCGTAACAATCGCACTTGCGCCGCGTACGGCGAAATCACCGCGATATCACTCGCTTTGACGCCAGATTTCAGCAAAAGTAACACGTGCGACGCAACAATCGTAGCCTCTCCTTCGTTAATGTACGAGCCACCAACGCGGCGTTCAATACATTCGACAGGCACGCGGCCTGCATTGCTACGCGTGCTCAACATGAACATCGGCGTTGTCGTCACGGGCGTCTGTAGCACCCCGGGAAGATGGCATAACAACCCATCTTTGACGCTTTTCGCGGCGAACAATCGTCCGTTATACGACTCTACGCTGCACCATGATGAAATAGATTCGTGTGAGCGGTATTGTGTGTCGAGCGCAACGCTCAGCACCCCAAGTGACTCCGAGGCGTCGGGACTCGACGTCGATGTCTTCGACATCAGCCTCGACATGAGAGACCGCGCTAATCCTGCCTGTGCGGCTTCACGAGAGCGAACTATAGGCGCAAGTTGCTTCGGGTCACCGATGAGCACCGCGCGTCGCGCGCGTGCGAGTGGAATCCATGTTGACGGTTCGCTCGCCTGCGCGGCTTCGTCCACGACGACCAAATCAAATGGCGGCAACGTTTGTATCGCATCCGCGCCCGCACCCGCATTTGTAGCGAGCACGACGTTTGCGCCTCGCAAAATCGATGATGTCGCAAGCTTTTTACGCTTCGTACCGGTTTTGGTGAGTTTCCGTTGGTAGGCTTTCAAGGCGTCGATGTCGGCTTCAAGCGTTGCCCGCTCGGCTTTGGACATTTTTGTCCCGTCGTTTGCGCGCTGCATCATGCGCCGTAACCGCAACGCAGCATCCTGTGAATCCAAACGCTGCTGCGCGAAGAATGCTTCGCTATATGCCGTGACTTGGGCGTCTAGGGATGAGGATAACGCGGTGGCGCTGATGCGCTCGGGCGCGCCTACGCGCACCGGACGGACGCCCGCGACGCCCGCCAAACGCTCAACCAAATTATCCACGGCTAAATTACTTGGCGCGCACGCGAGCACGCGTTCGCCTCGAGCGATGGCTTGGGCGATGATTTCGACGACGACGGCAGTTTTACCCGTACCTGGTGGGCCTTGAATGCACACCACGGGGTACTTGGACGTCGACGCCGCGCGAGAGGCGACGATTTGAGACGCGTCAAATGTTTCGGCGCTCGGCGTCAACGGAAAGATATTGGCGAGGGATTCGACCGATACCGTCTTGACCGTTGCGCTGGTGGCCGCGTCGACATTGTCGATAGTGTTCACGTCGTCCTCGCGCCATTCAGCGGTGCGGGAAGCATCGAAAACTGCATTGATGACGCGCAAACACGCCGGATTTGACCGCGTCGCCGCCGTCGCCGCCATCAACGCGTCCAACGCCTTGACTTGCCTCTCATACGTCGTCACATCCGGCACGCGCGCTAGACTTAACACCTTACCCGCCAATTCACGAATAATCCCCGTCGCATCGCGCTCGTCGTACTCGAGCGTGATGGATGTCGCGTCGTGCAAACGAGCCGAAACGCGTGCGTCCATGGCGTCGCCCAAAAAGCGCACCGTCGCTTCCCGGGACGTCGAAACCGCAACATCGGCTTCGGCTTCATCAAAGCTGTCGTAAGACGGCTTAGCGTCACTAATATTCCCGATGACATCGATGGAGACGCGGTCGCCCACGGTGAGGGCGTGGTTTGGGATATCTTTGTCGTTGAACGACTTGAAGACGAGGAGCGACGCGCCGTCGGCTCCGCGCGTGGCGCCGACAACGACCAATCCGTTCGCAACGTCTCGCGCTCTGTACTCATCGCTCGCATCGTCATCATCATAACGCACCGACGAGGTGGATGCGATTTCCTGTTCGCGCTCGAGTGATAATAACTCTTTCCCTCTATTCACAAACGTCGACACGCGGTCAATCATCGCCGACGTCGACGCATTCTTTACATCTTTTGCGTTTTTCGCCTTCGCCTTGCGTTTATTTTTCTCCAATACCACAGACGCGCGTAATTTTGTCCATGTTTCACTCGCCTTGGCGGCGCTATCGCCCCCGAGCGCGCGAGATAACGCATCGTACGCCGAGCGAAGAAACATTGGATTTGTCGTCGGTCGGTGCGCCAACGCCAGGCGAACGTTTTCACTCGGTGCCGTGCCCCTCGCGCTCGCCGCAATCTCGCGCGTGACATCGAACGTATCAAAAGAAAACGATCCTTCACCCTTTAACGTCTCGAGCACGACACGATCGGCGGCGCGCGCGCACGCATCCTTCAACCACGCGAGCGCTTTGGCTCCGCCGAGCGCGGCTCCGCCCACGGGCTCCTTCCCCAGCGCCGCATCCGCCTCACGTTCGCGCGCGCGAGACATGGATGACATCGTCGCCGATGTGCGTTCGTCCGCGCTAGGCCGCGGCGATGCGCGAACGCGCGTCCGTGCGCGCGCGACGTGGCCATCGCAGTGCTGTGGTCGGTGCACTTTTTCGCACCACTTATCCACAACCACGCGCCTCGCGCACGCGCCGTCGAGCGCCATCGAACGCGCAAACATGCCTGCGCGACGCACTCGGCGATGTTCCGTGCGCGAACGCGTCGATGACGGCGCCAGGCGCGGATGAGCCGCGACGGGATGCAGTCAAGCGCCAGCAAGTGTGGACAATCGTCATTCAATCGCGCGGCGAGGCGACGCGACGCGACGCACAACTCCGCGCGTCCGCGGCGGCGTTCGTTTGGTGCGGGCGATTCAAGTGCGCGGCGCGCGCGGCGCGGCGCAAATCGAGGCGCGACGCGCGACGAGACGGCTGGATCTGTGCATTTGATTGCGTCGCTCGAGGTTGCGCGAATCGATTCATCATGGCGCACGCGGGCGCGGCGTCGCTGTTTCACACCGTGTTCCGGCGCGCGTTCGAACATGCGTTAGATGATCTCGCACAGACGTGCGCGCGCGCGGCCAAGGCGACGGAGGCGGAGGCGGAGGCGGCGACGGGAGCCGCGCGAGAGGCGGCGCGCGCGTGGGCGACGTTTGACGCGCGCTATCGCAAGCACACGGTCGCGGAAGACGACGTACTGCTTCCAACGTTGGCGAGTAGAATTGATAACGTCGCGAGCGCGTATGAGTTCGAGCACGAGGCGGAGGAATGGTTGTTTGAGGAGGTGACGCAGTGCGTGGAGGCGTTGGCGCGAGCGACGACGAGGGAGGAACGGACAGAGCTCGGGGCGAAAGCGGCACGCATCGTGCACGCGACGCGCACTACGTTAAAGGCACATTTAGCGAAGGAGAGTGAACACGTGTTACCGATGTTTGAGGCGAAATTTAAGCGCGAAGAACAGGCAGAGTTGGTGTGGCGGTTTATCGCGAAGTTGCCGACGACAGACGTCCGGGACATGTTAACTTTCGCCGCGGACGAGGCTCGAGGGGATGAGATTGATGCGCTCGAGCGTGAAATGCGAGCGAACGTGACGTGTGCTGCGGCCGCTGGCTTGCGCCGGGCGTTGTCGAGCGATGGGAGAGCGGAAGCAAAGGCGACGCCAATATTATGCGCGCTCTTTGACGGCGCGAGCGACGACGACGCAGAGGGGCCGACGACGACGACGACGACGAGCGGACGTGCAGGTGACGATGCCAATGGTGAAACTGAAGAGCCCGCGCGTAAGCGCCGACGACAGGCTGACGTCGCGTCAACGACGAGCAAGCAAAAGGTGCTTCCTATTGACCATATTTTTCAGTTTCACAATGCCTTGCGTCACGAGCTGCGACGCTTGGAGAACGACATCTTAGCCATCTCCACCGAGGGCACAAACGACGACGACGAACGCTTAGTACGCATGATTGATGGGCGGTTTGTTTTCTTGCGCGGGGTATACGAGGCGCACTCGATGTCTGAAGATGACATCGTATTTCCTGCGCTCGAAGCCAAGAGCGCGTTGCACAACGTCAGTCATTCGTACACGCTCGATCACAAGCAAGAAGCTGAGCTCATGCACGACATCGTGACGTTGATTGGCGAAATGCGTGCATCGTTTACGGGCGATGGCAAAGCGAAGGGCTTTCGTGAAGGTTTGGTGGAGTCGTTGCAGCAGGCATGTGTGGCGATGCGTGTGTCGCTCGAAACACACGTCGCCAAAGAAGAATCCGAGCTTTGGCCACTCTTCGAGAAGCACTTTAGCTTTGAGGAACAAGAGAAAATTGTCGGCCAAATTATCGGGCGCACGGGGGCTGAAGTTCTTCGCTCAATGTTGAGTTGGGTGCGCAATGCGTTGAACGACAACGAACGCGAAGGCATGATTTCTTCCATGCGACACGCGACTCAGAACACACGTTTCGCGCAATGGCTAAACACGTGGTACGAAGGTAAGACGGACGGTATCGAAGGTGGCGACGACTGGGTGAAGAGCAAACCTGGCGAAGAAGAAGTGGTTGAAGCGGAAGCAGCGGAGCAACCGCCCGTGGCGCACGAAGGCATCGGGCACGTGCAAGATTATTTGCGCTTACGCGCCGGGACCGTCGACACCGATACATTCAAGCCCGGTTGGGAAGATATTTTCAGGATGAATCAAATACAACTTGAAGACGCCGTGCGCGCGGTGAATCGCGATGATACTTTGGCTCCCGAACGCAAGGCGTATTTGATACAAAATCTTCTCGCGTCCCGATGGATCGTCGGTAACCAGTTACAAGCTCAACAAGAAAAGACGAGCGGACTAAGCGCTAACGGCGGGTCGGAAGTGAAAGAACCAGTGTGTCAACCCATTGATGACGGGCTAACTGGCGGTTGCAAGCATTACAAACGCAAGTGTAAACTCGTCGCACCGTGCTGCGACCAAGCGTTTACGTGTCGATTTTGCCACGACGATGTCAGCGACCACACCGTGAACCGATACAACGTCAAGCAAATGGTGTGCACGGATTGCAAGGTGCGACAACCTGTCGCTGCTGAGTGTTTAAATTGTAAGACGTCTATGGCGAAGTACCACTGCAACGTGTGCAACCTATTTGACGATTCTTCGGCGGCGATTTATCATTGCCCGTTTTGCAACGTCTGTCGAAGAGGCAAAGGCCTCGGTGTGGACTTCTTTCACTGTATGAAGTGCAACGCGTGTGTGAGCTTACAACATGGTAAGCACGAATGTTCGGAACGAGGCATGGACACTGAATGTCCGGTGTGCAAGGAATTTTTGGCTGAGTCTGAAACTCCGGTGAAAGAGTTACCATGTGGCCATCTCATGCACGCCACGTGCTTTACGACGTACACGCGCCACTACTACACGTGCCCACTCTGTCGCAAATCATTGGGTGACTTTTCGGTGTATTTTAGAATGATTGACGCAATTTTAGAAGACGAAAGCGAACATAGTATGCCGACGTCAATTGAGGGGAAAATGCAAAAAGTTCTCTGCAATGATTGCGGCAAAGAATCCGAAGCCAAGTTTCACTTTGTTTATCACGCGTGCGCAAACTGCCGCAGCTACAACACTAGAGTTTTAACGCATTAGAAGAGCGGTGTAAGAGTAACAACATTTTAAAATTACAGCGCAATTTTGTTCTTAAAGTCTTCGACTTGTATCTCATCTGCGATTTCGACGGTGTCTTGTTCCTGCACTTGACCAGCTTTTTGCTTCCAGTGCGCGAGCTGCTGACGAAGCACCTGGACTTCTTTCGTGATGACATTTTTGCCGTTGTCGTTCTTGATAGTGCGCACACGCGTCGCGTACGTGAGAGAGTTCTGCGTTTCCTCAATGTTTCCATCCGTCGGCGACACGTTGACAAACATGAGCGTCTTGCAATTTCCACCAATGGAATCGCTGAGTAACATCGTCAACTTATGGTTACGATACGGAATGTGTGGCTGCTCAGATGCAAGCGCAGAGATGACATCGCCAAGCGCTGAAAGCGACTTGTTAATAGCTTGCGCCTCTTTGAGTGTGTCTCCCTCGGCGCCAGACTTTTTCACACGTTCACTTCCAGCTAAATCGACAAACGAAAGTTTGCCTTTTGTGATCGTACCTGTTTGCGAGTCCGTGGTTTCGATGATGAGCGAAAAGATTAGGTGCGACCGACTAGATTCGACGTTCATCTTAGTGCCTGCTGTTTTGCGAACCTTCAAGCCTGTTTGGATGACATCCAATATGTCATCCTCGTTGCTCACCTCTGTGACGGTGGCGTTCGGCACTGTGACCCAACCCTTCGTGTCTTTTTTGATGTCAAGTTTCGGTGCGTCGCCCGCGCCTTGTGGGCGAAGTAGATCAATCAATTCGTCGCGATAGAGCTCGAGCATGTAGCACTCCATCTTCACCGAGCATTTTCCTGAATCGCGATGAATACACCGCATGACTTCTCGCATCGCGCGCGGCGTCAACCCAGGATTTTCGTCATCACCATAAATCGTAAACGTCTTTCCACTACCCGTTTGTCCATATGCGAAAATACACACGTTGTACCCATCCATGGCACTTTGCACCAAATACTTTGTATCTTCGAACACTTGCTCTTGGGAAGACGTAGCCGGAAAACATTCATCAAACTGATACGACCTGTCCTTCTTCTCTCCACGCCATGGATGCGCGCACGTAAACTCATCCGGCATCGCGAGCACTGCTTTTTGATTTTGCGAGCTTTCAATGCCAGTTAATGGACGCGTGCGGGCGTAGACGCGAATCTTACCCTTCATATCTTCCAACATGTTGAAGTATCGCCGGCGCAGCAGTACTTCTTGAGAATACTTTTCTTCGAGCTCTTTAATTTTTTCCGCTTGACTCGCCATGAGTTCGCGCGTTGTCGATTCTTGACTGGCAAAGTGTGCTTTCAATTCACGTAAATCATTGAGTTCCTTCATCATTTCTTCGGTGAGCGCCGCCTTTTGCTCATCTTGCGCCGAGCGCAACGTGTCAATTTCGCGCTTGAGCTCACCCACCGTCGCCTCTGATGCGTTGTACAAATCTTTCAGCTCGCTTATTTCGGCTTGCTTTTCCGCATTTACGCGTGCGAGTTCATCCGTGTTCGTAGCTTCAGTACGCTTTGCCTTTTGTTCCAAAACCGCCACAGTTTGCTGCAGTTCAAATAACTGCGCCTCGCCGTCTCTCGCGCGCTTAGTTTCAATATCTAACTCATCTTGAAGTTCCTTGATTTGAATTGATGACAAATCACCGAGTCTGTCTGCGACGGCATCCGCACGCGCCGGTGCAGCGTTTCTTTCATCTCTCAGCTGTTGCTCAAGCGATTTCATCATTGCCGCGATGTCCATCTTGGCTGCGCGCTCGGCTTTGAGTCGATCGTTTGCTTCGTGAAACGCTTCATTTATGTCTCCAAGTTGTGCCATCAACGCCGTGCGCTCTGCGTTGGCTTGCTCAAGTTTATGAGTTAAATCGCGAATTTGACGTTGCGTACTCACGCTGTCGCCGGCTTTGGCTTGATTCGCGAATGCCTCGTTGGATGCCGCGGCGAGCGCGGCGTCAGACGTTGAATTCACCGCCTCGCCTCGGGACAATGCGTCCATCGCCGTCGCATCCTTGGCTGGCGTTGCGGCATTACGGTCGGCTAATTTTTTCATCATCACGTCGTTGATGTGCGTTTGCAACGCCATGCACACCGATTCGCCTTCTTTTGTCTCGAATTGAAACACGTGCAACGCGCCAGAGACACGCATTTTGAAGAAAATCGCGTGCGGCGCCGAACCGAATTGCATAATGTCACGCAAATCTGCTGTATACAAGTATTCCATCGGTTGCTCGCGGAAAAAGTGCACGCCGCGTTTGTTAATGCCGATAATCAACTTACCAGGAAGTAAGCCAATGGGATCGTCGACGCGACGCGCGGGGAAAAATGTTGAATTTCCATACGGCAACGAGCGAACCATGCGCAGTAACGCCAGTCGAGCCTCATCCGAGCTCAAACCTTTCACAGGAACGTGTTGACGAGCAATGTGCTCGGCCCAGTCCGAGGAAGAACGCGTGTTGCACATGACGCGTGGCAGGTACTTGCCAAGCGTCATCGACAGCGTCGCCACGTCTTCAATGAGCGTCGGCCCTTCGTCGGCTTGAACTTGCAACGCTGCTAATAATGCAGCATCGTCACGCGAGAGGGGATAATTACCCATGATGAAATCATGCTTTGCTTGAACGTAAGAAAGTAACACAAACGTAGGTTCGTCGATGGTTTCGTCAGATTCGCGGAACATGCGTTTTTTGAATAATACGCCCGTCGTCACCGCGCTAGCTTTGCTCGGCGTCGCGTCAGTTTTCATTTTTCGAATATCCCCCAGAGCGTCGCTCACGAATCCACCATCGCCAACGTCACGATGTTCTTCCGAAAGCAAGCCATCTTTACCGCTGGATGTGATTTTTCCAAAGAACTTGCGCACGGTGAACAAAGAAAACGAGGCGTGATTTTGTAATTTAATCACACTCGCGAGTTCCTCCACCGCCTCCTTCACTGTCGTCGTCATATCATAAGGCAAGTCCTCGAACGTGCCATCCAAAAACGATATCACCACTCGCAGTTCTTCATTCTTGGCGAACGCGACGATTTCCTCTGCGGAGGGTGCGTGACGACGCATCGCGCTCTTGCTCGTCCGCTTCATCGTGTGCAACGCCGCGCGCGCCAATGGCTGCACATCCACCACACCCCGACTCGCAACCTCGTTCATGTATTCGGAAATAAATCCAATAAAGTCTCTCGACGGTGCGAACAGCGCAGCAAAGATACGAAGCAGCTCCCACGCCTTGCGACGGCTCCGTTCGCCCACGGTTGAACGCGTCGCTCTAATCAACTGCGCGTACATTTCATCCGCCAGCTCCTCGCGCTTAATCACCTCCTTCGCGATTTTTTGCACCGCCGATGCAAAATCCTCACTATTTATATCTTCATGCTCGTTCACGAGCGTCGTTAACACGGCGTTGAGTTTGACGCTCTTCGCTTGATGATCCGAAGACAGTCGCAACATCGACGTCGTCAGCGGCGCGCCCGCGCACGTCAACGCGTCCATCAGCGTCGCCTCACCCACCGGGCTCGTGGGCGAATGAGGCACGTCATCACCATTACCATCATCGCGTGTCGCTTTCGGTGACCGCTTCCCGACGCTCGCAATGCGCGATAAGAACCCTCGCGAACCGCTACGTCCTCGCGCCAGCGCATCCAACGCGAACCGCTCGCGCAACCCACCCGCGGCATCGATGGCGTCGTCTCCCGGCACGTACGCGCGCGCCGGCGACGACACCGCGATCGGTGTGAGTTCCATTGCGCGCGGTGTCGACTATCTTCGCGTGTGCGACGCACTGAAGACGAAAGTAGCTCAAAGATTAATCAATCGTTTGGGACAAAAATAGATTCACACTCGCCGGGGGGTATGCGTCGACTGTCTTCACGCGTTCGCGAGCGACGCAAATTGATGCGCGCGCACGCGTTGTATTGCGTGCTACGACGCGAGAGCGCGGCGATGGCGGGAGGGATCGATGCCGCGTGGAGCTCTGAAGGCGAAGGGCGTTGGATAACTGTCTCTCGTCCCTTGCGTCCAAATGTTTGTACACGCGGCATCCATGCAATGCAGGATGTGAACTTTATGCGTACGACGAGTGGGCATGTAAATGTTTGTATTTAAATACCCGCGAGTGTTCGAATGAATGTGAGTGGATGAATGATGTGTGCTAGCGGGGGATGCGTCTATTGCGGAGCGGCGGCTCGAGCGGCGGCGATACGCCTGTCGCGGCGTTCAGCCGCCCAGGCGTGATACCAGCGCAACGCATGATCTCGCGGTGGACCGGCGAGAACGCCGTCGACGAATAGTGCGTGCGCGTCGCTCGCGTAAACGCCGACGCCATGACAAGCTGAAACGTTTTTTACGCGGCCGCCGTGCTTTGCTCGCTGCGCCTCGACGTCGATGGAGAGTTTCACAAACGCGTTTGTGCGCTTGCGATGTAAGCCAAGCGGGGCGATGATGCGCTCGAGGGCTTCTAGACCCTCGTGTGTGGCACCGAGACGCGCGGCGTCCGCGGCGGTGGGCGCGAGGAGAAACAGACGCCACAGCACGCGATCGACTTGAAGGCGAGTGGTGCAGTTGAGCATCATGCACGCCACGAGGAGCTTCCATTCGTCTTGCCACAAGATTTCCTCGAGTAAACCAAAGGGTGAGAGTGGTGGGGCCCACCAATGGCGCACGGGATCAGGTCCACTTCCAGGAGAAACTTGGACATCGCCGATTTGGACTTGCGTGGACGATTTCGGCGTCTTCATCTTATCGTCGTCGTCGTCGTCGTCATCTAATGCTACTACTTGTACATGTCTATGATGATCAGCCACGATGGCGCGCGCGTCGGTGAAATTGTCGTTTTCATCATTCGCAAGCGGATCTGGCGCGAGAGTCAATGGACTACGGACTTCGCCGCCGTTGGCGACGACGCGCGAAAAACTTCTGCGCACGGGCGTCGTCCCAGCTTCACCATCAAATGCCTCGGGCCATAGAGCCGCACGAAGCAATTCCGTTTGATCCGTCAAGCCGTCTTCACCGACGCGCGCCTCTCGAATACCATTGCCACCGTGCGATGCGCGCGGCCACGACAATTTATCGCACTCTACATTGACGGCGTTTAGAACATCCATACCGTCGCGATAGCGAGACCCATCGGGCGCGACAAATTCCACCATCCATGGAAAATGTTTCAACGAACACGCCCCACTCGCCGTACCACGCGCATCGGCGCGAGAGCGGTTGATGGCTGGAATATCCTCCGCCGGTCGAACCGCGAGTTCGGCACGCCATCCATCCAACGCCTTTGCGCTTCCTTTCGATTCCGCAGCTCGGCATCGTAAGACGTACAACTGCCGCGCGGGCTCGTACTCGCGGTAATAGCACAAGTGGGCACATAAATGATGCGGACTTTGTGTGGCCGCCATGACTGGACATTTCGCTCTGAGCTCGTGTAAACCCTTTGGAGGCGAGTCGAATTGCGTAAATGAGGAATCGAGCGCCGCCTGCGTTTCCTCTGCAACCATCTTCAGTCGCTCTTTATCGCGGCGAAATCCTTCGGGGTCGATGCGCCGAAAAAGCATTCGCGCTTCTCGACGAATTGCGGTCAAGTTATCTCGGGCGCGCGCGACTTCGGGCGCGCGAGATTTCACTCGACACGACGCATTGACGTGTAGACGATGAATTTCTTGGAGCATATTTTGCAATACGTCCCCTGCGCGCGCGATGGCGTCCTCTGCGTCGGCTTCAAACGTCAGCACATCTTCCTTCTTACACTCCGGTTTGAATTTCACTCGAGGCGACGCCGTGACGCGACGCTTGGCAGCCGGGGAATCAAACGACGTCGCGTTTGGCTCGTCGAGCTCGTCTCGTCCCCTCCGCTCGCGTCGTCTCTGCGGCGTCCGCGCACCATTCGTCGCACCATCCGCGCCTTCAAACGCTAACGACGATAACGCATCAATATCCTCCGTCACATCGACGTCATTGCCCTTGTCATCGTCAGCGACGACATCCCGCGGCGTCGAGCGTTCAAACGCGCGCACCGCGCCTCTAAAGTGCCTCAACACCTCGTGCGCCGCGCGCTCGTGCGCGTCGTGCGCATTCTTAATCTTCGCAATCGCGAGGTACTCTTCCAGCGCATCCCCAGCCGCGCGCACGGCGTCGCGTAACGTCGCGTGCGCGGTCACCGTGGCGCCATCCACGCGGGCGACAGCTGGAGTTGGACTTGGATTTGGCGCGAAATACTTGGAGCGCACGACCGCGCGCGATGCGGGCGACGGCATCGACGCACGGGTGCGTGTGCGCGTGCGTGTGTGCGTGCTTAATCACAGTCGCGAGCGACGGGTGGTGGACATGATGGCGGAGGCGTCGCGGTCTCGCGTAGAGGCGCGGCGGTGTCTCAACTGAAATCGACGGCGCTCGACAACAAAGTCGCTCAAACTTCAGAAACACCGACGTTTCCCTGTAATCACGAATTGTATGACGATGTGATGCGACTATTCATGTGAGCGTCTTCGTTTCGCTACCTACTACAGCGCTAGTGCTATGTGTTTTGTACCAACAATTGTTAAAACCCTTGAAAGCAGGCGTCGTACGCTGGCATTGACTCGTCGTCCTCGTCGTCCTCGTCGCTTGCATCATCGCGTGGTACGCGTATTTTTTCCCATGGCGCGTGCGCTTGTGCGAAAATGTCCACTTCGACCGTGCCGATGTCACGATGTTTGACGTCGTCATCCTCGTCGACGTTGTCGTAAAAGTCATTCGGCCACGAGATGCCGCCGGGATACTCCATCGCGCGCTCGGGAAACGCCCGCGCACTTCCTGGCGGGAAAGACGCGCGCACAACGTCCATTTCGGGCCAAAACGCAACCATGAGTGTCACCCGCCGAAGCGCGGGGTCTTCATTGATTCTTCCCGGGACGACACCGTGTAAAAACGTGCCATCAAAAACCGCCACGCGATTGTCGCGCGGCGGCATCAAATAACATTTCGTCGCCAATGCACGGTCGCCCGCGCGTTGATTCGTCATCAGCGTTGGTCCACCACACGAACCATCGATATAAATAATTACGGAACATATCGGATGCGTCACCACGCCGAGGCCTTCGTTGTGCGAATCGAAATGGCACTGATGGCCATCGCACGCTGGGCGGCAGTGTGCCCACCATTCGGCGTATTTCGCATCGCGCACCGCGGAAAATTCACGCGCCGCAATTTCTCGAGCGAGCTCAACGGTTCGACGCATGACGGGCGACGAAATAGGCGCGCCATCCAACTCGTGGACGTACGAAAAGAAACCCGTCTTTGGATTGGCGTAGTCGTGTTCGCGCCAAAACGCCGCATTCTTCGCGAACGCGCGTCGCAACGATGCGAGCATCGCCGGCGATAAGCATCCATCATACGCGTGCATGACACCGCGCGGTATGCGTTCTGACGTCGCCGCCGCGTGTTCGAGATCGTACCTCAACACGCGTTGCCCGAGCCGGTATTCGTATCCCAAAAACGTCAACGTCTGCGCCGCTTCGGCTTCTCGACCATCCTGACAATACAACAGCGCCAATTGCCCGCCGATCGCGCGCACGCGCCTATCCCGCCCGACCACACTCGCACGCTTTTCAATGTCGACGATTCCATCGTCGACGTCGTCGTCCGCCTCACGCGTCGCCCGACGAAGACCGGCTTTGAGCGTCCGTTCGTACGCCTCGCGCTCGCCGGAGTCCGCGCTCAATCGCGACGCTCGACGCCACGCCAACGCGAGTTTCAAAAACACACGCGACGGCACATCCACACACGACTTTACGCTCGCACCATACGCCGCGTACGCGCCGGGTTCGTCCCCGAGAGCGCGTTTCTCGTCCCCCGCGCGCTCAAACGTCGCCCACGAATGAAGCGCTCCATCACCGTCAATCGCGTCGCCCTCGTCGCTCCTGGTGCGCTTCATCGCGCTCAACTCGCGCCGTCACCGCCGACGCTCGTAATGTCGCCCTCGATGCGCGCGTAAAACCCCGAAAGCTCGCGATCGGCGCGCACCAATCGCTGCACACACTGCGCGCGCAACTTGTCAATCACGTCCTTCGCCTCCGCGCTCACGCGCACCGTCGGCTCGTGTGACGCCGCAGACGCCGCGGATGACGACGACGACGACGACGACGACGTGTGTGCGTCCGTCAACGCCTGTGACGCGCGTTCGGGCATCACACGCGACCGAGCGATCGACAATCGACGCGCGAATCAATGGCGAAAGCACGTGATCGCGCAGCATCACGCCTCACTCGACGACGCACGCGCGCACGCACGTCCGCCGACGCCGAGTGAACGACGGGTGAACGACCGACGTGGATTAGAGCGCGATGATTATCCCCGTGCGCTGCTTCACGTGCGGCAAGGTGATCGGGAACAAGTGGGACACCTACCTCGATTTGCTTCAGGCTGACTATAGCGAACGCGACGCGTTGGACGCGCTCGGGTTGAACCGCTACTGCTGCAGGCGCATGGTGATGTGTCACGTGGATTTGATTGAGAAGTTGTTGTGTTATAACACGCTGGAGCGCATGGATGGAGGACAGGCGTAGGAGGAAAGGGAGAGTTGACGTTCAACGTTTTAGGTCTAGCCGACGTCTTCAGTCGTACGTAGATATCGAGTACGCCGTGGATGTTTTTTGATTTGTGATACCAATGGTGAATTACATGTGTAGTTAGTTTACATGGTTGCGCGCGCGGCGGCGGCGGCGGCAGCGCGAGCGCAAGCATCGGGCTACGCGCTGAGCTTCTGGAACGCTTTGTAGGCGGCGGCGCCTTGGAGCTTCGATCCGTCCTCGCGGATGAATATTTTGCGACCGCGTTCATCGGTGTACCAACGCGGAGTGACTTTTGCAGCCGTGGATTTATTCGTCGCGCGCAACGTGCTGCCGAATTCGGACGCGGACGCCGGACGCGACTTGGCGACGGCGGAGCGCGCGCCTCCAAACTGCGCGACGTAATCGACGTGAATAATCTCCCCGTCATGGAACGTTTGCGGTGCGAGCTCGGTGACGGGAACGAAATGTGGAAGCCGCGCGCGCCAAGGCGCGGTGTCCGCGATGGTGCGCGATGGAAGCATGGCCATTCGACTCGCGCTCGGCGCCGAAGACGGTCGCGCCGACGGCGGTTCATCTTCAAATTCAAACTCCTCCTCCTCATCGTCGTCATCGTCATCACCACCCGTCCGTTGCAACGCCTCGCGCGTTTTTGACGGAATACTATCGTTCGGGGCTAAATTCTCCTTGGCGTACGGGTTGAATCGATTTGGATTTCGAGGTTCGAATGCTTCGTATTCCTCCTCTGGCGCCTCGGCGCATCCTTCGTCCATCTCTACCGCTGCGCCCAGCTCTCGCTCGCGCGCAAACGCCGCCACTGGACGTAACAACTCTTCATCATCGAAATCGTTCCACCCATCGTCGTCGTCGAAATCGTCGTCGTCGTCTTCGGGTAACGTCCCCGCGGATGCGCTCGAACGTCTTCGCTCGCCCTCCGCGTCGTCATCCCATCCGTCATCGTCGCGTGCGTCGGCGTCGCGTGCCGCACCGACGTCGCCGTCGCCGTCCTCGTCGTCGCCCCACCCATCGTCATCGTCGTCTACATCGCCGTCGCCGTCCTCGTCGTCGCCCCACCCATCGTCATCATCATCTTGAACTCCCATCGCATCCACCCACACCGACGCCGACGCCGACGCCGACACCGACACCGACGCGGCACCGCCACCGCCGCGCGCGTCGCCACCGCGCCATTCGCGCGCGTGCGCGCAACCGCCGCGCGCGTCGTCGTCGCCGTCGCCGTCGCCGTCATCCATGGCTGCGGCGTTGACTGAGGCACTTTTCGTCACATCTTAGCGCGCGATTCGCCGCGTGCGGCGGCGGCGGCGGCGACGACGACGACGACGACGACGACGACGTAACGCGTCACGCACACGTCGCGGCGGCGACGTTTGCACGCGTCACGCGCACGGACGGATAGACATTTCATTTCGCCTTTGCGATAAAGTGCACCGAAAAATCGCGACATTAACGCCATGCCACCGCCGCGACGTGAGCACGGACGACACGCCGTGCGCGCGAACGCATCGAGCGCGACTGTACATGGACATTCGGGCGCGCACGGGCCGTCGCGGGGCAAGGTGGCGGTGCCGAAACCGGTGATTTTGCCATCGATGCGCGCGGACACGGGCGCGAGCGTGGACGTCGTGGTCGCGAGCGCGTTCTCGACGAGCGCGCGCACGTGGGGTAACGCCGGTGGGAGTGGTTCGAGTGTGCGTGGTGTGAATGCAGGCGCATCGTCAGCGCGCGACGGCAACGGGGGCGATGGAGGCGCGGAGGAGGTGTCGCTCGCGAGCGTGGGCGCGACGTGGGGACGTCGCGAGACGACGACGACGGCGGCGACGTCTGAGATACGTGATGATCGAGTCACGGTGGTGCGCCGCGGCGAGTATCCTTCGCTTCGTGGCGATGCGAGCGGGGGAGATGAACGACCGGCGCGAACGGTGGCGAGCGATGTGGAACGCGCGGCGAGACAGTACGCGGATGAACATCGAGGCTACGAGCATCGAGCCGAGGAAGACGAGCGGTACGTCGGTCCCGCGCCAGATACCGCGGACGAACGTGACGTTGATGCGCGTGGGGGACGGCGGCACGGCGCCCGGGGCGACGCGCGCGGGTTTGGTGGTGGTCGAGGGCGGGATCGAAGAGGCGCGACGGCGCCGACGCGAATTTTAACGAGACGAGAACGAGACGACGACGAGACATCGCGATCGTCTGCGGGTGAGATTCCAGGCATGACGTCGCCCTCGACGACGCATGCGGTGATGCCGACATCGCCTGTGGCGTCGCGCGCGCGAGAAGTCGATCCAAAGACGGAGGAGGAACGCGCGGCGTTTGACAAGGAATTGGACGCCGTCGCCGAGGAAATCGCACGAAGACGACACGGAGGCGAACCCGACGCGTCTGAGCGTTCACCGACCGCGCGTGCGCATAGTGAAAATAATGCATTGACGATAGAAACGACGGCGACGACGACGGCGCCTCGACATCATGCGCCATTGAGGCAAGACACGTTTGATCCGTACGCCGCGCCGAACATTTCGGCGTCGGCGTTGTTACGAGAACCCATCGTCCCGGCGACGCAAAAGTCCGTCGAACGAGATGAACACGTAGTCGATAGACCTGGTAGTGAGTTTTTGCGCGCGCACGGCGGGGTGAAGTCACCGCCGATGGTTTTACGTCGACCGACGCCTCCGCCGGCTACGCGCGCTGTTCCAGAACGAGACGCTGGGACGGAGGCATCCTCCTCCGACGATGGCGGCGGCGGCGGCGGCGGCGGCGGTGGCGGCGATAAAGCACGCAAGCGTAGGGGTGGTCGACGTGTGCGCGAGCGCGAAGAACGCCGGGCGCTGCGCACAACGAAAGGCGGCAAAGTGGCAACGTATGACGACGACGGTATGGCGGCAGCGTTGGCGCCCGACGGCGGATGGGGCGGACAAACGTATGCTGGCTACAGCGCCGCAAATGTACCGGTAACGGGCGCGTACGTTCACGCATTCGCGGACAGCGCGCGTTTATTCACGACGTTTGCGCCACCAACGTACCATGGATACGTACCTGGTGGGTACGCACAGTACGGGTACTCGCCACAAGCTGCGCCGCCGATGTGGCAACCGGATGCGTCTCTGACGCAATACGCCAGGAGTGCGCCAGTGCCGTATCCCGTCGACACGCCATATAGCGCCACTGGGACGTATGGCGACGACGCTAACGCCGTAGCCATGCCATCGGATGTCGAGCGACTCAGCACTCGACTGAACGATTTACCGGCGTCACTCGGCGCCGAGTTTGGCTCAACGGATGAGTTGACATCGTTCGCCCAGAATAAAGATGCAGCACACGCGACGGCGCCCGTGCGTCGTCGCGGTTCACGTGGAGGCACGCGCGGACGCGCCGTCGCCGCGAACGGCCAAGGCGGCGCGCAGCAATAACGTAAAGCGTTTAGTAGAGCGATCATTAAATATTCCTACCAACTATAGCAAGTTAATGCGATTTTGTTGTTCTTATTCATCATGTGCGTCAAATCGGCAACTCACTGTCGTCGTTCTTGCTGTCGTCATTGGCGCGCGCAAAGCCGTCGGAGTCTCGCATCGGGAGTACGGACCAAAGTTCCAATGTATCTCTCCAGCGTGCGCGCGTTTCTTCGATCGCCTCCGTGCGCAAGATTTCATCGCGCCTACGTTGCCACCCTTTAGCGGGCGTTCGCTTCAACAGATTCTCACGCGCGACGCAATCATTCGGGTAACATTTGGGAACGGCGACCACGCCGAATGGCATTCTGAACAATGCGCCGTTCGACACCGCGTTCGCCACCTGCGCGTTGGCGCCGAATCCCACTCGCACCCAATCATCAAGCGCACCAGTATACAAGTCATCACCTCCTCCCGCGTTTTCAACCGTATCGGCGCCACCATCGTCGAGTAATCGACGATTCGCTGTCCCAGTCCCATCATCAGAGCGCGCGCGAACCCACCGCTCGGCGACATCATCCGTACCGACCGCGACGCCGACGCGCGCCGACCACGCACACGCCACGAAAATCGCTAAAATAATCATTCCCCGGCGCGGTTGCGCGCGCGAAGAACCAGCGCACATCGATACACGCGTCAAATGTGTGCGCTATCGGCCTCAGTCGCTGACGTGTAACACGCCACTGTCCCGCGCGGACGACGACGACGACCACGACGACGACGACGCACGCGCGCGCAGGTACGGCACCACCACCCCTTCGCGTGTTCACTCGATCGACGACCACGCTCGAGCGCCACAGCGGCGCACACTGTCGTCGATGGTTGCGCACAATCAATCGGTCGTTCAAATGCGAATTCCCATCCCCGCGAACGACGACGACAGCCTCGACGCGCGCCGACGCGCCGACGCGAGCGACGATATGGACGACGAGTCGTCGCGCGACGGTCTCGGCGTCACCGCGGCGACGACGACGACGACGCGTGCGCGATGCGAGGCACGCGAAAGCGAATTGCCCTCGATTTGCCCAACCACTAACTGTTTCGTTCTTTGACACTGATTCGTACGACAGACGCATGAGCGATCCCCCGAATGCGCCGCCTGTGGTGCCTGGCCCATCGTACGCGAGCGGTAGCGCGGGCGTACCGGGCATGCCGGCGATGCCGGTGATGATGCCGGGCGTGGCGCCGCTGTCCCCGCGCGAGTTTCAAGAGCGCTACGACGCGCAGCTGCGACAACACCAAGCGCAAATCGCGGCGTATTCATCGATGAATCAAGCCGCGGTAGCGGCGAATCCTATGTATGCCGCACAGAATACGCAGTTGAGGATGTTTTGGAGGCAACAGATGCAGGAGATACAGCAAACGACGGATTTTAAAAATCATTTGCTGCCGTTGGCGCGGATAAAAAAGATTATGAAGAGCGACGAAGACGTGCGGATGATTTCTAGCGAAGCGCCGGTGTTATTCGCCAAGGCGTGCGAGATGTTTATCCTAGAACTCACCATGCGTGCGTGGGTGCATAGTCAGGAGGGTAAACGAAGGACGTTGCATCGAAACGACATTGCGGCGGCGATTACAAAGACGGATATTTTTGACTTTTTGGTCGACATCGTGCCTCGCGAAGAGGACCAGCCGACCGAGGGCGGCGGACTCGACGATGGCGATGCCACCGCCACCACCACCACCGCCGCCGTGAATAGTCTCGGCGGTGACATAGCACTCCCGGGCGTTGGTAGCCTTCCAGCGTCCGCCGCGCACATCGGTGGCTTACCCACGAGCGCCGTCGCTCGTCCGACGCCCGCCCCGCCCGACGCGCCGCCGCATTGATACGCCGTTGCACACACACACAATCACAATCATACCTCCACACACGCACGATACACACAACCCCCGTATAATTACATTTACTCAACGTTAGCACTCCACAATCACCAATACAGCGCGCGTCGCGCGCGATTCCGACGCGCGGGCGAACGCCGGCGCGCGCTCGACGACGGCGTCCGACCACCGTGACCCCTCCCCGATCACACGCACATAGCAATCGTAAAATCAATATACGTTGATGAAACCATACCACTACAAAGATAAACTCTATATAGCATAAAGTACACCTTAACATAGACTTAAACCCTAGATGTCGTTCTTTTTCCGCAGGGTATGCCCTAGCTATGTGGATAAGCGGCGGGCGACACGGCGCTGCCGCACACCGCGCCTCGCGCCCATCGCCCGCCGCGACCCGCGCACGCCCGCCGCGCGAACGGTTCTCTCGCGCCGCACGCTTTCACACGCCGCGCCGCACCGCCGTCGTCGTCCGCGCGCGTCATGATGATGACGTTGAGCGCCCAACGCGCGATCATCGGGACCAAAGCGCCGCGATCGTCGTCGTTCGCGGTGACGCGCCGTGCGTGCGCCGCCAGCGCCGCGCACGCAACCAAGCGTATGGATCGTGCGGTGATGTTTCGCACGCGCGCGACCGGGGATGAGACGCCGAACGTCACCGTGGGGCCGAATTGCTCGATCGATGACCCTTCGACGTGCACGCTCGCGGATTTGGAAATGATGTACGTCGACGCGCTGTGGAACTACTATAACGGTGGGAAGTTCACGTTGAATGATGAACAGTATGATCGATTGCGCGAGGAGTTGAACTGGCAAGGTTCGGGGTTCCCGACGTTGAGAAGGTATGAGATTGAATTCGTGCAGGCGGCGATTTCGTACTCGCGCGGGGAAAAGATCATAGACGACGACAAGTACGAAGAGCTTAAGCGACGCGTGAAGGCTGCAGGGAAGCGCACCGAGGTGACGGCATTGTTGTTGTACACCAAGGGTAAGCAATTACTGGATGAGGCGGAGTTTGAATTGTTGAGCAAGGATATGCTCAAGTTAGGAATCGACGTCGGCATGCGAGGGGCGACGTGCACGTTGAGCAAGACGTCTCCTGAATTGGAGAGCGACACTGGGTCGGTGTTGAGCATGTACGCGGCGCTTGGCACCGCGCCCTTGCTCATTGGCTTGGCGCCGGGTATCTTGTTGGGTCTCGTTGGCGTCAAGCTTCCGGCGGCGCTCTCGCTCGGGTTTGCGATTACCATCGCCGCCGGGCTCACGTACAAGTTGGTCAACTACACCAATTTGCAAAACGCAGAGATCTTGAAGGGCCAGTGCCCGTGCTGCGAGATGCCAATCAAGCAATTCTTTGGTGGTGAGAAGCCTCTTGAAGAGTTTGAGCACAAGTGCCAAGCGTGCGGCACGCAGTGCGTATTGAACCGCCCGCGCAAGCTCATCGTCACGAGCGGAGGACTCAAGTCGACGTAACGTCTTCACCGCAACCATTCGTGTCCCGCCGCGGCGAATAGACCACGCGCGCCGAATAGACCATTCAATCATTATATAAAACACATATATGCAAAACATCATCCTCAATTCACACGACTAGGTTGACGACCGACGACGGTTCGCGTCGCGGCGTCCTAAACTTCTACTCGAGTACGTGTCTCGATTTCCTCTGCTGCGCTTTCAATCGAGCGACGCTCTCGTCCCGGCGCTCGTTCGCGAGCAACTCCAACGCCACGATTTTTGCCCGTCTCGCATGCGACGTCGTTATGAGCCATGCGTGAAACACATTCGCCATCGTACGACGTCGACGCGCCCTGGCGAACGTCAGCGTCGCGCGCTCGGCAAAGTGCGTAAACATTTGATCCCGGCTTTCCGCGTCACACTTCGCGGCGTCCACCGCGTCTCGCCAACGAAGCAAAATGCGGCGCATCAGCGCGACTTCACCAGTACGCGACATCTCTACGGCGAGGCTCCAGTGCACGAGAATGCGCTGGAGTGCGCGTTCATCGACGCGCCTTTGAGCCACGAGGACAAACCGACGCGTCGTCGCTCGCGCGCGCCACGCCGCAAATACGCGCACCAAAACGCTCCTCTGGTGACGCTCGCGCGTCGCGCGCACGAAATCACACAGTTTGATTTTAAAACTCACGAATGTTGTCCATTTTATGAGCGCGCGACGCAGAATACGAGCGTCGGCAAAGGCTCGAGCCGCCGCGTCGTCCCGACTGTCGCGTTCACATTCCATCTTAAACTGCCTCAACTCCTCGAGTTCGCCTTCGCACGCCTCCAACGCGCGTCGCATTGCGACATAATGCGCGTATATTTCATCTCTATCGTCTTCAGCCGCGCGCGCGCGCGCGTTGGCGCTCGCGAGCACGACGTCCCGCTCAACCGCCACCGTCGCCTCTCTCTCCCGCGCGCGCGCCGCCGTCTCGTCGCGCACCGCGAGCACATCCCCGAGCTCGCGCTCTCGAGCGTCGACGCGCTTTTCTAGCTCGCGAATACGTCTGTCCCGCGCGCGTATCGCATCGAGCGCGCGCTCTAACTCGTACTTGAGCTCATCCGCCGCGTGGGCGAGCGACAGCGTGGACGTCGTCGCGAGCGCGCCCAAACGTCGTCGTCGTGTGTCGTCGACGTCGTCGTCATCCATCACACCGCGCGCGCGACGCGCCGTCGACGCCACCATTCGCGCGGCGCGGTGTCAGGCGAATGATTCTTTTGAACGCTCGAGTCGATACAATGCGCCGCGTCGTCGTCGTCATCAGCGCGCGAATGGCGACGTCGTCCGGCGTCGGCGGCGCATACGCACTGGTGGGTGCGAGCGGTGCGTCGGCGTTCGCGCGGAGCGCGCGCGCGCGCGCCTCAGGGGTCGTTCGTGATGGTGATGGTGATTTTGGCGGGAGAAGATTAATCCAAAATCAATCGTACGGCACGCGGGCGGCGGCGAGTCCTCGAGTGCGGCGCGCGGGACGTGGGCACGGAGCGTCGAGTGTTCTTCAGGCGGCGGGGATGACGCGCGCGGCGGCGGCGGAAGCGGAGGCGAGCGCGGAGAGTGGTGTGGATGTCGTGGAGAGGTTGGCGTCGGCGTCACCGGCGCACGACGCCGTCGAGCGTTGGATTGTGTTTAGCGATTTACACGTCAGTAAACGCACGATGGAGACGTGTAAGGAGGTATTGCAGAAGGTGCACGATGAAGCCGTGGCGACGCGGGCCGGGGTGTTATTCTTGGGGGACTTTTGGCACGCGCGCGGAGCTATTCCCGTGGAACCGTTGAACGAAGCGTTGGCGTTAATGTCGAGCACTAGGTGGACGGCGCCGACGATTATGATTCCTGGGAATCACGACCAAGTCACTGCGGGTGGTTATTCTCACGCGCTCACGCCGCTCGCGGCGTCGAATGCGAATATACTCGTATTTGATGGCCCGACGTTGTACAACGGAGCGTTGTGGCTGCCGTACCGACGCAACGCCGACGTATTAAAGCGCGCAATTCAGGATTGTCGTGGCGAGTTCAACGCAATATTTTGCCACGCAGACGTCGTCGGGGCGTCCATGAATGAGACTTTTCAAGCCCGAGATGGTTTGGATCCGGCATTGTTTGGTGGCGCGAATACGTACACGGGACATTATCACAAGCCGCATGTGGTGCCAAACACAAAAATCACCTACGTGGGCTCCCCGTACGAAGTCTCACGGTCTGAAGCGGGCCAGACGAAGGAATTGCTGATTTTGGATACTAAAACGTGGACCGAAGGCGATCACAAGCGCATTACTCTCGACATTGGTCCGAAGCATTTCGCCGTCGACGGCGCCGACGCCGCGGTGCCGCCGTCGGCGAAACCGGGCGACGTCATCCGATGGACGATTCCAATCGAAGCCATGGACGCGGTGTCCGACGCAGTACCGTCCGCGGTGAGACAAGCGCGAGAACAGGGCTACGTCGTTGAGGTGTGCTATGTAGCTAAAGAAATGCCCGCGCGTATTCCTCGCGCTGAGGAACTCGGACCGGCGGGATTATTCGACGCGTACGCGACGGCGAGTGACATGGCGCCAAACGTTAGCGCATTCGGACGCGACGTATTACAAGAAGTCGCCGCTAGTAATGATGCGCCAGTGACGCGCCGACAATCAAGCGGTATCACTGTGTCGTTTGACACTGTCGAAGTTGAAGGATTTGGGACATTTCAAGCGGCGACGCGGTACCCACTGGCATCGCGAGGCGTGTGCGTCGTGGTTGGTGAAAACAGAACAGACACGTGCTCAGACTCCAACGGTGCAGGGAAAACCACGCTTGTAATGTCTCCGATGTGGGCTTTGACTGGGCAAAGCGACTTGCGCATCGATGGCGGTGGTTCGGGGAAGTCTTTGACGAAATCAGACGTCGTGAACGACGCTGCGAAATTCGGCCGAGTGCGCCTCGAAGGATTTTTAAACGGCGGCACTCCGTTTTGGGTCGAGCGCAAGGTGAACAAGACCAAACTCGTGAGTTTGAAGTATGCCATCGGAGACGAAGAAAAAACGATGGCTGAGGCGAAACTGACTCAACAAGGGATTAATGATGACATCGGCGCCGACGTCATCGCGAATACGACGTTTCACGGCCAGCACACCGTCGGCGCGTTACTCGATGCCAACGACGCATCGTTAAAAGCTGCGCTAGGGAAACTCGTCGAAGCAGACACGTGGACAAAAGCCAAAGATATCTCGCGCAAGCGCGTGAGTGAGGCGCGCACGAACGTCAACGCGATTGTCGCTGAAGTCAAGGCGAGAGAGGAATACATTTCCCGAACGCGGGCTCGTCTCGAACGCGCGACGATAGAACGCGATTCATGGGATGATAATCACGCCCGTCAACTCAGTACCCTTGAGGCGAGCACTAATGCGGTATCGACGATGTTCATTAAGCGATTGTCACTCGCAAACCATTACGTCAAGCGATTATATAATGCGCGAATGTCGCTCGAGTCGGCGTCTCGGGACGCCGAACGCGCGCTCGATGGCGCACGACGCGACGCTGAAGGCGCGGCTGCGCGCTTCGACAAGAAAGAAACTGAGCTTGAGGGTAAATTAGTCGCCATCGAGCGCGATATTGAGCGCTTGAATGACATTTTGAGAGATTTACAAGCCAAAGAGGCGAGCGCGGGGGCGTTGGGCATGCAAGCGCACGCCGCTGTCGGCATGTTTGCGGGCGTTGGCGCAGCCAATAACGGCAACCAACCGCACGAGCACACCGGCGTGGGTACGTGCGATCGATGCTTACAGCCCATAGATCCCAAGCACCACAAAGAAACACTGGTGAAATTAAAAGAAGACGCGCGCACCGCGGCGTTGGCGCACGGCAAAGCCATTGACGCTCGAGCCGCTGCCGCAGAGGCACTTCGCAAAGCGTCGGATGAACGTCGTAAATTGAACGAAACCGCCACATTGGCGCGCAAGTCTGAGCGTATGCGCGCAGAGTCCGCGGCGAGCGTCAGTGCGAGCGCGACGGATGCGCTCAGGCACGCACAACGAGCGTTGAGCTTAATTGCAAGCGCGCTGACGAGAGCCGAAGCTTTGACGCGGTCGGCGCCAGAGGACGCGCTCGAACGCGCGAATAGTATGTCTATAGAAGACGCCATAGCGCCCGTGCACGCGATGTCAGGCGAATTAACGTCGCCGGCATCGTCATCTGGTGTACTGCGTGGTCTCGATCCGGAGCTCCTGGCGCGACCGAAGGTGACGTCGTCGATGACGTCGACAAAGACGGCGTTATCTTCAAATGACGCCGACATCGACGTCACAGACTCAGAAACCATTCGGCTGTTAGTCGCGAGCGCCGAAGATGTCATCGCTGAAGGCGAACGCGCTGGACGCGACGCCGCGCGGCGCGTGCAAGAGTTTAACGACTTCAAGCTCGGCGCACACGCCAATCCGCACGCCAGCGCGATCGAAGAGCTCGAACGCCAACTCGCGTCCGAAGGTGAATCCCTCGAAGCGCGCGTAAAGACTTTAGACGACGCCAAAGACGTTTTAGCCACCGCACAAGCTGCGGATTCGGCGTTTAGCACGAAAGGGATTCAGAGCTACTTATTTGAAGGCGCGCTCGGAGATTTGAGCGCTCGAGTGGGACAATACATGGACGCGCTCACGGGTGGCGCGTTGACACTCGAACTACGGCCCGCGGGTGCGGGATTCGTCGCAGACGACGACAGCGAAGGAGGTGATGGTGAGGATGTCAACACCGAGAGCGCGACCGCGTCGGGAAAGAGGACCAAAGCGTCGACGATGAGCGCGAGCGCCGCCGAACGCATCGAGCGCGTCATTCACGCTCGAAGACCAGATGGAAGCTTAATTTCCCGAACACTTCGCCAACTCTCAGGCGGTGAACGTCGACGCGCGGCACTCGCTCTCGCTCTTGCCTACGCCGATCTCGCCAGCGAGCGATGCGGCGTAGCGTGCGATACACTTGTGCTCGATGAAGTTTTACAACATCTCGACGCCGAAGGCATCGCGCGGGTAACGTCCCTCTTGCGCGCGTTGCCCAAACGTACAGTGTTGCTCACGTCGCAAGCCGACTCCGCCACCGCGCACTTATTCGATGTCGTCGACAAGGTTGTTAAAACCAACGTCGGAAGCGGCGTTGTCGTATCCGCAGGAGAGCACGCAATGCTCGAAAACGACGGAGACGCCGTCGAGGCTTAGACGACTTGCGTGTATTACTACCATTCTCACCGACTCCCGTGCGGGCATCGGTCGCGTTGCGGCACATTTCAATTCCTACTACAAACAAATTACACTCGAAAAAAACAAGATTCGACATCGACATCACGCCGTGACGTCCTCATCCGTCTCAAACCGTTTCGTCCCGCGTCCTTTACACTGAAACGCCTTGCGCTTGGCGTCAAACAACCGTCGCTTCAACACCTCCTCGTGATCGTCCAAATCTTCATCCCTCGCATCGGCGTCATGAAATCGCACCACGCCCACCGCATCGCCCGCGATGTCGTCCACCGTACTCCCGCGCACGTCCGCTTTAATCAACGACTCGAGTTTTGCCATGACGCGCGCGTGGCTCTCCTCCCTCGCGCGCACCGCTTCATCCTCGATATCCCGCGCCCGCGCGTCATCTATGTCATCATCGTGAAATAACTCGCGCGGCGGTGAATGCCACGGGGTTTCCACCTCGTCAATCGTCATCGTCGCGCTTCGTTCCGCGAAATTCTTAGCCAGGTTTTGTTCATCCCATTCCACGCGACGACACTGACGCTGCGCGCGACGGCGCGAGCGCTCGTCGTCCTCGTCCATCGGGTCGCCCATGGGGAGAGTATCCAAAGATGTCATCGTCACTAGCGTCGCGTCGCGTGTCGTCGTCCAACCGTCGTCGTCGTCTAACCGTCGTCGCGCTGTCGTCCACCACTGGGTGCCGATGAGTGACGACACAATCATCCACGTCACGAAACACCTCGGCGCCGCGAACGTCATCCATGCGCGCGACGTCGGCGTAAATACCACCATCACCACCGCGACGACGACGACGACGACGACGTCAGGCGCGTCGAGACGACGACGACGACGACGAAAACCTGCGATTGATGACGATGCGTTCAAATCCATCACACGACAGCTCGATGCGAGGAACCCCACCCGCGGACGGACCGGGCAGAACCTCTGGGACGCGAAACCGCCCTGGTGTGAACCCTGGAGCATCATCACTGCGTGTCTCGTCGTCGCGCCGACGAAGGTTTTCCACGCCACCGGCGCGAGCGCGCGCGCGGCGGTTGGCGTCTCGCGGCGTCGCCGCGCGCCGACGACGCGGCGAGGATTCGACGCTGGAGCGCGCGCGAGCGCGTAGATGATGTGTAGATGATGTGTAGTGCGTAGTGCGTAGTACGTTGTAGAGTATTAGAGAGGAATTCTTCGCACGCGGCGTCGTCGGCGGCGTCGTCGGCGGTCGTTCCAGCGGCGCGTCAGCCAACGATCGACGTGTATACTGTTTACCCATACAAAGAAAACGCTCGAGTGGTTGGTTGGTCAACACCCAACACGAAACGCAACACCCTGATCGACACACACTCGCGCGCGCATCCGAACGCGACGACGACGACGACGGTGGTGGCGCTCGCATAAAGGTGTGCGACGACATGGACGACCGTCGCGCGCACGCGGCGACGCCGCTGCTGCGCCGCGATGGCGACGCGCGACGACAAGGGACGACTGTGCGCAAAGTCATCATCGGCGCGTGCGCCTCTGCGTCGGTGCTCGGCGTCGCCGCGCTGACGCCCGCGGGTAAGAACTTCTCCTCGGCGCTGCGCGAGAAGTTTACGCCGTGGCGCGCGTGCGACGATTGCCCGTTGCTCGCGCCCGATCCCACGGGCACGCAAGGGGCGGTGACGTTTAAGCTGCACACGTACTGTAAGACGGATGCGACGAAACAGAGCCACGGAGAGTTCTTCTTGACGGGGTCGAAGGAGGCGTACGTCGTTCGTCACAATTTTGGTGGAAGTAAGTTTTTTGATATCAACGATGGGATCAAGATGGATCGGGTCAAGTTTGGTGGTGGCGAGTGGGGATACCAGGTGACGACGAATCAAGTCGACTTTGAGTGGGGGTTCGCGTTGAAGAATGAGGACGGGGATTCGGATGCCGACGTGTTGATGGAGATTGGCAAAAGTGACTCGCTTTTGGCGTATGAAAATTGCACGCAGAGATACGGGAAGTACTTCAATCGCGTCATGACGCTCGAGACGGGGTCGAAGAGAGAGTTTGTCTTTGGGTCGTGTGACGACGTATGTCCGGCCGACTACGTGGATACGGCGTACGCCAGGTACTTGGGCGATTCAGGGGAGACAATCCCTTCGTGTAGCTCGGGAAATACGTACGATTTCGGCGCTGCGAGTGACGCGCGATCACTGTCGCTTATCACGGCCGTGCTCACCAAAGGTGGGGATCACAACGCAAAGTTTGGACGCCAGGCTGCGTTCCGTGACAAGTCGTTTCAGGAAACCAAACAGCAGACTCGATGGCTCATCGCGGGTACCGAAGGTATCGACAGATCGATGATTAAGATTGCGTATATCACCGCAACTTTGACGAATGGTCGTCTCCTGGGCTGTCAAAGTGCGACGAAAAAGATTATGTTTCCTGGTGGAGCGTGCTCCAAATCAGGATGCTCTCCGCTCTCCTACGACATGTCCATCAAGGCGAGAGATGAAGCCGACGAATACGACGCTACTCTGGACGTGTCTGCGCCTTTATTTACCCTCGGTCAAGCCGGTGACTCGGTTCCTAAGGAATACTTCAAGGCGTTCACGTACGGAGCCTATCTCAAGACGTACACCATGCACGAAGCGGGCACGTGGGGGTCAGACATGGATGTGCGCCGCATCATCATCAACGGTGGTTCGACGTGCGGCTCGAGTTCTTACAAAGGAAACTGCGTTGGTACATATTCGGCGTTCATCGACACCACAAAAACGAATACCGCCACTTCGCAGTACTGGGTCATGGCGGCGCTCGTGGGCGACAACGAAACTATCAAGATGATGCAACTTCGAGTATACCTCCAAAACGGCGCCGTCAAGGTTGAAGCGCTCAGACGCGCGTGGAAGAACGACAACGGCTTCCAGGGTAAGCAGGGTGAGACGCGTAGTGGATTCGAATACGATGCTTTCCGCGACGACATAGACATTCCCAAGTTTTTCGCAAAGAACGATGGTTCCGCGGCGAGTGGATACGACGTCGGCAGTCTCAAATGGCTCCTCGCTCCGGAGATGTTGCCCACGCTCGAGAAAATGACCGAGATCCACTCGATCGCCCGTCCGTGAACATAGTAGTACCTTACAAAAATTACAATCGGTACCACTCGTACAAGGTTCCAAATAGCGCCGGCACTCCCATACCTGGTACCGACACTGTTTTAACGAATTGAAAACCAACCTTTACTACTCATGAGTTGTCGTTGCAGTCACTCGCGGCGCGACGCGTAGAGAGGAACTCTTCACTCGGGTCGCCCATTGGGGAGAGTATCCAAAGATGTCATCGTCACTAGCGTCGCGTCGCGTGTCGTCGTCCAACCGTCGTCGTCGTCTAACCGTCGTCGCGCTGTCGTCCACCACTGGGTGCCGATGAGTGACGACACAAT
>Ga0255765_1000450_pt1 | contig 55010 bp, 42 predicted proteins | sample 041ome_8_FD_179965 | JGI IMG/M metagenome (GOLD analysis project Ga0255765, IMG submission 179965) | Coastal salt marsh microbial communities from the Groves Creek Marsh, Skidaway Island, Georgia - 041407BS metaG (version 2) | ecosystem: Environmental > Aquatic > Marine > Intertidal zone > Salt...
ATCGTTGCTTTGTACTGTTTGCTGAATTTTCTGTTCACGTATTGGTTCATCAGCGAGGTTTTACCAACCCCGGAATCGCCCAAGATGATGAGTTTTAACAGCGTTCTCTGTGCGTTCGTTCGTTCGCGCGTTTATTCCGAAAACAAAGAGAGAGAGAGAGAGAGAAGAGCGTCAGCGCGGGGAGGAGAGTTAACAGGAAAAACGGAAAAACACACAACGCGATTCTTCTTCGCGAAAGAACGATACGATACGAGAGAGATCGGCAAAAAATCAAACTGAGCGCGCTGCGCGAGTGTGTACCTTTCGAGCGGCGCTCATGTTTTGTTTTTTATTCTCTCTCTCTCTCTCTCGGAGAAGCGACGACGCGTCTCTCTCTCGATTATTCGCTCTCTTTGAAGAGGAGCTAGTAGAGAGAGAAAAGGTCCGACAATTTCCTAAACCCTAAACCCCAAAAATTGAGAAAACTTGTGAGCACTCTTTTTTTCAAAATCTCCCCGTTTTTGGAATACGAGACGACCGGGAAAAGAGAGCGAACACGAGATGACGAAGGCTCCCGACGACCATCATCGTCCGAACAACGCGAGGCCGGAGGAGGAGACTTTCGTCGTCGAGGAGGAGCATTTTTTGCGTAACGATGAAGAAGAAGAAGAGATTTTGCGCAGAGACGTGGACAAGTTACTCGCGGAGATTGAATCATTAAAAAACGATTCGTCTCTTCTCATCGACGACGAGTCGTTAGCGAGGAAACTGGGACAGATCGAACGGGAGCGGGCGCGAATAAGCGAGGCGATGGTTAAAGCGAGAGATGAAAAGGATGGAAAGGAGGACGACGACGAAGCGCATTTCTTGCTCTCGCGATTTAACGTCGTGCGAGGCGCGTCGTCCTCGGTCGCCGAATACGTCGACTCTGCCATTCGCAACGTCTACTCCGAGACTTTAAACATAATTCGAAACAGAGAGAGAAACATATTGAGGGAGTTGGACGCGTTCGTGGACCGAGACGAAAGTTCGATCGAGACGAATACGATCAGACTGGCACAAATTGATAGAGAAGGCGACGCTAGGAGAGAATGGATACGGAGGTTTGGCATACAGCCGATGATTGGAACGGACGAGGAAGAGGAGAAAGCGAGAGCGGAGCGGTCGTTGAGAGCGTTGGAGAGTAGCGGCGCGAGTAGCGGTAGAAACGTAGCGAATGGTGGTGAGAGGAGCAATAAGCAGCAAGGAAAAGGAACCGAAATGTTGTTTGCGGACGAATTTCGTGCGAAAGAGGAAGAGGATTTAGAGAAAGCGATCGAGAAGAACGTGTTGAGTTCGGTTGACTCGGCGATAAAAAGTTTAGAGTCGGCGAGCTTGGCGATTGCGAAAGCGAACAAGAATAGCAAAGAAACCGGTTCTTCGGCGGCGACGTCGTTCGCGACGGTGATATCGAACTTCTCCGGTTTACCCGTTTGGCAAAAAAGGGTCATCGGTTTGCTCGTTTTCTTCGTGTTCTCGTGGATCTTAATACTCAACGCGATGAATAACGACGAGAAATCTGAATTTGAAGAAATCGATCAATCGATAGCGTCGACGGCTGATGTCTCTTCTTCTTCTTCTTCTTCTTCTTCTTCTTAGTTTTTAGCAGCAGTGCGTAGATGGTAATGATAGATGTGTAGATAGATTATTGTAGAGAAATTACGCTAAATCGTATGTATATGATATGCAAAATTAAAAAACTTAAACTTTATCGTACTTATCCACGCTATTAAACAACACCTTCGCGTCTCGCGATAACTCCAAGCTCGGCAAGTTGGCCCATCCGTCTTTGTTCGTCTTGACGACAAAAAACGACCCAAACGCCCAATTCACGAACGCCGCGCATATCACCACCGCAATCACAAATGCCCCGGCGTGTCCGTGCACGTGCATTCGGTGACTCCCGTCGTAATCCTCGTCGAACATCTCCTCTATCCTCTCCTCTTCTTCGTCTTCGTTTTCCTTCTTAATATCCTCCGGAATGCCGCCGATGCTCCCAGCCGTCCCCGTGTCCATGCTCAAATCCCCCGCTAATATCGCCGCCGTTTTCGGTGAATCCCCGTTCGTTCCGTCGTCTTGCATCAAAAACTCATCCTCCGCGGTCAACACGTTCTCCGGCGTCTCGCCCACCTCCGTGTAGTCGTCCGCTTTCCCACTGCTTCTCGAAAGTAATCCTTGATTCGAAACCGAGGCGAGCAAGTTCGAAGCGTCCATCGCCGTCGGTTCCTTGAAACTATCGTCGTCCTCGTCGAAACCGCCGCCGCCGCCGAAGCTCTTCTTCTTCTTCTTCGCTTCCGCGAGCGCGATCGGTGAGAAGAAGAAGAAGAAGAACAACATCACAGACAGCGAGAACAGCGCGAAGAAAGAGAAGGAAGACTTTCTCGCGCCTCCTTTTTTACTTCTTCTTCTCTTCTCCACGAAGGCGCCGCCGCTCTTTGAAGAAAAGGACGACATGGTAGGGGCAGCTCTCTGAATGCTAACGTATCGCGACTACGTGCGTGTTCTTCTTCTTCTTTAGCGCGGTGTGAGTCGTGCGTGTGTCTCAAAAGCGCGTACTTCTGGGTAAAAAATGTGGCTCAAAAAAGGAGAGAAAAAGAGGGAAAAAAAAATCGATTTTGTGGACGCCAAGGGACGACCCCGCGCGCAGGAAAAACGCGCGAAGCCGACGCTCTGTCTTATTAAAAACTACTATATATATAATATATTCACCTAAATGCTCCCAAATGTACACTCCTCCTTCTTTGGGGATCGCTTTTATTTCTTCTCGACTCTCTCACGTGCTCTCTCCTCTCCTCTTTAATTTATATGTTTTTTTAATATGTCTTGTGGATTAATATGTATACCGCGCGTATAATTTATCTCGGGGAGACGGTGATCTCGCTCTCCGGCGCCGTCAACTCACCCTTCTTCAATTCAAGACCAGCCAACAACGGCCACGCGCCCGCTTGCCACATGCAATCCAAAGCCATCGGAACGTCGATGATGATTTCACCGTTGGTCGGCTTCGCCGTCAACTTGTTCTTCATGACGTACGATCGACCGGCGTAGCCGATCCAGCCGGCGGTGTACAAAAAGCCGATACCCGGGATGGCAAACTCACCCAAGTGTTCCAAGTTGCCGTCGACGATCAAGTGCGGCAAACCGTCCGCACCGCAGAGCAAACCAGCTTCGCCGTAGTTCTTGAAGCGTTGGTTAGTCTTGTCGATGGTCGCTTGCAACGCCAACGCCGGCGCGGATTCCGGGTCGTACTTCTTCATGCGCTTTTCGAGACCTTTGACTTCCTTCTTGTTGTTCTTCTTGAAGGCGGCGTTTTTCTTGCACGGCGTCAAGCCGGCGTACGGTTGCACATCTCTCGCGAATGCGGCATCGACCGGGACGGTCGCCGCGACGACGGCAGCGGCAAAGAGCGCGGCGGATTTCTTCGCCGCGTCGGCGGCGTTGCAAGAGATGGCCACGTTCGCCTTCTTCGAGGACGTCTTTTGCGCCTTCAAGTTGGAGGTGGTGGAAACCTTCAAAGTCTGTTTTGTTTATTCGTGAAAAAAATCGATGCGAGAGAGAGAGAGGATTCAAAGTCAGTCGTTTTGTCGGTTAGATCGATGGGTTTGTGCGACAAAGAGACTCCGCCAAGACGACAAAAGATGGCAGATACGCGCCGTGTGATGCGATAGAGTTTTTGAAACCCATTCTGGGGACAAAAAAAACGATCATCATCTCATCGAATCACGCGAAGAGAGAGCTCTCTCTCTCTCCTTTATCGCGAAAAAAGTCGAAACCGCTTTCTCGCGCGGACGAGCGCCCGTTGTTCGCGTCGTTGGGTGCGACGAAGATCTTGCGAAAAGGTTTCGTTCGTCTCTCTCTCTCTCTCTCCCGTATATAAAATTCGGCACCAACACACCGGAGAGAGAGCACGCGACGAGAGAGGAAAAAAAAAACGAAAAACTGAGATACGAAAAATCACTGCCGCGTAATGAGAGAAACCGTCCGTTTCCTCGCACGCGCGAACGTTAAAACGAGAAACAAATCCGTACCGTTTGTGCGAGCGAAAACATTTTATTCGGTTTTGCGGCTTAAAATTAAAGCGCGTGTGTGTGTTTATGGCGTTTGCGACCGATATTCGTATCGCGTAATCGGCTCTTTTTTCCTTTTTTGTTTCTCGTTCGGCTTCTTCTCTCCTGCGATACGGAAAAGGAAGATTCTCAATTTTTTGAGAAACCCTAAATGGTATCCAAATCCACCAAACCCTAAACCCTAAGCCCACAAATTATTTTATCGAGATGTGTGGAAAAAGCGCTCACTTTTCTTCGTAAACCGTTGTTGTTCGTGTTGTTCGTGTTGTGCTACTAGAGAGAGGAGGATTTGAACTCTAAAGATGGCTGAAGAAGACGAAGAGGAGGAGGAAAAGCGACGATGCGCGGTGGCAAACGTAATTCCTTCGTCCTGGCTGGAGACGACCGCGAACAAAGCGAGATTGGGGAAGATTTCAACTCCATCTCTTCCCGAGAAGGAAGACGACGACGACGACGACGACGATGATGCGTTGTTTTTTTCTTTGCGAAGCTACGCGTCGCACTCGGAAATCAGAAACAACGAACGGACGAGAGATTGGATGTACGCGCTGACGGAGACGAACATGCGGAAAATGTACGAACAGACGTGGGGGTGGAACTCGTTGGAGAAAAGGAGAGAGTTGAACCACCAAAACGCGAAGTTTGTCTTCGCGGTCGAGAAGAAGAAGAAGAAGAAGTGCGACGACGGCAGCACAAAAAGCGAGGAGGAGGAGGACGAGGAGGACGAGGAATTGCCGGTGGCGTTCGCGCACTTTCGATTCGAGGTGGACGACGACGACGTCGCGTCGGTGTACATATACGAGTTACAGGTGGAGCGAACGAAGAAACGGCTGGGACTGGGAAGGTTGTTGATGCGAGCGTGCGAGAAGATAGCGGTGGAGTTAGGATTGAAACACATGGCGCTGACGGTGTTGAAAAAGAACGAAGGCGCGCGAGCGTTTTATGAGAAGATTGGGTACGAGGAAACCGATCACGCGCCCGCGGATGCGCACTACGTCATCTTGCGGAAACGAGTGTAGAGCGTCGACGATTTTTTATAGTTTTAGCGCGAGGAAAGTGTGTGCAGAGAGAGGTAGTTATAGTAGCGCAGAATTTTTGTAGCAGTTATATGATAATAGCATAATATTAGAATCCTAAGCGTTTGACTACTCTAAGTATTTCGCCTTCCAAGGCGTAAGAATGGGTTGGGTTGTGGAAGCTCTCCTTGTCCGTGAAGTAATGGTACGTTTTCATGCTGTTACCGCTCGAAAATCGTCCACCTCTTCCGTAACTGAATCCGTACGGGTCGACCGTATCGCACCAAGAGGCGAGCGCGAGAAAGATGGCCAATATCCCCGTGCTCGGTGTCGTTCCTCCGTGCATGATGACGTGCTTTTTGTCCTCGTGTTCTTGGTCTCCTTCTTCTAATCCGTTCTCGCGCATGACGACGATTCGAGTCTTCACCGCTCTCACCTTTTCGAGAAGCTTTCGGACGTCGGATTGCACCCTATCGCTCGCCATCCAAGGCGGGTGTGAAGAGCTACGTTTACTCCCTTCTTTCTGGAACTGTTTTGCGAGCTCATAAAACCTCTCCGCGCTCGCTCTCGTCGAGATGACCGTTTCGTCCGTCTCCACCGCTTCTCTCAATTTCTTCCCGAGCGCCGATTCTTGACCGTACTTCTCCGCCCAAGCGTTGTTCAACACGCGAAAATCGGTTTTTGTGCCAACTTTCTCCTCGTATCGACCACCTGTTGGCCCTTGATTCACTCTGAAGACGACATCGTGCGAATCAATCGTCCGTCCAACGCTGTTGATGTCGTTGTCGTCGTCGTCGTCGTTGTTTGTATTCGCGCCGACGCTCTCCTCGCTTTCGTCGATGTCCTCTTCTTCTCCCCCTCTTTTATTACTCCCTCTGTTATTCTCTTCTCTTCTTATCGGTCCATTTCCGACTACCGCGCACTCTTTTCTTTTCTTAGCTCCTCCTCTTTTCCGCCCTTTTTCTCGGAACACGTACATCTTCTCCTCGTCGAAGCCTAACATCTTCAACTGTTCTCGGTCGCCGCTCAGCGTTAAAATTGCCTTCTCCGCGTTCCGACTGCCGAACGCTCTGTTGCTCAAATTTATCGACGACACGACTTCGTGATCCACGAATAACTTCTCGCTCTTCTTAAAACCGTCTATAGTTTTCAACACCAACTCCTCGACGACTTTCTCGCACGCGCTTTCGCTCTCGCACCTCATCCCTCGGAGCGTTTTCAACACCCCTTTCACTCTCGCCTCTTCGCTCTCGATGTGGTCCACGTACCCTCTCATCTCCGTCTCGTTCAGCGCCCTCGGTTTCGATAACATCTTCCACTTCCCGGTCTTCAAATTTCTCGCTTTCATCTCGTCTTGACGCATGATTTTCGTCTCGCTCGCGTATATCCGTCTGCGCTCGTACTCCAGCACTTTTTTATCCGTCTCGGAGAACTCTCGCAACGAAACGTCTTTCTCCGCGTCGCCAAAGAGCCGGTCGTACGACGGCAGCTGATTCTTCATCTCGTTCTCTCCTTTCAAAGTCAACGTCGTCGTCGAGCTTCTTCTTCTGCCGTTACTACTCTCGCTGCTCCCGTCGTCGTCATCGTTCATCCTCGCGACTCGAAACGCGAGCGTCGTCCAAATCAGCATTACGCAAACCAGTCCAAAACGAAGAACGAAAGAACACGATGCGAAGATGGGTTTCTTCTTTCTCGTCGTCGCAGAAGAAGATTTAGAAGACGACAACAGCGCGTCTCTTCGCATCTCTCTCTCTCTATCTATCTGCGTTCTCTCTTTTTTTATGCGCTTCGCATGATGGTGATTACGCGCGCATAAATAGCACGCGCACGCTCTTCTAATTTTCACTGAAGAGATTTGAAATAAATTTCCAATTTGTGTCCTCACTTTTACGCGCGCCTTTATACGCGAGCACGCGCACCACCACCCGCCCTCTGCTCTCTCGCTCGAGAGAGAAGAAGAAGAAGAAGAAGAAGAGCGCAGTTTTATTTTCTTCTTCGCTTTGAGAAACCTTTACCGGGAGAAGAAAGAGAGAGATATTAGATATAAGATACAAAAGCATCATGGAGACCACCAACGACATCTCGACCATCTTTTCGAATCACGTCAAGAGAGCTCTTTTGGATGCCGGCACCGGGATGAAAGCTTTACTCGTGGACGAGGACACGCTGGCGATCGTAAACAACGCGATGAATCAAACGGACGTTTTGAAGCGGGACGTTTTCGCGGTGGAACCTTTGCGTCGGAATACGAATCGTACGTTGGGGAAGGAGGAGGTGCCCTCTTCTTCTTCTTCGAGAAGAGGAGGAAGAGAGGAGGATAACTTACGATTCGTGAAAGCGGTGTGCATTTTACGGCCGACGAGCGAGAACGTGAACGCTTTGTGCGAGAGGATACGCGAGAGCGGCGATTCTTCGACTTCTTCATCGTCTTCGTACGGGGAGTTTCACGTGTTTTTTACGAACGCAATCGACGAGCACAAACTTCGCGCGATTGCGAAAGCGGACGCGAGAGGAGGAAGAGAGGATAAAGTGAAGCAGATTCAGGAGATTTTTTGCGACGTGATCGCGATGGACGAGTGTTCGTTCGTCGTCGATTCGAGGGATTGTTTTAAGGACGATGCGATGCGCGCGTTCGATCCGAACGGTGGGATGCGGAAGAGAGTCGGCGGGAACAGCAATAACAACGGTAGTTTTCAAAGATCCAACGCGGAATACGCTTTGATGTGCGACCCAAGTTGGGGGGTGAGAAACGGGACGCCGTTGATCGATAGGTGCGTGGAAGGTGTGACGAGCGTGTGTTTGGCGTTGAAACGACCACCGATGTTTCGATATTCTGCCAAGTCGAACATCGCGAGACGCGTCGCCGAGGACGCGCAACGCGTCGCCTCGGAAAGGGAGCCGGGATTGTTCGATTTCGGAAGACGAAACGACGAGGGTTATTGCCACGTTTTGATTGTCGACCGATTCGACGATTGCGTGACGCCTTTGTTAACGCAGTGGACGTATCAAGCCATGGTGCATGAGATCTTCGGTATTTCGAGTACGAACAGAGTGAGAGCGCCGGACGCGCAAAAATTAAACAAGAAGCCGGAGGAGTTTATTCTCTCATCCAGAGAAGATGCGTTTTTTAGAGACCACAAGTACGACGATTACGGCGACGTCGGCGCGGCGGTAAAGAAATACGTCGACGATTTTGCGAGCGAACGGTCGAAAACGACCGCGAGTAAATCCACGGCATCGGTGGACGACGTCGCGAAATTCGTCGAACGCTTTCCAGAGTTTCGCCAAAAATCAGCCACGGTGGCGAAACACGTGCAATTAGTGCACACGTTATCAAAAGTCATCAACGACAGACAGCTGATGAAAGTATCGGAACTCGAACAAGAGTTAGCGTGCGCGGGGACTTCGGTCAACGGATTAGAGAAACAAGTCGAAGAGATTATCAACGACCCGTCCTTTGGAGAGTCCGAGAAGGTGCGATTGGTTGGGCTGTATTGCCTGAGACGCGAAACCGAAGCGCCTCAAATATGTCAACACCTCATCCGCGTTCTCTCCAATCACGTCGGTGGAAAACGAATAGACGCTTTAGATTGCATGCTCCGACGAGGCGGCGAGAACGCGCGGACGAGCGACTTGTTTGGAACGAAAACCATCGCCGCTCGAATGCGCACTTCCGTTTCCGCTTTAAAAGGCGCCGAGAACGTGTACACTCGGCACGTTCCTCTCGTGCGCTCGTTGGTCGCCCAGTGCGCGAACGGTAAACTCCCAGCTTCCGAATATTCGCCCACTTGGGACGGTTTCACCCCGGAGTGCTCGAAGAAACCGGCTGAAATCGTCGTCTTCGTCGTTGGCGGCGCCACGTACGCCGAAGCGCGCGCCGTCGCCAAGTTCAACGCGAGCAAAGAATCGAACAACGTCAAAGTCACTCTGGGCGGGTACAGCATGCTCCACCATTCGCGATTCATCGAAAATTTAGCCAACGTGTTCGACGAAGAGAGAGGACCTTAGAAAAAGAAGAAGACGAAAACGCACGCGAGACAAAACAATAGCAGTAGAGAGTTTGCGCGCGCGCGCGTGAGAGAGAGAGAGAGAGGACTCTCTCTCTCTCGCGCGCGCGCGAATATGTATTCGACACATCCATTCATAGCCTTCACTAGTAACCAACGCGCACATCTAAAAAACCATCCCAAATCTTTCTCTCTCTCTCTCTTCTCTTCAACGAGAAAACGCGCGCGCGCAATATTATTTTCATAATCTCGAAGCGAATTTGGATAAAACTCTCCAGACGAGAAAAGCAAAAGTCCACCAAATCCGCGATAAAAAAAAGAGAGAGAGAGAGAAATGTTTCGCGCGCCGTCCGCGTCGCTTCTCGATTTCGACGGCGCCACCATCGACCGTAAATCGAGCGCGGCGTTATCTTCTTCCGGTAACGGTGGCGGTAGCGGTGGCAGCGCGGCGAATACTACTAAAACCGCGACGGGAGAAGAAGAAGAAGAAGGAGAAGAAAAGAAGAGAGAATTGGAACAAAAAGCGCGACAAAATCAAGCGCGGACGATAGCGTCATCGAATAATACCACCAACGGCCAGCAACAGCAACAAGCGGCGCCGCCGATATCGCTGCCGCGCCAGCGAGGCGACGCGGTGAAACATTTCGCGCTCGATTTAGGCGGGAGTTTAATAAAACTGGTGTATTTTAGCGCGAACTCGGCGACGAGAGACAGACCACCGGTGGTTGGTGCTTCTTCGAACACCAACGCCAACGACGAAGACAAGAAGGAAGCGCCGCCGCTGGGCGGCCGATTACACTTTCGCAGATTCCCGTCTTCGAGCTTGCAAGAGTGCCTGAGCTTCATCGAGAGGAAGAAATTACACTACAGCGGCGTCGGGGACGAACACAAATCGGAAATCAAAGCGACCGGGGGCGGGTCGTTTAAGCATCAGCAGACGTTTCGAGACGCGCTCGGGATCGAGTTGCAAAAGGAGGACGAGATGGCGTGCGCGGTGAGAGGGGCGAATTTTTTGTTGAAGACGATACGGGACGAGGCGTTTACGTTTGAGAACGATACGAAGACGTTCGTGGAGACGAATTTTAACGTCGCCGCGAGTAATAGTAGCGGCGGCGGCGGCGGCGGCGGTAGCGCGAACGCGGGGAGTAATAGTAATAGCACTTTTAGCAATACTAGCGGTAGTAGCGGCGGCAGCAACAATTTGTTCCCGTATTTGCTCGTGAATATCGGCTCTGGGGTGTCGATTATTAAAGTCACCGAGACTGGACACGAGCGGATTTCCGGGTCGAACATTGGGGGCGGGACGTTTTGGGGATTGTGTCGATTGTTAACCGGAATGAGAGATTACGACGAGATGTTGAAGTGCTCGCAAAACGCGGATTCCGCGCGAGTGGACATGCTCGTCGGCGATATCTACGGTCGAGACTACGCTAAAGTTGGTTTATCCTCGGACGTTATCGCGAGTTCGTTTGGCAGAGTCGTCATGGAGGAAGGCGATTTGAGCGATTATAGCAAAGCAGATATCACTTTATCCTTGCTCAGGATGATTTCATATAACATCGCGCACTTGGCGACGATGAACGCGAAAGCGCACGGTTTACAGAGGATATTTTTTGGCGGATACTTTATTCGCGGGCACGCGTACACGATGAATACGATTTCCTTCGCCGTGAACTTTTGGAGTAAAGGCGAAACGAAAGCGATGTTTTTACGACACGAGGGTTTTCTAGGCGCGCTCGGCGCGTTTCTGAGCGATACGACGGCGAAAGAAAAGCTCGGAGCGGCGGAAACGAGAGGATCGTGGATCGAGAAGTTTATCAAGTATTCCACGAAAGCCTCGAGCGAAGAAAACAACGGTAGACATGGAGGCGGAAAATCGTCCTCGCCGCCAATTTCCGGTCTTCGAAGATCAAACAGTTACACGTCCTCGGGCGAGAACGTTCTAGCTTCCGCGACGGCTGCCTTACACATCGAATCGGCGAGTAACGGTAAAGGCCATTCCGCGGAGGGCAGCGGCAGCGGGAATTCGCCACCAGGTTTAGCGAGAGAACAACCCGCGCAAAGACACAACAGTTTTTCGCACCATAGTCGACACCGTCGGGGGTATTCGAACTTATCGAGCCACGTGGGCGTGCGCGGTGCCCCGAACGACTTTGACGTCGGCGTGTTGCACTACGCGCCGTCATTGGAACCGTACCCGTTGTTACAAAATCCGGAATCGTACGTGCCGGATACGTTCGATCTGCAAGCAAAAACGACAATCAGCGCCGAAGATCGCGAATACTGGCTTATGGTTCTAAAATCGTTAACTGCAGGCGTCGCGGAACGCGCGAGGGATTCAGAGCTCGAAAATTGCGACAAAGAAGAGCACGACAAATCGAGCGCGCGCGCTTCGATGGACGAGCAACACGCGTTTGTGAACTACGATGCGTACGATTTCGAGTCCAACAACAACTACCGCAAGGCGACGCCCTCGGAACGCGCGGAGCAGTTTCGAAACGCGTACGATTCGTTACTCGATAGATTACTCAAAGACCCGTTTGGGTGCGGCAAAATCTCTCTTTCCTCGTTGTTCGAAGCGAGAGAAGAGTGTTTAAGAGACTGCGGTTTTGCCGACGCCTACGCGGACGTGAAGCAACGCGAAAACGATGCCGCTTTAGTTGTTTTGCCAGAGTTACTCGAGGAACTCGAGCAAATGGAAGATGAGTATCAACGCTTGATTCAAATCGTCGAAGGTGTCCTCGCTGGGAACGTGTTCGATTGGGGGTCGCAAGCGTGCGTGGATTTGTACAACAACGGTACCATCCTCGACATTTACAAAGCGGCGAGGAAAAACGCAACGCGCTTGTCGTGGAAAATCGATGGCTTCGAAGAGTTTGCCAAGAAGTTATCCTCAAACGAAGGATACAAGAAAGCGCACATCTTTGTCGACAACAGCGGCGCGGATATTGTCCTCGGCGTCCTCCCGTTTGTCGTCGAACTCTTGCGTCGAGGCACGGAGGTTGTTCTCGTCGCCAACGAGTTGCCCGCGCTCAACGACGTCACGGCGGACGAGCTGTCCTCGTTGCTCGAACGCGCCGCGGAAACGTGCGGCGGCATACTCAAATCCGCTTTGTACAGCGACGACCAAGAAACAAGAACACCGCCGCTCTACGTCGTCTCCTCGGGTAACGGCGGCCCCTGCATCGACCTCCGCCGCGCCAGCCGCGAACTCATCGAAGCCTCCTCAAACGTCGACCTCGTCGTCCTCGAAGGCATGGGCCGAGCCGTCCACACCAACTACAACGCCGAATTCACCTGCGACTCGCTCAAACTCGCCATGATAAAAAACGCTCGTCTAGCCGAGCGCTTGTGTCGAGGCGAAATGTTCGATTGCGTCGTGCGGTTCGACGATAAAGCGTTGGCGGCGTCCGCCGTCGCGGAAACGAAGACGACTTCAAACGCCTCCGCGAAAGAAAAAGAAGAAGAAGAAGAAGAGCATCAACAACAAATCGCCGATGATAAAACTGCCGTGCCATAGTTAAAACAGTTTTGAAGTAGAAGCAAATCGCGCAATCGCGCGCGTCTAGTAGTGGTATTAGTAGTAGTAGTAGTAGTGTCGCGTTATTAGTAAAATCCATCTTAAAACAAATGACATCACGAAAAAAAAGGACGAAAAAGTTCTCCAATTTGACACAAAAAAGCCGCGCAGAGGTACGTAAAACGAGAGAGAGATTGAGAAAAGAGAGAACTCAAAAGCGTTTCGTCGACGCGCGCGAAGGATTCATCGTTAAAGAGTACACACTCGTCGTCTCTTTCGTCTCGCGATGCCGTCCGCGCGAAGAAACCAGCGGCAGAATCGCCGAGGCAAAGCGGGAGGGAATAAGAAGAGCGCAGCGTCGGCAAAAGCGAGAGGCGGCGGCGGCTCTCGAAATGAGAAGAACAACAACAACAACAACACTCGATCGTCGATGGATCACGTTTCGGACGACGATTCAGACGGAGATTCGGACGAGAGAGAAGACGAGGATAAGTACGAAGATTTGCCGTCGGATTTTTCGGACGAAGAGATCGACGAGGACGAAGCGTTCGACGAGGAGGACCGGGAGATGTATCGAGGGATGCGCTTTTACGACGAGAAGAAGAAGAAGAAGAAAAATAATAAGAAAGAGGAGGAAGAAGAAGAGGATGACGAAGAAGACGACGACGACGGATTCGGCGAGCTGATCGCGAGAGCGCAGCGAGGAGAAACGAGCGACGCGTCGGATGGGAACGACGAAGACGGCGCGGAGGATGGAGAAGAAGAAGAACTGGGCATGCTGGAGGATAGCGACGAAGAGGAAGACGAGAAGAAAAGGAATACGAAAGAGAAGAAGAAGAAAGAGAAGGAGGAGAAGAAAACGAAAGAAACCGCGGGTGAATTACCAACTCCTGCGAGGAGGAAGATACGCGGCGTGAACGACGCGTTGGACGAGGAAGAGCAACTCGATTTAGATTCCGACGACGACGACGAAACGAGGGAGTTGGACGACGACGAAAAGGACGATAAGCGAAAGAAGATGTTGGACGACATTTTAGGCGAGAACAGACGCGAGAGGAGGTTAGAACGACCTAAACCCGGATCGGTGACGGAATACGAAAAAGAAGGAGAATATAACGCCCCCGTGGATGTGCACGGGGAAACGTTGACATTGGAAGATGCAATCGCGGCGTTGACGAGAGCGAAACGATCCACCGGAGAGATCGTCGACGATGACGAAGGTGACGACGACGACGATACCAAACCTAGGAAGGATGGTCAATTAAGCGGTGCGTCTTTACGGGCACTGCAGCGAATATCTGGTAAAGAGGCCACGAAGCAACCCGCCAGAAGATCGGTGACGGAAAAGATGACACGCGCCGCCGCGTACGACATGAACAAAGAGGATCTCGGCAAATGGCAAACCGTCGTCCAAGAAAACAGAAAGAAAGAAACGCTCACGTTTGAATCATCCTCGAAGAAAATGGTCAACAGGAAAGATACTTTAGGCGCTTTGAAAGATGATTTCGAGCCCAGAACAAAGATGGAAAAAGAAATCGCCGCGATTTTGAAGGAGGAAGCGGATGCATTAGACGAAAAACAAATCGCGAAAACCGAAGAACTAGCCTTATCAAAGATGGATCCCGAGGAAGCGAAAGCGAGACGGGCGCGATTAGCAAAAATGAAAGCGCTGATGTTTTATCACGAACAAAAAGCAGCGAGATTGAAGAAGATCAAATCTAAAGACTACCATCGACGCGAAAAGAGAGCGAAAAAGATGAGGGCGAAAAAGAACGGCGAACTGATGGGAAATGGCGACGACGACGATCTCGGCTTAACGATGGACGACGATGATTTCGATGAAAACGGATTAGACAGCGAAGGTCGGACTGCTGAAGAACGACGCGAATACTTCCGCGTGCGCGAGCGCGTGTTGTTGAAACATCGCAACACATCGCGATGGGCAAAAAGAGCGATTAAAAAAGGCATCGCACATTTGCCGGGCACGAGAGAAGCCATGGCCGAACAACATCGATTGGCGCAACAGTTAAAACAGAAAGTCAACGCGCCCGGAGACGACTCCTCCGATGAGGACGGCGTAAACAGCGACTCAGAGAGTGAATCCGAATCTGGCTCTGAAGACGAAGATCCAGAGCAAAGACGCAAACGAGCTAAGCAAAAAGCCTTGGACGCTTTGTATCAAGCCAACGGCGGCGACGAGGATATGCCGGAAGGATTATCGAAAGGTGTTTTCGCGTTACCGTTCATGAAACGCGCGCAAGAGAAGAAAAAGATGGAAACAGCTGAAGCGGCAAAAGCAATCTTAGAGGAGATGCAGCGAGAAGACGACGGCTCTGATGATGGCGGCTCAGACGACGACGACGACGGTTTAAACATTGTCGACGAGAAGGACGCAAAGGAATGGAAAGCGATTGCAGAGCAAGCTGGAGCAGTGACGGCAAAGAAGAAAAGTAGAACCGAGAAGCAATCGGAGCAACAACAGAAAGAAGCAGAAAAGAAAAAAGCTGCCTCGCCATTGCCGGCGAAAACGGTACCGATTTCGAAAGCCGCGAGAGCTATTCGCGAACGCGCTGCGCTGCGCAACAGACCTGCTGCGCGATTTGAAAAATTTGAACCCGTGCTGATGGAAGATGACGAAGCAGAAAAGAAGAGAAAAGCCGCGGCTATGAAAAAAGCCGAGCTGTATGTAGAACCTCGTCTCATCGCCGAAAAAGAGGAGAAGGAGAAGCAAAAGAAAAAAGCCATCGCCAACGGAACGTATGTGGAAGAGGAAGAAGACGGCGAAAAAGACGGCAGAAATAACTTTCCAACTGCTACTGATGACTTGGGCGACCAAAAATCTTTAGTTTCGCGCGCATTCGCGGGCGACGATGTCGAAGAGGCGTTTCAAAAAGAGAAACTAAAAGATATAGAAGAGGAACTTCCAGACGTAGAAAGGCCGACTTTACTCCCGGGATGGGGCGCCTGGGAAGGTGAGCGCAAAAGTACTCCAAAATGGATCATCGACCAAAACAAAAAAGCCGACGCTATTCGCGAGAAAGCGTTAAAATCTAGAAAGGATGCCAAACTGAAACGAGTAATTATTTCGGAACGGTACGACAAGAAAGCTGCCGCGTATAACGTAGAGCAACTTCCGCGCGGCTTCGATTCTAAAGCAGTTTACGAAGGCAGCATGCGAACGCCTCTCGGAGCCGACGTCAACACGGAAAAACAATTCAGAAAGTTGACGAAACCGAAGATTTTGAAACCATCTGGTGCAGTGATTGCACCTATTAAGTTACCTAAGAACGCGAGACCGCCAACCGCTGATGATGAGTCTTCCAAGAAGAAGCGCAGAACGAAGCTTTAAAAAACATTATATTTTTTGCGCGTCACGTTTGTACGAATACATATAGAATCGTAGCTACTGTTAGGACACGTGTAAGATACTATTACTACACTGACAAACTATAAAACTATCGCTCGCACCACGTGTCTTCGTCTATGGCAATCCCCGTATGTCTCGCTTGCTTACTAATTTTAATCAAGACCTCGTCGCCTTTTCTCAAATCGGCGACGGATTTCGCCTCGCCTCTATCGTTACAAATCAATCGAACTGTCTCAGCGTTTTGAAGTAAACACGAATACGTTTCGCCGTCTTTTTCAGCTTCGACGAGCACCATACTTCTCCGTTCAATTTTTACGCGTCCTACCGTCGCCTCCTCGCTTTTGCCTTCTGCATTGACCCTCAAAACGACCTCGCCGGCTTTCAGTTCCGATAAGTATCCGGTTCGACCGCTTGGCATCTGCACGTAGGAATGCACGGCGCCTGCGTTTACGCGAAACGGTCTCGAATTCACGTAACCTTCTCCACTGATGCACTCTGAATGCACTAAAAACAGTCCGTTGGCGAAATTCCCCACGAGCATTCCTTCCCCGGGTTTGAAGTTTGTCGAACAATCTACGCACGCTCGATCGCCCGTGCCGCAATTCTTTACCGAAACCACCTTCGCCACTTCCAACTGCTCCTTTGCTCGACCTCTGCTCTTCATTTTCTCAACCACTTTCGCCAACAATCTCACCTCTCGAGTATCCTCCGTCTTCAGCACGATCCCTTTCACGCCCGTTTCCAACGCTTCCAACTGTTCCAGCGCCTCCTCGCTCCTCTTCACGCACGCGACAAACTGCACGTCGCCGCCGCGTTCCGCGCTCGAGGCGACTAGATTTTCCGCGGGAATAATCGACCAGTCGTTCTCAGAAACGTCCACGAGGACCAATCCAGTTTGTTTCGCCGCCAATGAAACGTCCTCTGGACTCGTAATCGTCACGATCGACGCCGCCGCGACTCCCTCTCTCTTCTTCTCCTTTTCGCGCAACACCGGACCATCTCGTTGCAAAAACCGCGTCTCCAAAGGGGTGAACTTTCGAAACTGTTCGAGCATCGCGTCGTCTCTCACGATGAACGCAGACGCGCACCCACACTCGACCGCGGCTAACACGCACTCTTTGGAGGACGTTTCGATCCAAAACGACTTCTCGTTGTTGCTGTTGTTGTTGTTGTTGTTCGCGTCTTTGACTCCTTCTTCTTCTTCTTTTGTTGCTTTTGGAGTTCGAATTCCCCTAGTAGTGCTAGACGCAACACCATCATTATCGTAAACAATACGTCGTCTTCTGCGCGTTCGTCGCGAAGAAACGTTCGCCACCAAAACCTTCCGCGCGTGCGTCGCATTGTGTGCGCCGACGGAGGGCCTTTGGGTACCTTTATTCATCTTCTTTAAAAAGATTTATCTGTGTGGGGAAAATGCGTCAGAACTTTTAGGGGAAAAGAGAGCTCAAAATGGGGAAAGGCCGCCTCCCGAAAGCTCCTCTCTCTTCCTCTTCCTCTTCCTCTTCCTCTTCTTCTCGTCGACGCCGAACGATTGAAAATTTCTTGCTGAGAATCCTCATCGTGGCGCTGTTGATGTCCATCATCGCGCACAGAAAACATTCGAAACAGTTGTCTTCCGATGCAGAAGAAATGTATCGCGGCGGGGAAAATAACAACAACAACGTGGACGACGCTATTTTGGACGATTTAGAGATTGGAGATTACCAAGACATGGAGATGCACGAAATGCGGAGCAAAGAAGTCGACGTGAAGAAGAAACGACGGATCGAGGGCGACGCGGATGATGTAAACAACAACGCGCGTTTTGTTGAAAATGAACAGAAGAAGGGGACGTCAGGGAGGGAGAAAGAGGACGACGACGAAGAAGACGAACGAGGAGGAGGAGGACCGCTGATTCAAAACCCAACCTCCATGACAAACTTAGCGACGCAAATTGCCAAGCCACCGTATAATTACAGAGTGGATGATTTATTTTTAACGGTAGAGAACCATAAACGGTTGCAACCGAAAGATCGGATTCGGTTTCCGTCGAAAAATTTACCCGCGTCGGCGCCGTACGGAGGAGGAGGGGATTCGAGTACCACCGAGAGTAACAACGATCCGTCGATGAAATTTTACCGGACGTGCGCGGTTGTGTTAAACTCAGGCGTATTGACGACGTTTGGAGATAGGAAACAAGGCGAACGCATCGACGCTCACGACGCGGTTTTTAGAGTGAATCAAGCGCCGACGAAATATTTCGAACGGTTCGTCGGGAAGAAGACGACGTTGAGGGTGTTGAATAGAAAATGGACACAGATATTCAATCAGAAGATGGGGAAAGGATTCCTGTTCGCCGATCCCGCCGGGGCGTCGTTCGTGGTGACGAGAGCGCGAACGACAGAGTTTGAGCATTTAGCGGCGACCGTGAGAAAGGAGAGAGACGGCGACGTGAAGGTATTTAGCATGGCGCACGGCGTGGCGACGAGAGCGCGATGGACATTGAGGGCGTTTCGAGAAGGTTTAATTAAGTTACGCCCGAGTAAACGGAAGAAGTATCGAGATTTATCGACCGGTTTATCGCCGAGTAGTGGGTTCATTGCGATTTACATAGCGAGGCACTTGTGCGGGAAAGTCGCGGTGTACGGGATGTCCTTGGAACGGTCTTGGGAAGGAGACACGTTGAGAGCGCCGTACCATTATTTCACCACGATGGACGGGCGACACTCGGTGATGGATTCGATTCAGTTGCGCGCGCACGAAAGCCACGCGTTTGATTTAGAAGGCGAGTTGGTCAAGACGTGGTCCGAAGCCGGTATTTTACGACTTTGCGATCCCGGAATTAAACGGGATCGATTGTGTCAAGTATACGAAGACGATTGACGCTTCAGTTATGCCCAGATTATTACGTAATGCATGTAGGAATAGCAATAGTAGCAATAGCAGTAGTTTATAAATAGTAATTGTATCAGACAGATCGCGTAGCCGTCGCTTCTCTTCGTACTACTACTTGGTCTGATGGTTGTTCCCGAGGTTAGATAGGAAACGGATCAACGAATATCTTTTCGGCGGCGGCGGCATCTTCGCCCCAACGTTCGCTTCCACGTCACCGTCTGTAGATTCGTCTTCGTGTTCGTCGTACTCGTGCTTATACCCAACCACAGACGACGACGACGACGACGACGTGTCACCATCAATCCCATCGCCATTCCGCTTCCTCTTGACTGATCTCGAATTGGTGTTGTTGTTTGGAGATACAACGGCTATTTGATATCCACAGCACGACGCGAACGAGAAGAGAATGATTATCCCGATCAAACCTAATGGGATTGCCACGAAGACGCATATCATGACAATTTGCTCCGGGGTGAGGTTGTTCGTTTCCATTTCTCGGTTGATTGTTTTACGTAAACAAAACGTGTGCGCGTGAATGTGAATGTGTTGAAAAAAAAAGAATGCGTTTTCGCATTCTCGTTTCTTTTTTTCCATTTCATTTTTTTATTACAAACCGGTTTGATCCATGATTCTTTTCTCGCTCTTATCGTAGAGGAACCGCTTAAACCGCAGCGTAATCTTACGACTCGTCTTCGGGTTACTCGCATCGATTTCCTTCTCGAAATAGACTTTGAACTTACCGGTCTTTCCGAAAGATCCCTCGATGCGACCGCGCGCGCCTCCCGCACTCGAGTCCATCCAAACGAACATGTTTCGGAAACTCGATAAATCGGATTCTTTTTTGAACATGCCTTTACAGACGCACGTGCGGTTGTCGCTCTCTGCGCGTTCGATGGTACCTTTACGCGATTTGATGGAGAAGAGACGCAAATTTTCTTCGGCGAAATTTGGCGATTTGGTGGCGTCCGCGCAGGAGAGCGTTTTACCGAAAAACGCCAGTCGACAGACGTTTGCGCCTTCTGGAACGTCGAGTTTAGAAGCTATGTAAAGGGCGTTTTCAGGAGCCGTGACGGGCTTCTCAAACTCTAGGTAGCAATACTTGGCAAACACGTTCGCGGTGTCTTCATCTTCTTCGTCATCGTTTTGGTTTTCAGCGTTGCCGTTACTCTTATCGTCATCCGTCGCGGCTGTTTCTTTCTTCAAGACTTCGCTCACGTGAAGCAACTCGTCCGCTAAAGCGTACTCTCGCTGGCTATCAAATTCATGTTTCTTACCATCTGCGTTATCGTCGTTATTCAGGGAGAGCGTACCTACCGCCCCCGAGAGCGTTTCAGAATTCAACGCGGCGGCGGCGGCGGCGCTATTACTACTACTACTGCTATTGCTATGATTCGCCTCGCCAAAGAAAATCGCCTTGGCCATGACCGTTTGATGTCCAATCGTGACGTGAAACTTCGATTTTGTTTTCACTTGACTCTTATGCAAACGAATCTTTTCGCAGCTCACGATGGCACGGTCAAACGTCGGCACCGTTTTCGGAGTAGATACTAAAAACCTCTCTAATCCTTCCGGGTCTAAACCGGCGACGCACATCCCCACTCGATCGCCTCTCGCGCACTTATCCGTAGACTCTCGGAATATCTGCATAGATTTCACTTTTTTCTCCTCTTTCAGGTGTGGAATCTCCACGAAGTCTCCAACTTTACACGACCCGTTCAAAACGGTGCCGGTGAGCACCGTCCCTTGTCCTTTCACCGCGAAGCAATGGTCCACGGCGAAGAGAAAATTTGACGCACCCGAACTGGTCGCCTTATTCTCCAACACCTCCTCGAATCTTTCCTTGGGCACGCGATCGCCTAAAACTTTCACTAAACTTTCCAATCCAATCGGTTTCGCCTCGGTCTCTTTCGACCCGACGTCTTGATCGTTCCCGCCGCCCGGCCTCGCGCTCACCGCCACGAAATCCAAACTCGCGAATTTCGATTTCGACAACGCCATCCGTATCTTCTTCTCCACTTGCTCTACTTTCGCTTTTCTCTTCTCCTCGTCCTGTATCGAGTCTATTTTATTCAAGCACACGATCAGCTTCTTCACCGCAATCTCCCCGACCACGACGCACTCCGCCGTTTGCGTCTGTATCCCTTTGTTCACATCCACCACCAAAATCATGCAATCGATTATACTCGCACCACCGAGAACCGTCTTTATCAGCGACGCGTGCCCGGGACAGTCCACCAGCGTGTAACACACGTCAATCTCGCGCTTCTCTTCTTCTCCTTCCCGTCGCACTTCCCGCCTATCGACGAACGAACTGAAACCTAAATCTAAGGTTATCCCTCGCAGTTTCGATTGCGGATTTTTATCGAGCGATGCGGTGGAAAAAGACGTCGACAGCGCTCTCGCGAGCGAGGTTTTCCCCGAGTCCACGTGGCCGAGAATGCCCACGGAAACGTTCACGCGTCTTCCCCTCGACATTTCTTTCTCTCTCTCTTTAAATCTCAGACGTGTTCCTTTCTCTCTCTCTCTCTCTCTCTCTATCGCGCGATGGTAAAAAGTAGAAAAAGTGTGAAGCACATTAGGGGAAAAAATACGCGCACATTAATGGTAAAATGGGGGAGTATGTGTGTGCTTTTACGTCTCGGCCTGCGCCGCGATCAAATTAAAGCTATTCTCTCTCTCTCTCTCTCTTTCTCTCTCTCGTGCATCATCCACGTGCCAGACATCAGACGCAAAAGAAAGCCGTTGTGTCTCTCTGTTTTTTCTTTTCTCTCTCGGAAACTCCGAAAGGCACCCAAACCTCCTTCTTTTTTTTACTTGGTGCCGCCGGCGTGTTGCGCGCAATATTTGGAGCCTTCCTGGGCTGGGCGCAGGCACTGGTCGCCTACGGGCGGTGCGCGCGAAGAAAGAAAGAGCAGCGAGTAGTCGGGGGTGAGAACGACGGGAGATCAAAAAATACGCATTAGCCGGTTTAATAAGTGTGTATCTTTTTCTCGGGAAAACCTCGTCGAGAAACAAACTCTCGATCGATCGATCGATCGATCGATCGAAGGTGGTCTCTTCGAACGCGCGAGCGAAGAAGAAGAAGAAGAAAAATCAAGACAAACCTTTTTTAGTCGTCGCTTGACACTGCGGCCTGTCGTCTTTCGTGTGCTGCGCTGGTTCTTGTAACATGATGATGATGACGATGTGTTTGACTTTTGGTTGTTCGTGTATTTTAGAAAATAAAATGAAGCAAACGACAAACGACAAAAAGTATACGTGTGGCGCAAGGTAATAAAAATGCGGATGAAACGTTATTAGTTTTGCTTAAATATTATACCCACCGCCTTCGGTTTGCTTGACGCCTCCGTGATTTGTGCCGTACTTTTCAACCTCGTCGATGTCTTCTTTCGATCCGGCAAACAAAGGGGTCTTGGCGTGGAAATCACTCGGGAGTAGGTCTAACACGTCTCGCTCGCCGTCGGACGCGCGTCCGCCGCAGGCTTTGGCGACAAAGGCGAGCGGGTTGCACTCGTAGACGACGCGTAAGTGCGCGCGGGGGTTGCCACACCATCCGCCTTCTTGTATGGTTCGGTGGAAATCAGCCGTGAGCGCGCAAATGTAACGAGCGGAGTATTTTTTACCGGTTTCACCGTCGCCGCGACGCGCGTCGTCGACGTATTTTTTCAAGCCGGACGGCCAATCCGGTTCTCTCGCGTCGTTCAAGGAATAGACTTGACCGCGTTCCGGAATGATTATTTTATCTTTGACGAGTTTAAACTCTTTGGTTTTCTCATCGAGACAAAATTCGCAGGCGTTTGCGTTTGGTCCCGGGACGCAGACGAAGGAGGTTGCTTTGCCGTAGTGCGCGTACCCAGCCGCCACGAGTTCTCGACCTGGTTTCAAAACGACATCCTCGAGCTTTTCGTTGTTTTTGATTTGGTATATACCAAAGATGGAACCCACGGGAATGTTGATGTCGGCGTTGCGCGAGCCGTCCAAAGGGTCGGCGACGACGACGAACGACGCGCCAAAATCGATAAAATCGTCCTTTGCCGCACCGCTTTTGGCAATCTTCTCGCTTCGTTCTTCGCTAAAATACGCCTTCACGACGCTTCGCTCGTTATCGCGTAAGCGTTCGATTAAATGCTTTTCAAAGACATCGTCGCAAAAAACGTCCAGTTTCTTCTGCACGTCGCCGGACTCGTTCATTTCTCCGGTGTAGCCTCTCTCCGATGGCGACAACGTCGGTTGCGCGGCAACTCGTTCCGAAATTTCTGCGCAAGCGTTCGCTATAGCCACCAACACTTTCTGCAGCTCGTGCGAATCCGAAAACGGTTGGTCTTGATTCACGACCGCTTCAGCCACTGCGGTTTGTTTCGCCGGATATCTCACAAACTGCGCCACGCCGTACACGCCGCACGTCATCCAATCTTCCCTCGCGTTCCTCGCGTTCTCGCACTTTTCTCTCGGCATGCCGCACCCTAATTCGCTTTTCAAACTCCTCAACGCAACCACCGGCGAAGGGAAATACGCCACGACGTCCTCGAACGCATCTTTCGAGTGGTCGAAAAGTCGATCGCCGAGTAATCGGCGGTAATTCGCATCGCCTTTGATTATAGTCAGACCCGTATTGTTGAGCTCGGAACTCAACGAAGCTCTCGCGAGTTCCGGTAAATCCCAAAACGGTTGCGGCTGACACCACGCGAAATCAGGTTCGACTACCCACCTGCCGCTCATCAAATGGCTCTTCCACCGCGACGCCATTTTTCTTCGCGCCTCGACGTCTTTCTGTTTCTCGCTATCGCTACTGCTAGATTCTAAAAATTCCACGTGTTCCCAAACGTCCTCAGCGGTCGCGTCGGATACGAACGTCGGGTGCGCTTTTACTCGAATCACGACTTTGTCGCACACCGCCGTCAACGCATCCGCCAACGCCAAGTCGCACACCAACTCGAATCCCGCGTTGTCCACCACTAAAGAAACCGATTTATCTTTCAACTCTCCGCTCGCTAAATACGCGCAAAGCGCCTTTGAATCGTCCGCTAACAACGCGTTCTTATTCTCCTCCTCGCCATCGCTCTCGTATTCACCCGCCGCTTTCTCCGTATCCTCCGCCGCCCAAATGCTCAAATCCGCTCGATTCCCCCACAACGAGACGTAAACCATGCTCCTCAAATCCCTCTCGTCGCTCGCGTCGAACGACTTCAACTTCCTCGCCAAGTTCACCGCCGGTTTCAAACTCGCCTCTAACCCTCTCCTCTTATCCTTCTTAAACGGATCTTTACCGAAATTCTCGCTCTTCTTATCGAAATACCCAATCGCGCTCAACACTCTTCGATAAAAGTAAAACTCCGCGTCCAGCCACGGCGCGTCCAACCACCGCGTCTTACTCGCCACGTGTTCCCGCATGATTGACTTCCACGTCTCCACGTCCTCGCCGCCGTCCTCTTCCACGTGCGAGAGTTTCTCGTTCTTCTTCAACTCTTCCTGCAGCTTTCGCAGTTTCTTGTGCGCTCGCGAGCCTTCTTTCGAGACCCCAAAGTCTTCTCTGTTATCCTCAATCACGCGTTCTAAAATATCTTCGTGTAAGCGTCGAGAGACGGTATCGAACGCCCACGTGTTGGGAACGTTCGAGAAGATTTTCTGCGGGAGATTTTCGTTTCCTCCTCGAAAGAGCGGTTTGTGCGCGCAGTTCGCGGTCGCTCGGTCTTGTCTTTGCACCGTCGTTTCGTCGCCCTCGTCGCGCGAAGAAGAAGAAGACATCGCCGCGCTTCTTCTTCGTCTTCTTTGTCTTCTTCTTTGCGTTTTTGTTGCTCGTTTTTGTTGTTGGAAAAAAATCGAATTTTTCCCGAACGAAGAAGAAGAAGAAGAACAGGAGTTGTACTCGCTTTTTTTGTCGCCACGAAGAACCGTCCGCTCCCTTCCGCGGCAACAAACGAAGCCACCGAAAGAAGAAGAAGCCACCGCCCGGGGTGCGCTTCCGAGCATGTGTGTGTCTGCGCGCGCGTGTATTGAAGTCCAAAACTTTTGAGCGAAAATTTTTTTCTCCTTTTTTTTCCAAAAAACGAACTATTTAGGGTTTCAGAAAAAATGTGTCTAACGAGATTTCTTCTTTGTCTCCAAAAGCAGCAAACCGGGGGGGAAACCGCAAAAGAGATTCGGAAGCGTGCAGCCGGGCGCTGCTTTTCGGAGCCGTTTAATCGGGCAAAAATAACGAACGGAGCGCGCTCGCTTACGTTTAGAGAGAAAGCTCCTCTGCGACGAGCTGACGACATCATTGTTTGCACGCGCTGCGCGCACTTTTTATACGAACGTATTATAGTTGAGAGAGAGTTTTTTTTACCCTCAAGAGTTTGCTTTCGTGGGGAAAAATAGAGAGAGAGAGGGGAAGAAGAAGAAGAAAAATGGAACACTTATCGACGGCGACGGTGAACGCCATCGTGAAACAGATTAAAGATTTGCAGAAGAATCCAGCGGAAGGAATCACGGTGCGCTTGTTTTTTTGTTTCGGTTCGTGTGAAATGCGCGCGCGCGACAGAGAGAGAGAGAGAGAGAGAGAGACGAGCAAAGGCAGTTGCTTTTGGAAATTGTGGCTTCTTCTTCTTCTTCTTCTTCTTCCCCTCTCTTCTTCTTCTTCTGCTTCCTCGAACGCGACGCTCGCTTTTTACTCACCCAAATTTACGATACATAAACGCAATAAACACAGGTAAAACTGACCGAATCGAACGTGCAAGACGTGTTCGCGGAAATTCGAGGTCCCGAGAACACGCCGTTCGAAAATGGATTGTTCAAGATGAAGTTGGTGCTCCCGTCGGATTACCCGACGTCGGCGCCGAAAGGGTACTTTTTGACGAAAATTTTCCACCCGAACATCCGACAACCGTCCGGGGAGATTTGCGTGAACACGTTGAAACGGGATTGGAAGCCAGATTTAGGTTTGCGACACGTGTTGATGGTCATTCGGTGCTTGATGATTGAACCGTTCCCGGAGAGCGCGTTGAACGAGGAGGCGGCGAGGATGTTGTTGGAGGAGTACGACGAGTACTTCGCGCGGGCGAAGATGTTTACGAAGATTCACGCGGCGAAGGCGGAAGAAGGAAGCGGTGCGGCTACGGCAACGACCGCGAAGAAGAAAAGTAACGTGCTAGATGCAAAAGATGGGAACTCGTTGTCGGAATCTGGGAAGGAAAATGGTAGCAGCGGCAAGGAAGGGAAGGAGGCGTCCTCGGGCGGCGAAAACGCAAACGTCGTCAAGAAGGCGAAGAAGGTGGATAAGAAGAAGAGTTTGAGACGCTTATAAATTCTTCGCGGAGAAAGAGAAAGAGAGAAATAGGGAAAGAGACAATAACGACGACAACCGCAATCAAAACCGATACGAAAATATAGTCGAGCGAGAATAACACGCGCGTGCATCAATCAATCACACCCTTCATTTTTAGTTTTTCGTTGTGAGGAACAACAGCTTAACATTCTCGCATAAGAAATCCAAAGTCTCGTTTATCTGCGCGCGCGCGCTAGTAACAAACTCTCCATCACTGTCGACCCGAAAAAACAAAATAGTCACGTGTGTGTGTGTGTGTGTATCTTATTATCAGTATTTAGTTTTAACAATTCTATTTCATCCTACGTACACGAAAGATATATCATCGCGAGAGGAGGAAGAAAGAGGTCTCTTCCGAGCTGTTTCTCACTCTCTCTCTCGCACAGAAAATCTTTACTTATTGCCCCAGCTGACGTACTCCGCCTTCGTCTTCTTAAAGTCCGCCATTTCGCCTTCAATCTTCAACCCGGCGTCGTCACCACCAATAACCTCGTCAATCAACCCGTAATTCTTAGCCTCCAACGGCGACATGTATCGATCTCGATCCGTATCCGCGTCAATCTTTTCCACCGGCTGCCCCGAGTGAAACGCCATCAACTGGTTCAATCGTCCTTTATGATACATCATTTCCTTCGCTTGAATCTCGATATCCACAGCTTGACCACTCGCACCACCTAACGGCTGATGAATCATAATTCTCGCGTTCGGCATGGACAATCTCTTTCCTTTCTCCCCGGCGGTCAACAAAAACGCCCCCATACTCGCCGCCAAACCCATGCACACCGTCCCGACCGGCGCGCTCACGAATTGCATGGCATCGTAAATCCCCATCCCAGCCGTAACCGATCCACCGGGCGAGTTAATAAACAGCTTGATTTCTTTCTTCGGGTCTTGTTGGTTCAACAAAAGCAACTGAGAAATAATCGCATCCGCGACGAAATCGTCCACCTGGTTCCCCAACATGACGATTCTTTGCCTCAAGAGCATTTGAAACGGATCCCCGGCTTCCGAACGCGGGACAACCATCCCAGCTCTAGTTTCCGATCGAATGCCGCCATTTAAACTCGTCGCAGAAGAAAACATCTCGTATCCAGATGCGTCCACGATGGATCCTCCCGGCGGGAAGTACAGTTCATCCGCGTTGGATGATTTCACGGCGATCTGTTGCCCTCCTCTCTTTGCAATTTTGGTCGTCGTCGTCGTCATTCGGGGTTTCAATTTTTGCGTCGTCGTTTTTCTATCGTTGTTGCTGCTTACCGACGATGAAGCGGCAACGACGACAAAAGATGTTCGCGACGATCCAGCAGTTAAAGCGCTCATTTCGTATTTGTTGTTTATGCGCGCGCGATCTCTTCCGCTGCTCTAAACTCTGCAGAAAGAGATTTGCGTCGTGCGCGAGAAAACGAGCCGGATAACACACCACGTGAGTTATTTAGGGTTTCAATTTCCAAAAGAAAAGCTCTATATACGAAAAACGCCAAAAATTTGTAAAAACGGAGAAAAACGGAGAAAAGAGGAGAAGAAGCTCGTCATTACATTACGTTTGCGCGCGCGGATGGATAAACGATACAATACATCGCGCGACGAAAAAATGACCGACGACGACGGCGACAAAAATACCTCCTCCTCAACCTCTCCCTCCTCTTCCTCTTTTTCTTTAGCGGAGGAAGCGCGTCTCCTTGGGAACGAGCGGTACAAAAAAAGACGGTACCACGACGCCATCGCGTGTTACTGCGATTCCATCTCCATCCAACCGACTTCGGCGGCGCTTTCGAACTTGGCGATGGCGCTTTCCGGCGCCGGACCGACGCGATATCGTGCGAACGTCGTTCGGTGTTTGATTCTGAGCGTGGCGTTGGACCCGGAGAGAGTGAAAGCGGTGGAAAAGTTAAACACGGAATTGACTTTGAGCGGAGACGTTGAGTTCGCGTCGCACGTGGCGAGCGGGGACGGGATGAGAGATATGGACGAGTACACGCCGAGACGAGTGAGGGAGTGCTTTGAAAAGATGGCGAAAGAGGGGAACGTGTTTCCGAAAAAGTGCGAGGAAAACTTGAAGGAGTTGAGCGCGAGTTTGAGGCAGGTGTTTATCGGGAAGGAAACTGGGAACGGGTGCTTTCGCGCGGGCGACTTTGAGGACGCGAAGAACGCGTACACGGCGGGGATAAACGCGGCGACGGCGGAATACGCCAAGACTATGGATGATACTACGAGTGCGGATGGAAAGGGAACTTCGCGGGTTGTGACCCCTGGCGTTTCCATTTTGCTTTGTAATCGTTCGTTGATGAAATCTAAACTTGGCGATTTTCAAGGCGCGTTGGAGGACGCGAACGAAGCTATTGGAGCGGTGTTAGACGGCGACGTGAATTACGTCAAGGCGATTTTGCGCAAAGCGGACGCCATGAAAAAACTCGAAAAGTATGACGATGCATTCGAAGCTTATTTTCTGTGTTGGACTAGGTTACCGGGTGATGCGAACATCGCCAACGAGCTGAACGAATGCATCGAAAAATCGCAAAGACCGAACAAGAAAAGTTTCAAGGCAGTCGCCGGACCGAGACCGTGTAAAGACATGAACGAGTACAACGCTTTAATTCAAAATCACGAATTAGTGCTCGTTGATTTTCATGCCAAATGGTGTGGACCGTGCAAACAAATTGCCCCTGCGTACGCCGCTATGAATTTAAACAAGTACCGATCTGTTCTCTTTCTAAAAGTTGACGTCGACGAAGCTCAAGATATCGCCGCGCGGGAGGAAGTTCAAGCGATGCCGACATTTGTTCTGTACAGATACGGAGTGAAAATGGACGTGATGCGAGGTGCGGACGTGAATGCATTAGACAAGCTAGTTAGCCGCTGGACGCAAACGATTTAAAAAACATTAGTCGCAGCAGTATTAATCGTAGTAATGGATAGAAAGTATGTATACATTTGTGAGAAAAAAGTGATGAAATATAAGTAGCTCTCTTATTACAACGGTATCATAACGTGATGCTGCGCGCGAAGGCAATCAATATACAATAGAATCATCTCGTGGATTAAATCATTTTTACTTTGCCTCGAGAAATCCTCGCTTCTCTCACCATGGCTTTGCACCTTCGAAGTGCCAAAGATTTTACGGCAACTTGTACATATAATGTGGTAAAGATTGACGCAACTAAAACGACGCCGTAGTCCACAATCAACGCTTTCACGTGAGCTGACTTGTCTTTGTTCATGATGACGGAGTGCACCGAAGCGTATAACGAATCGTAATAGCACAGGAGAAGCGCACCGGTGGGCCCAACGATCGCGTCGCGCGGTTTCAATTGCCAAAAACCAAGTGTTGACGCGATGAAGAGGCACACCGTCAACATCGTTCCGACGCGTTCAGAGATTTCCTCATTCTTCATGAGCGACGACGATACTCGCCCGTACCAGAAGAAAGACCACCACACGCCGAGGTAGAAATATCTCGGTTTCGAGTAATGTTTCAGTCCCGCTGAGCTGTAAACGCATTGGTACGCGATATAGAACGTGGAAGCGTTACTAAAAAATGCCCAAAAAGGATGAATCTTGAACAACGGCGCCAAGCGAAACAAGTGGACCAAGAAACACAAGAAATAAAGAAACACACCGTACGCCATCATCGCGCATCGATTACCGTAACGAAACTCATTCATATCGTCATCGAACCACTCCTCAAAGTAGTCTTCGATGTCTGCATCACGCGTGTTCGGCTCAAATGCGCCCCATACCAACACATCCGAATCCAAATGATGATCTCTCTCGCTACAAGAGCCGTCCAGCGAATTTCTCGTTTTCGTCGTCCTCGTTCGCTGGCAAGCTCCTGGATTCATTTCTTTCTCGTGCGCGTTTATTTCATTTTCAACTTTTTTTAACAAAGCGATCAAAGATTTCGCATTCTCTTGGAACGGAGGTGATTGTTCGCACTGGTGAATGATGCTTTGTAACCAGTCGCGCATCTCGTCTTCGTACAAGTACCCGCTTTCAGCGAAGGAAAGAACGCTACCGATATCCTGAATAGCGCAACGCATCGCGTGTTCGCTTCGCAAGCTTCGCAGCGCTAGGTGCGCATCCATAGCCGTTTGTAGGTCTGGTAGAATCAGAGCAGGTTTCGGAATTGAGCATCGATCATCCGCGGTTTCAAACTGAATCCAAAACAAACCGCCGCCGGTGCTGTTAAAATTTGACATAGACGCAAAAGTATCAGCCGGGAAAGTTGCGACGCCGCTGGGCGAAAACGCGTCTGAAGATATCTTTCTCGTCCCAAACGCGCCGTAAGCTCGAACAGCTGTGATTTCGTTCGCGCGGAAGTCCTCACCCAAACGGACGATGAATGGGCGACCAACCACAGCTACGAGCGGAGCAGCCGCTTCTTCTGTCCACGCCATGTGCGATCGTTGGGTCTTGTAAACTTTAATCGATCCATCGTTACCGCGCGTTTTTCGTGCGTGTATCACCTGTTCCGTCGAGCCACGCCCACGAGTAGCGCTACCAGGCAAACGAAAACCAGAGTACGACATGAAGTTTCGCAAAAATATCGATGAGTCTCTCACCGGTTTGCCGCGCGCGAAATCGTTCTCCTTCAGCGTATCGTCCGGATTAACGAAATCAGCTCTGGTGGTCGCATGGATTTTGCGAAAGCTTTGCCAGGACAAAATCGTCGACCCGGGATAAATTTGCGCGTATTCAATTTGATTATCATCGTTACTGAGGAGACCAGCTCGGCTCAACTCGTTCCAGATGACCTTGTTTGGATTCAGATTGGCCGCGTCCGCAGCAGCCGCAGCAGACGTTTCGTTATCGAGCAGCAACTCAGACGGATGCGAGTCTACGCGCAAACGATGGTTAATAACTTCAACCGTAGAAGTCCAATCGAACTCATCGTTGCTTCCTCCCTTATGAATTGGATTCAAAAAGTTCTCCTCGAGAAGGTTGGCAAAGAACGGATTCTCAGGCGACATCATCACTTCCTCTGTGATGACTTCCCTCGATTTACGATTATTCGACGGCTTCTTCGAATATTGCAGCGCGCTGGAAGTTACGACCACGTTGTTGTCGTTGTTGTTCGCGTGACTTCCACCCGACCTCGCGCTACCAAGGTCCGATGAATTCCGATCGGAATGTGTCGTCGGCGTCGTCATCGTAGTAGCAGTACTAGTAGTCGTCGCGTTCATCGCCGCTTTCTCTCGTCTTTGCTTCTGAATCTTTTCTCTGTTCCTCTTACTTCTCTCGCATCTCAACACGTACTTTGCGTGGCACAGCGTCTTGCTCGCCTCGGTAAACTCGCTCAACTTTTGCACTTTTTTACAATAATGACACCATCGCACCTCCTCCTTCGTCTCGTCTCGTTCTAAAATCACCGCTTTCGCGACTCTGTGAAACTTACACAAGTATCCCTGCGCCGTGCACACCTCGTTGCAGTTCAAGGCTGAACACTTCCCGCGAAACCACGCGGCGGTGTTGTTTTCTCTCGCATCAGCGTTCCTTCTGTCTCGTGGAGAATGTTGTTGTTGTTGTTGTTGTCGTCGTTGTTCGTGCCACGGCGCGTCCAACTCTTCGCGAGAAGCGGGCAAAGTAGTTTCTCCTCCTAATTTCTCCCAAACCTTTTGACTGAGCGCCCCGGCGACGATGATCTCCTCGTCATGCTTACCGTCGTTCTTCTTCTTCTTCTCGTTCTTCGTTTTGCGAGTGATCTCGAAAGACGACGGCGTGATCGCGTACTCGGACGGATCCCAGGAGGCTTCTCTCATATATCTTTTGTCTCTCTTTTTTTATGTGTGTGTAAATAAACGCAGCAAAAGCGCGCGCGCTAAGCGGTTTAATTAATGAGGATGGAGGAGGAGGAGGATCTCGCGTCTCTTGGGGAAGCAAAAAAAGCGCAAAACTCGAGAGGAAGAGAAGAAGAAGCCACGCGAGCGAAAAAATAAAAAAATCTCGTTTCTCTCTCGTTTCTCTCTCTCTCGTACATATGGTTTGCGTATTATTTATTTTAATCAAAGTACATATGGGTATACGAACGAAATCTCTTTCTATATATGTGTACATAGTGGAGAGAGAGAGAGACGAGAGAAAAGAGAGAGAGAGAGAGAAACAGAGAGAGACCGGCAAATCGCACCCAAAAAAAGCGTCGTCTTCTTTTTGTCGTCGTTCGTCGTCGTCGCGGAGTGGTGGTGGTGGTGTTTGCAGAGAGGTCGCGGAAGAGAGAGAGAGAGAGAGAGAGTGCTGCTTCGACTCGTTTTTTCTCTCCCTGCGCGCGCAAGTTTTGGACACGAGATGGAGCAGCGCGCTTGTTCTCCACCGCTTTTAAAAACGCAGCAACAGCAACAGCAACAAAAGAATAAGCGTTGCTGCTTCTTCACCTTCTTCTCGTGTCGACGGTTTTGCGTCGCGTTCGCTTTCGTTTTGTGCGCTTTGACCGCTTTGCACGAAGGCGCGAGACGCATCGAAACCATGGCCATCGCGGCGACCGGCGAGGACGAATCGGTCGTCGAATACAACCGAATTTTGGCGAAAGCGCACGGGACGGACGCGCCGAGGATTTTTTCCGGTGGTGGGGTCGTGGATAAAGCGAAGGAGGCGAGGGAACGGTTAGGAGGGGTGGTTTTGACGATGATGCGCGGCGGGGAGAGGAGAACGAGGACGACGAGAGAGGACGCAGAGGAGAGCATCGATGGATTATCCACGAGCAGTAGTAGTAGTAATAGCGGCGGCGAAGCGACGAAGGCGAGGAAACAAAGACGAGAGAAAAATAACGAAGACGAGAACGAGGGAGATGATTTCGACGAGGAAGAAGAATCCGCGGTGAACGCGGACGACCCTTCGCTGCTAAAAGTAGAGCTGCCGAAATCGTACGAGAAGGCGTTGCGGGAAGATATCGAGAAGATGTTGAGAAAGATGCCAAAGTTTACGAACAGGACGCTGTTGACGTCGTCGGGGTGTTTGAAAGACGACGCGTATTCTTCGAATAGCAATAGTTTTGGGGTTGGTGGTGGTGGCGTGACGAGCGCGAACGTGCCAAAGTTGGAAATTTTTCCGAACGCGAACGAGAGGAGTTGGCCAGGGGTAAATACGGACGCGGACTTTCACGACGGCAAATTGGATGAGATTTTAGGTATCGCCGCTTCGGCGAGCGCGAGGAATGGTTTCTTTCGAACCGAGGAAGATAAAAAGATGAACGCGCTTCCAACGTGGTATGCGCGCGAACGAGGCGGTAACGGTTTTATGTTTGATGACGACGACGCGAATGAGTTTGAGCAGATGGATGGAGTAAATAAAGACGCGATTGGATCTTGCGCGAGAAAGATTGCGGCGGCCAAAACGGTCGAGGTGCACAAGAAGGAAACGGTATCGCAAAGGAACGCGGCAAAAGCGAACGATTTTCACGACAAAAACAGTGGTACCGGAAGTGGAGACGAGAATAGCGAGAGTAGAAAAGTGCAAAGACTTAAAAGGATTGAGAACTTAGCCAACGACCCGTGGTTCATGTTCGTCGGCGACTCGACGACCAGGCACCAGTGGAAGACGTTGTTGAATACATTGCGAGAGCAAGGTTATCGGGTCGCCGCGTCGAGTGTGAAGTGGAAGAAACCCGCGGATATGGGAAAGAAAGGCGTGGATCCGTCGAAAGAGGCGTTAAAAAACCGCAAGCGAGACCAAGACGTTATTCTCATAGATAGGAAGAACTACGACAACGTCCTCGTCTTGAGTTTACGATTTTTAGTGGGAAACCACGTGGCAAAGGCTGCGGCGACATGCGCTGATTTCATCTTGAATCACGACTACGTCGAAGATAGATGGCCGGTGCCTGAGTTTACGAGTGCACCAGACGACGCAAACAGCGACGGTGAACAGAGACAGACGGAAAACGAACACTTTGGTCTCGGCGACCACGAGGCAAAGTTCGCGACTCAAGCGCGCTCACTTCTACGCGGTCGCATGCCGGCGGGGACGCAGCCAAGCGTCATCGTTTTGAACAGTGGGTTATGGGAACTTCCTTCTATGATTCGCGAGCGCCAATCGGAGTTCCCTTTGAAATCAGGTGGTGGTCGGCGAAACCGCGGGCAAGGTCTTCAACCAAAATTTACCGAGTACGAATCCGAAATGTTTTACGCCAGCAGGCTTTCGCAACTCATGCGCGTGTTTTCGCCATCCGTGTGTGGCTTTTCCAACACGCTGTTGTGGAGATCCACGTTCAATTCGCAGAAGAAGCACAAATCGAACGGTGAGTACGTGGCGAGATTCCACGAGCACGCCATGTGCGAAGCGAGGAAGAACGGCGTAAAAGTTATCGACGGTTACGCCATTCACAACAAATTAGGGAACCCGAACAAGATGATTTTAACCGCTAAAATACCCAAAGAAGACAAAGTGCATCCTTCGGACGATACGCAAAGAGTGGTGAACCAAGCGATGTTTTCGTTTTTGTGTCCTGTAAAAATACAGTAGAGGAATATAATAGTCGTTTAAGTGCGTAGCAGTATAGCAGCGATTTTATCGAGGACGCGACAGTTTTGAAATAAAAATAATAAATAGCAGTACGCGCGTTGAAAAGCACAACATTCACACTAATATCGCTTGCCTAACTCAGAAGCGGGGACAATTTTGTACCGATACACAGTCGCCGAAACCTCGACGACAACTCTGTACTCCTTTTCGACTTGTCCAGGCGCTAAACCGACCGGCAATGCAAACTTTTTCACGCGCTCGAAAAAGTTCAACTCGTCTTCCTTGAATGAATCTCGCTCGTCTCTTCCTCCTTTTCTTCCTCCGTCTACGCCAATCGCGTCTTCTTTCTTAGGTGGCCAATCGCACGTCGCGCCAGTTTTCTCGGCATCTACGCTCTCGTCTACCGGACAATTGTCGTCCGGCATGCACGACGAATCGACGTTTTCGTTGTTCTCCACGACGCCCCACGTGTATAAATTGTTCGTTCGCTTCACCGCCACGTATTCGCCGACGCTAAACGTATTCGTCGCTGAGAAGTGAAACCTGTAATTACTATCACTACCAATCCATCCAGCGCCTATCCGTCTACCATCGATATTCGTACCTAAAATGCTCGTGTTCGTATTCTTATTCGCGTTTTCCTCCTCCGGCGAAGTCCCAACCAACGACTCCGCCTTACTCGGCAACACTGACTTTTGATTGACTGGAACGCTCACCGCGCTGATCGCATCGAGCAAAGTATTGCTCGCATCTTTCGGCAAATCCGCCACCCGCTTTTGAATCACCCCGGCATCTGCCAACGCCTTCGTCGCGCTTTCACTCAGCACGTCAATCTTCAGCACCGTCGAGTCGATCTGGCCCGTCGTGTTGTCCAAGTTCGCCGTCGTCGTCGTCACCGAGCTGCACGCTCTCTCGATGGCATCCGCCGATCGTATCACCGCTTGACACGCGTTCATGACGTTCCTACACGCGCTGACGACTTCTTTAAACACGTACAAAGCGGCAAAGAAAACGCTAAACACCGTCGCGCAAAACGCGGACACGAGGAATAACAACCCCGCCGGCGGGAGCACTTTTTCCAACAGACAAAACGAACGATCGATGTATCGCAGAGTCGCCCCGTCGACGGATTGCTGCTGCCGATACACTTTATCGCTGCCATTTTTCGCACCGCTCAGTTCGGAAACGCACGGCGAGAGCGGATGATTGTTCTGATTATTCGACGACGACGACGACGACGACGCGTCATCGATCGCCGCGCTCAGTGTTATTATTCCGTCCACGCCTTTCCTTTTCCGCATCTTCTTCTTCATCGCCGAGCGTGCAAATTCCAATTTCGTAACAACCGTCTTTGCGCTCCTGCTGTTTCTGCTCCTCGCGGTGGAAGAAAAAGAACACGACGCGAACAGAGAGGACGTTTGGCGACGAGCGTCGTCGTCGACAAAGAGCAGCGCTGGTGTTGTTGGTCCAACGGCAAAACGCATTATAAATATTTTTGTGGGGAGAAAACGAGAGAAAAATACGCGCAACTACTCGTAGGAATACGGATGAGCAAAAGAGAGCTGGCACAAATCCTCGAGCAGCAAGAGTGGCACGACCGGACCAGGTGGAACGAGGACGGCACGAGGACGCCCACGTCTTCCGCGCACGTTGTCGCCGTCGCTAACGTTGCAGCCACCACCATTAACGGAGGAGGAGAAGGAAAGGAGAGGAAGAAGAGGAGGAGCGTTTTCCCCGCGGAAGAAGAAGAAGAAGAAAAAGAGGAGAAACCGGTTTCCCCGGGGGCGACTTTTTTGAAAGAGGAGGAGTACTTTGACGCCGGCGAAGAAGAAGAAGGAGACGACGACGACGAAGAAGAAGAAGACGATGAATCCGCGAAGCTTTTAAGAGAAATCGCGACGTCGTTGCGCGCGTTAGAGACGAAAGTGGACGCTTTGATTGTCGCACGAAGCACCGAGAAAAATTCGAAGAAGAAAAAATGTTGAGAGAAAACAATCGCGCGCGCACACATTTCACATTCTCGATGATTACAACAACGTACTCTCACGTCTTCTTTCCTCTGTTTCTTAAGCTCTCGTCTTTTTCTTTCAGCGCTTTCGCGCGCTCGCGACGTTTGAGGACGGTTTCTCTGTCCAACGTGACGCCTTCTACGTGTTCTTTACACGCTTGGCGAATCGTCTCGCGCTGGATTTTTTTCCGCGCGTTGGATTGTTCGTCCGCAAAGACGAACTTTTTGACGCGTTCGGTGAGATCTTGGTAGTTAGCGTCTTGTTCGAGCACTTTACGCCGATGCGTTCGCGTGCGAATATTTTCCAAGTGCTTGTGTATGTCAAACAGTTCCACTTTTTCGTACGTCACCAATCGTCTTCCCCACGTAGGCGAAAAGCTTTGCAAAGAGTGCGCGACGACCCGCAAGCACGGATGCGAAGGGAAATCTGTTTCGGGGTTCTTCTGATGAACGTCCGCGGGAAGAAAGAAACACATGCGTCCACCAACTGGTAACGTCTTTGCAGAGAGATCCATTAAATCATCCATAATTTCCGAGAGCGGGTAGTTTACGGTCGAAGGGATGTGATTGTCGAATCTCTCGCCGATGTTTTTTTGAGCGTTCATCATGTCTTGTTCCGTTTTACCTCGTTTGCCCCCAAATTGTGATTTACGACCGCGCTCGCGTATTCCGTAAGGTGGGTCCGCTACTATGCCCTGGAAAGCACCTTCCATATGTTTAATGCGCTTCTCTATTTTCTTTAATTCTAGCTCTCCCAATGTGCCGCCACCGACGCCGCTGCTATCGCTACTTCTATACCTACTCTCTATTTCATCGTCTATAACTTTCAGCAGAGGCGATTTATGCACGTCCCCGCGAATAAGAAATATCGGTTTGTTGAACCCATAATCTTTGAAATTCGTAATCACGTCCAACTTCTCCTCTGTTTTCGCGTCTACTTTACCAAATTCCAACACCCTGGGATCGATTTCAAAGCCACACGTGAAACACCCGAGCTCCGCGGCTGCGAGCAAAACGCTCCCGGTGCCACAAAACGGATCTAAAATCGGAGCGCCTCTACTTTTTTCCGCTTTAACCATGTTACACATAATCAGCGACATGTTTGCTTCCATTGAAGTTGGTCCTAAATATCTCCGTTTTTTCAAATCTAACAAGTTTAAATGTTTCCTCGATTGGTCTCTACCTACGACGCGTCCGAAATACATCCGCACGCCTGGGAATCCCAAATCAATCTGCGCCGTCGATTTCACCTCGATCGATAAAAATTCTACTCTCGGTTGATCTAAGCTCACCTTTGCTCGCGGTTCGAACGCATCGGGCACTAAATTCGACAATCTCCGCATCACCTCGCTCCTCTCGTTACTTTTCGTCGCGCCAAAGTCGCAACATGTTAATTTATACGTCATCGACTCATCTAACCACGCGTCGTCTTTACCTCCCTTCACGCTCACTTTCAACTCATCGTCACTCGTTCCGTGACCCCACAAGTGCACGACGTATTTCACGAGCGATGTTCGAGAGGCGATGCGCTCCGCGACGTCGTCGGAGGGTAAATACACCAACCGAATCGGGTTGAATGTGGATTCTTCTTCTTCTTCTTCTCCGTTCGCGCGTCTTCTCTCTGGCGCATCGTCGCCGTCCAAAACCGACGACGCGGACGAAGGAGAGACCCATCGCAAAGGCAAAGCGCATCCGCACAAATTCGCGATCGCTTCAAACTCTTGCACGCTGTGTTTCATCATTCGCAAAAAACAAAGAAGAAGAAGAAAAAGTCAGTCGTGCATTTCCCCTAAAAACACAAAGAAGAAAACAAAACGAGTTTAACGAAAAGCGCAATACCCACCGAAAATCGAGCAGTTTCGTGTGGAAATACACGAGGTAGAGTTTATCCGCATTCATTTCGCGATTATTCGCTTCTTTTATTACGTATCGCTCGTGGAGAGTCAGTCTCGCGGCGGGGAAAAAGGGAGGGCGCGATGTGTGTGTCTCACCCCCCATTCAGCAGCCGTCAAAAAAGTGCAGAAACGAACTCTCTGCTCTGCTTTATTTTTACGCGCGGATACAATTACTCTCTCTATTTATTTACAACACGTCGTTAATCCTAATCCAGCTCTCTCAAGCGTTCTCTTCCATGGTTTCCATCTCTCTCGTCCTTCGAGCTAAATGCTTGACGATATCGTACCCGATTCGCGTGACTGGCATGAAGTGCACGCCGGCGCTCTCCGGGTTTCCGAGCGCGGCAACCGCTTGGAGCTCGCACCGTTCAAAAATCCAGTCTCGGTATAAAGCCGTCGTCATCTCTTTCTCTTTTTCTTCGTACTCTCGAGCGAGTTTGGCGATGGGCGAGCTCGAGGAGGAGAGGATGTTGGCGAATTGGTCGTCTCCGTAGACGAGTTTCGCCCAAAATTCGACGTCTTTTCTACTCGACGGCGCGCACGCGCCGATGACTAACGACGCGCTACTCGCGTTGCTACCGCTGCTAAATTGCAAAGAAGAAGAAGGTGCACTCAGTATGCCTCTCCTTTTCGCACTTTCCACCCACTCGTGACACCTCTCGAAATCAAAAAACGGCTGCGTGATCACCAACTCTGCGCCGGCGTCTACTTTTTGCTCCAAATATTCAGCCGATACCTCGGTGTTCGGATTAGCCACCACTGCAAACTTTACGTGGTCCGGAATATCTCCTTCACGTCTCATAGCCGTCGCAATTTTGAGCATTCTCACCGCGTTCAGGTCGTTATTTTTCTTTCTATCGTCGCCGCTCACGAGCAGCACGTGACTGACGTTCTCGCATCCGCGCGCCACCGCTTCGCACTGTCTCCTGAAATGCTCCGCATTTGCACACATCGACGCGCTCAACGTTTGCACGTGCTTCGCTCGACTCCCGAACGCTTTTTTTTCCTCCTCGACGAGATTCACGCATCGAGGCAAAACCAAACTACCACTCGCGACGGAAGAAAAATCGTCGTCGCCGTCCGCAGCAGCATCAGCATCAGCATCAGAAGAAGAAGGAAACACCGGTAAGTTTGGGTGCACCACGTGAGTAAATTTCCCCGTCTCGAACGCGTGCGATTGCGCGGACCATTTGAGAAACGGAGACCGTTCCAGCGACAGAAAGACGTTTGGTTTGTTGAGCAACAGCGCGCGGAACGGCGTCGTCATTGTTAATACCATCTGCTTTTTCTAATTATGTGCGGTTCTTTAACGTTAAGATGTGAAGTTTTCGTGTAAGTGTGTATTTCAACGGTTTCTATACCTACGAACTAGCGAATGTGCGAATGTGGATTTTAATTTACCGCTGCTGCTGCTGCGCGCCGCTACCTCCACCTCCGGAACCGCTCTCTAACTCGATCGCTCTCGGCCCGTCGTCCATCATGCTTTTTTGCAAGCCACCGCTCCCACAGAACAAGACGAAGGTTAAGATCAAATACAGCGCGCCGCTGAGGTAGGCGAACGCGACGACCACTTCGTGCGTCGTGTCGTCTTCGGACGTCCAGTGTTTCCCGGCGGCTGGACCGATGAATTCTTCGATCCAAGGGTGGATAGATTGGAGGCAAAAGCCAACCTGTGTAGAACGAGAAGAAGAAGAAGAAGAAGAAAAAGAAGAACGTTTGCGAGCGTGTGAGTTTGAGCGACGAGAGGAAACATCCGAACGAAGAAAGCGCCAGCGGGCTCTCTGAAGAGAGAGAGAGAGAAACGCATAAACAAAACCATATGGTATTCTTTCCGCCGCACCTGCACTTGATTGAAAAACATCATCAGCGAAAACGCAATCATGAACCCAAACGGAGCTCCGGCACCATTCAGTGCGATCGTTTTTCTCAGCAATATCAAAGCCGTGATGATGAGATACCCGACGTTCAAAAACACCGCGCAGGTGATTCCGGCTATCGCGGCATCTAATATCGAATTCGCGGCTTTGTTGTTGACGATGATTTTGTCCAACACGGCGCCGTGGGAGACGGCGATGATGGAGAAAATGGACGCGATGAGCGCGTTGAAGCCCCAGAAGTACCACAGACCCTTGCGGCCGACGCAAGAGCAGCACGCCATCGAGAGTTGACTGTGCTTTTTTCTGTGGATTTAATTAGAAAAGGCGTGTGCTCGATTTTTGAAGATTTACACTTTGGTTGGAAAATATCTTCATCGCGCGCGCCGGAAAGATGAGGAAAGCTTCCGTCCTATTTACTACCGTGTTTCGTTACGAATGCGCGTCGGTTTTTTGATGCTGCTGCTGCTACTGCTTCTTCTACAAATACTACCGTGTGGGTTTTTTTCTATGTATACCCGCTATTATACATATACACTACTTCTCCGCCGCTAAGGAGGACAAAACTTTCGCCTTGGCCTCTTCCACCTTTCGCTTCAATTCGTCCATTCGCTTCTCCTCCTCGGGAATCAAACTCTCCAACTCTTCCTCGTGCGATCGTTTTCCGAGGATTTTTGTTTCTTGGATGTTCTCTTCGTCTACGGCGAGTAACTTGTCGTAGCTCGCGCGCATGTCGTCGTATCGACGAAGGAGTCGTTCTCTTTCTTCCTCCGGTTTCGAGCGGTGTTTGTCCGGGTGCAAAGTGAGCATTAACTTTCTGTACGCTTTTTCAATCTCCTTGCGAGGCGCACCGAGAGGAACGCCTAAACGCTCGTAATCTGCGGCGTGTCGCAAGTGGAACAGACGTTTTTCGCGCATCCTCTTCTCCTTTTGCCGATCGCGGTCCTGTTTGCGACTTTCCGATTTCATCGTCTTGGCGCGAGCGAACAAGTCTTCGAGCAACAGTTTAAACGTTCTGACCGCTTCGTCGTCGCCGTACAACTCCACGCACGTTTTTGCGTCGTCTTTCTCGTTTTCGTCGCTCTCGTCCCCGTCGATTAAGACAACTTTTTGCCCAGAAAAGCCTTCGTACATCGCTTTCGCTTTCTTCCTTATTTGCGCTCGACAGTTGCTCGATTTTTGCATTCGTTTCACGTTCTCGCCCGAAGCGCCAAGGAACAGCTTCACTTTGTTCGTTGGAATGTATATGATTTCATTCGGTCTGTTGCTGTTGTTTCCATCGTTATTCTCGTCGTCGGAATCGTTCACCAGCGCGTTCAACATCTTCCTCCGTTTCGCCTCGTCCATGTTCGCTCGCTCCTCCCGTTCTCGTTCGACTCGCTCCCTTTCCATCCGTTCCTTCTCCGCAATCTCCGGGTTTATCTCCGTCCTCATGAACGCATCGAGCGGGTCGAGTTCATCGTCCGCTGCTTCGTTCTCTTTTTTTGCCGCTTTCCCGTCGTCTTCGCTCTCGTAACCTCCTCCACCGTTACTTGGAGCAAATCCACGCGCAACAGAGGACGTCTTCATCTTCTTTGTCGACAAAGACGACGACGCGAAAAAAGAAGGATTCGCGCCGATACCTCTCGTCGTCGTCTGAATCGTCGTCGCAGCGTTCACATCTCCGCTCGCTTTTTTCTCTTCCTCTTCTTCCTCCCTCTTCTTCTTCTTCTCCGAGAGCAGCGCCTTGGCGCGTTCCAATCGTTTCCTCTTCTTGTCCGCTTCTTCTTCTTCTTCGTTCGTGTTGCTCATCTTCTTCTTCTTCTTTGCACGAAGTCGCGTGGAACGAGAGAAGAGAGAGAACTCTCTCTCTCTCTCTCTCTCTCTCTCTCTCTCTCGGCTCTCTTCAGCGAGCGAGCGAGCGAGCCGGCGTTCGCGGTCTCCTCTTTCTCTCTCTTTTGTTTTGGTATGTTTTGTCCCGGGGAAAAGTGAAGAAAATCTTCATTTTTTCGCCGCCGCAGAGAGGAGAAGTGTGCGCGCGCGCGATATAAAAGATATATATATATAGAGAGAGAGCTAAGAACAACAACAACAACAACAACAACAACAACAACAAATCATCATGGGCAAGATAGACTTGCTCGAGCTCCAATCTCGATGTAAGAGAGACCCGGACGGCTACCGCGAGGATTTCCTCATGCAGATGGAACACTTCAAAGCGCTGCACGCCGTCTTCGCCGCGAATCCAACTTTAGGAGGAGGAGGAGGAGGAGGAAACAACAACGAGTCTTCTTCCGCGAATAAAGACGGGGAAAACTTTGCAGATTTGGTGAGCTTCATGGCGCACTTGCACCAAGTCTACGCGCGAGAATCGAGCTGGTTCCCAGCGGTGCTTTTGAGTTTACTCGACGTCAACTTCATGCGCTTGGAAAGCGCGCTGAGACGAAGGATGGTGGCGGCTTTGATTTTATTGCGGAACCGGAACAGCGTGCGCGTGAACGAAGCGCTGCCGATATTTTTCAAACTGTTTCGGTGTCCAGATAAGCAGCTTCGGTCGCTGGTGTTTAAACACGTCGTCGCGGACGTGAAGTTGGCGAATAAAGGGAAGAAGAACGAGTCGTATAATCGAGTGGTGAGGCAGTTTTTGAGAGACGCGGTGCGGGACGAAAATCCGGTGGCGGCGAAGAAGGCGCTGGCGATCGTGACGGAGTTGTACAGGAGGAACATTTGGAACGACGCGAAGAGCGTGAATTTAGTCGTGGAGGCGTGTTATCACGAACATCCGAAGATATTAGTGGCTGGGTTGAAGTTCTTTCTCGGGCAGGACGAAGCGGCGGAGAGAGCGGCGGAGGAAGGCGGCGATAGCAGCGAAGAAGACGAAGGAGACGATAGGGATATGAACACGAAGCAAGGCGGGAAGCAGCTCGTGAGTAAAGACGACGTGTTCAAGGCGTACAAAAAGGTAAGGGTTTTATCAGTTTTATATGTGTTTTCGCGCGCGCTTTCTTTTTTGCCACTGATGATTTCCTCTTTCGCGGACGAGCTTTTTGCGAGACGACAAAAAAAGAAGACATTCGCCGATGAAGATTAAGATTAAAATATTTGCTACTCTCGAGGGTGAAAGACCCCCGTGACGACTCACTAATCACCAAGATCGCCGAGGCGTGTTTGTTTTTGAAATCTTGTCGTGCATCCAGCGCGCGCGCGTGTGTGTTAATGTTCGCTTTCTTCCATGCTGACGTTTATTATCATATCTTCTCCTTCTCTCACCAAAAACTCAAAAAAAAAGGGCGTCGCATCATCCAAGCGAAAGAAACAAGCTAAACTGAAACGAATGATCGCATCGGTCCGAAAACAACAAATCAAAGCCGAAGGCAACGAAGGGGAAGCTCGATTTGCTGCCATGCAACTCATCGATGATCCGCAAGGCTTCGCCGAGATGCTCTTTAAAAAGCTCAAAGAAGGCGCGCAAGCGTTTGAAACGAAAATGTTGCTCCTACAAGTCGTCTCCAGAGTCGTCGGTTTGCATCAGCTGATTTTGTTGAACTTCTACCCGTTCTTGCAGAGATACATTCAACCGAACCAAAGAGACGTGCGTTTATATTTTCTTTTAGTTTTCTAAACTTTTTTCTTTCCGTGCATTTTGTGCCTCGTGCGTGTTCTCGAGCCTTCGTGATGAAAGTGTCGTCGTGGCGAATGAAGCAGAAAATTCGGCGGAGCGCATTCATAACATGACGCATACAAAAACCACCGCTTAGTATTTGACGCCACACGTGATGACACGCACACGAAAAAAAACACGTCTATTTTGTTGTTGTTGTTGTTGTTGTTGTTGTTGTTGTTGTTGTTGTTGTTCTTTGAATCGCACTCGTCGTGACGACCCAAACTGACCAGTGAAAATAAACAAACGCACCCTCTCTTTCTTTTACAGGTTACCAAGCTCCTCGCCGCGGCAGCCACGGCGTGTCATGAACTCGTGCCTCCAGATGCAATTGAACCGTTGCTGAGACAACTCGTCACGCAGTTTGTTCACGACAAAGCGCGACCGGAGGTCGTCGCCGTCGGCATAAACTCTGTTCGCGAAATCTGTAACCGCACTCCTCTAGTCATGACGGAAGATTTGCTTCGCGACTTGTCTCAATACAAAAAAGCGAGAGACAAACCGGTGGCGACTGCAGCGAGAGCATTGATCGCATTATTTCGAGAACTCGCGCCGAGCTTGTTAGAAAAGAAAGACAGAGGCAAAGGCGCTGATTTAGGGAAGAGCGTGAAAGCGTACGGAACGAAAGAGGTGAGCGAACGCGTGGACGGCGCCGAGTTGTTGCAATTGGAGCGCATTAAACGAAAGCGGTTGGTAGCTGAAATAGAAAACATGACTGAGTTTGACGACGAAGACGACGACGATAATAATGATGATGATAGAAGTAGCGATAGCGATGATGAAGGAGAGGATGATGACGAAGACGACTTGGATGATGATGACGACGACGAAGAAGAAGTCGAGGATATCGAGCTCTCGGAAAACGAGTTGGAAGAAAACGACATTCTCCCGGTGAAGAAAAAAATGCGCGCAAACGGTAAACTCACCTTGGCTGAACTGAAAAGACGTCACAAGATTGCAGTGTTGAAAGCGAAAAAAATCGCCGAGCGAGAAGAAAAACTAGAAGAAGAAGAGCAAATGCGCATGATGGAAGAAGAGAATCCAATCGAACAGGAGAAAATATTCGGCGACGAAGATTTCAAAAAGATCAAGGCGTTGCGCACGCAATCGAAACTAGACGAGAACTTGGAAAAGATGGGCGCTAACAAAGTTAAAAACACAGCGACGGCCGATTTGACTCGTTTGGTCATGCGAAAAGCTGACCGAGCTTCTGAACGTCGCGTCAATCCAGACGCGTTAGCCGCCATCGGCATTCGTCGCGCCCACGACAAGGCGTCTCGAATGGCAACCGTCTTAGCCGGACGAGAGGACAGCGAGTTCGGTTCGTCCACGGCGAGACGCATGAAGAAAACCGGCGGCGCTTCAAACAAAGAAAAGGCGAAGAAGAAACAGTTACCGTTGGCCGCTCGCATTCACGCCGCGACGAGAAGACGCAACGCGCCCGTCCAAAAAGGCAAACGACAGTTGGGTCGGTTTCGTAAAGTGTAATAATATATATACACGATAAGTTTGTTAATACCGGTAGTCTTTCATGAATCTCACGACGCGCTCCCCCTCGCGTCGTCCCAAGAACGCACGAACGGCAAAAAAAAAGTATGAGCGAGGCGAGGATCGAACTCGCGATCTTCGGTTTCGTAGACCGACGCAATATCCACTATGCCACACGCCCGTGTGATATTCATGGGAAATTTTCTCTCCCGTGAGGCACCGTGTTCAGTAACGCCGCTAGGGTTCAGAAAAATATACATTGAAATTTGATATTTAGGGTGTCACAGAAGACATTTTTTTTGTGTGTTTCTCTGCTCGCGAAAGAAATCAGAAACCGCACTCGAGAGCGATTTGAGAGATGCGCGGGGGGGCAGCCGGCGGCGAGAAAAAAACTCTTCTCGACGACGACGAAAAAAAGAGTAACTTTGACGGCGAGAGCAAAAACGATTATGCGCGTCGTCGGCTCCTCGTGTTTTGGCCGCACGTGAGCGTCGGAAAGTTTTACTTTAACGGAGACGGCGAGTTGAAGAAATCTTCTTCGGGTGAAAAAAAGAATCGCGACGACCAACGAGGAGAGAAACAAAAACGCAGCTTTTCGCGGATGTTCTCGGAGTACGAAAACGCGCTGTCGAAAGAAACGCGGGTGGGAATGCTCAGAAGTAACTTTTACGAAGGAGAAGAGAGGCTGTCGATTTTATCGCTCTTCGCGTGCGCGAGAGTGTGCGTGAGCCACGCGAACAGAATCGATTGGGCGCTCGATATCTTAACGAACTTTTCAGCGGGGAAGAATAACAGTAACTACTCGGCGGCGAACGAAGCGCGGAAAATGGCGGAACGAGCGCGGGAGATTTTGGGCGATGAGTATTTCGAGAATGACGATGACGACGAAGAAGAGGACGAAGACGAGGAGACGATACAAATGGATCCGATGGAGTTGGCGATGGCACGAATGAGCGGGAAGAGCTCTTCGACGACGACGACGAAGACTACTAATAGGAAGAGGCGAAAACGACGAGGAAAGGAAGTAAGTTTGCGAAGCCGCGTCCAACTGATGAACGAGTTCGATGAATACATAGCCAGACAGAAACCGAACGGATACGTCGACTTTATGTGTTACTGCTCTTTTTGCGGGTATCCAGATGGCATAGAACAAGCGATTAAGTATAGAAATCGCGCTGCAAATATAAACGTTCCTCATTCGAAAAAGTTGTTTCTTCATCGAGGCTGGCGATGGCTTAAAAGATTGGACGACATCGACAGAAGGTTCGATTTTTTTACCAGAGATACTCGTAGCACTAACAACACCGACAAAAAAGAAGAAATAGAAGAAACGACGCTTTTATTCCGAATACAATTGGCAAAATATGTAGAAACCGTGGCGATATTAGAAGGTAGCGCTAGAAATAACGATGGAACGAAAGAAGACCACGAGTTAGAAACCATGGCCGCGTTTCGTCGCAACTGTAAAAAGAATAAGAATGTGAGAGTGAACTCGTTAGATACTTTATTAGAAAATACGACGTACATTATCCTCGCGGATAATGCGAGACGTTGGAGCACGTATTTATACGCTTACACGACGCCAACGGTAGCCGCGTTGAAAGCGTTGAATCGAGTAGTCGACGGAAAGAATATTAAATGGCTCGAAATTGGTGCCGGGAAAGGCGTTTGGGCGAGAGCGATGCGACGGTTCGGCATCGACGTCATCGCGACCGATTCGATGCCAGAAGCCGGCAACGACTACCACCTCATCACCGCGAGCAGTAATGACGATGATGACAACATAGTTGAAAAAATGACACATTTGGAAGCCATTAAAAAATACAGCCGTCGCGCTAACGGATTGTTCGTGTGTTATCCTCCCCCGGATTCAAACATGGGTTCGACTTCGTTGAAGGCTTTCAAAGGCAAATACGTAGCGGTCATCGGTGAAGATTTGTTAAACACGGGTGATATCGAAATGTTTGCAATTCTAAACGACCAATTTAAAGTATCAGAACGAGTGTATTTACCGCAATGGATGGATACGGCACACCATCTCACGATTTTCGAAAGACGACGAGAAAGCGGCGAGCGCGCGAAAAAAGTAGCGAAGATAGAAATCAAACGACGGTGTCGAGTGTGCCGATGGGACCGCGAGCTCTTTTCGACCGTCGAAGAACACGAGCAAGAACATTATTTACGTTTTTTGCCAAAAGTGAAAACGTTCAGCGAAAACGAGTTGTACGAAACCGTAGCGTTGTAATTATTGGTTCTTTTTTCTTATGTGCATGACAAAAAATATGTTTACTTTTTATTCCATCATCGGCTTCACGTCGCCTTCTTTTTCTCCTTTTTCTTCTTTTGTTTCGATAGGAATTATCGGCTCTTTGGCATAAATCGCTCTGTACACCAACATGTACGCCATGTGATGATCGCCGCCTCCTTTCAACGCTAAAATGTCCTCCTCTTTCTTCGCATGCGGCGTCTCGTCGTCGAACAACGTCCATGAATCTACCGGTTTCTTCGTTTTTTCGTCCGTGATGAAGTTCTTCGTCCATGCGGTGTAATGTCCACTATCTGCCGATCGTCCTTTGTGCGTCAACACGGAAACTAGCTCGTAATGACCCGTGATGTACGCGTCTGGATCAGTGCTATCTCCGAACACCTCGTCCACGTTCGCCTCAATCGCCTTCGCTCTCAACTTCCTCCCTTTATCCAAAACCTTCTTATACTCGTCGCTACAAAATTCGTACACATCGAGCGTGTTCGAAAAAGTCACCGCTCTCAGAATCTTCGCTTTTTGCTGAATGTCCACCTTAAAATACATTCGCGCGATTTGCGCCACCAAATGCGACGGCAACTTTGAAATCTTCGCGTGGCCTTCGAAAACGTCGTTTCCGATTTCCCTCGATTCGTTCATTTGTAAACGAAATCCATCCGCTAAATGATTCACATCGATGGAAATGTTACATTTCAAGTAATTCACCGTATCCACTTCACTTCTCGTCTCTCCGGTAGCTTCGCATTTCAACTCCGTCTCTAACGTAATACCAAAAATGTCCTTCACTTTCGGACAGGCGCTCGCGAGCGAGTTCACGATGGCTGACCAACACTCCTCCGCGTCTTGTTGCATCCACACCCCACTCCTCTCGTCCCTATCCGCAAACTGCGGGAACACTTGTCTGAGCACCATCAAAAACCTCAGCGGCATCACCATCGACTTTGACGTTTTCAATTCGACGAACAAATCTCTCGCCGCTTTCGCCAACGCCACCGAGCCTTCGCCGACGCTCGTCGTCATCGCGTCGCTCATCTCGCTCGTGCTCGCCGCGTTATTATTCGTATTATTTTTATCGATGCTTTCCAAACACTCCACCAACTCCTCGACGTGGCTCAAGCACTGCACGCACGAGTTCATGTAACACGTGTTCCCTAAGTTTTGCAACCCCGGTCGAAACCGCTCCCCTACTTGCGCCCCGTGCTGCTCATCCTCCGGCAGATCCTCCACAAACTGAATCTCCTCGGTCGGCGCTTTCTCCACCGCTTTCGCCGAACCCATCACCATCAACTTTTTCCCTTTCTTGACCAACTCTTCCAACCCGGCGTCTCTCAAATCCGTCTCGTCGTTGATCGTTTTCCCGCCTTTCAAACCCATGATTTTAATCCGATCTGGAGGGACGTTTGTCAGCGAAAACAGTTGCGTTTTTAACGCTAAACCCGGCAAAGAGACGTCCACGTCCACGGTGTAGAGCTCTTTGCCCCATTTGAACTGGACGTTTTTCACGATCGTTGAGTTTGGGTCCGACGCCATTATCTCTCTCTTTCTCTCTCTCTCTCCTTTGTTCTTTAACGCGTGAGTGAGGAGAAGAACAGCGGCAGAGCAAAGCGCTTCTTTTGAAGAAGAAAAAGTACGACAGAGAGCTTTTTTTTTTGAATTTTTTTTCCCAAACCCTACACCCTAAACCCTAAAAACACAGAATTTGGAGAAGAAGAAGAAACTCTCTCTTTTTGGAGAGATGCGCGACACACGATGAAGAAGCAACATAACAACAGTCTCTCTCTCTGACTCGTTCAAATATCGCGAGACCTCCCCCCCTCATCTCCTCTCCTTCTCTCGTGACCTTTTTTCCGCGATAAAAATGCGTCGTCGTCGTCGGTGTTATTATTGGAGCTTTGACGAAACGCGATTGAGGCGAATGACTACTGGGACGCGTCGAGAAGAAGAAGAAGAAGAAGAAGAAGAAGAAAACAACAACGACGACGAGACGTTTAAAAAAACAGAGTTTTTGGCGTTCACGACGAGCGGGAAACCGGTGTGGAGTCGATTTGGCGACGCGCTGAAGTTATCTTCGCTCGTGGGCGCGCTCAGTGCGATTTGTGCGGTCGCCGAAGGAGAAGAAGAGTGCGATGAAACAGTTAGAGAGGAAGAAGAAGGAGATGATGTCGACGACGAGAAGGAAGGCTTTGTTGAGGCGAGCTCGGACAGACGCGAGAAGAAGCAGAGCGAGAGAAGAAGAAGAAGCGGGCAGTTGCACTACGTGGAGAAGAGAACGACGAAAGGAGGAAAAAAAAGAACGACGACGGTTCTTCGTTTAGCGGTGTTGCGAAAAGGCGCGTTGCGGTTCGCCGCGGTATCAAAGGATCCGTCGGATACGGAGCACGCGATGAGAATAAAGCTCGAAGCGATTTCTAAAGCGTTCACGTTTCTGTTCGGGGACGCGATCGAGATGAACTTGAGACGAAGTCATCATCGGTTTGATCCCAGGAAGGTATTTTTTCGCGAACAAGAGGACGTGTATTTGAAATCGGTGGCGGAGAGTTTAGAGGGAGGGGACGCGTTGTTCGCGAGCGCGCGATGCGGGAGAAAATTTCGAGCGTTGTCGATGAGGGAAGAGAAACGAGCGAAGTTGACGGCGGTACTTAGAAGTGCGCTCGAGAAGTGCGGCGATAGTTCCGAGACGTGTTTTGCGGTTATATACACGGAGAGTAAAGGTGTCGTCGCGTACGTGTCCCCTAAAATGCGCTCGCGAGGGGTTTTCGAAGGGTTCAACGCCAACGTCGTAAACGACGCATCGTCGGATTTGAAACGAACGCATGCGGAAGACGTGTGGTATTTGATGCACCACGTGAGAACGGTAGATAGATATAAGATGAATAAGAAGGAGCAGGACAGATTTACTAGTAGAAAATCAGTAGCAGCAGCAGCAGTAGCAGCAGCACTGGCATCAGCACCCGCGGCGGTAACCCCTTCCTCGTCGCCGCGGAAAAACAACGGGCACTCGCGCAACCCGAGTTTGGGCGAGGAGATTATTTTAGCAGGAGGAGGTATCGTGGTAAAACCACCACCACCACCGGTACCGTCTCGGACAACTTCGGTGGTAGGTTCGAAAGTCGCGGCACTCGAAAAGTTCAAGCGATCTTTTTGCGAGGAAGCGTACGACATGTCCATCTGTTTGCCAAGCGGCGCGGAAGGCGCAAAATTCGTCTTGGCGAGAACCATGAAAATTCGTTTAAACGAAGACGAACTCGTCGGGAAAGCAGTCGAGTACGACGATTTTAAAGTGAAACGAAAAATGGACGACGAGACCATGTACGTTTCGATCGTTTCAAAATCGGAAGACGCCGCCGCTCGCGCGCACGAGAGTATGGATGAGCTCCTCGGGCAAATGCATTCGCAAAGTTTATTACGCGACGTATTTTTAGCCTCGCACGAACGCGCGAACGATATTGCCAATACAATTACACCGGCGTTGATGAGTGCCATCGCTTACGCGCCTTCACTATCGGACGATGATGAAGAAGAGAGCGAATCGGACGCGTTCCTCACGGAATCGGCAAAAAATGCCATCGCCAAGCTCGAACATTTCGTGTACGCGAAACCAGAGCTCGGACAGTACCAAATAGCGGACGAGGAGGAAGAGGAAGAAGAGGAAAAGGAAAGAAAGCGTAAACGCACGCTCCGAGAATACGCGCGGATGCACGCGGCGGCACACTTCGACAGTACGAATAAAAAGTTCCACGACGAGATGTTGAAAGATATCGAGAAGAACAAGGAGAACGATGAAATGTTAGAATCCGTTGGCAGCGGCGGAACCGGTTCCGCGTCCTCGCTATCGCCGCAGTCCTCCTCGGAGTTTCGCGCGGGATTCTTCAATTTCGGTGGTTTGAATCTAAACGGTTCAGAAAGCAATAGTCTCTCTCCAATGGCTTCTCGCATATTTTCTGGGCTCGGGCGAAGCGCCAGCGGTACCAGCGACGACGCGAACGACGATATCAAGGCCCCCAAAAGCAGCGCGTCCGAGAACGACGAGAAGAGCAAAACATCACCTTCTGAACAAGAAGTAGTAGAAAATCGGAGGGACGGCGCCACGACGACGCACCGCGTTCGGTACGAATCCGACGAAACTGGCGTCCGAATCGGATGCTTCGCGCCAGACTTTGAACTCTTCTGCCAGTTCAAACCGAACACGTCGTGCGAAAACGCCGTGGCAACGACGAACCGTCTCGCCGCGCACCTCAAAAAGCGCGAGAGCGATAGCTTTGTTTTCTCGTCGTAACTCGCGACGGATAATATAACACATATATGTACAACTCTAAATTCTAAACGTCTACTGCTCTTACAAATAATCCCCTACGCCGCCGACACCGCCGCTTCGTTCACCTCCTTCTCGTTCCCTCTCTTCGCCGCCGCCGCGGCGTATTTCGGAATCGAATACAAAAACCCGCGCTCGTCGAAACACGCCAGCGCGTGTTTGTGACACACTTTCACGCCTGCGGCTTTTAAAATTTCTCTCGCGAACGCCACGTCGTCCGTTTTCGTCAGCGCCACGTGTAAAGCGATCCAACAATCTTTCGACCCGCCGTACGCGGATATCGTCTCCCAAAATATGGTGGCTTTTTTCCTTTGTTCTTCTTCGTATTCTTCATCTCGCCGCGCGCCGTCCTCGTCTCCCACCGTTAAAAACGTCCACGAATCGTTGTACTCTTTCCCGCGCAAAGACGTAAACTGTCGCGTCGCCTCTCGCTCGTGCAGTTCATCCGCGTCTTGAAGAGAAGACGAGTTGCTATTGGACGATGCTAAAGTGGAAGACACGCATCCCATTGCGATGATGATGATGATGATGTGCGTGTATCGTGTATCTTCTGACGCGAACTTTTGGGGGATCGCGAAAGATATTCTCGCGCCTTGAAAAAAAATCTATACGTAGGTGTTGCGCGAGCACCGCGGAAGATAGGCTCTCGCATCTAACATGACATCTAAAATACTAGCATCTAAATATCTCTCTATTCTATAAAATCACGTGACGATATCGTCGTCTCGGCTCGTTTCTACGGCGTCTTTATTAAATCCAACCGCTTCTCGTCGCCCCGCTTTGACGTTCAGCGTCTCCGCTATTTCGCGATTGGACGGCTCGTCTCGCCACTGCTTGAGCAAACGAACGCCTCGCGCGTCGAACAACGACCACGGTTCGGGGTACCTTCGAACTAACGTGCCTTCGACGCCGGCGGCGGACCGCGCGCGTCGACACGAATACACTTTTTCCCATCTTTTTCCCTCCGTCGACAACAATTCTTTAGCTTCTCTTCGCAACCGGAGCTGCCAGGGTTGTCCGCATCTCTCGCCGCTTCCCGACCAAAACCCGTTGACGACGAGTAAGAAATGTTCCCTCTCGTCCACCACGCGCGCACCGTACGCACCTTTCAACAAGTTCACGAAGAACTGCATCGTCGTATCGCTCGGCATCGTCACGACGCTCATATCTTCCGTCGCCGTCCACAGACCCATGCCTTCGGCGTCTTTGTCTAACAAGCCCAGATATTTGTATTCGTAACCGCTCAACATGGTCTCCACGACAACCTTCGTCTTGGCGAAGCGTTCGGACATGCCGCCGGACCAATCGCTCGCTTGACCGTGCAACCCGAGCCACACGATGTCGTCTCCTTTATCTTCTCTCGGTAAAGGCAGCTCCACGCGCAGGCGTTTCGTCGTCCTGCTCTTCTTTGATGGTTGTTGTTGTTGTTGTTGTTCTCTCAACTTCCTGAGGACGTTCCTGGCTTCAATCGCGGCTTCAGAGCACGTCCTCGGCGGCGATTGCACGACGACGAGAACGTCTTCTCCGCTCGTCGCGGTTTCCATTGCCTTCGCCGTCGTCGTCGTCGTCGTCGTCGCGGCAAAACGTCTTCTTCTTCTCCTCCTCCTCGTCTTCGAAACATCATCATCGACAACACCCAACGACAGCAGGCTCGCGTGGCTTTTGTGGTCGCGAGGAGTAATAAAAACGCGCTTTTCCCGCGTCAAAGTCGACAAAGAAGAAGAACAACAAGACGAAGAAGAAGACGAAAAGGACAGTCCTCGCATCGTCGTCGTGAAATCGTGTCGCGCTGGCTTCTGTTCTCCTTCTTCTTTTTTTGACGAAGGGGCGTCGAACCCCGGAAAAATTAAATATCTTTCCCGGGGAAAAGATACGGAAAAGTGGATAAAGCGCGCTTCATTACACGTATTTAATCAAGACGCACGCTCTCCCTGATATAATGCTCACCATCGCCCAAACGACGACCAAAGCATCTCTTCTCTCCGCCTCTGTCGCCACCACTCGCGCGAAGAAGACGTTGCGATCGAAAATCGTCTCCAAGTCCACCGAAGAGGAAGGCGAGGCGAAGAGCGACGAAGAGACGAAAGGAGGGGAGAAGATGCCGGACAGAGGATTCCTCTCCGTGTTCGCGCCGGACGGCGAGAAGAGCGCGGACGACTACAACAAGTGGAAAGCCGAGTTGATGGAGAAGAAGCGAAAAGCGCAAGAGGAAGCCGCGAAGAAGCCGAAGAAGTTTCTCGGTTTGTTTTAATTACATATAATAAACACGTGTTATACCGCTCTCGATGGAGGAGAAGGCCGCTCGAAGAAGAAGTTTCTCTCTCTCGGTTTGTTTTTAAAAGCTGATGGATGTAAAACGGGAGGAGGAGGCAGCGGCAGCGGCGGCGTCAACAACGCACGCGTCGCGTTCGCTCAATATTGTGTAAATAAAAATCGGTCATTTGTTCGGTATTCATCATCATCATCGAAAAGTCCACACGTAAACTCTCGCTCTTTTCGTCGGGAAACATCTCTCTCTTCATTTCCCCGAGATGCGTAACGAGAGACCCCTCACAACTTAAACTTTGCGCGCACTTTCTCCATCCATCTCTCTGCGGCGATATCATACCAAAAAAATAAAGAGAACGCCTTCTCCTTTTCTGCTCTGCTCCCGGAACGTGCGCGAGGAGGAGCGCGTTCGATGACGACGACGACGTGCGTGAGCGCATCCTCTCTCTGTACTCTCTTAAGTTAATACCATTTTCCCCTAATACCGGGGAGAGAGAGAGAGGGAGAGTTTTTACTCTTACGTATAATCAGAGAGAGAAATGAACACAAAGTCGACGCGAAAATGGCTCGTGGGTTTCATGCTGTTCGTTTTTATCGTGCGCGTTGGGTTTACGCCGAGGCACGTGACCGTGCGAGACG
>Ga0255765_1000461_pt1 | contig 54621 bp, 30 predicted proteins | sample 041ome_8_FD_179965 | JGI IMG/M metagenome (GOLD analysis project Ga0255765, IMG submission 179965) | Coastal salt marsh microbial communities from the Groves Creek Marsh, Skidaway Island, Georgia - 041407BS metaG (version 2) | ecosystem: Environmental > Aquatic > Marine > Intertidal zone > Salt...
GTTTTGCGTCCTCGACAGAAAAAGTGGAAGGATCGTTGAGGAGCGATTTAATCACTTCGAAACTCTCGGATCTAAAGAACTCACTGACTTCAGAGAAGGTCAAACTGCCAGGCAACATGGAATTCATCACATCGGAGTTGAAAAAAGCTTGCATTGGCTCTGAGTCCATTATAATCATCAAGTCGTCTTCACCGAACGATTTCGGATCTTTGAATAAAGAAATGATAACTTTTGCGATGTCAGATTCCAGAATCTCCGGTATGGCACTCAGGTTGACGTTCCAAGGTAAGCTTTGCGCGATTAAGTCAGATTTCAACAGTTTTTGGACTGGTTCACTGTTAATGAATTTCTTGGCATCTTCAGCGGTGAATTCACCTTTTGTCAAAGCTGTGAGAAGATCTAATGCGTCGGTTGCCAAAAAGTCTAGAATTTGTGCTACATCCACACCCTCTGGTAACAGATCTTGCATTTTGTCAGAAGTTAGCAATTTTTGCACCGGATCAGAAGACAGGATCATCATTGCATCTTCTCGGGAGAAAGACTTTGGATCTTTCAAAAGAGGAAATACAATTTTTGTAAGATTTGATTGCATGAACTCCTTCACTTGCGCGTAATTGAAGCCTTCGGGTAACATTTTGTTCACTGCATCAGAATGCAACACTTCTTGAACCAAATTCGAATTAATGATCCTGTGCGCGTCTTCGGCGGTGAATTCTTTTCCTTCTGAGAATACGGGAATCAAAATATCAACAACGTCCGATTTACCAATTTTTTCGATCATGTCGATCGGAATAGCGTCTGGTATGAGATCTCTAAATTGTTGCGAACGTATGAAATCTTGCACCGGCTGAGAGTTGATCATCGCCTTCACGTCGTCTAGATCAAAGTCCTTTGGATTTTTCGCGATAGATTTAATTATGGTGATTAAATCGCTGTTGATGAGATTTGTGATTGCATCTAGTGTAACGCCTCCGGGGAGCAAGTTGGCGAACGCATCTGATTTCAAAAAGTCTTGTATGGGCTCTAAATTGAAGATCAGCTTGGCATCCTCTAGATCGATACTCATTGGATCTTTGATCAATGGCAGGATAGCTTTGAAATCTTCGGACTTCATGAAATCAAGGATCGCTTCGATGTTTATGCCAGGCGGTAACAGGGACGTGAAAAAGTCAGACTTCAAGAAACCTTTAAATAGCTCAGTCTCTAAAAGCGCAGACACATCGTTAGGTTCCGCAGACCCGGGATCCATAAGTATAGACAAGACGATAGGAATATCGCTGGTTAAAATCCGTTTTGCCGAATTTAAATCGATGTCTACAGGCAATAATTTCTTAATTTCGTCTGGATATTTTGTTAATATTGCATCAACCAGACCTTCGATACCTCCATCTATAAAGCTCGTAGTCATACTCATAAAACCTCCAATTTCATTGAGGAAACCTAACTCAGCTCCACCGATATCGCCTCCACCAAGACTGGCACTTGCAGATGGAATCAACGACATGACGCCTTGTACATCAGCGCTTTCATATACTTCCATGGTTTCATCTGACGACATATCAGGATTTGTCATCTGTGTGAAGAGATCCTTCAAGCCCGGGACGATCTGCACTAAAGCTTTCGCCTGATCAATTTTTTGTTGAACAATACCAGTCATGTCTATGAATTCGTCATACTTTTGCTTCATGAAATCGTTCCCTTTATACTCTTCAGAGGGGATATCTTTGCCCTGAACAATATTGATCAGTGCTTCCGAATCCATGTATCCGTGTGGGTTGGGATGTTCAATGCTGTCCTGCATTAAAAGGATTTGCGCGATATCAACCCCGGTGATTGCCGCGATCAATCCTAACATGTTTTGCATGAAGGAATTATCCAAACCTGAAGCTTTACGGTTCGCTGTCCAGCCGTCGTATGGATTAAATTTATCTTGTCGTCGAATTGATGGAATGCCTTTGACCGGTAGGTTTTCGTCCTTGATTCTTTCCCAGACGAAAGAGAGATCGTTCCAATCCACATCAGCAGTGTTATTAGACATGTCTGGGTTCTGGGTATACATGCCGTACGCATCATCTATGCGAGGCTGCATCGCTTTCCCCATCAACGCATCGATAGAGTTCAGCGCGGCGGATGCAGTGTCCCATCGCGAAGCGATTTTATCGAGTTTCGCTTTTTTATCACCCTTGGACAAAGCATTCAAGCCTTCTGGGTTGAAATCAGGTGACGACCACTCAATCGTCCTTTTCCAGTCGTCCACACTTTGAGTTAGTCTCGCCTTCCACACCTTTTTAATCTCGTTACTCGGTTTGTTTCCCATTTCAGCGTCGGTGAGAACGGATTCCTGGTTGTCACATTCTGCAATCAACCCTTTGAGCTCTGGCAATATCCGATATTCAATCGTGTAGATTTCCATGACGTAACTCGTAGGTTTTCGTGGCAGCCATTGAATCTCAGGAATTACCTGCAAGCACTTTGGTGCATCACGTTTGCCTTCTTCGTCCGCCACAGTTTCCGGCGAACTCCTTGATTTGACTTCTTGCTGTCGGACATCGACCGTATCTACGCGAATATACACAATTTCGAAGCCTCCGCCAAGCAAAGTGTCGCCAGGTCTACCCGGAATACCAGGATCGGCACTCGAGTGAAGATCGCGATCCAAAATCATGTGGAAGTCCCATCCACGATCCGTGGTCGCACTTGCGCTAACTTCGGGGCCTACGTAGTCCGTATGCGTTATCGTGTGCTGCCGCAAGTGGATGGAAGGGAAACCTGTACCACCGATTCCAGCCGCTATGTTCAGGTAACCTGAACCCGCATCTGGCCCTATCTCGAAATCGTACGAAATGTCTACATCATTTTCCTCGTCGCTGAAAGTACTTCTGCGCGCACCACGAGTCGTGTGCATTTCCGTACTCACTTCAATTCGAGTTCCTTGCGCGACAGATGCAAATGAATAGCCTCCCGGAGGATCGTGGACGACGGTGAAAACTAAACCACGGATAGGTGCCGTGCAATAAAACTTCGTATCGGATTGATATCGAGCGTTCGGATCGTCACCTCCGCCGCGAATTTTTGAGGCCAAGGTAACCAACTCTCGATGAACATTAAGGGTGGTGTACGCCCACCCATCGTACCGTTCAATGGACGCAATGAACTGTCGTCTGTATGGGGCAACGAGATTCGGCTCAGCCGTGGTCGAAGATATTCTAAAAGCATGCGTTTCTTGGCTATCATCCTCATCCCCGTCGGTTGGGAACATGACCAAGCCGACTTCGTTCACTGCGCTCATTACGCAATCAGGACTCGGCTCGTTGTTCGGATGACACTTATTGCTCGCCATTGGTTCAACATCTTGTTGAATTTGAACAGTCAGGCCAAGCTTCGTGGGAACTTCATTTACAGTGGATGTAAACCTTGTACAGTAAAATAATGGATCGGTTTTGTTCTGAGGGCGTGTCCAGTGCGCTTCGACGATTTGCACCGCAATATATTTCTCCTTCTCCACATCTGTCGGCTTAAGCGTGGAATATTGTGAATTCGTGACCCCTATCAAATGGCTCAAAGTCAAATCACCCTTGCTTATATTATTGCCGAGACAAACTTCATCGGCGCGAATGTTCGTGAATGGTTCATCGAGAGACGTATATACGGATCTTCCAAACGTCGGGTAAGCGCACAGCCATCCGTGGTACCTGTATACCGCGTCGGCTTCAGCGCGATCCAACAATTTCAATGTCTGCACCAACATATTTCGATCTCGGAAAAATTGCATGATACCAGTTCCAGGTGGTGTGCATTCAGCGCCGACGTTAGCTTGTAATAGGAGGCTTTCTGTCAAAGCACTCACGTCTGGAGTTTGATAAAGTTCGATGTAGTAATCCATCGCAGCGAACGGCCAGATGCGATGCGTAGATTCCTCATCCGATGGATTTACCATCTGCCACGAATGCAAATCTTGATCAGAGAAGACTTGTCTACCTCCGCATCCATTTGCAGGCGTTATCATTATAGAGTAATTTTCGTACTCTGTTGAGCACGCACCGGCGTATAAAGCGATATCAACTGATCGCTTCGTCACATCGAAGAAGGACAGGAATTCACCTCCTTCAACTTGAACGAGTTCAAAGAACGCGTTTGTAGTGTAGCTATCTTCTAAACCCGGTGCACCCATCTTAATCTCCGTTCTCTGCACGTCGTAAGCAGAATTTGTAGTCGGGTGGAAAGTTATGTCTGTAATGTTCTTCTTCTCGCATGCCTCGGCTTCGATAAAATCGCCACCAAAACAAATGTCGTGTCCATCATATGTGGCAACAATCGCCCATGTGGTACCTGGAGAAATGGCGAACTCAAAGAGTCCCATCTCATCGCCCTCGTATGTATTTGGACTCGTTTCATATTTGTATCCTCTAGGACTGCACTTGTGTAGTTCATCAAAATCGCACTCTTCACCTTCATACGCTAAAATCGTTGGGAACTGTAATCCACAGGTGTATCCTTGAGTTCGATTCGACTCGAAGCGAACAAAACCAACGACTGGTACAGTGGTTTTATCTTGAATCTTAATCTCTCCGCTCGAAAGATGCGTGATTTCTGTTATATCTTCCTTTTCCTTCTCGTTAAACACGTGAACAATATCGTTAAGTCTTTCATAGGCGCGAAGCTGGATTGAAGAAGCACCGAACATGCGATGAACCAAACCTTTTTGCTCTTCGTTCAATGCAGTCCGAGACTCCGTGGGAACGGTATCTTTAAAGCTAACGTGCGTACCATCGGTGAGGGTAGCAAAAGGAATGACATACTTTGCATTTTGCATAACCGTTGTTGGAAAACCCATCGCAAGCAAACCAGAATATTTATCGACACCTGTAATCCTCGTCGTTGTGGTGAAGGACATTTCCGGGTATGCAAAGGACGCATTCTGGTACCACACTTGCCACTCTTCTTCCATGAACGGAAGAGCTGCTGTTTCTGCAGGGACCAAAGCAATTGCAGCTGGTTTGTGATTCTCATCGGAATAAACGGTGCGGAAGTTACTCAGATGTTTCGTTTTGATGGCGGGAAAAACGATCCATGGCGTACCAAAAACAATGCCCTTTTCCATGCCAGTTTCCACGATTTTCCATTCCAATGGGGTCAACTTGTAATCCCTATCGCCATCTGCAACATCCCAGAACGACTGTGGAATGATAAAGCGCACCTCGTTGTAGCGCGTTCTGTTCCTGGCGTAATCCACAATTTTCGCGTAGTCTGAAGACTTGTCGCTGTCTACGGACTTTCTGTTAATTGTTGAAGCCATACTTTCAGTTTCATTTTGCCCCAACGTACTCGCTGGTGAAGGAGACGCCGTGTTTTCCTTGGTCACTTCTTCTCTTAGTGCTCTAAACTTGTCCACGTCTACGTCTATCGCGATAAGAACCGATTCTGGCTCAGTTTCGTCCGTGGCGTTCAAAAAGAACATTTCCTTGGAATCAAAAATTTCTTCTTTGTACGCTTTCACCCCAACCCGTTGCCTCTTGTTTAAATTCCCTTTGGGCTCTACGATATCCATTTCAAAGTTGCCGGTCTCGTCAGAAAATGCATAATATGGACAGTCCGCACCCGTACCAATCGCTTTTACTTCCGCAATGGTGGGCTCATCGCTATTTTCGCTGAGCGAACGAACGGTGACGTATTGACCAATGAACGCAGTCACGTCGGTTCCCTCGCACGCGTACGTTTGGCACAAAATTTTTTGACCATCAGATGTGTCTATGTAGCCGTCGGTTTCCGCCTTTTCTCCCGTGGAAACCGCAGTACACTGTGAACCTTTGTTCCCGCGATCGCTTGGATCGGGATAATCTAAGACGCGGACATCAAATTCAGGTGAAAAATTTCCAAGAACATCAACCTCTTTGAGACTGATGGTTTTTGGTGTTTGGATACACACTTGAACCCTCTTCACAAACGTAAACCCAGTCAAAGTGATGTTCAAATACTCGTCGAAACCAATCTTTACCCCGCTGGAGAAATCGTTGTCAGTCGCTTTGAATGCATTCGATCGTTTGTTTACATCGGCATGATTAGAATGCTGCGCCGGCATAAACGCTGCCTGATCCAAGAAATTTCCATTATTTTGTGTGAGAGCGAGCTCGACTGTCGTGTTTGTGCGCGCACAAATCCGAGCATGTTCAACTGGACGAGCATTCTGCGCTGTAGTGACCGTTCCTTGCAAATAACCAACCCAGGGCACGAGATAATACGATGGATCGCTCACAGCAGAAGCTGTTTTTGATTCTTTGGAAAATTTTGCTTGTACAGCAAACTCCCACATGACGCCAGGTTCTCTAATAGCAACGTCGTCAAAGAACGTCAGCGACGAGAACAGACCGGCACATCCCTCCATATCCGCTTCGATTAATACGACAGACTTGTATTCGGACGTTGCAACGGCTTGTGATCCGTCCTGCGTTCGCAATCCGTCTGCTTTTCTACTCAATAACTCGTAACCAATCTCTCCGATAGCGGAGTCCCGAAATTGGAACATGACGCCCTTACGATCGGTGAACTCTTCTAGATCAAGCGGCGATCCGAAATAGAATAAACCTGTGGTGCAAACAGGAATTTGAAGCGCGTCTTTACCCAAATCCCGGTAGGAGGGGATAACGCAATAGATTCTCCGACTCTGCGGAGTCTCAAACGCCCTTTCTGCGCATTCCATCGTGCGACCGCACTCGTACGTCGCGTGCACGTGAAGAGGAGTCACGAAACCCGTGTACATTCTGAAGTCATCAATTCTTGAATGCAGCGCCGTATGTGTGAAAATAAAGTGAAGTGGCGTGATCGCGGGAAAGTCCATTTTTGAATTATCGACGATGCGCACGTTATCAGCCACGTCGCCATTTATGAAAATAGAAAGTCCTGACTGTTTACTCACAGTCATCGCAACGTGTGTCCACGTTGCTTTTTCTAACGGAACTTTTGATTCGACGACGTAATTGTCTTGAAAGAAGCTGGCCACAACTTTTCCGTCACTGGCAATCTTAATATACTTTGTATACTTGGTTTCTCCGAGCGTGGCGTGCGCATACCACAGAAACGATTCGTCCTTCATAAAATCTCGAATGGAAACCCACATCATGATCGCGCTATTCTCCATCGGCACATCTGCTTCAATTGTATAGAAGGATTTAGAAGAACCGGTCGATTCCATGACAAATCCACCCGGTTCGCCCATGACTTTTGAAAACCCGACGGGAATTTTCGTGTTCTCTGAATCGAAAGTTAATTGCGACACGAGTTCGACGCGATTCGGCCCGACGAAAGACGGCGGGCGATAGTCGGTCAGGCTTCTTTTGTTCTTTCCTGTCGTCTGTTTAAAAAATCTTCCATCGGCATAAATGCATTGTTTATCGTCAGATTTCGGTATTTTCACGTAATCCCACGCAAAGTCCACCTTGTCTTTCTCTTCAAGGCACTGCATTTCTGTCGTCGACCTTTTCGGGTAGGTGATGTTGACGAAATACACTTGCGTTCCCTCGGCCTGCGCATTCACACACTGCAACGGCGTAGCCGGAGAGAGCTTCACTTCATTGAGTAACAAACCTTTCTTTTCTAAATCCGAAAAGTAATTTATTTCAACGAGACGTTCAACGTATGACGTGTCGACTTTGTGCGTGCGAAAGGCGGTAATAAGTTCATCCACGGACAAAACACCATCCGTAGGCGCGATATCAAACTTTCGAAAGAGCATTTCTTTCACTTCGTCCACGTATTCACATTTTTTTATCTCGACAAACTCTGGCGAACTGAGCAAGAAAAATTGGGTAATTAATCTTGAACCTGTCGCCAGATCTTCCATCCACGCGTCACAACCATCCTTTACTTCAAATTCGTGAAGTTTCACGAAGTTGCCAGTAGAAGTTCCCGACACTTCTTTCGTGTAATGCGGCGCGTCGTGAAACCAACCGCACTTTGCATAAATAGAATACTTCCCATACTTTTCTGTGTACGCGACAAGTCCATATTTGTCTCTCAAGGTCAAACTCTTTCGTAATTTTAGAGATTTATTAGAGTTAAAAAAGTTATCCCACTTCATGCAAGGTAAGGTATCCGTCGCATTTTCGTACGTACAATCGTCGTTGCCGACGTACGCTTTGCAGTATAAACCTTTTGCATTATTTATCATGAGACTTTCTTCCGAGGCGAAACACAATTTCTTGCTTCCGTCCTTGGCGGCTTCGTAATAAGTCGTTCCGTCGCATGCATCGTCAGATACGGTGACTCGAAAATCAAACTCTCGATCGCTCACTGTCTCGAGCGGATCATCAATCCTAATGACTGGTATGTTTATGATTCCACCCGGTGGTGGCAACGGCGGCGGCGGCGACGGCGGCGGCGGCGACGGTGGTGGCGGCGACGGCGGCGGCGGACAGTGTCGTACCAAACATGAGACGTACCTGTACTCTACGATATTTAGCGTACCATCGTTGCAAAACGCCTCTTGCCACCAATGGTCTCGTTGGCATTCAGATTGCTTACCTGTTCTTTTCTGCCTTTTTGAACCACTGCCGCAGTCGGTGGAGCAAGGCCCATCATCCATCCACGGAGAGTTCCAAAACTTCTTGTCTTGACATCGTTTAACACTATCGCATATCCAGCATGTTCCTCGAGGTATAGTGCCATACCAATGGCAGTTATCTCCAAGTGCTCCCGTTGCTGTCTCATTGACCAAACGATCTCGTGACCGCTTGGTCGCTTCTTCTTTGAGTTTGTGCTTACCTTCCGAAGAGCCCAAGCGAAGTTCTTTCTGTTGTTGTTCGTTGCGATGATGTGAGCCTTGTTTACTCAAATCTTTACCAAGTTCGCCGGCTGGTGATGTGGCACTGTCAAAATAATCTTTCGATAGCTCTTTCCTTTCTTTCCCGACGAGGGAGGTCTCCAACAACGCGTCGCCATCGTCTTTGTGCGCGCCTTTCGCGGACTCGATGAAGCTCGAGTCACGCTTTTTTTGTTGGTGGTGGTTGTGATGATGTAAACCTTGTTCGTTCTTTTCGCGAGTCGCGGGCGCCGAAACCGCCACGTCCGAGTTCTGTCCCTTGATGTGCTCGAAAGCGAAACTTCCTTTGCTTCGACTTTTACTCACGTGTCCAGATCTTCCGTCGATCAGTTTCGGTCGACCGACGAAAAATTTCTTCTTCGTCTCTTCCTCTTCCTTCTCCAACTGCTCTTGAAGCTCCTTCTCCGCGACGTTCGCCGCGCGTTTCTTCTTCTCCGAGTGTAAATCGCTCGCGCGCTCGTATCTTTCGAAAATCCAATCCAAATCACGATTGTATTTTTGTGACGAGGACGATTCTAACGCAGACGCGATCTTTTTCTCCTCAAGAGTGGTGATGTCTTCCTCAATCTCCGTTGATGGTGCGCGTGGAGACGCTTCGAGCGTGGCATCGCTTCCGCGCCTCGTGCTTGTCGCTGTTCCGACTCCCTTTTCTGTTCCAATTCCAACACCCTTTTCTGACGCCTCCGCGAGGAATGCGTGTCGCTCAAAAAGGAATAACGAGGTGACGAGAACGCCAAAAAGCGCCGTCGACAACGCAAACATTTTTGACGATGAAGTGCGCGTTTTCTTCAAACGTTGCGTCATCTTTTCGCGAGGGCGCAACGGGATGTGCGATTAAAGATATATCGAGTTCACTCGTTGAATCGCGCGCGATGAACAGTAGTCAAAAATCCGAGAGCACCGCGAGCACCCTCTCTCCTTCTTTCTCTCTTAAGTTTAACAACGCGAAGAACGGTGCGTGACTTCCTTGCTCTCGTTCTTTCTCCGCACGCGTGTTTCTCGAGCGAGCGGGGATTTTGCTTTACGTATGTACAGGTGCTTTACGTATGTACAGGAAATGAGCTCAAGCGCGCGCCCCTATACTGGGACGGCGCGAGAGGTAATAATGAGGTTTGTCGCGTGGAAAAAATCTTATTTAAAAAAAAAAATTATATTCCCTGGAGGGGCCTGGAGCTCCTCCTTCCCCAAGTGAAAACGGTGTCGTGGCTGTCCCCCCCGTAACTCTAACACCCTTTAGTATCCCCGTGGAGCTCCTCCTGCCCCGTTGCGCCCTCGCGAAAAGATGACGCAACGTTTGAAGAAAACGCGCACTTCATCGTCAAAAATGTTTGCGTTGTCGACGGCGCTTTTTGGCGTTCTCGTCACCTCGTTATTCCTTTTTGAGCGACACGCATTCCTCGCGGAGGCGTCAGAAAAGGGTGTTGGAATTGGAACAGAAAAGGGAGTCGGAGTTTCGACAAGAAAATCGAAAAAAATTTAGAGCACAGATCAGGAAAATTTACTTCTGTCTTTGTAATGGAATAAGTACACCACAACCCACACACCTCTCGGGGCAAAAAAAATTTTGGGTTGTGGTGTACTTGGAGAAAAAATAAATACTCGTAATCAAAGAAACCCCAGTGTCGAGTGTGGGAAATGAAGATATTTATTTTTAAAGGAAATTACAATTCTTTATTACAACGAACTCCCTCACCACAGACGAAGAAAGATGATAACGTCCCCTATATTCGCCGCTACGACGAAGATGCCGTTATCTTCGTCTACGTCATCTTCGTCCTCTTTTGTCACGCGAAGGAATAAAAGTTGTCGAGTTCTTCTTCCGACGAAGAAATCTTCGTGTCTTCGTCTCGGAACAAAAGGTTGGCAACAACCGCGTTTTTGCGTTCTTTGCTCGTCGTCGTCGTCGTCGTCGTCGTCGTCGTCGTCGTCGTCGTCGGAAGAGCGAAAGAGCGAACAAGAAAAGTCGTCTTCACAGTTCGCGCAATCCAAAATAAAGAACGTTATCGCACGACCATCGGCTTTAATAGTCGCCGCCAGTGTTCTTCTTGGGTTCAACTTTCTCGCGATACAAAAGCCACCGTGTGCGTTTGCTGCTTCTTCTTCTTCCACTCGGCAAAAAAATAACAGCAGCGAACGGAAGGAAGCGTCCAACAAGGTCGTTCGGCAGCTGCGCAAAGCTTCGAAAAAAGTCGTTAAATGTTCTCTGGACGTGGCGAAATCGACCATCGATAAGGTCGATCAGAAAATCAACGAACCGTGGAACGTGGAAGATATTTGGGCGATATTCGCGTTGAGGTTATTTATGAAACGAAGACGGGAGATGTTTTTGTGGTTTGAAAAGCAAAAGATGAAGGCGTTCGGAGAGAGTTCATCAGGAAAGGAATCAATCCGGCAATTAGAAAGCATGGACGTTGTGGATTCGCCGTATCGAGAAACGTTCGCGCATTGGATCGGCAAACCACTCGGCGCATTGATGTTTTTGTGGATCACTGGGTACATTTTCGACGTGACGTGTGAATTTGTGGACGTAATGTACGTTGATTTTGCGGTTTCCGAGAACATTGCATCGGGATTTGACAGAGGAACGTATATTTTTACCGCTGGACTTGTCGTATCTATGTGGATATCAAAGTACGGCAGCCAAGTTTTGACGAAATTGTTCCCGGATAGTTCGGCGAAAACTGAGGAAGGCAAGAAGCTAATTTTGGTTCGACTTGCCACCATGCTCACATTATTTGCCACCTTTGCGGCTACTCTGGTCACTTTTGGCTTACCAACCTCGCTTTTGTTTTCTTTTGGTGGTCTCGGAGGTTTAGCCTTTGGTTTAGCTGCGAAGGATTTCATCGCAAATTTAATCGGCGGCGTCATCATCGCCATCACTTCACCGTTTAGCGAAGGCGATAAGATCGTCTTATTGGCATCTGGTGGTAAGTTTAGAGGCTCAGATTCTCCGAAAATCAGTGAATACACCGTCGCCAAAATTGGCTGGTACGCGACCCTGTTAATGCCCAGAGATAAGAAACCAACAATCGTACCGAACGGCTACTTCTTAGGCAACGCGACCATCAACCACTCTCGAGCTACTCATCGATTCATCCGAGCGGCCTTTGAAGTTCGATACGAAGACGTCGGCCAGGCGATTCAAATCAAAGAAGCTCTGAATGAATTTCTGGAGAAACATCCAAACGTGGACGTCAAGGCTGGCTCCAAAACGCTCATCTCAAACCTAGGCTCGGCAAAGTTGGAGATGGAAGTACGATCCTTCATCCCGATGGTTGCTGGTGGTGACGCATATTACGCTTTGCGACAAGACCTGTGCCTTGAAGTGTGCCGAGTTTTAGAAATGTACGCACCAAAGAGTGCAGGGACGACTCCCTTGCTGTTGGCGCAAGACGGATCGTTCGATGGTATTTTATCTCCGTAAAAAAGAAATCACGAGCGAAATGCGTATTTAAATGCACGTTTGTGAAGCAAACTGTTTTTTTTGTATACAAGTATTCCTGTAGCTGGTAATGGTACCAGTATTCATCGAAGTTATTTATAATATTACACACACACACATTCACGCTCGCACTGTTATACTTATGTTGATATACCACTGTATTCGTTTTTATTCCTTTTCTTCTTTGTTGATTTGTTGCTTTTATGTACACAGTTAAGTAAAATCGCTTTCCGCCTCCGTTCCTCTCATTCTTCCTCTTTAACGTTTATGTTTCCGACTTTGGTTAGAAATTGCAAGACTTCATCAGTATCTCTCAACGAATAACTCGCTTTCGTTTGCTTGGGAACTTTCGTCACTACGATTCCAATGCCATCGCCTTGCGTCTCATCTTCGCTAAGTTTCCGTAAAACCTCGAACGCATCTTCATCCGTCACGTCGTCGCCTAAATACATGGAAATGACATCTTTTCGATCGTTCAATTTCAACGCCTCCAGTAAATAAGACAAAGCTTTGCCTTTATCCCAATCGACTTTTGGTTTTACCTCCCACACTTTCTTTCCCGCGTGTTTCCGCAACTTGTCTTCATTTTGTGCTACAATTTCATCAACCGCTTTTTCCACCTCTGCTTCGTCCTCTTCGTTTTCACACTGTCGATAGTGAGCACTCACGCAAAACACGTTGGTCTCCACCACCGCGCCTTTGATTGAATCTAATTTTTTCTTCAACGTTTCAAACACATTCTGCATGACATCCTCCGCCCACAAGCACGGTTTATAATCGATATCTGGCGAGCCTTTCGGGCCGGCTATGTCTAACCCGTGAGATCCGGCGTAATACAACTCGTCCAACTTTACAAAGTCGTACACCTTCTCTCGCGCTCGTCCAGAAACGATCGCCGTCGGAAACTTCTTCGCGACCATTTGTACCGCCCTCCTAGTTTCTTCCGACATGAATGCTTTTTCCGGCTGAGATACAATCGGCGATAACGTTCCGTCGTAATCCAAAAAAACCACCAACTGTTTCCCTTCCGTTTTCAGTTGTTTCTTCAATTTAGCGATCAAACTGTTCGCCGTACAATTTTCCTCCTCTCCGTTTTCGTCGTCGTTCAACAATGCGCTCGGGTGGTGCTTCGTTAGCCACTCCTCTTCGGTTTTCCAGTACGTCGGCGTCGTCGCTCGATCGCCCATTTCTTGCAGGGACAGATCCTCGTAAGAGTTTCGATCCATATTTTGCTTGTCTTATTACTACTACTCAAAGTTCTTTTTTTCTGTCCGTTATTTTTCTCCTTAAAATTTCCGCGCGCGCGCGCTCTTTTCTCTTTCTATGTGTATTTATATACTACGTGTGCGCGTGTGTATGTTCCTGTTTTTCTGAACTGCTGCTCCCTCGACCTCGATCTGTGCGTGTTAAGCGTAAAACTTTTCTTCTTCTTCTTTTGCGCGCGCGCGCGCTGCGTGTGTGTGTGCGCCTATTATCGACGTTTGTGTGCGTGGTGTACTGTGGGACTTTTCTCTTCGCGGTTTTTCCTCTTTCTCTCCCTCTTTTTCTCTACGTGCGTAAAAAAATTCTCCTCTCGTTGGGAAAACGAGAAAAAAAACTGTTAAACCCTGTTCTCTGCTCTTTGTGATTTCCAGACTGCCAGAATCTCTCTTTGTCTGCGAACCAAAAAATATTTCCTAAAACACACTCAATCGCGAAACAATCGCTCTCTCTTGTCATCATTTCGCGTCATATATAAACGCACTCAATACACACACAAAACAAAATGGCCCTTTCGATGCAATCCGCCACTTTATCTGGCAAGCAAATTACTTCCGCGAAGGTTTCTTCCAAACGGTACGTCTTCGATCGCGCGATGTCGTGCTTTATTGAATTACGAGAGGAGCAAATCTCATTTTTTTACGCTTCTTTTTTTGGCCCAATATTCGTTCAACCGGGTTGATTTCGATGGGGTCCTTTGCGTTTAAGTTTAAATAGTAGTACTCACCATCGCGCATCAATCTTTCTCTTACTTTTAAAACAGTTCGGTCAACAAGACGGTCCAAGCGTCCAACTTGTCGGAGAAGCTCTCCAAGGCGGCCGTCACTGCGGCCACCACCGCCGCGTTGTTCGCATCGGTGCGTTCGTAGTTTTTCTATAGTTCTCTCGTGTTCTCGTTCAAAAAGAGGGGAGGATAAAAAAAACAATTCTTTCTCGTTTGCTCGACCCGCGCGCGTTCCAGTTTCCGTGTGGTCTTTTTCCTCGGCGATGTCGAGCGTTTCGGAGCGCGCGGGCGGTCTGTTTCGCGCGCGCATCGAGTGTATTCTTCAAAGAGATGGGAAGGAGAGAGAGAGAGAAAAGGATCATCAGCGCTCAGAGAGAGAGGGAGCGAGAAACACAAACGACGCGATCCGAGCGCAGGGAAAAAAGCTATAAAAATCGTATCTCTTTTTTTTGGCTCTCGCATTTTTTTTTGAGATCTCTTTTTTTTGGGAAGGCTGGCCAAAAAGGAAAAGAAGGGGGGGGGGGGGGGGGGTGATGGTCGTGAGAGAGAGGCAAAAAAACTACCATTAAAGCATCGACGAACACAGGGGACGTTGACGTGTAAAAAATAAAACCGACCCAAGCCACCTAAAAGAGGCTTAGTAATAAAAGAAACAGAAACTGACCCTTCTTCTCGTTTCCTCTTTTTTAAAATAATGCACACGTATTTCACACACACACAGTCTGCGCAAGCGGTCACGTACGATGAATTGCAAGGCTTGACGTACTTGCAAGTCAAAGGCACCGGTTTGGCGAACACGTGCCCGGTTGTCGAAGGCGGCTCTGGCCCGAAGGCGTTGAAGGCTGGCGACTACAAGTTTGACAAGTTTTGCGTCGAACCGACTTCTTTCACGGTGAAGGAAGAAAAAGCCGACGGCTCCACCGAGTTCGCCAAGACGAAGTTGATGACTCGTTTGACCTACACTTTGGACGCCATGTCTGGCGACTTCAAGGTTGGCTCTGACGGCTCTGTCAACGTTGTCGAGAAGGACGGTATTGACTACGCCCCGACCACGGTTCAATTGGCTGGGGGCGAACGTGTTCCGTTCTTGTTCACCTTGAAGGAGTTGCAAGCGAAGGGTAACACCTCCCAATTCGGCGGCGACTTTGTTGTCGCTTCGTACAGAGGTTCGTCCTTCCTTGACCCGAAGGGCAGAGGTGGCTCCACTGGTTACGATAACGCGGTTGCGTTGCCGGCCAGATCTGACGCCGATGACTTACAAAAGGAAAACAACAAGAACGTCGCCGCGTTGAAGGGTAGTGCCGTCTTTAACGTCGCGAAGTACGACGAGACTACTGGGGAGATTGCCGGCGTGTTTGAATCCATCCAGCCGTCCGATACTGACTTGGGTTCCAAGGCGCCGAAGGACGTCAAGATCACCGGTTTGTGGTACATGCAATTGCAATAAGCGGCGTGTACGTCTTTTGTAGAAAAAGAAAAACGGAAATAAAAATGGAGAAAGAGGGTGTGTGAAAACAACATTGATTTGAGAGAGTGAGAGAACTTAAGCTGAGCGTACACACAAGCGTTTGTGTTTTAATATATAAAAATATTAGCAACTATTTGAACTGAAAATCTAAAACGTGGAGAAGAGGAGACCGAGGTGCACCAACGACGCCATCCCGGCGCCGCTCGATGCGGCGCAGAAGAGTAAACTCGTCATTATCGCAATGCTTCTCTTCTTTTCCATCTCCGCATTCTTGGAGGTATATACTAAAATTGTCCTTACTGCCGTGCAAAGCCCAATACCCAAATCTATCGCAGACCACAATCCTCCGGGTAAGTTCCCATCTTTTACTTTAGTCACGAATGCGGGTAAAAGTAAGAACAAAGCCCAGAAAGAGGAGCAACACGAGTGTGTGAGTGTTTTTGGATTAGTTCCAGAGCCAAAGATGTACTTGAAGATGATCAAATACGCGTGCACGAGCGCCGGAGCGATAGCTGCTAATGCCCCGGAAATCGATACGTGCGTCAACACAGACATTCGTCGCAGGTAATCAAGCTTTGTAGAAGCGATATTCTGTCTCGATAACGCGAGAATTCTGGACAGAACCACATGTAAAATCTTTGCAGCGCAGTATCCAGAGACTAAAACAACAATCGTCGCGAAAAGAATGTATACTTCTAATCGTAAAGCTCTAATCTCTTTCGCACCGATTGCAATGTTTTCAATCAAAGCGAAGAGCACGTAGAGTGAGGAAAATGCAAGACCCGAAGATGCCGTCAACGACGATAACGAGGAAAGAGAAACGTGCCAATATATTGCAGCAGACGCAACGTTTGGCGTTCGCGCCACTAAGATAGACGCAAACGTATGCCATGCTCGCGTTTTTCTATCGGTATTGTTCTCATCTTCTTCAGGAAAAAATCCATCGACGAGGACGCCGTCGTCGTCTTTTTTCATCTTCTTGTTCTTCGTCGAAGATGCGTCCTCAAAGCCTCGCCAACCTAAATGTGGCGGGATATCAGCGTGCACATCCTTTATGTATTGAGAAATATCACCCAAATCTCCTTTTGCTCCTGCCTCTGATACGCGCTGTAATGCGACCGCGAGCGATAAAATCACTTGCTTACACCAGCATATCGCGAGATGATCGCAGGAGATTCGCGTCGATACATTCTTCACTCTATCGCTATTTGTATTCCTATATTCACCACTATTACTACTATCGTCACCGTTCACAGAAAGAACGAGCGAAGCATCTACTCCGGACACTTGCCAATCGCGCATTCCTCCGCTAACGGACATCAACGATATCGAAACCTTTTTCCCTCCTCCCCTCTTCTTCTTTGATATCCTTTTCCGCCACGCGTGATTGGTGAAACTTGAAAGCGCAAACGCTCCGGGATGGTACGCATGCGGCGTTGCCAGAGTCGTCACGTGCACTTGACCTATCCCTCTATTCGTATCGTTATTCAGTATAACTTGCTCAGCGGCATACTTCGCGACTAACCCGCCCATGGAATGCCCTACCACAATGACGATCTTTGAATACTTTTCATCGCTTTCAAAAATCTTCCTCCCAAAATATTCCTCTAACACCCACCTCGCGCTTTTCACTTGCCGTTCTATCGCATCCGCATCGAACGCCGATAACTCTTCCTTGAAATCCATCGCGTACCATTGAATCTTTGTCGTTGCCTTTCTTGTTCTATTTGAAGAATAAGAATGAGAGTACTTCCCGAGCTGGTGCGTCGAGTGCGCGAGCGAGCGCATCTGTGCGTAGTTGCCACCGTTTCCCGGTATGAATAAAGCTAAGGTAGTCTTCGTCGTTTCCCGCGCGTTGTTGCTCCCATCTTCGTTCTCTCCACCGTCCTTCTTCTTATTCAAATGATGATGAGAATAGTCTTTCTCGTCGTATCGGATGAGATTGTACTTTCGCTTCTCAGAAGACGACGACTCTGGTTTTTCATTCTCAAAGAAGCCGACATCAGAGTCTAAACCAACCTTTGAATACCCGGGATACATGTACGTCATCTGACACTCGTTTACGCTGAAATAAATCACCTGAATCCAGGAAGAGAGTAGAACGAGGATGTTGAAGAGCACAAACGTGCGCTTCAGAACAAAGAAAAATGAGGAAGAGTTGTTGTTGTTGTTGTTCTTCACATTTACATCTCGTTGTTGTTGGTTAGAAGAATTAGTTTTGCACTGCTTCATTTTCTTTATGCAAAAAGAGACGGACGTTTATAAACAAAAGCTGCTGCTTTTGACGATGTAATGGGCAAAACCGGCATCATCTTCGTCGACGCGATACTCCGCAAGAGATTCGTTTCTTCTGTATTTTTAATGCGTGCTCGCGGGGGGCCCAAAGTTTGTGTTGCTATGAATTAAAAAATAAATCTATTTTGTTTTCAGTTTTCTACTTCAACTTCCGTCTCTTCTTTTCCACCACCAGTTTGCGCTACTTTCCTCCTCTTCTTCATCATCAGTCGCTCCTCTTTCTTCTTTTGCCTCAGCTTTCTCTTTTCCTCTCTCTGTTTGTCTCTCTTCTCGTTTTCTTCTTTCCTTTTTATCGCCTGTTGTTTCGCCTCTTCGCCTCCTAGCCCGTCGAGTAACTCCTGTTGCGTCAAGAAACGACCTCCTGGGCCGCGTATCCGTCGTCGCGCGTGATTGTGTCGACTTTCGTGCATGTACGGTTTCTTTTTTTGCTCATTTATACCGTCCACCTTAGCTTCAGTTAATGAGGATGCCGCCTTGCCTTTGTTATACTTTAGTTCGTGTTTGGCTCGCGCCGCTCTTCGCCTGAGAATAGCCTCGTACTGTTTCGCATTCACGTATACTGGGGGAGAAGTGACGGCAGTCGCAGCCGCGGCAGCCGCCATGATGAGTTGTTGTTGCTGACCATCAGCTGTTTCCATTGTTGTTGTAGTTGATATTCCGTTGTAATTATTGTTGGCCACGGGATGAGGTGGTATTTGATGTTGTTGCGCGAGCACTGCGTTTGGTGACGGTTGCATCGAAGGCATTTGGTATTGAAGTTGAAATGACGACGGATCGTAGAACATTGGTACAGCTGTTTTTACTTCCTCTGCACCTTTGCGATTTATCGTGCTCACCTGGTCCGGACTTTCCTCGCGACGTTTCATCTTTCCTTCTTCTTTTTCTTCATTTTCTTCATCTCTTTGTGCGTCGTTCTCAACGTCACCGTGCACATCTTCCACGCTCTCTTTCATCTCGATGGAACTCTCCTCGCTTCTCTTTTTATTCTTCGTCTGTCTTTCGTCTATGCGTTGTTGTTTATGTGCTCCGATATTGTCCTGAGACGTGGACGTGTTTTCATTCCTTACTTGTGGTTGTTGTTGTCGTCGTATAAAAAGAGTTTGTTCTTCTCTTCCTCCTCCTCCTCCTCCTTCTGAACCGTCGTCTTTATCTTGCTGGTGTTGCTGCATCACTGCGGCTGCTGCGTCGTACGCCGTGTACGCATACGCCTGCGCGAACGTGTTATCTACTTTATTACCATAATCGTTACTGCTTTTATTATTGCAATAACCGTCGTTGGGTGCTTCTTTAGTCGTGTTCATCCCGTCTGCAGTCATCGCCGTCGACTCTTCCAAGACCATTTTTGTGGTCCTCCCGCGTTGAAAAAAAAGAGTATCCTCCTCTCTTGACATGCACAAAATATTTTCTCTTTTCTTTCAAGTAAGATTCACTCAAAACGCTCTCTTTCTCGACGCAATGACGCGATGCGTTCGCGCGTGTGTGCGTATACAGAACGCGGGCTTTTTCGAAACTCCTCTTTAAACTCTCGCTGCGCGCGCGAGAAAAGAAAATATACGCGTAACGTTTCAATTTTTGCCAGCGAGGCGCGCGACCTTTTCACACCTTTTTTGATTTTTTTTTTTGGCAAACAGAATTTTAGCTATTTTTATACGGTATCCCCTTGTGGGACGAGGGGATATCGAGTTCCCCCGGAGCTGCTTTTTTGTATTAGTGTGTAAGTAAATACAAATTCGCCGCCGGTTTCGCCTCACTCTCTCTTCGAGAAGAAAACGACGGAACGGACGGCGCGAAACGCGAGACGCGCTGAAAACAGTCGAAGAAGAAGTCGAAGAAGTCGAAGTCGAAGAAGTCGAAGAAGTCGAAGTCGAAGAAGTCGAAGAAGAAAAATAGCAAATAGCAAACGGTACTGCGAGTAAAAAGTAAACATGTTACGGCGTAACGCGCGGTTGAGAAAAGAATTCGTCTATCGAAAATCTTTGGAAGGGAAGGAGCGACTGTTGTACGAGAAGAAGAGGAAAATACGAGAGTGCTTGGAGGAAGGGAAACCAATCCCGACGGAGTTGAAACGCGAGGAAGAGAGATTGAGAAAAGAGGTGGAATTAGAAGACGTAAACACGAGAGAATACGGCAACTTGGAAAAAGGCGTCAACGACGATGAGTATAAAAACGCTCCAGAGGCGAAAATCTTACTGACGACGTCGAGAGATCCGAGTTCTCGATTGCTTCAGTTTTGTAAAGAGCTGAAACTGTTGTTCCCGACGTCCTCGAGAATCAACCGCGGGTCGCAAATCTTACCCGATCTCGTGGATCTCGGAAAAACGAGCGAGTTTACCGACATCGTCATCGTCCACGAACATCGAGGCGAACCGGACGGATTAGTCGTTTCGCACTTACCGTTTGGTCCTACCGCGTATTTTGGCATCTCCGACGCGGTCATGCGACACGATGTGAAAGATGCGAATTTACCGAAAGTTTCAGAACAGTTCCCGCACATCATATGCGAGAACTTCACCTCAGAATTAGGCAAACGAACCGCAAATATCTTGCGACATTTGTTCCCGAGACCAAAGGAAAAATCAAAGCGCATAGTCACTTTCGCCAACTCGGTTGATTTCATCTCTGTCCGTCACCACACTTACGACATGCCGAAAGGCCCGAAATCGTTACATTTAAACGAAATTGGTCCAAGATTCGAATTGAGATTGTACCAATTGAAGTTAGGGACGGTCGATCAAGACGACGCCGACATCGAATGGTCGCTGAGACCGTTCATGAGAAGCGCGAAGAAACAACGGTTGTAACTTTACACTTATAGATGTTATATACGTAGAGAGAGAGAGAGAGAGAGAGAGAGAGAGAGAGAGAGAGAGAGAGAGAGAGAGAGAGAGAGAGAGAGAGAGAGAGAGAGAGAGAGAGAGAAAGAGAAATTTGTAAAACCAGGAAAAAGTTTAGAGAGAAAGTACGCATAGAGTATTTGCAAAACGCACAACCAAAAACAGGCATGACACAAACTTTTTTTTTGTTTTCATCCCTCGTGCCTCGTCAACGAGAAATTTTGGACAAAATTCTGCCCCCCCCTCGGCCCCATTACACAGCTCCTCCCGTTCGTCGTTGTTTTTGAACGCGAGAAGATACATAAAAGAAGTGCGCACGCGCACGCGCACAAGAGACAGCTAACCAGGCAGCCAGGCAGTTAGCCAGAAAGACGATCCGATCGTTCTGTTCGTTGCTACTCTCGAAAAAGGAGAAAATGGCGGAAACAATTAAGACGACGACTGAATCAGACGCGTTGAGAGGCATCGAACGCATCGGAGCGCACTCTCACATACGCGGTTTAGGATTAGACGACGCGTTAGATGCGAAGAATGTTTCGCAAGGGATGGTTGGTCAAGAAGACGCGCGCAAAGCGTGCGGGGTTATTTTGTCCATGATTAAAAGTGGAACGATCGCTGGGAGAGGCGTGTTGTTAGCCGGTCAACCGGGGACGGGAAAGACGGCGTTGGCCATGGGAATTGCGAAGAGTTTGTTGGACATGGATTACGGAGTTAAGTCTTCTGGATCAGCTGGGAGTAGGAAAGCGAGTTTAAGAGGACAAGATGGCGGAGATAAAACTAGCAACAACATGGAAAGTAACGAAGAAACGCCATTCGCGATGATGGCGGGTTCGGAGATTTTTAGCACAGAAATTTCAAAAACAGAAGCGTTGAGACAGGCGTTTAGGAAAGCGATTGGGGTGAGGATACGGGAGGAAACGGAAATCATCGAAGGTGAAGTCGTGGAGATTGAAATTGATCGACCGACGGCGGGGAACGTCGCGCCAAAAGTTGGAAAGTTGACTTTGAAAACAACCGATATGGAGACGGTGTACGACTTAGGGACGAAGATGATCGAATCGATCAACAAAGAAAAAGTCACCAGTGGTGATGTGATTACTATCGATAAGAGCACGGGAAGAGTGCAAAAGTTAGGACGCTCGTTCGCGCGATCGCGCGATTACGACGCGACCGGGCCGACGACAAAGTTTGTTTCTTGCCCGGAAGGTGAGTTGCAAAAGCGAAAAGAGATTGTGCACACGGTGACGTTACACGAGATTGATGTCATCAATTCGCACACGCAAGGCTTCATGGCATTGTTCTCCGGCGACACTGGCGAAATTCGCGACGAAGTTCGAGAACAGATCGACGAAAAAGTCGCCGAGTGGCGAGAGGAAGGCAAGGCAGAAATCATACCGGGCGTTTTGTTCATCGACGAAGTGCACATGTTAGACGTGGAGTGTTTTTCGTTTTTGAATCGAGCGCTGGAGAATGACTTATCTCCCGTGTTAGTTGTGGCCACAAACAGAGGTATCACGAAAATCCGAGGCACCAACTATCGATCCCCTCACGGTATACCGATTGACTTGTTAGACCGCCTCTTGATCATCCAAACGAAGCCGTACACGGAGAAAGAGATGAAATTAATAGTCAACATCCGGTGCGAAGAAGAAGACGTGAACATGTCCGAGGACGCGAAAGATTTACTCACTAAAATCGGTTCGGAGACCAGTTTACGATACGCCATTCAACTAATCTCCGCGTCCGCTTTGGTCGCCAACAAGCGGAAATCGGCCAAAGTCGAAACCGACGACGTCTCGAAAGCGTACAACTTATTCATCGACGTGAAACGAAGTACAAAGTTCATGATGGAATACAGCTCACAGTACGTGTACAACGAAGCCAACGAGACAGACATGGAAACTTAAAAAGGTGGTGTTTATATGTATCACCACGTATACATACATTCACGCATTGTGTTTTTATTAAAAGTTCAGAATTTTTTTTCAAAGCGTGAGCGAGGCACACTAAATATCATCTAAATAACTTTTAAGGAGCGCTTTCTTGTGAAAATCACACTCGCACTCTTTACTTTTCAACGTTTCCGGCAAAGCACATAATCACGCTTTAAAAAGAAAACGATATATTCCGCCTTAAGGTTAGATAGAACACACCCAAGCTTCTTAACTGCAGTACATCGTAAGACTGCGGCTCCCGGCGATTGAAGAAAAAGTAATTTTAAACAAACACATTAACAAAGGTATGTTTGTTAGCGCGCGCTTCTTCATCACCTTCTGTGATGATGATTTTGACCCTAGGGCTTATCATCGAAGGAGAGATCTTTCTCGTTCTCTCTCTCTCTTTCTCTCTCCGTCGGTCCTTCATCTATCGAACGAACTCAGCCTTCTCGCGCGCAGAGCTGTCTTTTTCGTTTTTCTTCTTCTTCTTCTTCTTTCTCTCTCTCTCTCTCTCTCTCGACGACGACGACGACGACGACGACGACGTTTTTACCACTCTCTTTATTCGTGCGTTCCTCTCGCGTGCTGACATCTTTCTTCTCTCTCTATCTTCTTCTTGTGTTCACAGACCACTGCTAAAATAAAAAATGGTGAACCAAGCGTACATCGATAAGAGAAAGTATGGCGAACGCGTCTACGATTTGCTCGACAACTACGACTCCGCGTTGCTCGTGCACTGCGATAACGTCGGCTCCAAGCAATTCATGGACATTCGTACTGCGTTGAGACCGAACTCGGTCGTTTTGATGGGTAAGAACACGCTCATGAGAAAGATCATCGGCAACTATTGCACGGAAAAGGGCAACAACGATTGGATGGTGTTGCACGATAATTTGATCGGCAACGTTGGCGTCATCTTCACGAAAGACGACGTGAAGGACGTCAAGACGAAGGTCTCCGAGTTCGTCGTTCCGGCTCCCGCGAAGGTTGGCTCCACCGCGACGTGCGACGTCACCATCCCGGCGGGCGTCACCCCGTTGGAGCCGTCCCAAACCGGTTTCTTCCAGCTGTTGAACATCGCGACGAAGATCAACAAAGGGGCGATCGAAATTTTGTCCGACGTCACCGTCGTTACGAAAGGCGAACGCGTCGGTTCCTCCGCGGCTGCTTTGTTGGGTAAGATGAAAATCACGCCGTTTGAATACGGTTTGGTTGTCAAGTACATCTACGACAAGGGCGCCTTGTACCCGGCGGCGGTTTTGGACATCACCGACGAACAGTTGGCGTCCAAGTTTGCCGCTGGCGTATCCAATATCGCCTCTATCTCTTTGGCGACGAAGTACCCGACTTTGGCGGCGGTGCCGCACTACATCGTCAACTCGTACAAGAACGTGTTGGCCATCTCCATTGGTACCGAGTACACCTTCGAGTTGGCGCAAAAAGTCAAGGACTATTTGGCCAACCCGAGCGCGTTCCAAAGCTCTGGCGGTGGCGGCGGTGGTGGCGGCGGCGATGCCGCACCGGCCGCTGCTGCTGCTGCGCCGGTCGTCGAAGAAGAGGAAGAAGATATGGGCTTCGACTTGTTCGATTAAAAGAAACGTTGACCTTTTCCGACGAAGATCTGTTTGGTTTGCTGCGCACGAGACGAGTACATCACATCATAGCGTATTAATCTAGTATCAATCTTTAATATAAATACTTTAGTATTATTGAATTTAGAGAGAAGGAGGAGAAATATAGCTCCTATCGCTTCCAGCGCTTCCTTTTTTTTATTTTTTACGTACTTTTTCACTGCGGAACGAAGTCGTTGGGAATATGGCAGATCTTCTCTAAAAAAAACGATCTAGGCGCGAGACCGTTTCCTCACACACAACTTCAGTTTGTTCAAACACGAATCGCAACGCGTGAGAAAGGCAGACATTTATTAAAGAAATGGAAGAAACCGATATATCTATCCCAGTTTCCACGGGGACGACCATCCTCGCCTGCGCCTATCGAAACGGTGTCGTGTTAGCCGCTGATTCCCGAACGTCCACGGGCGTGTACGTTGCCAACAGAGCGAGCGATAAAATCACCCAAATATGCGACAACGTGTGGATGTGCCGTTCTGGATCCGCCGCGGACACGCAAAATGTCGCCGCGTACGTGAGAAGAATGGTCGAAGAGCACGCCATGGAAAGGAATGGTGGTGGTCTCGATGCAGAGTCGATGATGGTGGACGTTCGTTTGGTGGCAAAACTGACGCAGAAAATAGCGTACGAGAACAAGGAAAGGTTACAAGCTGGGATGATCATCGCCGGTTGGGATCGAGTCCGAGGCCCACAAGTGTATGGGATACCACTCGGTGGCTCCATGTTAGAAGCGCCGTTTAGCGTCAGTGGGTCTGGTTCGGCGTATATTTACGGGTACTTAGACAACACGTATAAAGAGAACATGGAAAGAGAGGAGTGCGAGAAGTGGATGACGGAGGCTATTTCGCTGGCAATTGCGAGAGATGCGAGTTCTGGAGGGGTTATTAGATTGGTCACGATACACGAGAACGGATGCGAGAAGCAGTGCGTGTTGCCAAAAGATCACAAGGTGTGCGATGGGGAGTTCAAGCAAGTAGATGCCGTACCGACAGCGATGATTTAAAACCGACGGCGATTTAAAAAAATGAGGAGTAGGAGTAGATACCTAGTATTTCATATTTGGTTTTGTAGTAAGAGAAGTATATTATTAGAACAGCGCTTTAATACACGCGTTTCATCGGAGGGATGACATCCATTTCTTTATCTAAGGTGTAGTGATGTACCGGTCGATAGTCAATTTTCACGCTGTTGTCTCTTTCGTCGATGTACCCAAGCGTATGTTTCATCCATGCATCGTCCAATCTATCCGGGAAATCCTCTCTGGCGTGTGCACCTCTCGATTCTTTCCTTTGCTCTGCACCGTGCATGGTAATTCTCGCGTTCGGCATCAAGTTATGCAACTCCAACGCTTCGACTAAATCCGTGTTCCAAACTAAACTCTTATCCGTGACGTGTAAACTTTCCATCTCTTTCGCGACTTGGTCAATCTTCACGCACCCTTCAGCTAACGTCTCTTGCGTTCTAAACACTGCCGCGTCGTCCTGCATGACGCGCTGCATGCGTTTTCGTAACTCACTGGTCGATTTATTGTTTTGAGCGCCTTTATCGTTGTACCGAATGTCGTTTAATCGTTTCACGCTATGCTCGCCATTCAGTTCGTTCTTCAGAGGTTTATGTTTTTGTCCGGGTTTCAAACCAGATTCTTTAACCGTGTTCGCGCAAGCTCGGCCAAAGACGACAATATCTAACAAGGAGTTTGCACCTAGTCGATTGGCGCCGTGAACAGAAGCGCACGCGGCTTCCCCGGCCGCTAATAAACCTGGGACGACTCGATCTGGGTCGCTTCCGTCCTTGGCCGGTGCGACGACTTCGCCTTTATAATTAGTCGGGATACCTCCCATGTTATAATGTACAGTTGGAATGACGGGAATCGGCTCTTTGGTCACGTCTACGCCGGCAAAAATGGCTGCGGTTTCAGAAATACCAGGCAATCGTTCCGCTAACAATTCTGGCGGTAAATGGTTCAAGTGCAAGTAAATGTGATCCTTTTCTTTCCCGACTCCTCGTCCTTCTCTGATTTCCATCGTCATCGATCTCGAGACAACATCTCTGGACGCTAAATCCTTCGCCGATGGCGCGTATCGTTCCATGAATCTTTCACCTTCACTGTTCCTTAAAATACCACCTTCACCTCTGGAACCTTCGGTGATTAAACATCCAGCGCCATAGATACCCGTCGGGTGAAACTGAACAAACTCTAAATCTTGCAACGGCAACCCAGCTCTGACAGCCATGGCGTTCCCGTCTCCCGTGCACGTGTGCGCGCTCGTCGCAGAAAAGTAGGCTCGTCCGTAACCACCGGTCGCTAAAATCGTCTTGTGCGACCTAAACCTGTGTAGAGTACCATCTTCTAAACACATCGCCAAAACGCCTACGCACGCGCCCTGTTCGTCCATTATCAAATCAAGCGCGAAATATTCTACGAAAAATTGCGTTTCGTGTCTCAACGCTTGCCCATACAATGTGTGCAACATCGCGTGTCCAGTTCTATCTGCTGCGCACGCGCATCTGTACGCCTGACCGCCTTTCCCGTAGTCCAAACTTTGGCCCCCAAAAGCTCTTTGGTAAATCTTCCCTTCCTCGGTCCTCGAAAACGGCAATCCATATCGTTCCAACTCTCTCACCGCTTCCGGCGCCTCTCTACACATGTACTGAATTGCGTCTTGATCTCCCAACCAATCCGCACCTTTCACGGTATCATACGCGTGCCAGCGCCAATCGTCTTCGGACATGTTCCCCAATGCGGCGTTGATGCCGCCTTGCGCCGCTACCGTGTGCGATCTAGTCGGAAAGAGTTTCGTAATGCACGCGGTTTTGTACCCGTGTTCGGACAAGCCAATGGCGGCACGTAAACCAGCACCACCGGCGCCGACGACCACGGCGTCGTACTCGTGGTCGATGATTTCGTAATCTTTTCCGAAACCGTTATTCGATGAAAAAGCTCTTGTTCCTCGCTTTTGTTTAGAGGAGGAAGTAGTTGGAACGCTATTCGCAGCGTTTAATCTTCTCCTTCCGGTTGTTGGTGTTGGTGTTGATGGTGTTCCTGTAGCCGCCGCCGCCGTCGTCGTCGTCGTCGTCGTCGTCGCGATCCTTCTTCTGCCGGCAAATGTAGTAAAGTTAGTGTTGTTGTTGGTACTATTGCCAACGCTACTCGTTGCGCTCGTCACGCCAGCGCGTAAAATTTTCGCAGCACTCGCAGTCCCGATCGTTCTCACGTCATTGGACAAGATTCCTCTCGATGATGACGACGACGACGACGACGACAACAACGACAACGACACTCCTCGCGCGATCTTGCTACCCGATCGTCTCATCTTTCCACGCTCTCAAAACAACAAGATGAATGCGTTTTATTATGATGTTATTATATTCTTGACAAGTTGCTCCACCTCTTTGAAGTGAAGTTGAAGTTGAAGTGTTTGGACGTGAAAAACCGCTTTGGAGAGGGTGGTGTGGGGGGGGGTGACTAGTACTTTTTTGTTTTTTTTCGACGACGGCGATGAGAAGACGCAACGGCAGGCGACAGACAGGCGACACTTTTATTACTTTTTCGTTGATTTCTCTCCCCCGTTACGTATTCGTTCTCGAGAGGAGACCCGCGAAGAGAAGGAGGTCTGCGCAATCACTCATCGAGCAGAAACAAAAAGAACTGCGCGTTCTTTGCGTTTACGCGCGGGCGCTCGATAGTTTTTTACTCGCGCGCGTGCACACACACACAGTCACAGCGTTTCGATAAGGAAGAGAATCTCAACAAGTTTGTTTGTTTTGGTGTGGCGGCGACTCGCTGCTCGTTTTAGAAGTCGGGAAAGAAAGAGAGAGAAAAAGAAAAGATGGTCCCGCACAACCAAGGAGCGAAGGAGTTCGAGGGATACTCGAAGATATGGCACGAAGCCGCGAAGAGTTTAGCGAAAGAGATGGTCGGAAGTAGTTCTTCTCATAATAATAAAGGTGGTGTCAACGTTGAGAGTTCGTCTAAAAAGAAATCGAAGAAGACGAGCACGAAAGAGGAACGAGAACGGGACGAGCAGGAAGAAGAAGAAAATTTTTCGAAACTTCTCGAGGAGAAGGAACGTATCGCGAAAGAAGCCATCAGAGAGAGAGAAAAACAGCACGAGAAATTAACCGCGAGGAAAACTGGAGGCGGCTTTCAGAATTTAGTTCGAACTACTGGAACTGCGTCTGATAAGATCGCGAGCAATACGATCGCAGTGCAAGACGACGCCACGGCCAACCTGAAACAGTTGGAGAGTTTATTGGAACTGTGCGAGAAAGCGAGACTGAAAGGAGGGAAGAGAGGCGCCGCGCAAGCCATTCAAGCACTCGAGGAGCTTTTTAAATCGGCACTGTTACCTTCGGATAGAAAATTGAAGTATTTTGCGGACCAAAATTTAAAAGACAGCGATAAGTTTCCTCATGAACGCAAACGGTTGATGTATTGGTACGTGGAGGATTACATCAAACGATGTTACCATCGGTTCGTGCAATCGTTAGAGGCGCTGTCGAAAGATCCTTTGGTTATTTTAAAAGAGAAATCTATGAAGTGTGCGTTTGGTTTATTAGTCAATAAACCGGAAGCGGAGTTACAGTTGTTGAGATTATTGACAAACAAATTGGGCGATCCGCAAAGAAAGATGGCCTCGAATGCGAGCCATCTTTTGTTGGAGGTTACGGTAAAACACCCGATGATGAAATCGATTGTCGCGAGAGAAGTGGAGCAGTTCATGTTTCGACGAGGCGTCAGTTTAAAAGCGCAATATTATGGCGCCGTTTTATTGAACCAAATGCCGCTGTCGCACAAAGGCGATGGGCCAAAACTAGCCAAACAGTTGGTGGAGACGTATTTCAGTTTATTTCAGTTTTTGTATGACAAGTCGAGGTATACCATCGAGAACAACGATAACGACAGAGATAGTAAAGATAATATCACAATCAATGACAGCAATAACACCATCAATAACAGCAAGAGTCCCGCGAACGGTGGAAAGAAGAAGAGGTTTCATCCGAAAGGCGGACGAGGAGGAGGAGGTCGAGGCCGAGGCCGAGGCCGGGGTAAAAAACACGCTGCGACTCCAACAACTTTGAGCTCTGCGAACGAACAAATCGGTTCCGGTGTCGACGCTCGAGTCGTTTCTGCGCTTTTAACTGGTATCAACCGCGCGTTCCCGTACGTCGCTCAATCTGAAAGGGAAGCTATGGTTGAAAAAATCGCTCCGGCGCTTTTCACCACGGCGCACTCGCCGAATTTAGCCGCCTCGATTCAAGCATTGACGTTGATTTTTCAATTGCACTCGTCCAAGAAAAAATCATCGATTACGGATAGGTATTATCGAGCGCTTTACGAGGTGTGCAATCATCCGCAAGTGCCGAAAGCGGCGCACGCGGCGCCTTTTTTATCCCTTGTGTTTAAATCTCTGAAAGCTGATAACAATAATAACAAAACAACTAACGGAGACATGAAAAATCACAAGAAGAGACCACATGATGACAATGACGACGAAAAGGAAAATAAAAGTGACAGTAACGAACACATCGCGCGAACTTTAGCCATCGTGAAGCGTTTATTACAAGTTGCCGTGCACGCGCCAGCGACATTCGCTTGCGGCGCTTTAATGGCAACTTCTGAGTTCTTCCGCATCCGACCAGCCCATTGGAAGATGGTTGAAAAAGAAGAAGGGAAGAGTAAGGAACGTGCGACGAACGGGGTTTCGACGTTGCGAGGAGAAAACAGCGAGAGCGAGGGAGAAGTAGACGACGATGAGGAGGAGGAGGAGGAGGAAGGCAAAGACAACGTGGAAGGAAGCAATCAAGGTAGAACTTCAAACGCTTTGTCGTATGATCCGTACAAACGCGAACCACTCTACGCAAACGCACATCTCACGTGTCTGTGGGAACTCACCGCGTTAGCTTCGAACGTCCATCCTTCCGTAGCCGCGATGGCTAAAAGCTTGCTCAAGGGCGAAGAAGTTTCCTACGACGGCGATCCGTTGACGGAAATGACTTTAATGTCTTTCCTTGATAAATGGTTGATGAAGAAAAGTGGAAGTAAAATCGCCAAGAAGGCAAAGAGCAGCGTCTTTGATACGTCCGCGGCTATCGCGCAATCTTCGTTCCTTCCTGGCACTTTAGAGTTTGCAGCGATGGAAGAGAGCGAAGTTGACCCTTCGGACGTTTTCTTTCACAGATACTATTCTGTGAAACAGAGCGAAACGTTGGCAAAGTTGAAATTGAAGGAGAAAAAAGATGAAGACGAAGGAAGCGAGAGCGAGGAACAGGAAAGCGATAGCGACGAGGGTAAGAAAAAGAAGAGCGACTTTGGTCACAGCGAAAGTGAAGATGATTCAGATTCTGAAGAGGAAGATGATGATCATTCCGAGTCTGATTCTGAAGACGCTGGCGCTAGGAAAAAGATGATGAAAGATTTGGTGGCAGAGGACGAAGACGATGCCGAGGAAGACGACATAGTCACAAAAGCGGAAAACAAAGAAGAGAAAATTGACACGGATAAGTTCAATTACGACGCGCTTGCTGCCGCTTACGGTGAAAAACCCGGGTACTTGCTTTCAAGGAAGAAAAGAAAGTCGTCGCGAGATGAAGATGAAGAAGATGAAGGTTTCATCGAAGAAGAGAAGAGCGAGAGTGAAGACGACGAGGTCAATTACGAAGACAAATCTGACGACGAAAACGGAGAAGAATCCGACGACGATGAAGATGAACTAAAAGATATGCTCCTCGATGATGAGGATGACAAAGATGAATTTGGCGGCGATGATGATGTATTTGCCAGCGCTGAGGATTACGAGGAGAAGATTGAAAGCGATTTTGAGAAGAACGCTCCAGTAGATCCGACATTCTTTTCTTCCTCAGAGAAGAAGCAAAAGAAGCGAAGAAAAAGCAAGTAGTAGAACTGCGCAGTACTTGGTATGTAGCAGCAAATTAAACTTACCTGTATTAATATTATCGCATTAGAGTTCTTGTAAAATAGTACATGTCTCTTTCTGTAGCAGCAGTCTTCTTACTTTCTCTCTCTCTCTCTCTCTCTCTCTCTCTCTCTCTCTCTCTCTTTTCTTTGTGTAATTTACAATACAGTCTCTCTTCTGTACAGTCTCTCAGATGGTTTCAAACTTTATCTCAAATCTCTTTCAACCGTGTGCACGAGCGGGAAATTCCCACCAAGCTTTCTCTTCTTTTTCTCTTCGACTCTTCTTTGTGTCGTTTCTTTTTCTTTTTCTTCATCCTCATCGTCCTCCTCTTCGTCTATTGGCGACACGACGGTATTGTTCTGCTTATTGGAAAGCTCGCGGCATATCATCTCTGCCGCAAATCGAGAAATTGAAAGCCTCGCCCTGCCTGGATTGCGACGCAACTTATCGCAGAGATACGCTTCTCCACCTCGCCAATCACCTTCGCCGTCTCTTTTTCCATGAATGAAAAAAGGTGATAACGTTTTATCGTCGTCGTCCTGGATGCCACTGAACGGAATTGTTGCACGTCTCGCATCCGATATTGGCACTTGATCATTATCGATCACTCTCACGAGCGTAGACCCAGGAGTGTTGCCTCGTCTTCTCTTCGCACACATTGTTGTCCCTATTATGTCATCCTCATCCGAATAGTAATGTGGGTCGTTAGCGCGATCATCATTTGCGTCGTCGTTCCCTACAAACTCAGGCGTAATCTCCTCTTCGTCCTCTTCTTCGCTTCCAACAATCGGATAAAATTTCCGGCTTTCCTCTCCTTCTTTCAATCCCCAATCTTGGACGCTCATAACCACTCTCTTCACTTTCTCCTCGTTCATTCTGTACTTCTTCTTCAACGCGGGCGCGTTCCCCGATGGACCAAACGCACAAGCGCCGATATTTTCCTCCTCCTCTCCTTCCTCAATAAAACCGCGATCGAAAATCAAATAGTCCATGATCGCTCTGCTATCAATCTCTTCCACTCGAGCGTTTCGATCGATCGTCAGAGGTACTTCCTGCACCTCCTTTCTTTCTTCTTCTCCTTCTTTTTGGCCAATCTCTTCGCGCAACGCAAGCACCTGATGATAAGTTACGATGAAGATACCGCGAACACGGAAAAAATGTCGTTAGTCTCTCATTCTAAAATACACGGGGGAAGAGAAAACACAAAAGCGCACCTTTGCGTCTTTGTGCTCGTCGATATCTAAACATATCGCGGCCCAGTCGCTTTCGCTGGTGTGCAAATCACCAGCGATTAATACCACCGCCAACGCGTTTGAGTTTAAATTCATTGGAAAGAAAGTCTCTTTCAACTCTTTCACTAAATCTCGTCTTTGTTTGTTGAGTTTCTCCGTGGCATTCGGATCCGTCCATGGCGTCAAACGTTTGACGAGAGTTTTCTTATAATTCGCAGAAGTCGTGGTAGATTGGACCACGGGGGGGTTCGCATCGTCGAAGGCGACCTTTAACGTCGCTCGAGGTGTTTTACGCGCGCTCATTCGATTCAGGATGATGATCGTCGTTTGAAGAATATTGAAGAAGAAAGGAAAGTTTTGTAACGAAACTACGGTGGGTTATTGTTCACGTAGACACACTTCTCGAACAAAAAACGAAACTACAAAAAACATCTACGATCAAACGCCACTAATGCCACCACCACCTCCTCCGCTATTATGATTTCTCCCCCACCCCATGTAATTAATCAAATTATCTATAAAATACACCGCCACCGTGAGGGGCAAAACTAACCCAATCGCCGTGCCGGCGACGAAGTCCCTCGCTCGAATAGTGCTCAAAGCTAAAATATAATTGATCGCCGGCGCGAGGAAAAACACCGACCTTAGGCCGACGACGGTTAATACCGGACGATCGTCCAAGTGACTCATCATTCTTTTAACGATCGAAAACTGCACGTCCGCCAGCGCCTGTCCTCCGACCCGTCTTACGACCAAGAAACTAATCGTACAACTCAGCGGTGCCATGAACAGCGCCAACAACCAGCCGTTGACATGTCCCCAGCACATGACTCCGGCCGTGACAAACACTAACCCGGGTAAATGCAACAACTCCGCCAACCCAAAACCGATGATGTAAATTACGATGCCCAAATATCCGGCTTTTTTAATCGCTTTGTGCACTTTTTGCGGATCGATGTCTGGTATGCCGTGGTGGGCGATGGAATTGACAATCAAAGTTATCGCAGAAACGACCAACGCGACGCAGGTCAACTGTATCATCGTCGAGCGCAACGCCGAACGCTTCGATGACGTTAGTGGTTTCTTTTTTGTCAATATACTCGTCGTCGTCGTCGTTGTTGTTGTTGGTTCTAAATCTGCGCTGACCTTCTTCGTTTTCATCGTTTCTCTCGCGTCGTGGTGGATTTTATTGATGCTACTTTTTTTATTGTTGCTCTCCTGTTGATTCGTGCTCGTGCTCGGCTGAGAGGAAGCTGAAGAAGAAGAAGTAACGTTGCTCCGGCCGAACCCAAACATTATGATGTGATGATGATGATGATGGTTGTGGTTGTGGTTGTGGTGGTTCGGAGTGGGGATGGTAAATGCGGTTAATATAAACTCGGCTCTTCGGCTGGGTCCGTCAAAGTCCGTTGGCTCGCCAGTCGCCAGTCCCCCTCTTTTTTGTCCACAAAAAAAAAACTCGCCAAGAAAACACAGAGAAGGGAGAACTCGTACTACGCTCAAATCCGTTCCTGTCACCACGAAACGCCCTCGATATATATATATATTCATATTCATACACACGAAAACAAAAAATGGCGAAAGGCGCGACCAAAGCCGGCGCAGTCCTTGTTCGCCTCGTCTCCACGTTAGACACGGGTTTCTTTTACGTGAAGCGTAAAAACCCGAAGAAAATCCCGCACAAATTGGAGTTTAGAAAATACGACGCGAAAGCGAGGAAGCACTGTTTATTCGTGGAATCGAAACAGAAATGAGAGTCATCGCCGCGCCGACGAAAGCGGCGGCGGCGCGCGGGAACCACCACCCGAAAGCGAGGCAAAAGGCGACGCCTCCGGCAAATGTAAACGCGATAGACATATCAGCAAAAAGAAGAAGGGTGAAAGAAAGGAAAAAAAACTTCTGAAATGGGGTTCAAAAAAAAAGAGAGAGAGAGAGAGAGAGAGAGAGAGAGAGAGAGAGAGAGAAGAAAAAGTGAACGATGTCCGGGTAGGTAATGACAAGAGCGCAAAAGCGGCGAATATGGGAAAGAGGTTTGTGCGATATGATCGTCAGTAACGACGAAAGCATTTTCACGCGCATTCTTTCGATATTGAATCAGCAGAATGCTCTTAAATTCTGTACGACGACGTGAATAGTGAAACGAGGGCATTGATGAAGAGAGCGGCGCCTTCTGGGATTGTTTTGGCGAAGAAGTTTAGAGTTGAAGAGATGCTGTCAACATCGACTTTCGAGTTCGCGTTTGAGAATCGATCGTAGTGGCGGAGTTGGTGGGGTGAAACGGTGTTCTTCTCAGAAACGAAGAAACGAGAGTCGCTCAAGCGGGCGCGCGTGAAGAAAGAGTGCAAGTCGGGTGTATGGACGATTGCAGCTCCCCACAACAACTGCGAGGTAATGTAGAAATGGCACAAGTATTGCGTCGCAAATGGGTCTCCTGTTGTAGACTTTGTGATAATAGGAATTAACTTTTTTTCTTTACGTATTCTTTATTTCTTTTTTTCTTTTTCACTTTTTGCCAAAACTGTGAGCAGATAAGGAAAAATTAGTACTTCTGTCTTTGTAATGCAACAATTTACTCACTACACAACATAATACATACACACACTCAACACTAATCTCGACGAGACGAGGGGGAAACAGGCACACAGTTAAACTTTCTCTTCTTCTTCTTCTTCTCCTTCTCCTTCTTGTTCTTGTAGTGGTGGTGGTGGTGGTCTTTTAAGTTACTTTTTTGCGGGAGAGAAAGCACTTACAAAATGGCACCTGCGCACGTGTTATCGTCTGCTTCTGCTGCTGCTAGCGCGACCGCGAATACTTTACGAGCTTCTTCTTCTTCTTCTTCTCCTTTGCGCGGGAACGGCACTCGTTCTCATCTGAAAAGGGCGACGAGAAGAAGAATTAATGGTTATGGTAATGTAAGAGTAAGGACGACGGAAACGAAAGCTTCTCTTTCGTTCGTAGATTCGATAGACTTGACCGACGTCACCGCGTTCGCCGCGAACGGGGCGTTTTTATCCTTATTTGTCGCTTCGAGCGTGTACGGAACCAAAGCCGTATTTTTTCCAGAAAATACCAGCGTCGACGCGAAGAAAGAGGAACAAGAAGAGAAGAAGATGAAGACGAAGAATGCCTTTAGTGTGGAGCGCTCGGCTTTGCAGCTCTCCAACGTCGCTTTGATCCTCGCGCTCAGCAGTCGGTGGGCAGAATCTGGCCATTTCCCATTGTCGAACATGTACGAGAGTTTACTGTTTCTGGCGTGGGGAACGACTGCGACGGCGATTTACGTGAACTCGGACAGTAAAGTTTTTGGGGCGTTAGTTTCGCCGGTCGCTTTGTTCACCGTCGCCGGGGCGACGCTAGGTTTACCGAAAGAGTTGCAAAGAGCGTCTGCGTTGGTGCCGGCTTTGAAATCGAACTGGTTGATGATGCACGTGAGTGTGATGATGATGTCGTACGCGACCTTGTTGGCTGGGAGTTTAGCGTGCATGGGTTTCTTAGCATTGGAACTCGGGAAGGAAAACGAAACCGTCGGGAAGTTGACCGAGAAAATGGAAAAAGCGATGTTCAAAGACACCGAGAACAACGTTGATAATATTAATAGCAATAGCAGTAACGAAGATGAAGACGAAATGTTAGTCATGACGACATCCAGACAGCGTTCGAACAGACCGAAGATAGATGCAAAAACCGGCGAACAAGTCGCCTACGCGATGGGAAGTAGTACTAATAGTAGTGGCAGTAGCGGCAGTAGTAGTAGCAGCAGCAGCAGCAGCAGCAGCGCGACGGCTACGATGAACCCACGAGAATCTCCCTCCTCCTCTTCCTTCCCGGTTGGCTCTAGAACCCAAACCGAACTTGACAACCTTTCCTACAGATGCTTAGGTTTAGGTTTCGTCCTTTTGACCGCCGGTTTAATCTCCGGTGCGGTTTGGGCCAATGAAGCCTGGGGTTCGTACTGGTCCTGGGATCCGAAAGAAACGTGGGCTTTGGTCACGTGGTTCACCTATGCCACCTATTTGCACTCGCGCTTGGTCGCCGAGAAACCCAAAGACGAAAGCGCTAAAATCGGCGCGTTTGGGTTTATCGTCGTGTGGATCTGTTACGTCGGTGTGAACTTGTTTGGTACTGGTTTGCATTCCTACGGCTGGTTTGCGAGCAGATAATTTTGTGTTTTAGAAAGAAATTTATTGTCGTTGTTAACAGTACTGCTGGGTATCAATAGAATGTTACAAGTTCGCAAAAAGTTTTTAAAACTTCTTCTGTGTCACACAACAACAATACTAACAATCGCGCCTTGACGCTAGAAAAATAAACGCTACATATACACACACAAGTACATTCATGGCTGGGTTCTTCGCCGTCCTAGTAACTATCCTCTCTTCCACGTCCATAAATATCGGGAAAGCGTTGCAGAAAAAAGGCACGAAATCGTTACCGAAATTGACGTTTAAAAAAGACATCTTAAAGACATATTTCGAAAACGATACGTGGAAATTAGGGCTAGTGTTGGACGTCTTAGGCGGCGTTTTGATGATTTTAGCGCTAGCAATCGCGCCGGTGTCGGTGGTACAACCAGTCGCGGCCGGTGGGGTTGCCATTCTCGCCGGGTTTAGTCACGTCTTCTTGGACGAGAAATTGAAAGAGAAGGAGTGGGTTGGAGTGTGGTGCGCGGTGGTCGGTACCGTTGGTATCGGGTGGACAACCGGCGTAAATACCGCCGCTACCGCCGTTTCAGAAAAAAATGGGAACGTAGAAATTAACGTGAGCACGTGGAGGTACGTTTTAGGCGTATTTGTGGTTTTAGGGAGCACGTATTTGTGCATGCCTTCGACGGCGTCGGGAACGGGAAGCGGGGGAATGTTAGCGCCCGCTGGGACTGGCAAGGTGGGTGGTTCCAACGCCGCGTCGTCGTCATCGTCGTCGACCATGCCCGACGTAACGCCTGGGACCACGCCGCAGAAAGGATCTGGGCACGGAAACAAGAACGACCACTTTTTGAAATCACCGCCGACAAAAGAGAGTATGAACGCATCAATGCTGACAACGCCACCGAAAAAAGATAAAAATGACAAGAAAGATAAGAGCGAAAACGCGAGCAGCGTCAGTGCTGAGTTCAAGCAGCAAAGGTTCAGAGATATGCTCGCCGGTGCCCGCGCGGGTGCGTTGTTTTCGCTTTCCGCTTCTTCAGTTAAATTAGGATTCCAACTCTCTCGACGATTAGCATTCATATGGGCCTTAATTGGCCTCGCCGCCTCGGTTTCGTTGACTGCTTTAGGACTCTTTTCGCAAACAAAAGGTTTGAAAGAGGGCAACGCGGTCGTTGTCGTTTGTTCTGGAAACGTCGCCCAAATGGTCACCGCCATCCCGTTCGGCATCTTGTGCCTCGGCGAAAGCCTCCCGGGTATCGGTTTTCTCTTCGGCGCAAGGGGTTTGGGCGTCGGTTTCTTCCACAACGTGTTCACATTCCTTATATGGGCTTTCAGTTGGTGGCTCATCCTTTTTGGCGTCGTCATCGTCTCTGGTTTGAGTACGCACGACGTCGTCGCGACCATCGCTGCGACCGGTGACATTCGAAAATCCGTCGTGTTACCCACGACGATGGGAGAAGCCAAAGCGATGCTGTTGAGCAAGAAAGAGAAGAACAAAGATGCGAGCAGGAAAGAGTAGAACGAACGAACGAACGAACGAACGAAAGGCATATAGTTTTAGCGAAATTAAGTACCTTAGTTATGTGTATTGTAGTCTAATTATAGAGCGTATGGCATTTGAATTTTCCATATACCAATATATCGTGTTACCAATATGCAATATCACATAGCAGCTGTAAAATCTCAAAACTCGAAATAAGTACACCACAAGACACAAACTTACTCTTACAACACAAAAAAAAGAAGAGAGATGAAGAAAGGGCCCCGCTTCGATACCACTAAACTCGCCGAGTGGACCAAGAAAGTGGGGACGAAGATCAAAGAAACCGCGGAGGCTTTGGAGGTTGAGTTTAATGACGACGGTGGAGGCGGGAATCGAGCAGACAAAGTGCATCAAAACAAAGTGGGGTGGGGGCAATTCAACAACACGCAAAATGCAAGCACCACCAATAACAATCGGTTCGCGGCGTTACAACCGTCCTCCGCGTCGAACTCTCAGTCCTCGTTCATCGATGAAAATAATAAAGACGACGTCGAAAATGATTCCACCACTCCAACGGTGACTTTGAATATAAATGTATTCGAAACCGCGGATATCGTACAGGAAAAATTGCAAATTGAAAAAGAGTTGGAAGCGTTGAAAGAGGAGAGGAAAAAGCGCGAAAAAGAATTCGAGAGTAAACTGCGAGAGATGGAGGAGAAGAGATCAGAAGAAATGGAGAAGAGTAAAGCAAATAACAACGCGCTGCCGGCGTCGCCGAAGAACGGCGGCGAAAGTAAGAAAACCGATGACGATGATGCAGCCGTGCCCACTTCTCGTCAGCCAGCGTCTTCTCCGTTGTCACTGGAAATTGAACTGAAGGCGATTAAAAACGTCGCGGAAACGTTAAAGAATCAGTTGAAGGAAAGAGATGAACGGATAACGAAAATGATTGCGAGAGAGAAGGAAACGAAAGAACTGAACGAGAGTTTAACGCAAAAGAATTCGCAAATGCAAACGTCCTTGGATGTTTTGAGAAAAAAGCAGAAAGAAAATGACGCAGCCAAGGATCGGGACATGTTAGAGACGAGCCAGTTGAAAGATGTAAAACGAACGAAAGAAAAGCAAGAGAAAGAGTTAGAGCGAGAAAAAAAAATGAGGGAAGAGGTTCAAAAAAAGTACGAGAAAGCGCACAAGGATTGGTTGGATTTAACCACGAATCAAGCGAAAGAAAAGAAAGAGTTGTCGAGATTGCAAAAGAGCGAAGAAATGAAGTCAGAAAAGATTGAAAAGTTAGAGGAGCAGCTGTTGCAAACCAAGTTAGAGCTGGAAGATTTCAAGTTGTGCAAAAAAGAGCGCGACGACGCGTTGCAGAAACTGAACGAAGTGCGAGAAGAAATTGTAGATTTGAAGCACGAGAAGAGCGCGTATGAGAACAACACGGAAGATTTACGGTTAGTGAATGAAGCCAGAGAAGTAGCAGAGAAAGCATTAGTTGAAGAGTCCAAGAAAACGATCGAATTGGAAAAAAGATTGAGAGAGTTGAGCGAAGAGAAGGCGAATAATAATGATAAGAATGGTGATAGAGATAATAGCAGCAATAGACATGACAGCACGGGCACGAGGAAGAAGAACATGAGAACGGATGAATACGAAAATCTTGAGAGTGCGAGCTCGACGCCAAAGAAAGACAATGATGGTATTTTTAAAACAACTTCATTTAGTAGCGGTGGTAGTACAGCTACAAAATCTGACAACAGCAAGGAGATGACGACGACGGTGCAGGGTAGTAGCAACGACGAATCATCATCCACCATCGCGGAACTCAAATCTGAAATTGCCGCTTTAAAGAACCAGCTCGAATTGCTATCGCGAGAGAAAGAGGATAAAATAGCCGTCATTGATTCTGACCGCGCTCAGTTACAGCGACAACTCGAAGAGGCGAAAAAAACTGCCGCAAAACTAATCAAAGAAAAACTCGAATCAATTCAAATCGATTTCAAGCGCTCCAAGGAGAAACACGCGAAAGAAACTGGATTGTTGAAGGAAGAAATTGAAGACCTCGAGGAAGATCGAAACGAGTGGAAGAGAAAGTGCGAGAAAGCGAGAGATGAAACGGAGTTAGTTCGGAAACGAGCGCGAGAAATGCTCGTAGAGAAAGAGGAAGAGTTGGAGAGAGCACTGTTCAACGCCGACGCTCTCGCAGAAGGAAAGAAAATATCACAGAACTGTCGAAAAGCGTCGGCGAGCCGCCTCATGTTCCTCGATGATGACGAAGAAACGGAGGAGAAGAAAAAAAGTTTGTCTTCTTCGAAACCACCGCAAGCGCCAACGACATCCTCTTCTCCTCCGAACGAAAACGATTTCCTCTACCTCAAAAACGTCCTCTTACAATACCTCACCACGAACGAGCGTCTCGTTCACGAGCGTCTCGTCCCAGTCGTGACAACTTTATTGAAGTGTTCGGACGAAGAGCGTGCAAAAGTCATCGCCGCTCGAGTGAACATGAAACCACCCTCCTTTTCCTCGGTTAGTCAACCAAACACGCCCACGCGAGGTGGTGGTATTCGTCTGTTGAACACTTTCTTTAGAACGTAGCAGAGTAGTAAAATGTAGATTGTTTTAGATTGTTTATGTATTGAAACCTTGAAATTTCAGAAGAAGGAAGAACGCTTACACGGTCAAAACGATAAAAAAATTGTTCCTCAGTAAAACACCCCCTCACTCCAACAAGAGCGCGCATAGAAATCAAAACGCACTCAGCCACCAAAATCAAATACTTTAACGTCATAATAAAGATGTCATCACTTTATTTATCGTCGTTCTCGTCTTTATTTGCTTTGAGATGTAGTAAAACTACGAGTAACAACAGCAACAACAAATTCGTTCTTCAAAGCCGAAAACCTTCTTTTCACGAGCGCCGGCGGCTAGGTACGCGAAAAAAAGCGTCGTCGTCCTTTTTCTCTACGGAAGAAGAACGAAACGACGACGACAACAACAACAACAACGATGACAACGACAAGCAGCAGCAGCAGCTGCAGCACAAGAACATGTCGTTTAATTCGATGACGACGACGAGTAGTAGTCCGAAGGAAAAACAACTCCTCCGTAAACTTTTACTCGAAGAGGGCCAATCGCTGACGAAAGCTCGGAAAGAAGACAAAAGATTGAAAAAACAGGTGGAAAAGAGGAAGAAAAAAATCGTCCTGAACGCATCCGAAGTCGGGTCGATACGAATGCCGTCGGAATTGTTCGGGATGCGCCGAGTGAAAGTTCCGGGGATGTTTGACGAATGCGAAGAAGAGGAAGAAGAAGCAGAGAGAGAAGGGGAGGAAGATGAGACGGATAATGGCCATGAAAATGGCAACCGATTGACACAGACGAGCACAATGAAAAAGAAAGGCGTTTCTTCTTTGAAAGGAACTAACAAGAAAAAGAAAAGCGGCCAAAGGAGAAAGATTTTGTACTCGGCATCTGAGTGCAGCGATTTCGGGCAACGATTTCCGATCGATTCTATCGTTGTCGTTGATCCCGAAAACGGAGGAGAAGAAACGATTTGTATTTCTGATTTTACCTTGAAAACCTTCCTACGAGACGCCGTGGAGCTCCTCCCGCAGTGCGCGCCTTTCGGGTTACAATTCGGTGATTTTCGTTCGGCTGTGTCTCAGTCTTACGATTCCAACGACGAGGACAAAGAGTCCTGTTTTCGTGGCGACGTTTGTTATCGGTTCCTGAAAACGAAACGAAACGAAGAAAAAATTGTTTGGCATCCGATTTCGTTTGAGCGCAAAGAACGCACAAAAGAGGAGAAAGAGTTCGAGTGCAACTTGGAAAGTAACGACGGATGGCCTTTCGCGTTTCGCTTGTCACTCACCGAAGATAAAAAATACTTGCAACTGGAAATGCGATTATTCTGGCCGAAAAACGAGCTCCTCAAATACGGCAAAGAAGCGTTAGAAAGAGACGGGAAGCACCGCTTTGACGTTTTCGGCAAAAACGTCGAGTCGATGTTGTATTATATGGAACGCGGTGTCATCGGGAGAAGCGCTTTAGAAGATGGAAATGGAGTTCAAAAAGAACAAGATAGCAGCGACGTCGTTAAAGAACTGAGCCAAAGAATGAAACGTCGGTTAGGTCGAGCGCCATTCGTGACGGAAATAGCCAGAGAGCTCGAGCGTTTGTAATTTTATTTATCGTCGTGTGTAGACATGTATTTTAATTTTACCCCTGGCTGGTAACGTGACCACGGGGAAATCGTATTCGCTCGCGTACCCTTTCTTTCCGCCGATATCAATCAGTGATTCATCAGTGTTAAAGCGGTGAGCTGAAAAGAATCCTGATTCCAGGAGGGCGTGGACTGAAAATTTTGAACCACACAAATCCAAAAGGCATACGCACGCAGAAGATAAGAGACAAAGAGAGAAAACGAATTGTCTGCGCTGTTATTCGCGGAAGAAGAAGGAGAAAGAGAAGATACATGTTTTAAAGACATATAGAAAGATATACACGTGATAAGCGCTTTCTTACTCCGTTCAAAAATCAGAAAATGTTGTCGTCCGCCGTCGCAGCGTCACCGTTTAAAATTACGAATAGTACTGTTTTGTCCTCGACAAAGTCGACGACCGGTGTCTTAAAGAGTGACGGGTTAGTCTCATCTTTGAGAAGAAGCGCGATCGTCGGGAGGAAGTGCGCGAGTAACGAGAGAAACGGTAGGAGAGAAAGAGTTTTACTATCATCAGCAGCGTTAAAATCAGAAGGAGAACTGATAAAGGGTATCACCCCGTCCGAGGACGTTAAAAAAGCCGCTCAGTTGGCGGTGAGTTCGTGCGTTACCTCGACTTCGCTGCCAATCTTGAAGGAGAAGAATTTCAAAAGATACGAAGGAAAAGTTCGAGATACGTACGTGAACGACGATATTTTAATTGCGGTGACGACTGATCGTCAATCCGCGTTCGATCGACACTTGGCGAACATCCCGTTTAAGGGAGCGGTGTTGAACATGACGGCGTTTTGGTGGTTCGAACAGACGGAGAAGATTTGTCCGAACGCAGTTTTAGTGAAACCGCCGGTGCACCCGAACGTGTCAATTATGCGTAAGTGCGATGTGTTTCCGATTGAGTTTGTCGTTAGAGGATATTTGACGGGATCCACGAGCACGAGTTTATGGACGCACTATAAAAACGGAGGCCGCAACTATTGCGGGAACCCGTTGGAGGACGGGATGGAGAAAAACGCAAAGTTGCCGAAGAATATCGTCACGCCGACGACGAAGGAGAAAGAACACGACCGGCCAATCAGTTTAGGAGACATCGTGAAAGAAAATTGGATGAGTGAAGAGGATTTAGATTACTGCGTGCAGAAAACGTTGGAAATTTTCAACTTTTCCCAAAAAGTGGCCGAGGAAAGAAACTTGATCTTGGTGGACACGAAGTACGAATTCGGCAAAGATCCGAAAACTGGGAAGATTTATTTAATCGACGAAATCAACACTCCAGATTCCAGTCGGTACTGGATTCGAAACACCTATGAAGAGCGCGTGTTAAAGAACAAACAAGAGCCGGACATGATCGATAAAGAATTTTTGCGCCTATGGTTTGCAGACAGATGCGATCCATATGATACGTCCAAACCGTTGCCAGAGGCTCCGACTGAATTAAAATGCGAATTAAGTTCCCGATACGCGCTGCTCTACGAGATGATTACGGACGAGAAGTTCCAAATACCGGATTTGCAATCCAACACGGACGCCAACGCCAAGGTCAACGAGATGATTCGCCAAGCGTTGGAGAGCATGTGAAGAAGAAGAAGACGAGAAAGAAGATAGAGAAAGAGTATCAAGAGAGAAATAAGGCTGACTTTTGATTTAATACAAGAGGAAGTAGTATTACGACTTCTCAACCGTATTATAACTCGTTAAACGAAACTCCCTAACTCGTAACTCCGCCGCTCCCCCGCGTGCTCTCAGGGGTTCAATTTTTGCACGTACTTCAAAAACGAGACGACAACGACGCGCGAAGACACACCGCGCGTCCGAAAGCATGGGCCTGAAACTATTATCTGCATCTCAATCGAGAAACGCGGGACATAAGATCAATTCGAAGCGAATGTTGAGATATGTGATCTTATTTCTCATCGCGGGTCTGTTTTTGACCATCGGGAGGTTGTTTCGACAGTTGACAATAAGCATCGCGTTTCGTGGTGATGATGAAAGCGTAAAATCAACTTTTTTCCCGTTGGCGTCTTCATCATCAGTGGGGATGGGAGTAAATGTGAAGAGAGCGAGGAAGACGATGCGCACAGAGGAAGGTGAAAAGCACGCTTCGAGAGTGTTTAGAGACGAAAAGCAAAGAATAGATGTTACGGAAGGAAGAGAAGAAGAAGAAACCAAAACGAGGACGACGGTTCGTCGTCACAAACTGGACGAACACGAAACTGCAAAGAAAATTTTACGCGCTATCGATTCGAGACTCGCCGATAGGCTCTATCCTCCCTCCTACTCAACTCCTACTACCTTAACGCAACATGAACACGTTCATAATCATCAACAACGAAATAATTTATCTTGGTGGTCGCTCACGTCCTCGTCCAGGTCGATATGGAAGTCTGACGAGGAGTACGCCTCGAAATGGAAAACCTTTCGCGACGACTTCGACGAAGAAAAACTTGGCGGCGGCGGCAGCAAAGGTGGTGATAATGGTGGCGGTTTTGATGACGGGAGCGAGAGCTATCACGAAAACGGGAAAGAACATGATATAGATTACGAAATTAATAGGAAGAGAATCGGAATCGTGCATTGCTTTAATAGCAAAGATGATGAAATAATTAGCGCTACTAGCCAGGGAGTTGACTTGTGTGAAACGTACGAAAGCGAGAAAGACGACGACGCTTACTTTGACGCACTTTACGCACAGTTTCGATTTTGGGACGTAAATACGATAGTGGTTGTCGTCGATGTCTCTTCATCAAATTCTGATACAATAGAAATTCACAGCAGCGCCATGAAATTAAAGGAAAAAAGTAGTGAAGGAGGAAAAATAGCAATAGAAGTAGTTTCAAGTCTAGAAGAATCGCACGAAGCGCTTTTTGCGAGGATGCGCCGAGCGAAAGCTGTTGCGCTCGCCGGGTACGACGTCTCTCCGGTATCATTCCTCGCTGGGGTCTCGAGATACGATGGACATTTTATCGCGCCATTTCTTGGGATTTCTACGATGTATGGTAGTGGAGATTCAACTCGAAAGGATCCGCGCGTCACGACAAGCGCGGCAAATTGGAAACAAGCGGTGATGTTTACCCAGAGAGTGCACTGGCGACAGCACTATCCTTTGTTAGAGAAGAATGATTTCATCGTTCCTGAAGATAATGCGCGAATATCCGCGACGCAACCAAAAGATGAATCCACGCGCACTTGTGAAGATTTATGGGGATGGAGAGGGTTACAAAACAGATGGGAGTTGAAACGAAGCGATGCGCAGACGATGCAAATTACAGCTTCTCGATCGAATCGGCATCCAACGGCGCGAGGTTTCATAAGTATGGAAGCAAAATTAAGCGCGCTACCTCTGCATAATGTTGCGATCGATGTGTCCCCTCACAGAGACGCCATGAGCAAAAATCCGTGGCATAGGCTCACCGCCTTATACGCGACTTTTATTGCTAAGAGTCGCTTCTTTCCAAATCGAGACGCGACTTCGGTTACCTTGCTTCTACCCTGTCAAAACCTAGAAGATATCCCGAGCGAATACAAAGTATTCGGCAAATCTCGATGTAAAAGGAGTTCGGATGCTATACAATTTGACTCGGTAGTGAAGATAGCAAACGATGGACTGCTTTGGGATCTCGCATGGGATGAATCATTGCCGTGTCGAGATGAGTCTCTCTTCAAATCATTCGTAAACCTTCTCGCCGGAGGGGGAGGCGAGATTTTTTCCAAGCCCAAGGTTCCATTTACGAACCGGCCTATTTGTTTCATGAGACGTTTGAACACTCCGGTTCGTCGACTAGTAAATGAAGAGGGTGTCTTGCAGATGTTGCGCGATACTTTCTCTGAGAATGAGGTCCAATTATTGAACATTCAAGCGAGCGATGGCATTGAAAAAACGCGCGCGTCGGTGCAAAAATGCGGCATTTTTCTCGGCACCCACGGCGCAGGGATGATAAACGAAATTTACACGTTGAAAGATTCAATTATTTTTGAAATGGTCCCGGAAAATCGACCGGCGTATTACAGAAATTGCGCGGTTTTGCGCGGATTGAAATACGTTGGTTTTGGAATCAGAGGAACAACGGAAACAAAATCAGTCACGGTGGATGTTAGCACATTGCGTGACGCGTTGCGTTCGATTATGCACTCGGGCGCGTAACTTTACTAGTATTTATTTACAAAAGATAATCGTCAAGCGCATCGATGTCGGCTTCAGATCGACAAATGTAAGCGAAATCAACAAGCATCGAGTCAAAGCGTTGCGAAGAAATTTCGCCTTTTTGTATGATCTCGACGCAAATCTGCGCTGCCTTGAGTAGCTCTTCATCCATACGAAATTTCTCCGAATTTCTAAAAAGAGAGAGAAAGAACTCCAGCTTATGCTGCTGTAAGCCGTTACCGTCTTCGTCAATTTCCTCAGTTAGAGCACCTCGCAGCATTTTAGCCAGTGCGCGCAAGCAATCTCTCGGACAAGAACACTCATCTTGAAAAAATAGAACGTCTACGCAGAGCGTAATGATCACTTGCGCTTGGTCGCGTCGGGAAAATTTGGATACCGCCGGGTAGCAACGTTGCCAAGTTGCCGACGATTTCACCAAACGCTCAGAGGGATACATGAGCGTATTCCATAGCGATGCGACACTTATGAGTATCATCCGCCTGTCACCAACTCCACAATTGGAAGAAGGTGACGCGAGCGCATCGAGGCTTCTAACTAACGTTTCGTAGACGACGTGAGATGATGAGGTGTTTGTGTCAAGCGATATGGACGGTGCAAAAAGAATCGCGGTTCGCGCAACGTCGTAGAACGCCCTTGCATACATGCCGCTCTCCCTGATTTGATATGCATCTGGTGAGCTCAAAACGCGTTCGAGACAGCGCGCAGCGCTCCTCTTTGTAGAAACCGAGGCGCTTTCTAAATCGTAAGGCGGCATGGGTTCGCAAACAGCTTCTAAACATGACGATATGCACTGCATAACGTGTATCGTCGCATTACTTCCTGGCATCAGCGACGCAAACGAACTCTCGAGAAGCGCAAAGACGTGCTCTGAAAAATCTCGGGCGCGCATTTTAGAAGCGACGGCGAAATTCGCCAGCATTTCTATCGCTCTGACAGATTCTTCGTCATCCCTTTCGGCTTGATTCTTTACATTTATACCACCAGTCGCTCGAACAGAAGGCGACAGAATACTCTCAACGGAGCTCCAGACAGACTCGAGAACGAGGCACGCTAAATCGTTTCTCGGAGGAGAGAAAGAAGAATTTACAAGCGACGGCGGTGGCTCCAGGAAACGTATTATTGCTCCGAGGCGCGAAAGCGCAAGACAAATTTCAATCGATCGCGCTTGCAACGCTTCCAAGCACTCGGGGGAAATGTTTGACGTATCCATAGCGAATATTGCATTTTTCTGTTCGATAGAGCGATTCAAGCGCTCAATGTGCGGAGAAATGAGTTTCATCAACAACCCTTTGATGACTTCAAACTTGTTGTTGGCATCGTTAGCGCAGTACACCCACATTGTTCGAAGAACTCGCGCTAAACCTTCGACACATGCCCGAGAAAGCTCTTCGTCTTGCTGTTTTGCAGCGTCATTTTGCGGAGCGCCAACTACGACGATGGGAATTTTATCCATCGCCTCAGTCGCCAGATTTATAATTTCGACGAACGTATTCGCTCCAAATCGAGCAATTTTCGTTTCAAGTTTACCGCAAACGTCTCGAAAAGCTACCGACGCCGCGCGCCAAGACTCCTTGAGAGATATTGATAGCAGAGTAAATCGTAGAATTCCTACAATTAAATCAGTGGTTGTTGATTCATGCTTCATCGCTGTTATCGGAAAATACGTTTCGATCAGCTTGCACGACGATTCAATCACTCGCGGGTGAAAAACAAACATCGTATCGTTACTCGCGATGGATGTGAATATTTGCGTGAAAAATTGCACAACTTGTGCGTTAACGGCCAATATGTCTTCCTTTATACCGTATTTAGCTGCAATCAAGGTAAAAAGCGCAACGTCCACCGCTTTGAAGTGATTTCCACTTTGCTGAAATAAATTTGAAACTATCTCGATGTACTTTTCTCCTCCTAAGGCACCGTGGCACGTGTCAAAGGCGTCCGCTAATACGTGCTCGCGAAACTTTGCGTTTTCATCGCCGTACTCTTCGTCGTCCGCAGAGTCGTCTGAAAATCCGTCCTCATTTGGTTTTCGCGACGCGGTCGCGATGCAGCAAACGTTGAATAATCTTTCAAAAAGTGGTTCTCTGCATGGCTCTATGCGTTCGTCCTTTTTCGTCGTGTTAATCATCAAGCAGAAATCGCCGAATGGTTCTACCGCTTTCTTTGGAAACGCTTCAGCTAAGGTGCACACGAATTGAATCGCTTGAAGCTGCACGTTTTTATTCTCATCATCGTCCACGTGCTCAGTGAACGTCAAAACATCACGCTCAACGAGGGCGACAAATACTTGCAAGACTCTCGAAGCGACTATTCCGCTCGTAAAACACGCTTTGTTCTCTGAAGCAGTTGCGTAATGAATAAGCTGCTTTATCAATTCGAGATTTGCATATCTCTCGCGCGCGTAATCCTTCGATTGTGCACCTGAACACATTTTTATCAGAAACTGCAGCGCAGCTTCTCCTCTCTTGTCGTCCATGCTAGATACGAACTTTGCCGCGTTAGTAAACAGAATGGGGAAAGCCTCTCCAACGACACACGGGGAAAAGAGTTGCTCGTATGGATTCTGCTGTTGTGCGGATGTTGCCTCGGAATCCTTCGCGCACGCTTCAAACCAGAGTCGTGAACATTCCAAGCACGCATTCACAGCGTTCCTCGCGGCGTTTTCCAACTCTCTACTGCTACCATTACTACTATTATTACTGCTGCTAATGCTATTCGTCGATTGCGGTGCAGCTGCGGCAAACTCTACAACGCTCGAACACAGTTGGAGAACGTCGCGACTGCTTGGTTTGCATACTCTTTCAACGAGTTGTATTCTAGTTCGTCCGTCTTTAACGTCCTCTTCTATGGCCTCTGCGAATGCTTTTAGGATTTCAATCCCGCACGTCTGTTTTCTAATATTGCTCGCCTGCAACGCCGAACTCGCGAGCTCTCCTGCGAAACGAATAAGGTTTGTCGCTATACCTAAAGCTAAGTCTGTGTCAATCCTGCTTTTTTGGTGATGCTGCTGCTTCACTGACAGGGCCGCACTCGTCGCCGCCACTGAAGCTAGTTTTCGTGTAACTGACTCGTCTATAGTTGAAAAATCGCTCGCGTATCTCAACACCTGGTTGATGAAGTGTTCCACGGTATTTTCTCCAATACGCACGTTCTCTTTCAAGACTTTCGTTCTCAAAACATTCGCGGCAAAGAACGCGATGGTGTGCTCCGTTTTTTTGCTTCTGCCGCAGTGCGTTCCATCTTGCTCTCCGTCGTTTACCGAAGAGAGGACGCTCAACGAATCCCCTAAAAGTTGAAGGCAGACGTTCGTCGTCGTCGGGTCGTTTGTAAACGCGAGCAGATATTGGTTCGCCTCTTCTCGAGCGTGCGTGTCGCACGACGAGGAAAAGTAGAGTTGAGCGACTGCTTCGCGTATCGCTCCTGTGGCGAGAGTACCATCGCCCGCCCCTTCTACGCCGACAGCGGCGCCGTTCATCGGGACTTCTTCGAAAAAGAAAAAGAAAAATTTATTATGACGCCGATGATGGATGATGTGAGTTTTTGCCTTCTTTGCGTTTTGTCAGCTGTTCTTGACCCGGCAGTTTGTTGTTTAAAAGTTTTTTTTACACTTTAAAAATAACAAACGTTTCAGAATAACGGCGCGCGCGCGCGCAGCAACGCATGAAAACAAAGAATAGAAAGGTGAAGAGTTAAAATACTACGTGTGGGAGAGAAAGAAACGCCATGGTTGATAAGCATGCGCTGTTAAAATGGATCGGTGGACAGTTGAACGAATTGTGTGGCTTCACAGAAGCGAACGTGATTCAGTTTGTTTTAGCCATCGCTGAAAAGCACGCGACTTCTTCATCTTCCTCGCATAGGAAAGTGTATGAAACGTTGAAAGACTCTGGATTTGATGCGGTGACGTTAGATTTCTCTCGGGAGTTGTGCAATCGTTTGCTCGATGAGAATATTACCAATGATAACAATGACAACGCCGAGGAAAAAAATGATGAAGAAGACAGACGCCGCCGAATAAGACTAGCAGAAGAAGAAAAAGAAAAGAAAAAGACATCGACGAACATCGCCGCTGCAGCGTACGGAAACGAGCGCGGCGGTAGCGACGAAGGCGAAGACTACGAGCAGAAGAAGTATGCGCTCGTGCAGTCTTCATCTTCCGACGATGATCACGGCGAAGAAGATTTGGGAAGAAAATCAAAGAAGAGAAGAAATGAGAAGAAATCAAAAAAGAAGAGTTTGCCGAGAGAGAAAAAGAAGAAGAAAACGAAGAAGGAGGAGAAGAGAGAGGATAAGAAGCGAAGGAAACAAGATTCAGCAATGGGAGAAGGAATATCGTCTTCAGCAGAGGCGCAGTTTTCTTCTTCTTCTTCTTCTTCTTCTTCTTCAGAAGATGAAGAGACGAAGTTTAAGCGTGAACGAGCTTTGCAAGGATATCGCGATTTAGAGTTGGAGCCAGACGGCGACAATGAGAATAATCTAAGCGGGGAAGAACAAGAAAAAGAAGAACTTTCCGAAGAGACTGCGCTTGAAAGAGAACGTTTGCGAGACCAAGAGGAAAAGCGCGAATTTGAGGAGCGCTTGCGCATGAAGGATGACGCGAAGACGAAGAAGCTCGTTAACGATGGCGGCGGCAAATTGAACAAGAACATATCGACCTTTAATGGAGAAGAAGACGAAGAGGAAGTGAAGAGAGGCCTCATTCCGGATTTGAGGAAAGTCTCGCGACAGGAATATCTCAAAAAGAGGGAGCTCCAGAAATTAGAAGAGTTGAAAGAGCAAATCGCGGACGATGAAAAGATGTATGAATTTAGCGGACGTCCGCTGACTGAGAAACAAAAAAAAGATTTAGAGTACAAAAAGCAAACTTTAGCGTTAGCAGAGGCACAACTAAAGAACGTGGAGGAGTCCAAGGAGGAACTGTATCAAATGCCATTGACGTATGATGATGTGGACGACAAAGCAAACGCAAAAAATAATCGCGACAAACGTTTTCAAGTTGCTTTAGAGAGATACAAAGAGAGCGCCAAATCAAGACAAGAGGAGAAGGAAGACGCGAACCCGTATAAAGAACAAGACGAGTGGGAAGACCATCAGATTCGACAAGCGAGAATGGGCAAAAGAAATGTAGAAGAGGATGAAAAGAAGGGATACGATTACGTGTATGAAGATCAAATAGCGTTCGTTATCGACGAGCAGATACAAGGCACCAACGTCTCCGATTCTGATTCATCCTCGGATTCTGATTCTGATTCTCAGAGAAACAAGACGAGAAGAAGAAGAAGAAGAAGAAGTAAAACGACTCAAGAAAAAATCGACGACGAAAACGATCCTGATTCAAAAGCCTTGCGAGGAGAGCTCGGTTCGAGGAAGAAAATTGAGGCGGATAGGAGATCTTTGCCTATTTACCCGTACCGGGATGATTTAATCAAGGCAGTTGAAGACCATCAAACCATCGTAATTGTCGGAGAAACGGGTTCGGGAAAAACGACGCAGATACCTCAATACATGTGGGAAGCGGGATTTGCAAACGAAGAAGGCGTTCGAATCGGTTGCACACAACCTAGACGAGTAGCCGCGATGTCTGTCGCGACTCGAGTTGCGGACGAAGTAGGATGTAAACTAGGCAACGAGGTTGGCTATTCCATTCGATTTGAAGATTGCACGAGCGATAAAACAAAGGTGAAATACATGACTGATGGCATGCTTTTGCGCGAATTTCTTGGAGAACCTGATTTAAAATCTTACAGCGTCATGATGGTGGACGAAGCGCATGAAAGAACGCTTCACACGGACGTTTTATTCGGACTTGTGAAGGATATTGCGCGATTCCGTCCTGAGATTAAATTACTTATCTCCTCCGCAACGCTCGACGCGGAGAAGTTCTCGGAATACTTTGATTTCGCACCAATTTTCAGAATCCCGGGTAGACGATACCCAGTTGATATTCTATACACGAAACAACCCGAAGCGGATTACATGGATGCTGTTGTTGTTTCCGTGTTACAAATCCACGCGCAAGAGCCGAAAGGCGACATCTTGGTTTTTTGCACTGGCCAAGAAGAGATTGAAGCTTTGGAGGAAACGCTAAACACGCGCGTAAAGCAATCGCAGTCAACAAACGACGACGAAGACGGAGGAAAGAGCAAGAGATTGGCAGAATTGGTCGTGTGTCCAATCTACGCGAGTTTGCCGACAGATTTGCAGCAGAAAATTTTCGAACCAGCTCCAGAAAAAGGGAGGAAGTGCGTGCTGGCAACGAACATCGCCGAAACGTCTTTAACCATCGACGGAATTAAATACGTCATCGATCCAGGATTTTGCAAGCAGAAAAGTTACAACCCGCGCTCGGGTATGGAATCATTGGTAGTCACGCCAACTTCTCAGGCATCCGCGATGCAACGAGCTGGAAGAGCGGGTAGAACGTCGGCTGGTAAGTGCTATCGTTTGTACACCGCGTGGTCGTTCCAGAATGAATTAGATCCAAACACGGTTCCGGAAATTCAGAGAACAAATTTAGGTAACGTCGTTTTGATGCTCAAATCATTGGGTATCAACGACCTCATGCACTTTGATTTCATGGATCCGCCACCCGCGGAGACGCTTTTGCGCGCCTTGGAGCAGCTTTACGCGCTCGGCGCTTTGAATGATCGAGGTGAACTCACAAAACTTGGTCGTCGCATGGCTGAATTTCCGCTCGATCCTATGCTTTCGAAAACGTTAATCGCGAGCGATAAGTACAAGTGCGTGGACGAGGTAGCTACAGTATGCGCGATGCTTTCGTGCGGCAACACCATCTTCTACCGTCCCAAAGACAAACAGATGTTAGCCGATCATGCTCATAAGGCATTTCATGTGGGAGATGTTGGTGATCACCTTGCATTGATGAACGTCTTTAACTCTTGGCAAGACTGCGATTACTCGACACAGTGGTGTTTCGAGAATTTTGTTCAGCATCGAAGCATGAAACAGGCGAGGGACATTCGAGACCAACTGATAAAAATGTTGGAAAGAGTGGAAATTGAGTTGGTATCCGATCGCAACGCGGTCGATAACATCAAAAAGTGCATAACGTCGGGTTTCTTTTATCACTGTGCGAAATTACAACGAAATGGAACTTACCGAACGGTGAAGAACCCGCAAACGGTATCCATCCACCCATCTTCGGGTTTGGCGAAGGAGCTGCCGAAGTGGGTCGTGTATTTCGAGCTGGTCTTTACGACGAAGGAATACATGCGTCAATGCATCGAGATACAACCAAAGTGGCTGATTGAAATAGCACCACACTATTACCAATCCCGCGAAATAGAAGTTGGTGATGGTGGCATCGCAAAGAAGAAAAAGTAGTAGAGGATGATGAAGAATAACCTTTTAGTTTCATCAGGATCAATATTCGAGCGCAAAACTTTTCAAAAAGTATTGATACAGATTCTAAAAGATCTCTATATACATATCTGCTTTTTTGTGTGAATACATCTAAACCTGTGTATTTTTCGTCCAGGGACAACACGTGTATTCATACCTTATCTTGCCACTATCATTGCCACTGCCAGTTGCTAATTTGAATTTATTCAGGTACTCATTTGTGTACGGACATCTCACGTCGTGATTATTTAACCACCGAATAGAGTCACCCTTACCTACTCCATCGCTCCAATTTGTCTCATATGTGTTACAAGTAACATCTGGAATTGGAATCTGTCCACATTTATAGCTGTACTTAATCATATTTGGACTCCCGTAATTCTCTAGATTCACGAGTCGAAACTGAGTGATTGGTCTTCTGGATTCACAATCCAAAGTGTGTCTGTCTAAGAATTCAACAGCGCCACCCGTATCATCACCTGTACTCTTATCAGCGAGCGTCATGTCCGGACCATCAAGACATGTATACGTATACTGGATGCTATCCCCGGTATTTTCTCTATTTGCTTGTGTATCTAGTTTAAATTGATGTAAACCGTCGTATCCACAATCAACGTTGTGATTATCTAAGTAAATAGCTGCACTTCCACCGGCGTCACCTTTCCAAGCGGTTTCTTCAGATCGAAGAAAAGGCG
>Ga0255765_1000465_pt1 | contig 54473 bp, 45 predicted proteins | sample 041ome_8_FD_179965 | JGI IMG/M metagenome (GOLD analysis project Ga0255765, IMG submission 179965) | Coastal salt marsh microbial communities from the Groves Creek Marsh, Skidaway Island, Georgia - 041407BS metaG (version 2) | ecosystem: Environmental > Aquatic > Marine > Intertidal zone > Salt...
AAACCTCTCGTTATTGATGCGGATGGATTGAACCTGTTGGCGGCCGATTCGTCTTTCTCGTGCCTCAGTCAGGCGTGTGTGTTAACGCCGCATCCGGGTGAAGCTGCACGCTTAGCCGGGGTGACGGTGTCGGATATTGAATCCGATCGGCTTCATTGGGCCAAAAGTCTTGCCGAGCAATACGGAAGCACCATAATTTTGAAAGGTGCGGGAAGTGTTGTTGCCTCTCACGATGATGATTCAATTCCTCATATTTGTTCAGCAGGAAATTCAGGTATGGCTTCGGGGGGCATGGGCGATGTGCTCGCGGGACTGGTTGGCTCGCTGATGGGTCAGGGTTATGCGGCACCGAGGGCTGCGTTGGGCGGTGTCATCGCACATGCTACTGCGGGCGATCAGGCGTGGCGGGAGTACGGCATTGGTTTGACAGCATCGGATGTGACTAGCCATCTCGGCGCAATATTGACGCCCGATCTCGGTGATAAAACGTCATACTGATTTAACCCTGCAGCTCGGCAGGGGTGATTCTCGTGTATCGAGGATAGTGCCTCTCCAATATGCCCGTTCAGTGTTCGCTACCGCCCATCGCTATCGCAGTCTTCGATCACTCTCATGTCCACTAGCGCGTCTAGGAGCGTCTCGTCGGCGTCGGCGAGGTGGGCCAGCTCCACGGGTTCTTGGCGACAAAGCGCCATTAGATTCTGAATTGCGCTCGAGGAGACCTCAAAGGTTTCGCCATTGATAAAAACATCGACATGTTGCCCTTGCGCAGTCCATGCGAGACGCGCGCGCCCTGACAATCGTACGCAAGGTCCTATCAGGGGTGGCTGAAAATCCAAAAAGTCATCAGCCTCAGAAGCTCGTTCTCGAGTAACGCTCTCTCCAAACCACCGGTAGTTATCGAGCGCGTCGCTGGCGTTGGCCAAAGCATCCTTGGCATTACGAATATGTTCGAGCGTAATTTCGCCGGGTCTGCCCGGTGGTAGACCAGGCACGTCTTCTAGCAGCGATGTTGTTGCCAGTTGCTCGAGCAGATTATCGGCGCGGTGCGCCAATAAATTTGCGATGGATGGGGCGCGGAATCCAAGGGAAAATGTCATTGATTCCCCTCGTGCAATACCCCAATGTGCAACGCCTGGCGGGACGTAAAGTATGTCTCCTGGCGCCAGGAGGTAGGTATCGATGGGTTCAAATTCGGATATGAGGCTAAGACCATTGGCCTGCAGTTGCGGCGTGTCGTCGTCACAGTGGCCGCCTATTTGCCATTCTCGAAATCCATCGCCTTGCAAGAGAAACACATCGTAACGGTCAAAATGAGGGCCGACTCCTGCCCTGTCCACTGCGTAGCTGACCATAATGTCATCGAAACGCCAACGCGGTAAAAAGTCGACATGAGTGCGCAGGGCGCTAACGCCCCGGTGCCACTGGTCTAAGCCTTGGACTAACAACGTCCATTCGTCGTCTCGAGTGAAATCTTCGGCGCTAAACGGGCCCGCCTGTTGTGTCCAGACACCGTGTGATTGCGCGACGAGACGACTCTCGATAAAGGATTCCATGGCAAAACCAGCGAGCTCGTCCGCGGAAAGGGGCGAGCTGAAACCGGGCAGCGCCTGTGGGAGCAGCAGCGGTTTTTGTTGCCAGTATTCCCGGAGAAAACGGGATTCAGATATAGGTAGCTTCATGGTGGCTACATCAATCCGTCGGCGTAGGCGCTGGGTGCTGTTTAACCAATATCCTGAGCCAGGCGAGATGCATAGCCAACGTAGCTCGCGGGCGTCAGTGCTAGCAGTCGCTGTTTTGCCTCGTCGGGTATTTCTAGGTTTGAAATGAACTCGTGAATGATCTCGGGAGTCAATCGCTGCCCCCGTGTGAGCGCCTTTAATTTTTCGTAGGGCTCGGGGATCCCGTGGCGTCGCATAACGGTTTGCACCGCCTCGCCAAGAATTTCCCAGCTTGCATCAAGATCGGCGTTCATCGGCTCGGAAGCCGCTTCGAGTTTATTGATCCCGCGCTCGAGCGAACTCAGGGCCAATAGCGTGTGGCCTACAGCGACGCCCATGTTTCTGAGCACCGTGCTGTCGGTCAGATCTCGCTGCAAGCGGCTGATAGGAAGCTTTTCTGCCAGATGGGAGAGTACCGCATTGGCCAATCCAAGATTGCCCTCTGCGTTTTCGAAGTCGATGGGGTTGACCTTGTGCGGCATAGTCGAGGAGCCGACTTCGCCAGCAATCACCTTTTGCCTGAAGTATCCGAGAGAAATATAGGACCAAATATCTCGAGCAAAATCGATTAAGATCGTATTGACCCGGATGAGACTATGGAAATATTCCGCCATATAGTCGTGAGGTTCAATCTGCGTCGTGTAGGGATTCCACTCCAGACCTAGCGTTGACAGAAAATCGCGAGCAAAGGCGGGCCAATCGATTTCCGGGTAGGCGACCTGATGCGCATTGTAGTTCCCTACGGCGCCGTTGATTTTTCCCATGGGTTGAATGTTGGCCATTGCCTGCGTCTGGCGCGCCAGACGCGCCGCGACATTAGCCATTTCTTTGCCCAGGGTCGTTGGTGTTGCCGCTTGTCCGTGGGTGCGCGACAGCATGGGTTGTTGAGCATGCGCCCGCGCGAGCGTTACCAACTGCGTGTGCAGGCCATCCAAAGTATCAGCCAAGACTCGGTGGCCGTCTCGGAGCATGAGGGCATGGGAGAGATTGTTGATATCCTCACTCGTACACGCGAAGTGAATGAATTCGCTGATGGCCACAAGCTCTGAATTGTCTGAAATAGCCTCTTTCAAAAAGTATTCGACGGCTTTAACGTCGTGATTGGTGGTCGACTCTATCGCCTTAATGCGAGCGGCTTCGGTCTCTCCAAAGCTGTCCAGCAGCGCATCAAGGCGCTGAAGCGCCCCCTCTGACAGAGGAGGTACCTCTTTAATGTCGTCACAGGCCGCTAACATCTTGAGCCAGCCGATCTCAACTGCAACGCGCCGCTTGTTCAGGCCAAATTCTGTAAAGATGGGCCTGAGCGCGTTTACCTTCTCAAAATATCGTCCATCCAGAGGAGAAAGCGCAGTAAGCCGATGATCCACCATATCAAGAGCCCAAAAAGAAGTGAGTTTACCATGTGACTCAATGCCATCGGTGTCACAGCTGTGAGATCAATAATCCTTAATCATGTGTACAAGCTTACTAGGAGGCCACCGTGCCGAGCTCGCGCGACAGTCGCGCCGCTGTCTCCCGGATCATGCCGCGACTGATCATTAAGTTCAGGCGGGATCCCCCCAGTTGACGCCATAGAAATGCAGCCCTGACGCCACAGAGCAGCAGTGTGCGGACAACATCTGCGACCTGAGGATTATTGAGGTGCTGGGCACTGCCCGTCACCTTGATGCGGTAGGGCAGGGTGCTCATTGTATCCTGATAAACGGCTGATATATTGGCGCTTAAGCTATTGATATCATTTGAAAAATTTTCTGCTTTGTAGGCGGTGTGTTTCAATCGCGAGTGGACTATAGCCTGCAAGTCCTCTCGCCGCGCAAAACGTTTTTCAAGCTGTAAGATCGCCAAGGTGTACCGAAGGGTGTCGGCAGCTGCCTGATCCTGTGACAGTTGTAGGCAGGCGGCGAGCTGCTCAAGACCCAGCCGAATGCCCTGTGGTGTGCCAAATACGGTGTCTACCGCATCGGGCTCAAAGCAGAAAAGGGAGTGGATGGAGGCCTCGGCGAACGGTGTTGGCCAGCTGCCGGTTTTGGCTGCAACATCGACAATGCGTGCCGCTTGAGCGACGCCCGCAAGCGCAAGGGTACGTTGCTCTTTAAGTGAACGCTGAGTCATAGCGCGTGCTCAATGACACCGCCTCCCAGGCAGATGTCCCCATCGTAAAATACAACCGACTGCCCGGGCGTGACGGCACGCTGCGGCTGGTCAAATAATACTTCGTAGTCTGGTCCTGCCCCAGTAATAACGCACCCCTGATCGGGTTGCCGGTAACGAATCTTCGCATGGCAGCGAAGAGGGGTTTGAGGTGGCGATCCACTGACCCACAAGACCCCCGAGGATTTCAGTCGTTGGTGGAATAGACTGGGGTGATCAGCACCCTGAGCTACGACCAGCGTGTTTTGTGCCACCCGCTTATCAACCACGTACCAAGGCGCTTCGGGGTGATTGGCGAGACCGCCAATGCCAAGCCCCTGTCGTTGACCAATTGTGTGATACATCAAACCCTCATGCTCGCCTAGAGACTCACCGTCAACTGTAACAATAGGGCCCGGTTGCGCTGGAATATATTGCTTTAAAAAGTCGCGGAACCGTCGTTCGCCGATAAAACAGATCCCGGTGCTGTCTTTTTTTCGGGCATTGGTAAACCCGACTGCCGCCGCTTTTTCGCGCACCTGTTGCTTATCGACATCACCCACTGGGAAAAGAGTCTTGGCGAGAGCGGCATGATCTACCTGATGTAAAAAGTAACTCTGATCCTTGTTGTTGTCCCGGCCTTTTCTGAGTCGGGTTTTTCCTTCTTGTCGATCCGTACGAACGTAGTGTCCGGTAGCAATGAGATCAGCACCCAGGTGCGTCGCATAGTCCAGAAAGGCGCGAAATTTAATTTCTCGATTACACAGGATATCGGGGTTGGGTGTCCTGCCAGCGCGGTACTCTGACAGAAAGTGAGCGAAGACATCATCCCAGTATTCGGCGGCAAAGTTCGCACTGTGAAGCGGAATATTCAGCTTGTCTGCCACCGCTTGGGCGTCAGCAAGATCGGAGATCGCTGTGCAGTACTCGGTGCCGTCGTCCTCTTCCCAATTCCTCATAAATAGCCCCTCAACGCGATAACCCGCCTCGAGCAATAAGAAGGCTGCAACCGATGAGTCGACACCGCCGGACATGCCGACGATTACGGTCTGAAGACGATTTGTCTCAGGAGAATTCAACGCACAAAGTCCTAGCTATCTTGTGGAGGAGCGTCAGCATGATGCCAGCTTCAAGTGGGGTCAACGACCGGCGGCACCGTTGAAGCCGTGCGGTATTCGCCGGGCAGCAGATTCTCCAGATGCCAGGGCCCGACCGCCACCCGAATAAGCCGCAGCGTCGGATAGCCGACGGCGGCGGTCATACGCCTGACTTGCCGATTGCGCCCTTCGCTAATGCTGATTTCCAGCCATGAGTCAGGGATCGATTTTCGTTCCCTGATTGGCGGAGTGCGTTTCCAGATGGTTGGCGGGGCGATAGGGTGTGCTCGTGCTGGACGTGTCATGCCATCTTTCAGTGCCACGCCGCGTGTTAACTGTGCGCATGCCGCGTCATTGATTGTGCCTTCGACCTGCACCCAATAACGCTTCCAGAGTTTGGCTGTGGGATGGGTAATTCGCTGTTGTAATGCGCCGTCGACTGTTAGCACAAGAAGGCCTTCCGAGTCGTAATCTAATCGCCCTGCAGCCCGGTACTCGGGCGCACGCAAGAATTGCGCGAGTGTTGCGCGAGGGGCGTGGGGCCGATCCCGATCGGTAAATTGGCTCAACACTTGGTAAGGTTTATTGAAGAGAATAACCGGCAGCATTCGCATAGTGTGACGGATTTGATGTTAAAATACGCGCTTCACCACGCCGCACTTCAAGTTCCGCCCACGGGTCGGGTAGGGGTCCGTGGGTCGCAGCTCTGACAGGAGCAAAGTTTGTAAATTCTGGGGAGTTCCAAAATGGCATATCAGCACATCCAAGTACCCGATACCGGTGAAAAGATCACTGTTAACGACGATAACAGTATCTCGGTACCCAATAATCCTATCATTCCCTACATCGAGGGCGATGGCATTGGGGTGGACATCTCGCCGGTCATGATTTCGGTGGTAGATGCGGCGGTGACAAAAGCCTATGGCGGTGCTCGCAAAATTTCATGGATGGAAATCTACACCGGCGAGAAGGCCGCAGAGCTCTACGACGGGGACTGGTTTCCGGAGGAGACGCTCGACGCGATAAAGGCTTACAGCGTAGCGATCAAGGGTCCGCTTACCACGCCCGTTGGCGGCGGCTTCCGTTCTTTGAACGTGGCATTGCGACAGGAGCTCGATCTCTACACCTGTCTGCGCCCTGTGAGATGGTTTGAGGGCGTTCCGTCCCCGGTAAAGAATCCCGGCGACTGCAACATGGTCATTTTCCGAGAGAACTCGGAGGACATTTACGCGGGTATCGAGTATCAGGCGGGCACAGCTGAGGCTCAAAAAGTCGTTGACTTCATCATCGGCGAAATGGGGGCCACTAAAATCCGGTTCCCGCAAAATGTGGGTATCGGCATTAAACCGGTCTCGGCCGAGGGGACCCAGCGACTAGTCCGCAAGGCAATACAATACGCCATCGATCAGGATCTGCCCTCTGTCACTCTGGTTCATAAGGGCAACATTATGAAGTTTACCGAGGGCGCCTTTAGAGATTGGGGCTACGAGCTGGCGCAGCAGGAGTTTGGGGGAGAGCTCTTGGATGGGGGGCCTTGGGTGAGCATCAAGAATCCGCGCACTGGCAATGAGATTGTTATCAAGGATGTCATTGCTGACGCTATGCTGCAGCAAATCCTGACCCGGCCCCGAGACTACAGCGTGGTCGCAACGTTGAATTTGAATGGTGACTACCTCTCTGACGCATTGGCTGCGCAGGTTGGCGGAATCGGCATCGCACCCGGCGCGAACTTGTCCGATACCGTCGCGCTCTTTGAGGCGACACACGGTACCGCGCCCAAGTACGCAGGGCAGGATAAGGTCAATCCGGGCTCGCTGATTCTCTCGGCCGAGATGATGCTCCGGCACTTGGGATGGAATGAGGCGGCTGACCTGATCATAGACGGCATGAACGGCGCTATTCAGGCCAAAACAGTCACCTATGACTTCGAGCGTCTGATGGAGGGTGCCGCGTTGGTGAGTTGCTCTGCTTTCGGTGATGCCGTCGTTGCGCACATGTAGCGGCACGGGACCTGATGGAAAAGCCCGCCTTATGGCGGGTTTTTTTTGCCTGGGATCTAGCGCATGTAACTTTGTAAAGTGTTCGCCGCCTCGCAGAAGCCTGTCGCAGTTTCACCAAGAGGGCAGCCACAAATGTCAGAACAGAGCCGGCGAGTGGTCTCAAACCACCGCGGGGTGGACTATAATCGCGTCATGAGATGCGATTTTTTGTCGACAGACCCGCTTACCTCCTCCAGCTCTGGTTCGCGAGATGACGGATACCAGGACGACGGCGGGGAGGGCGGTCTCGCCATTGCGCCAGCCAAGCCAAAGCTGAAGCGCCCCCCTCTATATAGAGTTATCTTGCTAAATGACGACTACACCCCGATGGAGTTTGTCGTACATGTGCTTGAGCAATTTTTCAGCATGAACCGCGAAACAGCGACGCAAGTGATGCTTGCGGTGCACACTAAAGGCAAAGGCGTGTGTGGGATCTATCCTCGAGATATCGCGGAGACAAAAGCCGCGCAGGTCAATCAGAGCGCACGAGACAGTGGCCACCCGCTATTATGTGAGGTAGAGCCATCTATGGATGACGAAGAGGGTTAGTGGCATGCTGAGTAAAGAGCTGGAAAATACGCTCAACGAGACTTTTCGCACGGCGCGGGCTCGACGCCACGAGTTTATTACCGTGGAGCACCTGTTGCTGGCATTGCTCGATGACCCGACAGCGGTGTTGGTGTTAAAAGCCTGCCAGATTGATATGGAAGATCTCCGCGGGGAGCTCATCGAGTTCATCGATTCGACCACGCCATTGTTATCAGACAGCGAAGATGGTCGCGATACGCAGCCGACGCTCGGGTTTCAACGGGTGTTGCAGCGGGCGGTCTTTCACGTCCAGAGTTCTGGTAAGCAGGAGGTGACGGGAGCAAATCTGCTGGTGGCTATTTTCTCAGAGCAGGAATCTCAGGCGGTCTACTTTTTAAAGGCTCAGGGCGTGTCTCGTCTTGATGTGGTGAATTTTATCACCCACGGCATTGGTAAGGATGGGGAGGAGACAGGCGCCGAAGAGGGAGTATCGGCTGGCGAAGAAGAAGGCGAGGCGGGCGAGAAGCGTCCTCTAGACGCCTACACCACTAATCTTAATGCTGAGGCGGAGGCGGGCAACATTGATCCATTGATCGGACGCCTCAGCGAGGTGGAGCGTGTCGCGCAAATACTGGCGCGGCGCAGAAAAAATAATCCCCTGCTGGTCGGTGAGTCAGGCGTTGGTAAAACCGCAATTGCCGAAGGCCTGGCCAAGATGATCGTAGACGGCGAGGTGCCGGAGATACTTAAAGAAGCCGTGGTTTACTCCCTCGATCTGGGCGCGCTGCTGGCGGGCACCAAGTATCGTGGGGATTTCGAAAAGCGCCTAAAAGGGCTGCTCGCTAATCTCAGCGACAACGATCACGCGATTTTGTTCATCGATGAGATTCACACCATTATTGGCGCGGGCGCCGCCTCGGGTGGCGTGATGGATGCCAGTAATCTTCTCAAGCCGTTGCTGGCTTCAGGTAAGATGCGTTGTGTAGGCTCTACTACCTATGCCGAATACCGCGGTATTTTCGACAAGGATAAAGCCCTGAGCCGTCGTTTTCAGAAGGTAGATGTTCTGGAGCCTTCCGTTGAAGATGCCTATAAAATTCTTAAAGGGCTCAAGTCACGGTTTGAAGCGCACCACAAGCTGAGATACACCGACAAGGCACTGAGAGTGGCCTCCGAAATGTCAGCGCGATATATCACCGATCGGTTCCTGCCGGACAAAGCGATTGATGTCATCGATGAAGCGGGTGCGTTTCAACAGCTCCAGGCGCCCAGTAAACGAAAGAAAGTGCTCGGCCCTGGTGACATTGAAGCCGTGGTGGCCAAAATTGCGCGCATACCACCCAAAACGGTTAGCAGTGATGACAAAGCGTTATTGGGTAAGCTCGAGGGCAACCTTAAAATGACCGTTTTTGGTCAAGATCCCGCCGTCAGTCAAATGGTCGGCGCAATCAAGCTGGCGAGGGCTGGCTTGAGGGGTGGGCAGAAGCCGATTGCTTCTTTCTTGCTGGCGGGACCCACTGGTGTGGGTAAGACGGAGCTTACAAGGCAGCTGGCGCTGCAAATGGGGCTGGAGTTACTGCGCTTTGACATGTCCGAGTACATGGAGCGCCATACCGTATCGCGGCTGATAGGAGCCCCCCCTGGCTATGTCGGTTTCGATCAAGGTGGGCTGTTGACGGACGCGGTTACCAAGCACCCCCACTCGGTCGTGTTGCTGGATGAGATTGAGAAAGCACACCCCGAGGTGTTCAATCTGCTGCTGCAGGTCATGGACCACGGCACGCTCACCGATAACAACGGGCGCAAAGCTGATTTTCGTAACGTGATATTAGTCATGACCACTAATGCGGGCGCGGAAAATGTCAGTCGTCGCTCTATTGGGTTCTCTCTGCAGGATCACTCAACGGATTCAATTGAAGCGATCAACAGGACTTTCACCCCGGAGTTCCGAAATCGGCTGGATGCCGTTGTCCCTTTTGGGCCGCTTAGCGAGGACGTGATCTTGACGGTAGTCGATAAGTTTTTGACAGAACTTCAAGGTCAATTAGATGAACGACAAGTGGTTATCGAAGTCGACGAAGAAGCGCGACTATGGCTTGTTGAGAAGGGTTACGACGCGACGATGGGTGCAAGACCCATGGAGCGCGTTATACAGGAGCACATCAAGAAGCCACTTGCCGATATGGTCCTATTCGGCGCGCTCGCCAAGGGTGGCGCCGCTTCGATATCGGTCAACGCTGAGCGCACCGATCTAGCAATAACGGTTTTGGTCGAAGAGAAAGAAGTCGTCGAGGTGTGACGCACTGGCTTAATGCTAGCGCGGCTAGGAATAGTTTAGTCAGGAGGGGGGGAAAGGCGTTAGACTATCCAGCCTCGCCACAGGGGCTCATCTCTCCCGGTACGTGATGCGGCCTTTGGTCAAATCGTAGGGCGTCAACTCCACCCTTACTTTATCGCCAGTGAGAATGCGAATATAGTTTTTTCGCATCTTGCCTGATATGTGGGCTGTGACCACGTGCCCGTTTTCCAGCTTGACCCGAAAGGTCGTATTGGGAAGGGTGTCGACTATTTCCCCTTCCATTTCGATTTGATCTTCTTTGGCCATTAAGGCGCAGCCCCGTTCAATAGAAGGCGGGCACTTTATCGAAAAGTGTCGGATCTGGAAAGCGAAAGAACTGCACTATTTTTTTAGCTGTCAGTCATGCTGGGGTCTAGCAGGTTAACCACTGCGTCAGTATCGGGGGCAGCCGTCTGTGTTGTTTTTTGTTGCTGCCACTGACTATCGATGAAGAGTTCTAGGGGCGAGAAGCTGGCTTTGTAGGACATCTTACGGCACCCGTCGATCCAGTAGCCGAGATACACATAGGGTAGGCCTCTTAATTTCGCCTGCCTAATTTGCAGAAGAACGGCTTCTGTTCCGAGACTGCGCTGGGGCTGGTCGGGGTCAAAAAAAGTATAGATTGCAGCCATTCCGTCCAGCATCTCATCGGCGACTGTCACGGCGACCAAGCGATTGCCTTGATAGAGACGATAGTAGTTTGCGCAACCGAGCCCGTTGTTTAAGAAGGACTCATATTGCTCCCTCTCCGGGGGGTACATATCGCCGTCGGCATGGCGAGACTCAATGTAGTACCGATACAGACCATAGGCTTCGTCGTCGAGAATCGATTCTGAGACTTCCAAGCGTAGGTCGGCATTTCGCCGCTCGATGCGTCGCTGTGTGCGGCTGGGTTTGAACTCGGTCACCCGAACACGCGATGCGATGCAGGCATTACATTTATTGCAGTGCGGACGGTATACGTGATCTCCGCTGCGACGGAAGCCCAACAGTGACAGCTGAGTGTAAAGCTCACGGCTCAGTTTTTGGCGCGGATCCACAAATAGCGTCGTTGCCTCTTCGCCCGCCAGATAAGAGCAGCGATGTGGGAATGTGGTGTAAACCTTGATTTCTCTGAGTGACGCCGTCATAAGAGACCCCTCGCCTCATACGCAACCGGCACTGTTGAGCGCGTATCGAGCGTTTGGGGTGTCGTGGGCAACAAGCCCCGCGGATTATCCAGAATAGAAGGCATAGACTGCTTTATAGCGCCTCGTAACACTTTTTCAAAGTCTTGACGCGGTATTGAACATGCGCCCAATGACTCGAGGTGCGGATTATGAACCTGACAATCTATGAGCTCTACATCCAGATTGATGCAAATCCTAGCGAGCGCAACAAAAGCGAGTTTTGATGCGTCTGTCTCACGATGAAACATGGATTCACCGAAAAAAATCCGGTCAATCAAAAGGCCGTATAGCCCTCCGACTAGATGATCCTCCTTAAAAACTTCAATTGAATGTGCGACACCCAAATGGTGGAGCGCGCTATAGGCTGCCAGCATTTCTGGGGTGATCCACGTGTCCGCGTCGGCACTAACGTTACCTCGGGACTCGGCGCAGCGCTTGATAACGTTGATAAAGTCGGTGTCGTAGCGTAGTTGCCAGGGGCTGTTCCGTATCGTTTTCTTCAGCGAGCGACTGAGATGAATTTCATTGGGTTTGAGCACCATTCTGGGATCGGGGGACCACCAGAGAATTTCTTGCCTTTCAGTGAACCAGGGGAAGATGCCTTGGGCATACGCGATCAATAAAGTTTCGGGGGACAGGTCTCCTCCGTGAGCAAGCAGGCCGTTGGGCTCTGATAACGCCTGATTTGTGGGGGGGAAGGGGTTGGCTGACACGTCAGGTCTGACTGAGTCCGTCCAAATATTTCTCTGCATCAAGCGCCGCCATGCATCCGAAGCCCGCTGAAGTAATGGCTTGTCGATAAATATGGTCAGCGACATCGCCTGCGGCAAAAACACCGCCCACGCTGGTGTGAGTCGCGCCTCCCTCGGTACCTGAGTGAACGGTTAGATAGCCGCCTGCCATCTCTAATTGGCCAGCAAATAAGTCGGTATTGGGTTTGTGGCCGATAGCAATAAATACACCGGATAAGGAGAGTGACTCACACTCGTCAGGTTCTTTGGTGGAGCGTATGCGGATGCCATTAACGCCCGTTTCATCGCCAAGAACCTCATCCAAAGTGCGATGCCAGTGGGTTTCGATCTTGCCTTCGCTTACCCGATGCATGAGCCGGTCTTGCAAGATTTTCTCTGCACGCAGACTGTCTCGGCGATGAATCAGGTGTACCTTGGAGCAAAGATTACTCAGATACAGCGCCTCCTCGACTGCAGTGTTGCCCCCACCCACAACGGCGACTTCCTGATTGCGATAGAAGAAACCGTCGCAGGTGGCGCAGGCGCTAACGCCTTTACCCATAAATGCGGTCTCGGACGCAAGGCCGAGATACTGCGCGGAGGCGCCTGTCGCAATGACAAGCGCGTCACAGCTGTAGTCGGATGTGCCCCTCAATTGAAATGGACGCGTTTTGAGATCCACCCATTCGATATGGTCAAAAACGACACTGGCCTCAAGCCGCTCTACGTGGGCCTGCATCTGCTGCATGAGCTGCGGGCCTTGTAAATCGTGGGAACCTCCCGGCCAATTCTCCACTTCTGTGGTGGTAGTGAGCTGGCCCCCTTGTTGTAATCCCGTAATGACCACGGGGCTAAGATTGGCGCGGGCAGCATAAACAGCTGCGGTATATCCGGCAGGGCCAGACCCCAAAATAATCAATCGGTGGTGGGATGGGATACTCATCATGGCGTTCCGTTACAGCTGAGAAGCAGGATTTGATAAACAGGTGGCAGGGTAGCGCAGGTCGTCTTTCGAGGCCAGATGAACTGTTAGTTGGCGCAGTAAGCGACGTCGGCTTCACAGATAAAACCACGGTAATTCATAACATTACGAACCTAATCAGGGAGGCGCCTGTGGTAACATGGCCGTTTGCTGAACGGGTTGAGAAGTGGTGACAGGCAAGGCAAAAACCGCTGACAAAACGGAAGGTGCTGATCAGATCCGGGGCCGCCGGCGCATTCGCGATGTTCTGTTTATCAGCGTGGGCGCCATCTGCCTGTTCGTATTGATGTCTCTCGTCACCTTTAGCGATGCGGATCCCGGCTGGTCGGCCAGCGGTACTGGAGGTGCAGTTGAGAATTTAGGCGGCATCACGGGGGCTTTTCTCGCCGACATTTTTTATGCCCTGGTGGGCTCAGCAGCTTATTTGGTGCCGCTGTTACTGGCTTATCGAGCCATTTCCCTGTTATTTACCGACGATGACCACAAGGCTGTTGATTGGCAAATGATGGGTCTGCGGGCGCTGGGCTTGGCACTGCTGGTCGTATCGGCAACCGCGTTGCTGTCGCTTAATGACGGGGGTGCATCAGGGTTACCGCAAGGCGCGGGTGGTATTTTGGGTGCGGCGATCGGCTCGGGCTTTGATCAGGCGTTTAACCCCGTGGGGGCCAGATTGGTCTTGGTAACGCTGTTTTTGCTCGGCTTGACCGTTTTTGCTGATATTAGTTGGCTCAAAGTAGTTGACTGGCTGGGAAGTAAAACCCTCTCGGGGGAGAGTAAGCTCCGACAGGGTCTGCTTGAGAAAATTGATCATATGCGTGATCGACGCGCCCGAGAAAAGCAGTTGGAAGAGCGGAAGCTCCAGATAGAGCAGCACGTTGCCAAAGAAAAGAAGCGAGCGCCGCCAAAAATCAAAGCCCCTAAGCCGGTGAGCCGTGCGGGGAGCAAGGTCGAACAGGAAAAGCAAAAGCCGCTATTCGATATCCCTGTTTCGGGCGAGCTGCCACCGCTTGATCTTTTGGATGTGGCCAGTGATGCGGGTCAGAGGGGCTATTCTGCAGCAGAGCTGGAATCGCTCTCCCGTCTTTTGGAGCTCAAGCTCAAAGACTTTGGCGTCATTGCCGAGGTGGTGGCCGTTTACCCGGGCCCTGTGGTCACCCGTTTTGAAATCCAGCCTGCAGCCGGCGTTAAAGTATCTAGAATTTCCAATTTAGCCAAAGATTTAGCGCGATCTCTTGCGGTGATTTCTGTGCGAGTGGTCGAAGTCATCCCGGGGAAAAGTGTTGTCGGTATCGAGATACCCAACGCAGACCGTCAGACGGTCAACTTTCGCGACGTATTGGCATCTCGCACCTTTGAGGATGCCAAATCACCACTTACGCTGGCGCTGGGCCACGACATTGCTGGCGCGCCCGTGGTCGCGGACCTTAGCAAAATGCCCCACGTTTTGGTGGCGGGCACGACGGGCTCCGGAAAGTCCGTTGGGGTCAATTGTATGCTTGTCAGTCTCCTCTACAAGGCGACCCCCGCCGAAGTCCGGTTAATTCTGGTTGATCCTAAAATGCTGGAACTGTCGGTTTACGATGGCATTCCACACCTTCTCACGCCCGTCATTACCGATATGAAGGACGCGGCAAACGGCCTCCGTTGGTGCGTAGCAGAGATGGAGCGTCGCTATAAATTGATGTCGCTCCTAGGTGTGAGAAATCTACAGGGCTATAATCGCAAAGTGGCTGACGCTGTGAAGCAAGGGAGCCCCATCCCGGACCCTATGTGGAAACCCGATCCCGTGCTGGAGCTGACCGAAGAGGAGCAAACTCATCCTACTTTGGAGAAGTTGCCGAGCATTGTGGTCGTGATCGACGAATTCGCCGATATGATGATGATTGTCGGTAAAAAGGTCGAAGAATTGATAGCTCGCATTGCCCAGAAAGCCCGCGCGGCGGGTATTCATTTGGTATTGGCGACGCAGCGCCCCTCGGTCGACGTGATTACGGGCCTTATCAAGGCCAATATCCCTTCAAGAATTGCCTTTTCGGTGAGCTCAAAAGTGGACTCAAGAACCATCCTAGATCAGGGCGGCGCTGATCAGCTGCTGGGCTATGGCGACATGCTCTATTTGCCCTCAGGTTCCAGTGTGCCAGTTAGAGTCCACGGGGCATTTTGCTCAGACGACGAGGTTCATCGAGTCGTGGGGGATTGGAAGCGGCGAGGTGACCCGCAATATCTCGATGGACTTCTGGATGAGGGAGGGCAGACACCGGTAACAGCCAACGAAATTCAGACGGCAGCTGCGGGCGAGGAGGACCCTGAGTCTGATCCACTGTACGACGAGGCGGTAGATTATGTCTGTCGCAGCCGTCGGGCATCTATTTCATCGGTGCAGCGCAAACTGCGGATCGGTTATAACCGAGCCGCCCGATTGATTGAAACGATGGAAATGGCTGGTGTCGTGTCCGAGATGGGTAGCAATGGGCAGAGGGAGGTGTTGGCCCCACCTCCACGGGAAGAATAAGTGGGCTCCCTGTTCGCAGTGGCTTTAATTTGGCTGCTCCCGGTGACAATCGCCTCTGCCGATGTGCTCCACGACCTGGCCGCAAAACAGAGCTTTGCAGGCGATTTCGAGCAGCGTGTTCTGAGTCCTAGCGGAGGCGTGATCGAGACCGCCACGGGCAATTTCCGGTTTATGCGACCTGATTATTTTTGGTGGCAGATTGATTCCCCTGAGCATCAGTTATTGGTCGCCACCGGCGACACCTTGACACAAATCGACTGGGACCTTGAGGTGGTGGTAGAGCGAGAAATCACAGCCGAGACACGCAGTGCATTGCACTGGTTGTTGGCCCCAAGATCTGAACTCGAAGGCGCATTCAACATAGAGCTTTCGGAGTATGCGGTCTCATTGACACCGGTCGGAGAGGGAGCTGGCTTTTTAAATATAGTTATCAGCCACACCGCCGATAATCAATGGACGCTTCGTATTACCGATCTCGGTTATCAGCTGTTGGAATTCTCGATGGTTGAAGATCCCGCGATCGTGGTGGACGCCTCTGGATTCACGCTCCCCGAACTCCCGTTCTAAAAGCCATTGGATCAACACGCATGAGAGAAGGAGATTTATTTGCTCCGCCGCCTTCGGACAGTGAACCTCTGGCCTCAAAAATGCGCCCGGCTTCTCTTGCGCAATTGGTGGGTCAGAAACACTTGTTGGGGCCGGGTAAACCCCTCCGTCACGCCATTGAGACCGGCAAGCTACACTCCTTCCTGCTCTGGGGTCCCCCGGGGGTAGGTAAAACCACCTTGGCCCGAATAGCGGCGAGTCAAGGTGAAGCCTTGTTTTTGCAAATATCTGCGGTGTTTTCGGGTATCAAAGATATTCGCGATGCGATAGAGCAGGCGAAGGAGGCGGCGGGACGCCGGCGAGCTACGGTGCTCTTTGTCGATGAAATACACCGTTTTAATAAAAGTCAGCAGGATGCATTTCTCCCGCACATCGAGGACGGAACCGTTTTCTTTATTGGCGCTACCACGGAAAACCCGTCTTTCGAGGTGAATAACGCCCTACTGTCGCGATTGCGCGTCTACAAATTGGAGCCAGTGCCTGAGCCTGAGCTTGCTGACCTGTTGGAACGGGCAGTGCAAGAGTGCTTTTCCGATATCGAGGTGGACCCCGGCTTTTTAACCAGTTTGGCGCGGCTGGCAGACGGCGATGTCAGGCAAAGTTTGAATCTGCTCGAACTGTCCGTGAATCTTGCGTCCAGCGACGGATCCATCGGTCGCCTTCATCACGATCTGCTCAGCGAATTGGCGACATCGGGAACACTGCGCTTTGACAAGCGTGGCGATGCATTTTATGACCAGATCAGCGCCTTACATAAGTCAGTTAGAGGCTCTGACCCCGACGCCGCGTTGTACTGGTTAGCGCGAATGCTGACTTCAGGTTGTGACCCTATATACATCGGCAGGCGCTGCATCCGCATGGCGTCTGAGGATATCGGCCTGGCTGACCCCCGCGCGCTGCAGGTAACTACAGATGCCGTGTCGGTGCTGGAACGCTTGGGGAGCCCGGAGGGAGAACTTGCAGTGGCGCAGGCGGTAACGTACCTCGCCTGCGCCGCCAAGAGTAATGCGGTTTATCGCGCCTTCAATGCCGCCATGGCGGCGGCGAATAACACAGGTTCACTCGACGTGCCGCCGCATCTGCGAAATGCGCCTACCCGGTTATTGCGGGAGCAAGGGCATGGCGTGGGGTATCACTATGCCCACGACGCTGAAGACGGTTTCTCAGCGGGCCAGCAATATTTCCCCGATGGCATGTCACCGACGATTTTTTATGAGCCAACTCAGCGGGGTCTAGAGAAGCAGATAAGCGAGAAATTGACGCATTGGCGCGCTCTCAACGCGGGTAAGGCACCCAGAGAGATTTAGCGCGCTGGCTTGCCACGCCTTGTAAAGGCTCGCGGCAGGCATTATAGAAAACTGATTTCGGTTACACTCCCGCCCCTTAGAAGGAGGGCAACGGCTATATGCTTGATATCAAAGCAATTCGACAAGATCCGCAGTGGGTTGTGGAAGCACTGTCAAAGCGGGGTGTGCAATTTGATCTTGCGCAGTTCGAAGCTTTGGATGCTCGCCGAAAAGATGCTGACGTCACGGCTCAAGGTTTACTGGCCGAGCGAAAAGCGGCGTCTAAAAAGATCGGTGAGCTCGTGTCTGCGGGTCGCTCAGTAGAGGAGGCCAAAGCTGAAGTAGAGCAAGTTCTGTCAAGGTTGTCGGCCGGGTTGGAAGCTGCCACCGAGGAGGCGAGTGCTGTTCAACGTGAGCTGGACGAGTTATTGCTGGGCACGCCCAACCTTCCCGACGAAATAGTGCCCCACGGCGCGTCAGAGGCAGATAACGCAGAAGTGTCTCGTTGGGGGACGCCGCAGCAGTTCTCTTTTCTCCCCAAGGACCATGTCGATCTCGGAGAGGCTCTTGGTCAAATTGATATGGAGGCTGCGGGTCAGATCGCGGGTTCCCGATTTTCGGTGCTGAGAGGCGATCTTGCGCGACTTCATCGGGCGTTGATTCAATTCATGTTGGACTGCCACACCATCGATCACGGTTACACCGAACTCTACGTGCCGTGCATCGTTAATGAGACATCTCTGACCGGCACGGGGCAGCTACCCAAATTTGCCGAGGACCTTTTTAAGCTGGAGGGTGATCAGGGCTATTACCTCGCTCCCACTGCCGAGGTGCCCGTTACGAACATCGCGAGGGGCAAAATCTATGATGCCGCGGATTTGGCGGAGGAGGGCATTCGTTATGCTGCCCACACTCCGTGTTTTCGCAGCGAGGCGGGCAGCTATGGGCGAGATACCCGGGGTTTAATTAGGCAGCATCAATTTGAAAAAGTTGAGCTGGTGCATATTGTTCGCCCGGATCAATCAAAGGCGGCATTGGAGCAATTAACAGGCCATGCCGAGGCGATCCTACGGGCGCTGGAATTACCGTATCGTAAGGTCATGTTATGCGGCGGCGATCTGGGATTCAGCGCGGCGATGACTTACGATCTCGAGGTGTGGTTGCCGGGACAGACTGCCTATCGAGAGATTTCCAGCTGCTCCAATTTTGGCGACTTTCAGGCGCGCCGCCTGCAAGCGCGATGGCGAAACCCCAGCACTGGAAAGCCGGAGCTAGTTCACACACTTAACGGATCGGGTTTGGCGGTAGGAAGGACGCTGGTCGCCATTCTGGAGAATGGCCAGAATGAAGATGGTAGTATCACTGTCCCAGAGATGCTGCGGCCGTATCTCAAAGGTCAGACCAAAATTGAGGGCAAAGCCGGGGACCGGTGAAGCCTGAGTAGAACAGGCCTTAGCCCTTCGGTTCCAGCGCTTATCCTACAAGGCTTTGTTGCCTGAATTGTGCGTGCGACCGGCTACGCTCGTGTCGTGCCGCGTGGCGATGGCGTCAACCAGAATACGTCCAGTCTCGAGCAGCAGGACGTCGTTAGGCTCATCTTCCCTGTTGTCTTCGAGGCCCTGGCCAGTGTCATCAGAGGATGCGCCCGTCTCCTCCTCGGAGAGCGTTAAGGCACCCTCAGTTCCCTCGTCGGCACTGATCAGGCTTTCCAGAGGTGTTTGTCCCTTCGCGGCTCGGCGTCGATTTTCAATGGCCAGTGCTTTTGCTTCCTGTTCGTCACGCATCGCCAATCGACCCGATTTTTGAAGGGGTAGGGCGCTGACTTTTCGCGCCTCTCGAGCCATTTCTACCTGATCTTCCAGGTAGCGATAGTCAGGATCATTCGCGGCGCGTTGCTGGTGTAGCGACATCAGACCCGGCAAGATGGTGTCGTAGTCCTGATACCGATTGAAGCGAGCTGGAGCGATTTGGTCCCATGCCAGAGCGTTGTCAAGCGCGCTCTCTCCAATCTGGGTGGGATCAAATACCGAGGGATAATCGATATCGGGAATAACCCCTCTGTGCTGAGTGCTGTCACCGGATATGCGGTAAAACTTGCTCTCAGTAATCTTTAGCTGGCCTTCCTGCAAGGGCACCAGAGACTGCACGGTGCCTTTACCAAACGATTGCTCCCCGACAACGATGCCACGGCCATAGTCTTGAATGGCCCCGGCAAAGATCTCCGACGCAGAGGCGCTCAGGCGGTTAATCATGACGGCTAGCGGGCCCTCATAATAGTTAGATCGACGTCGCTTACCATCACGCCATACCCGACTCTCGGCTGACCGGATTTGCACGGTTGGCCCATACTCGATGAATAATCCTGTGAGCTGATTGGCTTCTTGAAGCGAGCCGCCACCATTGTCGCGAAGGTCAATGACGAGGCCTTCAACGCCCTCAGCAACTAACTCGTCGATAAGCCGATTTACGTCTCGGGTTGTCGATCGATAGTTCTTGTCCCCGCGACGGTAAGCCTCAAAATCGATGTAGAACGCAGGGATGTCGATAACGCCAATGCGATGGGTGTTCTGTTTTTCGTCCTCAACCTCGATGACCTTCTTTTGCGCTGCCTGTTCCTCAAGCTTGACTTCATTGCGCTGTATAGGAACTAACCGACGCTGATCGGTTTTCCCTTTGCCGGGTATGACCTCAAGACGTACCGTCGTGTTCCGGGGGCCGCGAATCAGATCCACAATTTCATCCAGTCGCCAGCCAACCACGTCCTCTATCGGACCGTTCTCTCCCTGGCCCACGCCAATAATTAAGTCAGAGGGTCTTAGATCTCCCTGCTTGTCTGCGGGACCGGCAGGGACGAGACGTGAAACCTTGGCATATTCATCATCGATCTGAAGAATGGCGCCGATACCCTCAAATGACAGGCTCATGTTGATATCGAAGTTTTCGGCTCGCCGAGGTGAAAAATAATTAGTGTGTGGGTCGTATTGCTCAGCCAGCGTGTTGGCATAGATCTGAAAAACATCTTGCGCGTTGTACTGGTCTAGTCGATTAAGTTGATTCTGATACCGACGCTCAAGGGTTTTCGGTATGTCTTCAGGCGCTTTGTCCGCCATTATCAGGCTCAGCGCCTGGTTTTTTAGTCGCTTGCGCCAACGATCATCTAGCTCTGACTGATCTTCGGCCCATGGTATCGTGGAGTGATCAATGACCAAATACTCCTCGACGCTATAGTCAAACTGCGCCAACGTTTCGGGTAGCGAGCCGAGAATACTTTCGAGGCGCTGCCTCAGCTTTTGATGATAGCGGTCAAACATGGAAAATGCCGGGGTGAGATCACCGCTGCGCCCCGCATTGTCTAGCTCCAGACGCCACTTGGAAAACTCCGCGATATCTGCGGAATCGAAGAACATTCTTTGCGGATCGAGTGCATCGATATAGGCAACAAAGTGCTGTGCTGAGAGAATGTCGTCGTAGCGACGACTGGCATAATGTCGCTCTTCTATGACCTCAACCAACTCTTTCAAAGTGTCACTTTGAGACGCCGTTGGTGTAAGGGAATAGGCAGGCCAGGTCACTAAGGCCGCGCAGCAGAAACTGATTCCGCAAAAAGTGTGTCTGATGGACAAATTTAGGTCTCCCTAAACCGTTGGGCATCGCCCTATGGGTTAAGCGTAGCGGAGTCAGAAAGAATGACCAAATCGGAGGTATAGGGCCTCATTGTCGTTTTTACCCTTGGCCACTTCCAATCGGATCAGTATTGACGCGGCCTCATCGAGCAAATACGAGACGCCCATGCCAATGGAGGGGTACGTGTTGTCAGAGCACGAGATGTCTTTTCCAGAAATATCCTCGCCAAACTGGCAGCCGATGCCACTAAAGGCGACAAGTCCCCATTTTCTTGATAGCGGCAATCTGCCATCCAGCAAAAAGTGGGTGTAATGCTGAGATAGATAATTGCCCACGGTATAGCCGGGCAGGGTGACGGACGAATAACCCGATAACGGCGCGTCAGCGGTAAACCGACCCTTTACTTGTATACCGAGCACCGTTGGCCGATTACTGCTGTCCAGAGAGAAGCGCTCCAACCTTCGGTACCAGCGTAAGTCGGCAAATCCAACGTCAAAGGAGGCCTCGCCGCCTAGACTTTCCCGATACGCAAAGTTGTGGAGGCTGAAAAGGTGCCCCGACTCAGGCGCTCTCTGTTGGTTCATTGTATCGTGCTGTAGCACCAGTCCGATTCCCGTCGCGTCAAAACCCGATAAACCCACCGCATTCAAAATGCCTTCGAAAAGGCCATCGGCACCTACCGAGTAATTCGTTGTTACGCCCTGTATGCCCGCAAACCAACCGCCTTGACGCAGTTCCTGTAAGTAGCGAAAACCCACGGTGTGGACGCTGTCCTGAGTTTCAGTGCTTTGGCCGGTTCCCAGAAAATCGTCATATTCGTTATTGATTTCCGCGCCCGCGAGCAACATTGTCAGGCGCCGTTTGTCCGCGTCCCAGTAAAGCTGAGCGCCGACACCACCCGTCACAGAGTCGGTGTTGGAGTACGAAACTCCGAGCCCCATCATCGATGGCGTGGACTCAGCGTCCAGCTGCTTCAGGTACGCAATGACGCCCCCAGCATTGGTTCCCATTTTGGGATCGGCCGATAGTGTGGGTGTGATGAGCCAAGGCTTTTGTTTATCCGATTGATCGGTTGTTGCTGGGGTGGCGCTATCCGTATTTTTAGATTGCACACCTTCCTCTACCGACCCTTGGGGCGCAGCGGCCATGGATAGGGGTGCGAACCACCCTAAGGCGAGCAGAATTGCGCCAACAACGCCAAATGATTCGCGGGCCTTTGGAGTCAAATTACACATGAGGTTGCGTGCCACTCTGAATGCCGACCGGGCCGACGCCTTCGGTGAAAGGTTGATTGGAGCCAAACACTAACAGGAGCCCGGCCGCCCATGCCCAACGGCTGTATGAACAGAGTCTAACAGGTCAATCAAACCCTGATTGTGCTTGATGTGACACTGTGAGGGCCCGGAGCAGGGCAAAACTTTACTGATGTGATGCCGTCTCTAGCAATGGCCCGCTGAGGTTTCCGTTGGACTTCATCATCAACCAAGGCAGATCCGCGTCCTCAAGCCAGCGTTCCGCCTTACGGTCGGGTTTTAGGCAAGCTACGGTGGCGATTGCCCCAGCAGTGAGGCATTGGCGATCGAGCGTGCTGACACTGATCGGGCCGTCTACCGGCCAGCCCGTGTGGGGATCCAGGAAGTGGCTCAGGCGGCGACCCGCGTGGTTTATTGTTCTTGCGTAATTACCGCTGGTCGCTACCGCCGTATCGCAAAGCGACAGTGTGAGCAGGGCGTCGCCCCCATCAGGATCGCGTATGCTCACTTGCCAGGGCTGTCCATTAGCTTGCTTGCCAACTGCGACCACGTCTCCCGCCAACTCGACCAGAGCAGATGAAGCGCCGGCCTTGCGAATGCGTGAGGCAATACAGTCGACGGCATATTCCTTAACAATGCCGCCCAAGTCGATTTCCATACCCGCGAGAGGCAGATGGATAGCGTCATTTTCGTACTCGACAAGATTCCAGCCAATTTTGGGCAGGCATTCGGCAAGGCGGGCAGGGGACGCAACGCTCCCGCACCGAAAATCCCATGCCTTTCTGAGCGCGCCAGATGTGATATCGAACAGGCCCTCAGAGGCCCGCCACAGCTCCGCGGCAAAATTGAGTAGCGTAGCGGTCTCTGTATCGACCTCGGTGGGCATGCCCGAGCCCGCACGCAGGTTGATGAGATTAATAAGGCTGCCTGCTCGGAACCGGCTGTATCGTGATTCGAGCTCATTAAGCCGTGCATGCAGGGACCTAAACAGTGCCTCATGACCGTCGCTTGGTGGGCTGTCATCGTCAATAACGATCGAAGCGGGTCCTCCCATGATTCGGAACTGTCTCTCAATACGACAATAGGACTCAGTCAAAGCGCCAGATAACTCCTACGGTACCTCGCCAAAAGTCAACAAGCGCCGGAGCTGCTTCACTATTATGGAACCCCCAACCGCCGCCACTTTTATAGCGCTCTCCCTGAAGTTCAAATACCCAATCACCAACATTAATCGCCCACTTAAGGCCAAGGGTGTATGCCCCATATGTCGAGAGACGATAGTCATCTGAGTAATAGGTCGCGGATCGGTCAGCGGGCGCGCTATAAAAATCCGCCTCTCGTTGCGAGTAGTAGCGAAAGTAGGGCGTCACCATGCCCTGAGCAAGATTTTGAGCCCATCCTAGCTCCAAGGTGTGCGAGTCGGTACCCCAGCTATCCCTGTAGTAGCGATAATCCAGCTGCAATGATCCGTCCGCTGCGATAAAAAATTGTCGGAAGCCTGCGGAAAGCGCGGTTCTCTCGTGAGTGCTTGGTCTTTCGTCGTTTAATTTATACGGATCTGACAGAAAGCCCTCGCTGTAGGTGTAATTGAGCCCAACGCGCAAAACGGCCGTTCTGGATAGGATCTGCGTCACGCCGAAGTAACCCGATTGGGTATCGAGATCCTCCTGGTCTATGAAAACGGGAATAACGCCAATGGTGGGGCTGACTCGGTCGTTTGAAGTGCTCACAGAGGCACTCCAGGTTCGCGCTTTGCTCTCGTTGCTCCAGGAGAGATCTACGCCTGCCGACACTGACTCATAATCATCCTCGTCAGAGTGGCTCACGGTGAAACCTGCATTGCCGTCTGTCCAGAAGTAGCGGGTAGTCACGCCCACTTCAAGCCGATTATCTTGAATACTCGCGCCGCTCATTATTACACCCGGCTCGCCATCGACTTGAGCTCCCACAAACCATGGCGATGCCCCGGTTTGGTAGTCGTTCTGGATATCCAACGCCACCGCCCAATTTGATCCCACAGGGGCCTCTAGCCAGAACTGGCTTATATCAATATCGTAGCGCTGGCTTGATCCGAAGATGACGCGCTCGGCGTCAATGCTGTCTTCGCTATATCTCGAATACCTGAATCCGACCTCGGTAAATGCGGGTGGCGCATCCCCGTGAGCGGGCAACACCTGATATGCGGGTAGTAAAGCGATCGTTCCTCGCAGGGTTTTGATGAGCGGGCTCGGAGCCGGGAGCGGTCGCATGGAGGTGCGCCCCTCAGTTGCAGCCACAGCCGCCGCCCGCAGCGCCAGCGCCACCGCTGGAGGCTTCTTTGCTGGTGTAGACGTGACCAGCCAGCTTGGCCTCTCTGGAGTCAATTTCCCACTGCATACCATTCTCAGCCAAATAGCCTCTGTCGTAAGGAGCCACCGACTCTATGGTGTGGCAAGCGACTATGAGTGGCGCGCTGAGCGCGATTGACAGGCATTTGAGTGAGAATTTGATAATGATCTCCCGGAAACGCTTCTTTGACGCTAGCCCATTTAAGAAACGTTAAGTTTAAGGGGTTTTCCCCGCAGGTATAACTTTCATTTCTCACGGGGCCAACGAGACGCTCCAAGAGCTCTGTTCAAGTTTTGCACCAATCCTTATGGTCGTGTCGGCCGTATCGGTACATATATGCCAGGAACGATGGCGAACAAATCATGCCTCTGCGCGTTTACATGATCACGGATAGAGATGAATGATGACTAAATTCTTCGTTACTGTAGGCGCGGCAATCAAGCTAGCGCCGCTGATCGCCATAAGCAGTATGGCGTTGGCCGATGAGGCCGAGTCCTACTATTTGAATAATATCGAGAGTAGTGTTCAGGCCAAATGTATCAACTGTCACCGCTCTGGAGGACAGGCGAGCGGTACACCTCTGAGATTTACCGCCTCAGCGCTTGGAAATCACGACACATTTGAGTCGTATGTCAATTCACCATCGTTGGGCGCCCGCGCCAATACTGTGTTGACAAAAATTCGGGGTGGGGCGGGACATGGAGGTGGCGTTCAAGTGGCCGACGGCTCAACTGAGTACCAAAGATTTACGCAATATATGGAGCTGCTCTCGGAGGCACCCGAGCCGTCGCCCTCGCTACCCTCGGCTCCGCGCAATGTCTCTGCCATTGCGGGCAACGAAAGCGCGACGGTGAGCTTCTCGGCACCCTCTGATGATGGTGGTGCGGCTATTATGTCGTACACGGCGACCAGCACTCCCGGCTCTCGGTCCGGTAGCTGCTCCGCTTCGCCTTGTGTTGTTGAAGGGTTATCCAATGGCACCGCTTACACCTTTACCGTCAGCGCAAAAAATGAGGTGGGTGAGGGGCCGGCTTCTAACCCCAGTAATTCTGTAACACCCTCTGCTCCAGAAATATTGCGCCTGGCACTGGAGGAGCCGCTCAACGGCGAGATACACATGGGCATTGGCAACTTACGGGGTTGGGCGGTAGCCTCCTCTGGCATCACAAAAGTTGAAGTGCTGGTTGACGGTGCCTACGTTTATGACGCGCCATATGGTGGGCAGCGTGGGGATGTTGGGGGTGCTTTCTCGGAGATTGAGGGCTCAGACAAGTCGGGCTTTTCCCTTGCCTACAATTACAGCGCGCTGTCTGCAGGAGAGCATACAATCGACGTAGTGGCCTATTCTGAGTCGGGTGATATCGAACGGAAGTCCGCGACTTTTAATGTCGTGAAATTCGCCGTGAATTTTATTTCTGATCCCAATGCGGTAAATCTAAACAGTGCAACGTGCTCCCTAGCAGGCGACGCGATTAAGCTCTTTGACGCGTATGTTGATGACGTTGTGTATGACGTTACATTGAAATGGCGTAAGCCGGAGCAGGGTTTTGAAATTATCGAAATCCGCTAACACTGTGTTGCTGCAGAGCAGCAAGAGCGTTAGTTGAAAGTATCTTGATCTTGTGGATGGGGATTGAGACTTCGGTTGTGGTCTGGGTGACTAAAGGCCTTTGCGCCCCGTTTGGCCCATTCGTAGCTTCTTCATTGCAGTAGAGAGCGTTTTTCTAATTGCAGACTTTCAGCGCCAGCTCCAGGGCACTCAAAAGCTAATTTTGTCCGCTGCGGCCCGATTTCGGCGTTTTTGGTGTCGCAGGTACCGTCTCGTTGTGTCGGCACTGGCATGACCCGCCATATCGGCCGCGGTAGCCAAATCTTCGCCATTATCAAGGAGATAAGTTAGAAAGCTCCGCCTCAGATCATGTGGTGAAGCTTTATCCAATCCGGCCTGTTTCACCCGCCTCGTAACAATGTCATAGACTCCGCGCGCCGTCAGGCGACGGTCCTCGGTGATCTGGTTCCAGCGGTTCACCGGTCTAAATAGCGGTCCAAAATGCAATCCAGACTCCTCTAGCCATGTTTTTACCAAATCGATGGTTCTCGGTGGCATTTCGAGTTCCCGCTCCTTATTGCCCTTGCCAATGACCTTGATCGAACGATCGCCAAAATTAATCTTTCCAATATCAATGGTGACGACCTCGGCGCGGCGCGGTCCACAGCCGAATAAAATCCCCAATAAAGCCGCATCTCTAACGCCTGCCGCGCCCTCATCGTGGAGGCAATGGTCAATCAGTGCCGCGATTTCATCGACATGCAGCGCGCGTCCTACCGCCAGTCTTTGTAGCTTAATCGCTCGGATTTGCTCGATCAGACTGAATTGGTGATCACTCATTTGCTGGTGGAGCATAGCCTCGCGAGCAACGCCTTTGATAATGGAAAGATACAGGTTGCGAGTATTATCAGAGAGGCCTTTTTGCTTCAGTTTCTCCATCAGGGCTAAAACCGTTGCGCGATCGAGTCGATGCCAGGGAAAAGAATCGGGCGTGTGATCACACAGGATAGCGATTTGCTTCATGACGGAGCGCGCTGTCGTTCTGCTGGCCTCTGAGCCTTGCAATGAGGCCAGATACAATGACGCCGGATTGCTATGTTGCAGCGGCGCATCTGTACCCACCGTCGCCAGCCAGCTGCCAATCTCTTGGTTGGCTGTTTTTTTCTTAGCGTCCATGGGAGCCCGCACCCCATAACGGTTACTTTAACTGACGTAAATATACATTTAAGGAAGTTATGGCGCAACCGTCTCATGTGGATCATCTATAGCAACAGGTAACCGACCCCCAAGATTCGACGGGTTTGGCCGCCTCCCATGGTGCAAGATCGAAGCCCCTCCATGCTACTCAAGTCCCCTTGCGTGGCTTGATTCAGCATAGCTCATCTGTCCACAACGACCGCCTCTTCGGTTGTGGGGCGCCATCGAGAAACCGCGCCGATTTTCCAGAAAAAACCCGGGAAACATCAAGCTCGTCAAAGAGCAGGCCTGATTTTGGCGAGGTGATATACCAGAGAAGCCGTGACCCGTGGCAATGTTGCTGGCAGACTAAAGGCCGGCGGCGCGCCTTGTTAAAATTTTTTAGCCTAAATTTATTCTGTAATAGAATAAAAAACGCCCTTCGTGCAACAACAAACCAATGGAGCTCACATTGTCAGGGGTAGCTGTTCAACATTTTTTTGATCCTGTCACGTCAACACTGACTTATGTGGCAAGTGACCCCGAATCGGGTGGCTGTGTGGTCATCGACCCGGTTCTCGATCTTGATTACGCCTCCGGCACCCTTAGCACTCACTCTGCAGATCAAGTTATCACCTATATCGCTGATTCGGGTCTAAGCCTCGAGCTAATACTGGAGACGCATATCCACGCAGATCATCTCTCGAGCGCGCCTTACCTTCAGCAACGCTTGGGCGGTCGCATCTGTATTGGTTCACGTATCACCACCATCCAGTCCACTTTCGCTGAAATTTTTGATGAAGATGAGCACTTCTCCAAAGACGGGAGCCAGTTTGACGTGATTTTCGAGGATGGCGACAAATTTGCTTTAGGCAATTTAACAGGCGAAGCGTTTCACGTGCCCGGACACACCCCGGCCTGCATGGCCTACCGCATTGGCGATGCGCTGTTCGTAGGCGACACGCTGTTCATGCCTGACGCCGGGACGGCGAGGTGCGACTTTCCCGGCGGCGATGCAAGGGCGCTATACGAATCCTGCCAGAGGTTACTGGCGCTCCCGGACGCCACGCGGGTCTACGTTTGCCACGACTATCAGCCCGAGGGCAGGACCCTCGGCTTTGTCTCGACTATTGCCGAGCAGCGCCGAGATAATATTCATGTTGGTGGCAGTATTTCAGCTGACGAATTTGTAGCGATGCGTGAGGCGAGAGACGCCACGCTCGGCATGCCAACCCTCATCCTGCCATCGCTTCAGACAAATATGCGCGCGGGTCACTTGCCACCCAGCAATGCGAACGGGCGGTTATTTTTACGAGTGCCCATCAATGCATTTGGTGGGGCCAATATGGGTCCGCTAGCCGAAAAAATGAGAAATCCAAGGGGGAATAATGACTGAGCAAAGATACGATGTTTTGATAGCCGGTGCCGGCGCCGCCGGCATTGCAACTGCTGCCAGCCTAAAGAAACGGCAGCCAACGCTCTCCATTGCACTGATCGATCCGGCAGAGACGCATTTTTATCAACCGGGATGGACCATGGTGGGCGCAGGGATTTTTAACCCCCCAGCGACATCGCGTCCGATGGCGTCACTAATTCCTGCCGGTACGACTTGGATAAAACAGTCGGTGGTGGCGTTTGATCCCCATGCAAACTTGGTCAGCCTTGACAACGGAATGCAAGTTCACTACGAGCAACTCGTGGTCGCCGCTGGCCTGACCCTGAATTGGGGTGGTGTTGACGGGCTCGAGGAAAATCTGGGGCGTAATGGTGTCACCTCCAACTACGCCTACGATACCGCGCCCTACACCTGGGAGCTGGTTCAGAGCCTAAAGCAAGGACGCGCTTTGTTTACACAGCCGCCCATGCCGATTAAGTGCGCAGGCGCACCGCAAAAAGCGATGTACCTTTCAGCAGATCATTGGCGACGCGCAGGCGTTTTGGGTGGCATCCAGATTGACTTTTGCACGGCGACGCCTGGCCTTTTTGGGGTGGCCGAATACGTCCCGGCGCTAATGGAGTACGTGGAGCGCTACGGCGCTCAGTTAAACTTCCAAACGAATCTAAAACGCATAGACGGCGAGCAAAAAATAGCTGTTTTCAGCACCCCTGAGGGCGATATCGAGAAGCCGTATGACATGATTCATGTGTGCCCTCCTCAATGCGCTCCAGATTTTATCAAGCGCTCTCCGCTATCTGATGATGTCGGCTGGGTTGAGGTCGATCAGGAAACGTTAAGACATAAGCGCTTCGACAACGTTTTCTCCTGCGGAGATGTGATGAATGCCCCCAATGCCAAGACCGCGGCGGCGGCGCGTGCCCAAGCCCCGGTGGTTGCCGAAAACCTTTTGGCGCAACGCGCGGGTAAGGCCCCCCGTTTGGGTTATAACGGCTACGGGTCATGCCCGCTCACTGTGGAGCGGGGGAAGATTGTTCTTGCTGAGTTTGGCTATGGTGGCAAGTTACTGCCCTCTTTCCCAAAGGCCATATTAAATGGCTTGCGCCCTACCCGCCTTGCCTGGCATCTCAAAGCGGATTTGCTGCCCCAGATCTATTGGCACGCCATGCTCAAAGGGCGCGAATGGATGATCAAGAACGACGTCAAGCCGTAGTTAATTCAAGACACCATGCAGTACTTATCGAAATGGGTCCCGGCGGTGGCGTGGTTAAGGCACTACTCGCGTGCGAATTTTGTCAATGACGGTCTTGCGGCGGTTATTGTTACCATCATGCTGATTCCGCAGTCGCTGGCCTATGCCTTTTTGGCGGGGCTACCTGCAGAAATGGGCTTGTACGCGTCGATCTTCCCGCTGATCGCTTACGCTCTTTTTGGCAGCAGTCGGACCTTGTCAGTCGGACCGGTTGCGGTAGCCTCACTGATGACCGCCTCCGCGATTGGCTCAGTTACCGCGTCAGGTGCTGTGGATTATGTGACTGCCGCCACGACCCTGGCATTTCTCGGTGGATTGATGTTGATCACTTTGGGCGGTTTCAAATTTGGGTTTGTTGCCAATTTTTTGTCTCACCCGGTAGTGTCAGGTTTTATCACTGCATCGGGCATTATTATTGCGCTAGGCCAGATGGGCCCATTGGTGGGGATATCGCTCCGCGGAGACAACCTGGTTTCGCTAGTTGCGAGGTTGAATCAGCATTTGCAGCAGGCGCATCTCTTGACTGCAATGATCGGATTTTCCTGTCTTGTTTTTCTTCTGTTCGCCAGATTTTCATTGCCGCGAATACTGGGTTCAATGGGCTGGGGGGAGCGAGCTATCAGTCTGACAACACGGTCGGCCCCTGTCCTGATGATGCTTGTGGTCATTCCACTCTCGATGTTTCTGGACTTTGAAGCCCGCTCAGTACCTATTGTCGCAGCGGTGCCCAGCGGTCTGCCGGTTTTAGGCGTTCCTTCGGTCAGTTGGGATCTAATAACAGAGCTGGCGATGCCCGCTTTTTTGATCGCGTTGATTGGTTTTGTCGAGTCAGTGTCGGTTGGCAAAACCCTTGCAGCGAAAAAAAGGGAACGCATTAACGCGAATCAAGAATTGGTGGGGCTGGGTGCCGCCAACACGGCCGCGGCGATATCGGGTGGTTTTCCCGTAACCGGCGGGTTCTCGCGTTCAGCCGTTAATTTTGATGCTGGAGCCGATACGCAAATGGCGTCGATCCTGACCGCCGCGGGCATTGGAATAGCGACGCTGTTCCTTACACCAATCCTTTATTTTTTACCCAAAGCGGCATTGGCGGCCACCATCATTGTTGCCGTTCTCAGCATCATCGACTGGAAGATACTCCGGCAAGCTTATCGATTTTCAATCGCGGATTTCGCTGCGGTAACGTTAACTATTGTCATCACGCTTATCGCCGGTGTCGAGCTGGGGGTGCTCGCAGGGGTTGGTGTCAGCTTGGGTCTTTACCTCTATCAAACGAGCAAACCACATTTCGCAGTCGTTGGCCAAGTCGGCACGTCAGAACATTACCGCAACATCGAGCGCCACGAAGTCATCACCTATGCGGAGATTCTCTCTATTCGAGTGGATGAGTCACTGTATTTTGCGAATGCCGGCTACTTGGAGGAAATTGTATTCGATCAAATATCACGAAAACCGTTGCTGTCGGATGTGATTCTAATGTGTCCAGCGGTGAACATCGTGGATATGAGTGCGCTTGACGCGTTGATTGAAATTAATGATCGACTCAGTGATCTAGACATCAAGCTTCATTTGAGCGAAGTGAAAGGGCCGGTTATGGATACCCTTAAACGCAGCGACTTTTTAGAAAGGCTCTCCGGTGAGGTGTTTTTGTCGCACCACTCCGCCGTCAGTGAAGTTCGCTCAAAACTACTCTCGCGGTAACCGCTATAAAAAGCGTTGATCCTGCTCTGTTTTCATTATCCGTTTGACGGAGCGATCTAGCACATGCGCCGCTGCCAGGCCTAATTTCTCTTGCCAACTGCGTCTCGCACGGTAGCGCACCTCGACGAGGTCTCGATCAAGCGACTTTTCCATGAGGTAGCTGTCTGATGTGCAAAGTCGGTCTACTAAGTTCTTTTCAAGGGCTCTCTGGCCAAACCAATATTCGCCTGTGCTCACATCTTCAATACTGACGATCTCACGATGTTCAGCAACGAATTGTTTAAATAGCTCGTGCACATCGTTGATGTCTGCCTGAAATTTTTCGCGCGCCTTTTCGGTGTTTTCTCCGAATACGGTGAGGGTTCTTTTGTATTCCCCCGCCGTGTGTAGTTCAAAATCGATATCATTTTTTTTCAGCAAGCGATGAAAATTGGGTAGCTGAGCTACCACGCCGATGGAGCCGACAATTGCGAAGGGAGCCGCAATGATGGAGTCTGCAACGCACGCCATCATGTAGCCGCCACTTGCCGCCACTTTATCGATTGACACGGTTAACGGGATGCCCGCTTCTTTCACGCGCAGCAGCTGACTCGCCGCTAACCCGTAGCCATGTACCACTCCACCGCCACTCTCGACCCTTACGAGAACCTCATCGGCGCTCTTTGCCAGCGGCAAGATGGCGGAAATTTCTTCTCTAAGTTGCTCAACCTGGCTGGCTTGCATGTCTCCGTCAAAGTCGAGAACAAATGTTCTGGGCCGCCCTGCCTCGACATTGCCGTTTGATTCCGTTTTCGCGGCATTCTTGGCTTCTTTTTTCTTTTGTTTTTCAGTTCGTTTTTTTTCTTTCACTCTCGCTTTTGCCGCGAAAGGATCCTCAACCACAGCTCGAATGGGCTCCTGTTGTTCTTCATATCGGTCATTGAGTAGTCGTGCCTCTACCGTGCCATCATCACTCCCATCACGCCGCCGCTGCGATATGGCGACGACGCCCGCCACTGCAATCAGGAATACGCCTAAAAGAATCACCGCTTGAAGAAGAAATTCAATGATTTCTATAAAAAATTCCATGGGCACTTTTCCTATCGATTGTTAATAAAATGAGAGATCAGCTGCCCCGAAATGGATGTCATTGGGGGCGTCGGTGGCAGGGCATTGGCATCGAACCAGTCCGCATCCTCTATCTCCTTCTCGTTTGGCGTGAGATCTCCCGACACCCAATCCGCAAAAAAACCAAGCATCACTTGACTGGGAAAGGGCCAAGGCTGGGAAGAAAAATATCGGACATTACCAATCTCTATGCCGACCTCCTCTCTAACCTCTCGCGCAACCGCTTGCTCACAGCTCTCTCCCGGCTCCATAAAGCCCGCCAGTGTGCTGTAAAAGCGTTTTTGAAAGCCTGCGGCGGCTGCCAGAAGCAACCGATCTCCTTTGGTCACCAATACAATCACGCAAGGCGATACGCGGGGATAAACCCTGAATTCGCACGCATTGCACAAGACAGCGCGACCGCCTTCTGTCAGAGCGGTGGCTGATCCACATTGACCGCAGTATCGGTGAGTGCGAGTCCAGTGGAGTAACTGGTAGGCACGGCCATGAGCGTGGAAGAGGTGGTCGTCAACCCTGCCTAAGAGGCTGTAAAGATTACTCGCGATCTGCTCCGTTTGATTCACTTGGCTTTCTGCAATCGAGAATGCCCACAGCCCCCTTCCCTGCCAATAACCCACTGGAACAGCTGTGAGGGCATCAAGGCCCCAGAGATCGGATGCTTGCTGAACTGTCCACGGAGACCCCGGTGCGCCACGCATCGCCGTTACGGAGTTTCTATCGGCGAAGACGAGGGCCCAGTCGAATGGCTCCACCTGCTGCGGAAGTAAAGAGATATCAAGCACGACGGCTCCGGAAGCTTTAGATGGGGCGCTAGTCTAGGAATAGAGAGCCAGTAGCACAAGAACCAATGGGAGCGTCTTTCCGTATACCCCGGATGATCGTTCAGGTGTAAAGTTGCTCCGCGGCTGAGGCCATAGAATGGCACCGCCCCTCGGTGACCCTGGCGCGTACCGGTGACGATCTTAGTTACAGTAATTAGACGGATATAAAAATGAACGAATCTCGACTGACAGCCCTGTGGCACAACTTTTTGGGGGAATCTCCGGCCTGGTACAAACAAGCCATTATTGGCTTTCTGGTGCTGAATCCGATCCTTTTGACTATAGGTGGGCCTGTCGTCGCGGGGTGGGCATTGATTGCGGAGTTTATCTTTACTTTGGCCCTGGCGTTACGCTGTTACCCCCTTCAGCCCGGCGGACTGTTGGCCATCGAGGGTATCTTGCTGGGGCTCGCGGAGCCATACAGCGTTTATCACGAGGCCGAGGCCAATTTTGAAGTGATCCTGTTGCTGATGTTCATGGTGGCGGGCATTTACTTTATGAAAGACCTGCTACTCTTCGTTTTTACCAAAATACTGCTCAATGTGCGCTCAAAAAAGATGCTCTCTTTTTTGTTTTCTATTGTGGCGGCATTTCTCTCGGCCTTTCTTGATGCGCTTACCGTAACTGCAGTTCTTATTGCCGTGGGCGTGGGTTTTTACGCCGTGTTTCATCGGGTTTCATCAGGCACCGAGCTTGACGATACTGCACATGATTACACGCAGGATGAAAGTCTTGAGCCCTCCAAAGTGGAGGAGCTCGAGACGTTTAGAGCGTTCCTTCGAAGCCTCTTGATGCACGGTGCGGTGGGCACCGCGCTGGGAGGCGTCTGTACTCTCGTAGGCGAACCGCAAAATCTTTTGATAGCAACCGTTGCGGGCTGGGATTTCCAGCAGTTCTTTTTTTACATGGCCCCGATCACGATGCCGGTGTTGGCGTGCGGCTTAATAACGTGCTTATTACTGGAGGCCACGGGGACATTCGGATACGGCGCGCCGATGCCCGACACAGTGCGTCAGGTATTGGTCGATTTCGACGCCGCGCAGCAAGCCAGTGCTACGCAGCGCTCTCAAATGAAGTTGATCATTCAGGCAATCGTAGCTGTCATTTTGGTATTCGCACTAGCTTTCCACCTTGCCGCAGTGGGACTGGTTGGTCTACTTGTCATAGTTCTGCTGACCGCATTTAACGGCATCACTAATGAGCACGACATTGGCCACGCTTTCCATGAGGCCTTGCCATTTACAGCCCTCCTGGTGGTGTTCTTTGCTATCGTTGCAGTCATCCACGAACAGCATCTTTTCACCCCGGTAATCGAGGCGGTGCTTGCTATGTCTAGCGAAGTCAGGCCGGCCATGTTCTTCCTCGCCAACGGCCTTTTATCCGCAATTTCCGATAATGTGTTTGTGGCGACGGTGTATATTTCTGAGATTGACGCAGCGCTAAAAGCGGGGGAAATTGACCGAGCTGAGTTTGATCGACTTGCGATCGCGATCAATACCGGGACGAATCTTCCCTCCGTCGCCACACCTAATGGCCAAGCTGCTTTCTTGTTCCTCCTTACCTCAGCGTTGGCACCGCTGATTCGGCTGTCTTACGGAAGGATGGTATTAATGGCATTACCATACACCGTCGTCCTGACGGCGGTTGGTTTGGGCGCGGTGATCGTTAACCTGTAACTTAGCTGCGGACGGAGGTTCGCCAGAGGGCGCTACCCGCCCCCTGCTCCAGTTCGGCGATACGGGCGTCATGGCGCGCCTGTTCTTCATCACTTGCGCGAATAATGGGCGTGGGTACTCGGTTGGCGGGCAGTCTTTTTATGTCGCTACTGCTATTGGCATTGGCTGATTGGCCCACCATCGCGCTCTCTGGTGAAAGTCCCAGCGAAGCCTGGCCTCCCGTCATCGCCAGATAGACCTCAGCAAGAATTTCCGCGTCAAGCAACGCGCCGTGCAGTGTTCGGCTGCTATTATCTATGTCATAGCGCTGACACAACGCGTCCAAGTTGTTTCTTTGGCCTGGGTGCTTGTGCCTCGCCATCTGCAGCGTATCGATCACCTCGCACATGCGTCCTACTGTTTCATGTCCGTCCCCGAGGCTATGGAGCTCCGTGTCCAAAAAGCCAACATCGAAGGCCGCGTTATGGATAATCAGCTCGGCGCCTTTAATGAAGTCAACGAACTCCGCTGCAATTTGTCCGAAATTTGGTTTGCCTGTCAGAAACTCCAAGGTAATGCCATGAACCTGCATGGCGCCCTCGTCAATCTCCCTCTCTGGGTGAATGTACTGATGAAAATGACGCCCAGTTATGCGTCTGTTGATAAGCTCAATACAGCCAATCTCAATAATTTTATGTCCCTGTGAAACCTCGAGCCCGGTGGTTTCGGTATCCAGCACAATCTGACGTTTCTCCACCCTACCCTTCCTTGACTTCAGTCATGCCCAGATTGGCCAGGGCATCGGCACGTTCATTATCCGGATGTCCGCTGTGACCCTTCACCCACTGCCAGTCCACGACGTGACGAGCTGTCTGCGCCTCCAGTTGTTCCCAAAGGTCCTGATTCTTGACAGGTTTTTTAGCGGCGGTCTTCCATCCATTTGATTTCCACTTATGCAGCCATTGGGTGATGCCATTTTTTACATAGGTGGAGTCTGTCGTTAACTCAACCTCACAGGCCTCTCGCAACGCCTGCAGCGCCTGAATTGCGGCAGTCAGCTCCATGCGATTATTGGTGGTGTCGGCTTCGCCACCATAGATCTCACGCTCATGCTCACCAGAACGTAAAATGACCCCCCAGCCACCTGGGCCGGGATTACCGCTACATGCACCGTCAGTAAAGGCAATGACCCTTTTCATGAGAATTTCCCTGGCAGAGAAGAGCCCTCTGTACGATGGTGTCGAGGTACCGTAATGCCTCCACTGGGCTTGCCCAAGGGCATCGGGATTAATCTCGGTCGAGCCATCACGGTAGCGGGAGCGTCCAAATAGTTCGCCACTCGCTTCCGAGCACGAATTAGGTAAGCGCATCCGGTAGGCGAATTGTGTTTCACCAGCCATTTGTCTATCTCATCGACAAATCGACTGAGGCGGCTACGGCCGCGCGGCGCCATCGTCGCCATAAAAATCGGTTCAGAATAAGAAAAATCCAGAAGTGAGAGCCAGTCTCTGAGTTGTCGGCTACCCACCGCGCGCAAGCGCTGTTGTCGACGTGAAAACAGATGACGTGTCCAGTTGCCTAGCCCCCAGAGGCTGTAAGGAGAGAAACTCAGTACAAATAAGTGTCCATTAGGCACCAGCACTCTCCGACACTCTCGCAAAACACTATGGGGTACTGGAGACGTATCCAATGTGTGGCACAAAATCAGCGCATCGATGGAGTCGGAGGCAAACGGGAGCTCACTCGAGATGCCTATTGCATGTCGCTCAGTCAGATCGCCCGAAGTGTTGCTCGCGAGTCTGAAGACGCGCTGTGTCTTTACCATCTGACTGAAATCTGCGCCGTTGTGGGCACCGGTCACCAGCATTTGATACCCAAACACCTGTTCGAGCATTTGGCTGAGCATGTGGCTAAGTTGATTGCTCAGTCGTTGGCCCATCACTGTCTCTGCATACCAGCATGCCAACGCGGCATGGTTCGTTGATTCCTCTTTATGGGGGCTGGTCACAGTCATCGCTAAAAGGTAGCCTCCATCGGGCCTAAATTGATTCAGGAATATTACATGGGGTCCCTGACTATATCTCCCATCCATGCCTTCATCGATAATTATATCTGGCTGATCCATGACGAGCGTGAGGCCTATGTGGTCGATCCGGGGGACGCCGCCCCAGTTTTGGAGACACTGGAGCAGTTTCAGTTAACGCTTTCGGGCATCCTTATCACACATCATCATTATGATCACACGGGTGGTGTGGCTCAGTTGCAAGACTCCACCGCTTGCGAAACATGGGGGCCGGAAAATAGCCCGGGCGGGCCCTACGATCACACACTCCATGAGGGGGCAGACGTGAATGTGCTCGGCGTAGCGTTTTCGGTATTGGCAGTTCCGGGGCATACGCTGGACCATATTGCCTTCTATTCAGAGAGTGAGGAGGTCATTTTTTGCGGCGATACGCTGTTCGTCGGGGGCTGCGGTCGTGTATTTGAGGGAAGCCCGCCGCAAATGAGACAGTCGCTGGAGAAGCTGCGACAGCTTCCTCCACAGACGCGGATTTTCTGTGCGCACGAATACACCCTTGCTAACCTCCGCTTTGCACGAATGGTGGAACCCAGCAATCAGCGATTAGAGGCCTTTCTGGAACAGTGCGAGCAGAGAAGGCGAGACAGTCTGCCAACGGTACCGTCGCTGTTGGGTGCAGAGTGTGAATACAATCCTTTTTTGCGATGGGACAGCCCCGCAGTGCTAGCGACGCTGAGAGAGAAAGGCCATCTAGAGGACGACAGCTATGATGCCGTATTCACTGCAGTTCGCGAATGGAAGAATCAGGCGTAGATTAGCTATGAGCAATTGCTGACAGCATGAAGTTGGCGCCTTTGCGTCAGCGGGCGATTGCGTTATCTTTCGCCCACCTGAATTATTGGCCTGCACCCGATTGGTGCAACACGAGGAACTACGCTATGAAGTTGTTATCGATATTTTCTGTTGCTTTGTCCCTAGGTTTGTCGGGCTTTGCCTCTTCTGCGCTGGCGGCCCACCACGAGTCGGGTGAGCATGCCGTTGCTGCAGAAATGGGTGGCGCGGATACTGTTTGGGCAAGCGGCGGCAGAGCGCTGATCGCAGAGGTCGAGGGCGAAGTCATCGCCGTTAATATGGAGACTCGAGAGGTTGTGGTGCGCGGCCCCGCGGGCAACTTCGTTACTTTGACGGCCCGCGAGGACGGCGTTGACCTCTCCAAAATCGCTGTAGGTGACACCATCATCGCCGATTATATCGCCTCCGTTGAAGCCGAGGTGAGAGCGCCAACCGAGGAAGAGGCTGCCAACCCTTGGGTAGTAATGGGTGAAATGGGCAACACAACAGGCGACTCAGAATTAACCGCGGCCGGCGCCGCTCGACTCGTTCGGGCCGTTTGCACGATCGAAGCGATGGATCGAAACGGTAATGTCGTTATCAAGGACGCGCGCGGCTATATGCATACCGTGGGCGGCGTGGAGCTCGCCAAACTTGACGATGTTCGTCTCGGAGATACCGTGGTCGTGGTTTTTACGGAAGCCTTGGTGCTGTCACTGAAGGAAGTTTGAGTTTTTTATACGGTTTTTAAAAGCCCGGCCCAGCGCCGGGTTTTTTTATGAATGTACTGCCAGAGCCTGAATCGCGGGAAAGTACAGCGCAGTTTTGATTGGCACTTGTTGCTCCCAACCGTAATTTTTTAGCAGGTCAGCATAGGTATCTAGCTGAAAACCATAAGCCATCAACTCTCTTGATTTAAAGCTGTCCTCGTCCTCATTCGGTTTCGGGCAACTGGTTTTGTAATCAATAATCCACCGCACGCCTTCGTGCTCGTCATAGAACGTGCGGTCAATAAAATACTGGCGAACCTCGCCTGCTTCTATGCGTGCAACCTGAAGCTCGCTGTGTGCGTCGCGGTGTCCGCTTAATAGCCAGCGACCGATGCTGCAACGCAATGTATTGGCTACCAATGTTGCGCATGCGCTTTGCACATGTTCTGCCTCTGCCGCAGTGAGGTTGGCCTGGAGCGCATTAGTGCTAATCCACCCCAGGATTTCGTCAGTCATTTCAGAGGGCAATGGCGAGGGGTTCGTTGTCAAGCGCTCGAGTATCCGGTGCGTGATAGCTCCCACGCTTCTCTCAGCCCTATTTTCCTGATCGCCGTGTTCGCTAATACCTCTCGATCGAACCAAGTCCTCGCTGTCGCCGGCTAATAACATGACCGCGGGCATGGCAAGCGCCGCTGACGCGATGCGATAGAGGCCCGGATTATGATCAGATCCCGGGCCCATCGCTCCATGCTCACTTTTAAAGGCGCCCGCTGCGGGCGCTGCCTCATGCGTTATGGGGGTGGTTGTAATTTGTTGAAGTAACGATAGTAATGATCCCGCTGGCGCCGGCCTCTCGCCTTTGCCCTCTTCAGTTTTGACAGTCCCGCTGAGAAAAACGCGCTCGCGGGCGCGAGTAATACCGACGTAAAGTAGCCTTTTTAGTTCCTCATGCTGCTTCGCTTTTTGTAACCAATTGAGATAGTTATATAAGGTTGGAGCTTTTTTCTCTTGGTCGTCAGCCGCAATCAAGAGCCCCGCTGTAGAGGTACCGTCGTGCCAGTGCCAACGGAGTAGTTCTCGAGCGTTTGCCCGCGGCAGCTTATGCAGCGTGGGTAAAAATACATAGTCGAACTCAAGGCCCTTTGCCTTATGCAAAGTGAGTACTCTTACACTGCCCGAGGGCGCAGCGCTGTCTAGGGAAATGCTGTTGAGATCGTCGACGATGCGATCGGTATTGAGCCCAATCCCTGAAGCCTCCGCGCGACGCAGGGCGTCAAAAAAAAGTCTAACCCTGGGTAAATCATCGGGTAGCACAGTGATAGGTCCGCCCAGTCGTAACCAAATTTGCTCAACCCAAATGGGGAGCGCAAGTCGATCTCGCGTGCTGTTGGCCCATCGCAGGGCCGATATCAACGCGGAGAGGCGGAGTTGCTCGTCATGGGCGAGTGCCGCCGTTTCGTCGCTGCCGAACATTTCGAACAGATTGAAGGGTCTGGATTCCACCCTGCCAGCCAGTATCACAATAGATGTCAGTGAGAGCCCAGCCCAGGGGGAGCGCATCAACGCTATCGATGCAACATTGTCGGCCGGATTTTCCAACCACCGGCAGAGTGACAGTAAATCTTGGATCACGGCCTGCTCCGACAAAGATTGCAGCGCGTCGCCGTCGAATGGAATGCCCCGGGCGCTCAGTGCTGAGGTTATGTCCGTAGCATGGGATCTCGCCCGAACCAAAATCGCGATCGATGACTCAGGGTCAGCAACACGCAATTCTGCTATCCTCGCCGCGACATTTTCTGATTCAAGCGGCCCATCGGTCTCTGCAAAGAGAGCAACTTGAACGCCTTCCTCCTGGCTTTGGGTCAAGGAGTCTCGGGTCGCGGTTGCTACAACGTGCTTTACGCTACCTTTATTCGTGTCTTCTTTTTCTCCCATCAGCGCCGAGAAGGCGGTGTTAACCCAGGTTACGATGGCAGGACGAGACCTGAAGTTTTGGAGGAGTGTCAGGGGTATCAGCTTCAGTCCGCTCAAACCGGTGGCCTGCACACGCATAAACAGAGCGACATCCGCATACCGGAATCCATAAATCGACTGCATCGCATCACCGACGACAAAAAGCGTTCGGGGACCACTGCCAGTCGCATTATGATCCGACCAATCCCTTGTCAGGCGCCGCAGAAGCTCTGCCTGTGAGTGTGACGTGTCCTGAAACTCATCAACCAGGATATGCTCTATTTGATAATCGAGCCGTTGTGCTACAGCGGATGGATTGTCATCTGGGCCAAGTGCATCAGACGCGGCAAGTGCAATGTGGGTGTGGTCGACCACTCCCGCCTGTTGAAATACGAGTAACAAGTGCGCTTGAAGAACGGGCAACAAGGTCGAAATTGCGATCACAAGAGGCCAGTCTGCACTGTCAGTTTGTATGCTCGGCAAATGTCGCATCTCAATAAGGAGCTCTTTGAGTTCCTCATCGCCACTGAAATCACTCAGCAGTCCGATAAAGCGGCGTTTCGTTTCGCTACCTTTCTCAAAGCCTTGACGAATCGATACCCCGCCCGGTTTGCGCCAGTCTCCTTCTGCTGTCAGCAACATAGCCGCCATGGCGCGCCAGTCATCGAGAGCTTCGGCATCGACCGCCAACACCAAGGGAGGTAATTCCAGTGCTTCTCTCGCCTCGTTTAGTACGTCACCCAACTCAACGAATTGATGCGTCAATCTGATTTTTGCGGTCGCGAGTCGCTGACACACCAGATCTGATACTGTTTTTATGAGTGTTTTCTTGGCGCCCGCAGGGTCATGGTGTTGCCCCACGTGGGGCGCCCAATCCCCTCTTCTTGCGAGGAGAGACACCAGCAATTCACGAACCTTCATCCAGCGATTGTCGAGCTGAGACAGTAGTAGACGTAGGGCGTTTCCTACCTCACTCTGCTCCCCTGCTTGAGAGAGCAATTGGGCCACCGCACGCTCATACAGACCCGTCGCGTCATCAACAGGTTCGGTTACTCCCCCTACACCGCTGACGATTGGCATTTGCCGAGTAATCTCGTGACAGAAACTGTCGATGGTCCGAATGTTCAGCGTAGATTCGTCGAGTTGCCAATCGAGCCGATCAGCGTGGGAGAGCAGTGCTAATGCCAACTCCCGCGTTGTGGCTTCGTGTGCAGAACGGATGGGGGTGGCGTTCCGCGCTTCCTCCAGTTTTTCCGCGACTCTACTGGCCATCTCGCTTGCTGCCTTTCGAGTAAAGGTAATGGCAAGGACCTGTTCGGGACGCGTTACTGTTACCAGCAGTGACAGCAAGCGCTGTGTCAGCAGTTCAGTTTTTCCAGACCCTGCCGGTGCGCTGACACAAAAACTTTGGGTCGGATCGATTGCTAGCAAACGACTTTTCTGGTCTTGAACGTTCACTCGCCGGACTCATCTTCCAGTAAGACATGCGCTGTGCGTCGAAGCTGCCCGACACGACACGCGGATTGAAGTTCACAGTACTGACAGGCACCCGGTCTTGGGTCAACGGTCGCCACGCCATCCAAAAACGCTTGTGCCAGTAAGCCTAGGTCTGAGGACCACTTTGATAGAAGCTCTTCCCAGCTCTCTGCCCATCCCCGCGTCTGCTGCGACAGGTTTTTTTCAGCCCCAAAAGTGAGACCGAGATTTTCCCCCAAAGGCACAAAATGACCGTCGCGAGTGACAGGTGCAAACGCAATACCTTTCAGGGTCTTGTCAAGGAAGGTGTACAACGGCAATTGAGGTTCCTGAGGCCACGGACCTATCCATCGTGATTTTCCGGGCGATGAAGACTTATAGTCGATAACTATCCCCCGACCGTCTTCGAGTCTATCGATGCGATCCGGTCTCAAGGTCAGTTCAAGACCGTTCAGATTGAGCAAAGCCTCCTCTTCTAGGCTGACCGCGGTGAAAGGAATGCTCCTCTCCCGTTCTTGTTCCATCCAAACTGACACAACCTCAACACAGAACTTCCTCTCGAGGAGCCAACAGCTTTCCCCTACTCGAGCGCGCAAACTGAAACCCCGGCGCTCCGCATCTGCCTCTAATTTAGTAAATGCCGACTTGGCGGCTTGCTCGATTCGATCTAGCAACGCCGAGGGGGAGATGCCGCGTAATTCACTCTGTGAGCAGAGTTCACGCCACAGGTGAAACATCATTTCGTGAAGCAGTATTCCTCGCTCAATCGCGGTGAAGCCGAACGCTTCAGCCCCAAGCGGATTGACTTTGATGCGATGCTTAACGAACGCTTTGAAGCCACAAGCTGCCTGATCCTTGATAAGACCGCTACCACCGGTATGTTGCTGAGACAGTGTCGGGACGCGCTCATCCAACGCCAAGGCCTCCACTTGCCGCGGGGCTTTCCAACGGGTCGGGGGAAACCACGAATTTTCGACCACTTTTTCTGCGGGGACGATCAAGCAGCTGGGCCTCCGAGGCAGGCCACGGTCAAGCTCATGATAACTAACCACCGTCTCCACATTTCCCTGACACCAAATCTCCAGTAGTTTCTGAGCGTGAGCGAGTAAGTGCGCTGTATTTAACTCCTGAAAATCAAGCCTTTTCTGCACGTAGGCAGGCAGAAAAGCATCCAGTCGTGGTGTCCGTGGAAACGAGCCCTGCTGAGCGCCACATACCCATATGCCATCAAACTCGAGACCGATCGCCTCTAATGGCCCCATCACTTGAACGCTGTCATAGGGGGTCTTTGGTTGGAATACGGTATTGGCAAGCGATTGCCGCCATAGGGTCATTGCTGCTTCGTGGGCTTGGGGGGGAAGCACTGTCGAGAGAGCCCCTAAACCATCGAGACTCGCCTCCAGTCGATCGAGCTGTTGATATTCAATGGAATCGAGAGTCTCGCGTTGCGGCCAGCCCCACAGGTGAAGTCGATTGCGGATCCATCTCGCCCAGTCATTAAGGCTTTTTTTCTCGCGATGAGTCTTGTCGCTGCGAATACCAAGCAGTATCGCCTTAAGCGCAGAATCGGGCGCGTAGCGCGTTAGCATATGCAGCGTCTGCTCAATACTGATTTCAGCCATCCCGCTCTGAAACAAGCGTTCAACAATTTTAAATTCACTGTGTGTTTGGCTGACGAATAACCCCGGAAAAAATGGTGACCGCATTAGCGCCAGCCACTCGTGCCGAAGGAGCGGGCGCACTTCCCACTCCAGAGCCATTGTCGCATCCCGAAATAAGGGCGTTGATCCCAACGCCATGCCGGTAGAAAAATTGACAGGCAAATCATTGTACTGCGCGTCTAGACACTCGAATTTCGCCCGTAAAAAATATTCCAACTGAGCTCGATCCCGTTCTAGATCGATCAATACGATTGCGCTTCTCTTGCCTGGCGTCAGGCTCATTTCATGCGCCCACGCCGAGGCAGCGGCTAATTCATCCTCTCGCGTGGCGAAGCACTGTATTGAGGGTGATTTTTCTGCGGTCGCAGGCGTTTTCGGCGGTATAACTATCAGTTCAGTGAGATGCTCGAGTGCCCGCCGTGTAACCGGCGACAGCTCTGGAAATCCATAGAGTGCCAATTTTCGTGATTGCTCGGGTAATCCCAACAATTGCTGATAGGCTTGATAACGCGTTATGCCGCAGATTTTTTCAAGTCGCCCCTGAAATTGCCGTGCCCAGCGTGCGAAAACGACACAGTCCTCCTCAAATTGAAAATGAGACCAGAGTTGCGGGATTTCGAGTCCCCCTTGCATGCTCAATTTGTCCCAGGCCGCTTTTGCTCGCAGCGCCGTTGCTCTCGGCTGCGTCAGGGTAAAATCACGGCGTCGGGCTATATCTTTCCGCACGATGTCTTGCCACAAAACCGCCTGTTGCTCTGCGCTCAGTAAACGTCTCGGGGGTAACTTGCCGTCCTCCACCGCTACGTGCCAGGTGCGCTCGAGCCATGCATCTACTGGCTCTACCGGCACTCTGAATACTGCGGTTTGGTGTGACTGTTGACGACTTGTCCAGGCGCTGATGATCTCTCGTGCCAGTCGCCGTCCGGGCGTAAGAATAGGTAGGTCTTTTTTTAAAAAAGACTCAAATTGAGAGAGGTCAACAGTGCTCAGCATGGCGAAAGTATCCCACGCCCCACTGAGCGAGGAAATCCAACCGCTGAGAATCACATGAATCCATATTCTCAGGTGCTGACGCGCTGTAATGGCTCTGAATCAACCGGAAGCACCAGAAAACGGTTACAATCCCGGGCCTTTCTGCAACCACGACCCGATACGAAGATGGGCCACTTGTCCAACACCCAGATACACAACGTCAACGTCAAGAGTCAACGCATTCTGATATCCCCCGCAGAGCTAAAAGCGCGGGTAACGGTAACGGAGGAGCTATTCGATTTTGTTGCGCGAAGTCGGCTCCAGATACAGCATGTCCTCGATCGAGAAGACCCGCGCATTATGGTGGTGCTGGGCCCCTGTTCCATTCACGACGTAGAGGCCGCTCTCGATTATGCCAGTCGCTTGAAAGCGCTATCAGAGACCGTCAGCGATGCATTACTGCTGGTCATGAGAGTTTATTTTGAAAAGCCGCGTACCACCGTGGGCTGGAAGGGGCTAATCAATGATCCTTTCCTCAATGATACTTTCGAAATCGAAGTGGGCTTGGAGAGAGGACGAAAACTTCTCCGGGATGTATTGGCCATGGGCCTACCGACGGCCACCGAAGCATTGGACCCCATTACTCCTCAGTATCTTCAGGATCTGATCTGCTGGTCAGCGATCGGAGCGAGGACTACGGAGTCGCAGACTCATCGCGAGATGGCGAGTGGACTGTCATCACCGGTGGGAATCAAAAATGGCACTGATGGCGGCTTGGATGTGGCGATCAACGCGTTACAGTCGGTATCAAAAACACATCGTTTTTTGGGCATAAACTCTGATGGCAAAGTATCGGTATTTGAAACCCGAGGTAATGCCCACGGACACATAGTGTTGCGAGGAGGGAATTCAGGTCCGAATTATTCAAAGGGCCATATTGCTGAGTGTGAGGAAGCGCTTCTGAACGCGGGCCTCGCCACAAATATTATGGTCGATTGCAGTCATGCGAATTCAGAGAAAAACCCAGCGCTTCAATCTACTGTTGCGCGTGATGTGGCCGCACAAATTGTGGTAGGAAATCGATCGATTGTTGGCATAATGCTCGAGAGTAACTTAGAGGCGGGAAGCCAAAGCATTTCAAAGGACTCGACTGCCTTGCGTTACGGGGTCTCTATCACCGATGGCTGCATCAGCTGGGCCACCACAGAAGCGCTTGTTTGTGAATTAGCTGAGAGTTTGAGGGCTCCACTAAAGCAACGAGCACACCTCGCAAACGCCCGTCAATCGTAGGCTAGTAGTAGGCTTGGCTACGATCGCTGTGGTCGGTCGTATCGCGAACTCCCGCCAGCTGCGGAATTTGCTCCAACAAGGTCTTTTCTACCCCCCCTTTCAGCGTCATGTCGACAGCACTACACCCCTGACAGCCACCACCAAACCGGAGTACTGCAAATTGATCCTCAGTCACTTCGATTAGGGATACCTCTCCGCCGTGAGCAGCCAGCGAGGGATTGATTTCGTTATAGAGCACATAGTTAACGCGGTCTTCTAATGGGCTGTCGTCAGACACTCTCGGCATCTTGGCATTGGGCGCCTTGATCGTCAGTTGACCCCCCATTCGGTCGGCAGAGTAATCAACCAAGGCATCCTCCAGGAACGGGATACTCCTTGCTTGAAACCAGGCCGTAAACGCTGTGAAGGGCTGTTCCACGTCACCCTCTTGAATATCTCCCTCCCGACAGTACGCAATACAGGTTTCGGCTCTGGGGGTCCCCGGATCGTTAATAAAAACGCGAACGCCGAGGGCGTCCTCCTGTTTTGACAACAGCTCTGCCAAATACTCCTGCGCTGATTCAGTGATCGTTATCATAATGGGTCAGTCTTAATACCTGAGTAATTTGGTAGGATAATAACTGGATTATGAATGAGTGCCAATCCGGCTATTCACGGCGACGCGCAAAAAAAAAGAGCACAGACGAGCTCACGCCGCATCGCTTCGGGCAGTTTTGATTGATAATGCCCTTTGGGACCGTAGCATGCAGCAGTCAGCCCTGAGATGCCGCCGCGACCGCGGCCGGAGAAAAAAGATGTCACAACACCACCGTAAAAGTCCTAAAGCCGACGAAATAGCGGCCGAAGTTCGCTCAGAATCACCCGGCCGCCATTGCGCGCTGACTTGGACACAAACTGTACTTTCGGGGCTCGCAGCTGCGGTGGGAATTCAAAATGCTGCGGCCCGTGAGCGCGATTTTGCCAGTGGCTCCCCCATGCGCTTTGTGGTTGTGGGTATCGTGCTTACGGCGCTGTTTATTAGCGCGCTTTTGGTGGTAGTCGCATCACTCGTGCCATGATCTCCCCCCCTGACTCCTCGGCGTTGTGCGCCGACATAGAATCAGCACTCCCTCGAGTCCACCGCTATTCTTCAGCAACCCCCCTGTTGAAGTTGGCTTGGCTTGATCGATTGATCGACGGAGAGGTCTTCCTCAAGGCGGAGTGCCTGCAACCGACCGGCTCTTTCAAAATTCGCGGCGCGCTCAACGCTATGACGGTATTGACAGAAAAGGATGCTACCGATTCGGTGGTCGCTTTTTCGTCGGGTAATCATGGCATCGGTGTGGCTTACGCGGCCCGGTGTCTGAGGAAAACGGCGACCATTGTGGTACCCAATGATGCCCCACGGGTAAAAATCGAGCGCATACAGCAGCTAGGTGCCGAAATTATTTTTTACGATCGACAAAGAGAGGACCGAGAGCAAATAGCCAACACTCTGCTGAGCAATTCGTTGGCGACCTTAATTAAGCCCTATGATGACTGGCATACCATCGCGGGTCAGGGCACTTGCGGCGTCGAAATTGAAAGGCAAGTCGCCGGTAAACTCGATAGCGCAGTTGTGTGTGCGGGCGGTGGCGGTTTCGCGGCGGGAGTGGGCACCTATCTCAGGTCTTGCCACCCCTCCTTGCAGGTGTACACGGCCGAACCAGAGGGGTGGGCAGACCATCAACAATCCTTTGCCGCGGGAGAGAGAGTGGCTCTAACCGAAACAACGGCTACCCTCTGTGATGCGCTGATGTCGCCAGAGCCCGGCGTGCTGACCTTCTCGATTAATGCTCAAAATGCAACCCAGGGCCTGTCCGTGTCTGACCAATGGGTGGTAACGGCGATACAACTGGTCTGGAAGCATCTGGGTCTACGTCTGGAGCCCAGTGGCGCAGTAGGTCTCGCGTGCCTAATGGCCTCGCCTCAGCAATTTCAGGGGCAGCGGGTCGTTGTTACTCTCAGCGGTGGCAATGTTGACCCACCACTCTTCGCAAGTCTGATTGATTCAGCTCGGAAATCCGCCTAGCCAAACGATCATTGTAACAAGGGCGATGCTGATAATTCCGGTCGCGGCGATTGCATCGGCCATACCGTCTTGGATTTTACTTTTAGACATAAGTTGCTCGCTAAGACTCCGCGCAAGAGGGGTGTCAAATATCGCCGCGCATATTAGCGGTTCTGCATAAATTGACAAAGCCTTAATTTCGTGAAATCCAACCGTGCCCATGCTATTTTTTGAGCGATTTTGTGGTGTCGACATGATGCGTGACGCTGTGCCAATAGCGACAAAGGCGCTAATAGAGTTGCAAAGTCTTCCTCTCTTTAGTTACGTTCCACATCTAACGTAGTGAGGAATTAGCCCAATGAGTCTTTACCTGAGTAAGTTCAAGATCTTTCGCCCTGCAGCCCTTGTCATGGCTGCGACAGCGACTTGGGGTGGCGCCGTCCTAGCCGAACCGGTGACGTCAATTGAGGAGTTTTTTCAGCCAGATGGGATTGCCACTACGGCGGAGAACTATCCGACCCACGAGACCTCAAGACAACTCCTGATGGCGCAGTCGCGTGCCCCGGTGAATGAGTTTTTACATAACCGCGAGCTGACGCCGACAGAGGATCAGCCCGTCGTGCGAATGAACCGGGACACCTACTACAGCTTCGCTGTGGTCGACATCTCCAACGGGGCTTCGATTACGATTCCGCCAATACCTGAGGGTAAATATGTTTCGGTACAGCCAGTGACCATGGATCATCGCATCCAACCCATGTCTTATGGTAGTGGTACTTTTGAGCTCGCTGCTCACACAGGCACGCACATGTATCTGTTGATTCGGCTGGACAGCACGCTTAGCCAGGCAGAAGCTAACGCGATTCAGGATGGCATGACCATCAACGCGGGCAGCGCCAATCCATTCTCGGCCGAACCCGTTAATCAAGAGAGCTTCGAGGCAGCGGAGCTCGCCTTGCGTCAGAGGCTGCCTGAACTGCTAGATACCTATGGCGCGGACTTGGCGAAAGGCATGTTCACAGCACCTACGGATGCGTCCAGAGGTCTCTACAACGTTGATAAGTACACGGCAGGGGCGGCTCTTGGCTGGGGTGGCGCGCAGCTCGTCGACAATCTCTACGAAAGCTCACCCAACTTCCCGGCCGAGGGGTGTTATTCAGCCACATTCGAGGACCCCGATAACGGCGCGTTCTGGTCTTTTACGGTCTATGACGAGAATGGCTTTATGTTTGACGACGTGGCGCACATGAGTTCAGACATTGCCACGCGGAACGAAGACGGTACCTATACCGTTAACATGGGCTGCGGTGCCGATGCCCTGAATAATCTACCCATCAGTAATGACAGTGGGGTTTTCAACTTTGTTGTTCGGCACTACATCCCCTCTGAGCGCGTCAAGTTCGACGGATATCGCTTGATGCCACTTATGCAGAAAGCCGACTGAGGTTCGCCCAATAATGGATAGCGGCATTACTTTTACGTTTGCCGTTATCTTTCTTGGGGCGGCGGTACTGTCGTCGCTCGCGCTTTATGCGCGACAGCCCATCATCATTGCCTACATTGCGCTTGGGGTTGCCCTAGGACCATACGGGGCTGGGCTGGTGTCAGATACGAACCTCGTATCGGGTGCGGGACATGTAGGCATTATTTTGCTGCTGTTCTTGCTAGGTCTCGATATGAAGCCCAGCGCCCTTTGGAACAGCCTGCGTCAATCCACCCTAGTGGCTGTCCTTAGCACCCTCATTTTTGGGGTGGCGGGCTACGCGTTCAGTCGGCTTTTTTCTTTCTCCCATCTCGACTCGATTCTCATCGGTACCGCCTTGGTTTTTTCGTCCACGATTATTGGCATTAAGTTACTGCCCACCACCGTACTGCACCACAAGCATTTAGGGGAACTGATGATCGCCCTGTTGCTGTTTCAGGACGTCATTGCAATCGTTGTGTTGGTGGTGATGGAAAGCCTGGGTGGTGGTGAATACGCGGCGCGTGACTTGTTAATGCCCCTGGTAACGCTGCCACTCCTGGCGCTGGTGAGTTGGATCAGCGTTAAAACCGTTTTGCTTGCTCTGATTTCACGTTTTGACCGCTACCACGAGTATATTTTCCTTCTGTCCATTGGTTGGTGCCTTGGGATGGCGGAGTTGGCCATTTTTATGGGTTTGTCTGCAGAGATTGGCGCATTCGTGGCGGGGGTTAGTATTGCGAGCAGCCCGATAGCTCAATACATCGCCATTAGCCTAAAACCTCTGCGCGATTTTTTTCTGGTGGTATTCTTTTTTTCGGTAGGCAGCGGCCTCGATATGCAGGCGCTTCCGAGGCTGGCCGTACCCGCAATTGTAATGGCCACCCTATTTCTCCTGCTTAAGCCCGTTGTTTATCAGTGGTTGGTAAGAGGGGTATTCGATGAGTCAAAGCTGGCCTGGAATTTAGGGATGCGCTTAGGCCAGTGCAGCGAGTTCTCCCTGCTCATCGCCTTTCTGGGTGCGTCCAAGGGGCTGCTCAGCCCAGATGCGGCTACGTTGATACAAGCGTGTACCGTGATAACGCTGCTCGCGTCGTCCTATCTGGTGGTGCTTAGGTTGCCTACTCCCATCGCTATCACGGACACGCTTCGGAGAGATTAGCGGGGAGGATGGGGGCAGCGCAGCCTAATCGACTGCGCATGGCACACCGACAGGCTATAAGGACGCTTCCAATGCGGGCAACGCCTCAAACAGGTCCGCCACCAGGCCATAATCTGCGACCTGAAAGATCGGGGCGTCTTCGTCTTTATTAATAGCAACGATAACTTTACTGTCTTTCATGCCTGCCAAATGTTGAATAGCGCCTGATATGCCAACGGCGATATAGAGGTCGGGGGCAACGATTTTTCCGGTCTGCCCGACCTGATAATCATTAGGTACGAACCCTGCGTCCACCGCGGCACGCGACGCGCCGATCGCAGCGTTGAGTTTATCGGCGATGCCTTCCAACAGGCTAAAGTTGTCACCGTTCTGCATGCCTCTGCCGCCGGAAATCACCACCGAAGCCGAGGTCAGCTCCGGTCGATCGGACACGGCCACTTCTTCTCTAATAAAAGTCGAAACTCCCGCTTCATGCGCTGCCGCACAACTCTCCATTGCTGCAGCGCCACCCTCAGCGGGAGCCGCGTCGAACGCAGTGGTACGAACCGTGATGACCTTTTTGGCGTCGCTAGAGGTCACAGTCGCAATAACGTTGCCCGCGTAAATGGGGCGGGTGAAGGTGTCGGCACTTTCAACTGAGAGGATATCGGAGATTTGCCCCACATCGAGAAGCGCGGCAACCCGCGGCATGAAATTCTTGCCGTTGGCAGTGGAGGCCGCCAACAAATTATCGTAGTCGGAACCGATTTCTGCGACCAACAGGCTGATGTTTTCTGCGAGTTGATGCTCGTAAGCCGCGTTATCGGCACAAATAACCTTGGAAATACCGGGCACTTGTGCAGCCGCTTGTGCAGCGCCATCACAGCTTGCTCCTGCCACCAATATGTCGATATCTCCGCCCAGCGCCTGAGCGGCAGCGACTGCGTTCAGCGTGGCAGCCTTCAGTGAGGTGTTATCGTGTTCTGCAATGACCAGCGTTTTCATGAGATCACCTTTGCTTCGTTTTTCAGTTTATCAACCAACTGTGCAACGTCCTCTACCTTAATGCCCGCCGCACGCTCTGGAGGCGGCGCAACGCTTGATTGCGTGACATGGGTCTTCACATTGACGGAGAGTTGATCGGGCGTGAATGTATCGAGCGGCTTTTTCTTTGCCTTCATGATATTGGGCAGCGACGCGTAGCGCGGCTCATTCAGCCGCAAATCGGTGGTGATAATCGCAGGCAATTTCAGGGAAATAGTCTGCAATCCACCGTCGACTTCACGCACAACCTCTACCGATCCATCCCCTACTTTAACTTCAGAAGCGAAAGTCCCCTGCCCCATGCCCGTCAGCGCACCCAGCATTTGCCCCGTCTGGTTGTTGTCGCCGTCGATGGACTGCTTACCCATGATGACTAGATCGGGGGCTTCCTGCTCAACAACTGCCTTGAGCAACTTGGCAACAGACAACGGTTCTATGGTGCCATCGACTTCCACGTGAATGCCCCGATCTGCACCCAAGGCGAGCGCGGTACGAATTTGTTCCTGACATCCACTGCCGCCGACTGATACGGCAACGATTTCTGATACCGTGCCTGCTTCCTTGAGCCTCACAGCCTCTTCGACGGCAATTTCACAGAAAGGATTGATCGCCATTTTCACGTTATTTAGGTCTACGTCAGAGCCATCAGATTTCGCGCGAACTTTGACGTTGTAATCCACCACGCGTTTCACCGCGACCAATGCTTTCATGGTGTCTCCAGATTCAGTTTGAAACTGTATGCAGATTGTCAGATAGGGTGCTCGTAGAGCACATCGTTTAAAGCCTTGGAAATGGGGTAAGGCCTACGGTTTCGCCGGCGACATCCCCTGCGATCCCACGATGCTTAGTGTATCATGCCGTCGAATTTGAAATCACCTTTCAGCCGCGATTTGCTATGAATTTAGGTGATATCGAACATAACCCAGCGTAGCAATGAGACAGCAGAGGTAGATGTGGAAAGAGAATCCATGGAGTTCGACGTTGTAATCGTGGGAGCGGGTCCTGCTGGGCTCAGTGCCGCGATCAAGATCATGCAATTGGCCGAAACTCAGGGCCGTGAGACCTCGGTGTGTGTTGTAGAAAAGGGCTCCGAAGTAGGCGCTCACGTGTTGTCGGGGGCCGTGCTGGAACCCAGAGCGCTGGAAGAATTGATTCCTGACTGGAGAGAGCGTGGCGCGCCACTCAATACCCCGGTCACAGGGGATACTTTTTACTTTTATACCGGCGAGTCCTCGGCCATCAAACTGCCTGGCTTCGCCATTCCCCGCCCGACCCATAATGACGGCAATTTTATCGTCTCAATGGGAAACGTCTGCCGCTGGCTGGCCGAGCAAGCCGAAGCCTTAGGGGTCGAAATCTATCCGGGCTTCGCTGCCGCGGAGGTGCTTTTCCACGACAACGGGGCAGTTAAAGGCATCGCAACGGGAGAGATGGGGGTTGGCGCTGATGGACAGCAAAAAGATTCCTACGTCCCCAGCATGGAGTTACATGCTGCCTACACGATTTTTGCAGAGGGCTGTAGAGGCCATCTCGGGAAGCAACTTATTGCGCATTTTGAACTCGACAAGGGCAAGGACCCTCAGCACTACGGTATCGGCATCAAGGAGGTGTGGAAGATCGCACCTGAAAATCATCAGGAGGGCCTGGTCGTCCATGGGATCGGGTGGCCGCTTTCGGAATCCGGTTCCAGTGGTGGCGCCTTTCTATACCACGCAGAAAATCATGAAGTTTACGTGGGCTTGATCGCCGACCTTAACTATAGCAATCCCCACTTGAGTCCCTTTGAGGAATTCCAGCGATGGAAAACCCACTCAAAGACCCGAGCGGTGCTCGAGGGCGGAGAGCGAATCGCCTATGGCGCGAGAGCCCTGGCGAAAGGCGGGCTGAATTCTCTGCCGGAGATGTCTTTCCCAGGAGGGCTTTTGATTGGCTGCGACGCGGGCACGCTAAACAGCGTGAAGATAAAAGGCAATCACACCGCCATGAAGAGCGGGATGTTGGCCGCTGAAAGTATTATGGCTGCCTTTCAGTCACCCGAGCAGGCACCAGTTGATCTGGATTTCTCCAATCGTTTGCGGGATTCTTGGCTGGGAAAAGAACTGTACAGCTCGCGTAACTTCTCCGGTTTTATGCACAAATTTGGCACGTTACTGGGTGCCGCGATGGTGTGGATCGATCAAAATATCTTCGCCGGGCGGCTGCCGTTTACGCTGCACGACACCAAGCCCGATCATGCGTGCTTGGTTGAGGCCGATAAAGCTGCGCCTATTTCCTACCCCAAACCCGACAATGCCTTGACTTTTGATCGGCTATCTTCTGTATTTCTATCCAATACCAATCATGAGGAAGACCAACCCTGCCACCTCACTTTACGAGACAGTGGTATTCCGATCACGGTGAATTTGCCAAAGTATGCGGAGCCCGCGCAACGCTATTGCCCGGCGGGTGTTTACGAGATCGTGGAAGAATCGGAAGGGCCTCGATTCCAGATAAATGCGCAGAACTGCGTGCACTGCAAGACCTGCGATATTAAGGATCCCTCGCAGAATATCACTTGGGTGACGCCTGAGGGTTTTGGCGGACCAAACTATCCCAATATGTAACGCGGGTTAGGTCAGCGAAAAGGAGACTCCGCCGCTACTCACGCAGTGGTCGTCATTGGCCATTGCCACCAGCCGATACCAAGCGGCTCTGGAGCAAAGCGCGGTGAGTCCATTGGTGATGGCGATGTAGGCCGCGCCACTCGCTCTGGGTTCAGGGTTAAGTGGGTAGCGCGTAGAGACGGGGAATCGCCCCCCGGCGTTAAGGCAAGCCCGAATTACTGTATCGCCCTGCTCCGAGTCGAGTTCAAAATCAGTGATTATTAGAGGGTGAAGGGCAACA
>Ga0255765_1000466_pt1 | contig 54414 bp, 80 predicted proteins | sample 041ome_8_FD_179965 | JGI IMG/M metagenome (GOLD analysis project Ga0255765, IMG submission 179965) | Coastal salt marsh microbial communities from the Groves Creek Marsh, Skidaway Island, Georgia - 041407BS metaG (version 2) | ecosystem: Environmental > Aquatic > Marine > Intertidal zone > Salt...
GAGAGGGAAATTAACGGCCTACAAAGGCAAAGACAACATCAAGACAGATGACCTCATTCAATTGCGATCAGATATACGTTCAGAAGCCCGAAGCCTCAATTTAAAAAATAAAGTGGATGAGACCGACTTGATGGGCAGTGCCGAGGCAGGAATAACGGCCTATCTCAACAGATTCCTTGATCCTGATGCCGCCTTGGACCTTCAAATGCTTGACTCGCAATATCGTCAATACAAGGCAATTGAAAATGCAGTGTATAACGCAGGCGACGGTCCCCTCACTCCAGAAATCGTTAGCCAGGCAATTAGAACGTCAGGAATGGCTAGTCCATCACGTTATGCTCGTGGTGTAGATGAAAATGTTGAAGAGCTAAGAGCCCTAGCACAGTCTGGAACTGATCCAATAAATTATCTGTCTGACCCCACTCGCGCAAAAGAATTCATGTCAAGGTTGGATGACGAAAGCACACAGCGTGTTCACAACTATTTTCTTGAGAAGTTAATTGACAGATCATACCCGGCACCTCTTGCACAAGAAACCATCGAAGGGGTTCGTATGGTACAGGGAAATACATTAGAAGCTGAGATAGCTAACAACATTGATGTGATGCGCAACATCGGAATGACGCCAGATCAAATAAAGCGACTGGAAGATATTGCCTCACGTTTAAAAATGCTAGAGACAGCTAATCCCGCCGCTGTTGAAAGAATTATTGAGGATGGTCCTTCACTCTTCATGGATCTAGCGGCTCGTGTCGTTGGTGCCAAGCAGGGATCAAATGTCTCTAAGCGGTTGGGTCTAGGCAACAGCTCTCTTGTTCTTGCCGGAGGGTTCTCTAACAGAGCTCGTGGTTGGCTTGCTAAGATCACCGAAGACGGTGCCAAAAGGGTAATGGTCGAAGCGATCAATAACCCAAAGCTGTATCAAGAGTTGTTGCGAAAAAGTACAACCCCTGCGATGGCTAAACAACGAGCAAGGACCATCGAAGGTTATCTGATGCCGTTAATCATGGAGAACGATCCTTTCCCAGAGTTGCGTGAAGAGGAAGAGGTTGAGGTCGATATCACTGAAGAACCTACCCCTCCGCCTCAAGCAAGAGTTCAACCCCCTGCTCCACCTACCCGAGGGATTCCTGGCATGGGCGGTGCCACACCAGGAGCGGCTCCAGCACCAAGTCCCATGGCTCAAGGGCCACAGGTTGCTTCTCAGTCTAGCCGAGAGATGCTGAAATCGCTATTCCCGATGGACACCCTCTTAGGCTAACGATTTATAAAAGTGCTGTTGCCTATCTTGTTGACAGTGGCTGACGTACCGTCACTGTTGTTGATGAAAGTCGTATTGCCAATCTTATTAATTGTGGACGAGGTCCCATTACTACGATTAATAAAGGTTGTGTTTCCAATGCGGTTGACCGTGGACGAAGTCCCGTTACTACCATTGATAAAAGTCGTATTCCCAATGCGGTTGACCGTGGCAGATGAGCCATCGGAACGATTGATGAACGTGGTGTTGCCAATAGTAGTGGCAGTCGTGCCGTCGCTACCAAACACAGTGCCACCTATTTCGGTGTACACCTGACCATGGACCACGGAACAAAAAGCTAAAGATAAAATAACCGTTACTATTTTAAACATAATGTCTTTCCTCCTTTCTGATGAGCCAACCAAGATATCACATCAAAAAACTAAAAGTTAGTTTTTTAAAAAAAATTTCACCCGCATAAACCCTGGGCCACAGCGATGCAAATTGCTGTTTTGAAGTTCGCAAACGCTATAAAAACCAGTGTCAAGCATTTTTTTTCTGAATATTTTTTCGCATAAACCCTGGGCTGTAGCGACGCGAAACATCGTTTTTTGCACGAAGTGTCAAAAACTGGAAAACCCATTTGATATAATACGCATGTAAGTTAAATGATACTTACAGTTCATTAACAGAAAGGAGAAAATCAAAATGATGACATTTAAAATTGTGCACGAACTTGAGGACTATTGCTGGAGATGTCAGCAACTTGGAGAGCCCAAGTATGGGGTCAAAATGCACAGGAACCTTCCAACTCAAACTTGGAAGGTCGAGGGCACCGACAGTGAAGACCCAGACCCAGAAGTGAAATGGGCAGTCTTGTGCAGTGACTGTCTTTTCGAAGCCGACAAGCATGAAGAGTGCGAAGTCTTCGAACCGGACGGAGGACCCTTCAACTTAGCTTACAAGATGTTGCTCAGAAATTAACTCAAACCCGCCCCGCTCTCAGGAGCGGGGCACTACAAAAGAGGAAGATGATATGAAAAAAGTAAAAAAATCAGAACCTGATTTTATCCAACGCACAGTGGAAATAATTTACCTGGACAGTAGTCGCGGGGTGAAACATCACAGCAGTCGAACGATTAATGACCCAACGTCGCAGTACAAAAAAAGAGTAGAAAAAAATATCAAAAAATAGTTGTTTCAATTGGTAAATTTGATATAATTATTTTGTAGTTTGAATTTAACTAAAAACCAGAAAGGAGAAAGAAATGGAAAACATGTCAAAAATAATTGCGGAAGCAAAATCTAAGGCTAAAGACGCCATTGAAGTTGCAAAAATCGAGTGGGAAAAAAACACTGGCGGAAATGAATACGGCGAGCCAATGTACTGCGGTTTTGCGTGGGTAGAGGTAAAAGAGCGAAGCAATTCAAAATTGGGCAAGGCACTTTTAGCTTCTGGCTTCAGCAAATCATATAGGGGGGCTGGCATTCTTGAGTGCTGGAATCCCTCTGATTATGGCGGACAAAGCATGGACTTCAAAGAAATAGGTGCGGAGGCTTTTGCGGAATGTTTGAACAGTTTCGGCATCAAAGCGTGGTCATGTTCTAGGGCTGATTAATTAATCAGGCGCAGGGACGCGCCGCTCACACCGGAGAAAAGCTATAAAAGTAGAAGAAAATATAAAAAAGTAGTTGTATTTATTTGTGGTTTTGATATTATTACGTTGAAGAAAGGAGAAAGAGATGTACGAAAAAGCAGTAAAGTTCGCCACTAAGGCTCATGAGGGTGCCGTCAGGAAATACACCGCCGCCCCTTACATTACTCACCCCATCGCGGTTGCTGAATTAGTTCGAGTGTTTGACCCCAGGCCGGAGGTGTGGGTAGCGGCTATTTTGCACGACGTTGTCGAAGACACTCCGGTCACCCTGGAAGAGATTGAGGCGGAGTTCGGTCCCAAAGTCGCGGAACTGGTAAAGTACGTCACTAACGTCGCTGGCCCTGAGGTTGAGAACAGGAAGGCCAGGTTCGCAATCAACGCCAGTCACTTTGCCGACGGCCCTGCTGGTGCCCACAACATCAAGATTGCTGATGCCATCCACAACATGGCTACGCTTGAGGCCTACGATCCCGAGTTCTACAAAATCTACAGGATCGAAAAAGCGGCGCTGAACATGCTCATGACAAAAGCAGATCCTGGTCTTAGCGACATTTTGACTGGTATAATCAACAACAAGAAAGGAGAATAGAAATGACAATTGAAGAAGCGAAGAAAATTGTAGGCCGCGCCAACAGCACCGGGGTGTTCCTGAAAAACATGCACCGTGCGTTGAACATGTGTCGTTGGCTCAACACGCCGGAAGAAGAGTTGCGCCTGGAGGCCTCTTGCAAATTACTCAGAAAAAAATATGTAGCCCAGGGGTAGTGTCGATGGAAAACATGTGGCTGGAACGCTACCCATTCAAAAACCCGCCTTACGCGCACCAGCGCGATTACCTAGCGGGTTTCTGGAAACGACCCTACGCGGCACTGTTCGCCGACATGGGCACCGGCAAGACGTATATGGTGATTAACAACTTCGCCATGCTGTATGACACCGGAAAGATTAACTCGGTGATTATCATCGCGCCCAAGGGTGTGTATCGAAACTGGGTAGACATTGAACTGCCCAAGCATCTGCCTGAGCATATCATTCACAGAACCGCGCTCTGGACACCCTCGCCACGGAAAGCAGAAAAAGAATCGCTCGAGAGGCTCTGGGACGTCTCAGAAGACCTGAAGATTCTAGTCATGAACGTGGAGGCCTTGTCCACGAAAAAGGGCGTCGATTACGTTCGCCGTTTTTTGAACTGCACCAGGGCCTTCGTGGCGATTGATGAGAGCACCACTATCAAGACGCCGACTGCGAAACGGGCCAAAGCCATTGTAGAGTTGGGCAAGCACGCGGCATATCGCCGCATCATGACTGGCTCACCGATCACGCGGTCACCACTCGACATTTATCAGCAGTGTGCCTTCCTGTCAGAGGAATGCCTTCGAAGCCCGAGCTTCTACAGTTTCAGGAGCCGCTACGCCATCCTGGTAGAAAAAAACATGGGAAGCCACAGCTTCAAGAAAGTCGTGGGCTATCGCAAGCTGGATGAGCTTAAAGAAAAAATCAAAAGTTTTAGCTATCGCATTCGAAAAGATGAGTGCCTTGACCTGCCAGATAAAGTCTTTATGAAGCGCGAAGTGCAGTTGACCAAGGAACAAGTAACTGCCTATAACGAAATGAAGACGATGGCACTTGCTATGTTCAACGATGGCATGGTGACAACGGTCAACGCATTGACGCAGATCATGCGCCTACATCAGATCATTTGTGGTCACGTCAAAATGGATGACGACACGGTAAAGGAACTGCCAAACTACCGCGTCCAGGAATTGCTTTCAGTGGTTGAGGAGGCGTCGGACAAGGTCATCATCTGGGCGACTTACCGGCACGATATCGAGGCCATCAAGCTGGCGTTGTCAAAAGAATACGGCATGACATCCGTTGGCACGTACTACGGGGACACCGATGACGAAGAACGGCGTCGCGTGGTCCAAGAATTTCAAGACCCAGACAGTGAACTGCGGTTTTTTGTTGGTAACCCCAGGACAGGCGGATACGGCCTGACGTTGACTGCGGCGGATACGGTGATCTATTACAGCAACAGCTTTGACCTTGAAGTCAGGCTCCAGTCAGAGGACCGTGCGCACCGCATCGGGCAGACACGCAAGGTGACATACGTTGACCTGATGAGTCCTGGCACCGTTGATGAAAAAATAGTCCAAGCATTGCGGGATAAAATTAACTTGTCTAACGAAGTCATGGGTGAGGAGATGAAAAATTGGTTGATTTAATCCCGCTGAACAAAAAGTTTAAGTATCACAAGCTACTCCGGCAAGACCTGCCAGAAGGACGCCGCTACGTGTATGGTGATCAGAAACTGCCCAGCGTCACCACTATCTTGCAGGGGACAAAGGACATGACTCCGCTCAACGACTGGGTTAAACGCGTGGGACAGGAAGAGGCCGACAGGGTAAAAAACGAAGCCGCCAAGGTCGGCACGTATCTGCATGAGGTTATTGAACGGATGGTTTTGATGCGTGATCTGCCACGTCCCACGAACTGGCAGATGGTCAAGGGATATGAGATGGGATACAGGATAGTCGATACCTACTTCAGGAATATCAAAGAGGTCTGGGGTGCAGAAATTGCCCTGTACTACCCGGACAAATATGCAGGGACCACGGATCTAATAGGCGTTTATCGAGACCAGCCTGCCATCATTGACTTTAAGCAATCAAACAAGCCGAAGAAGCGGGAATGGATTGAAGATTATTTCCAGCAATTGGCGGCGTATGCGATGGCGCACGATGAGGTCTATGGCACGAAAATTAATTTCGGTGTGATCCTCATGGCAGTGCGTGATGGCTCAACAATTGAATTCACAACGACGGGAAGTGAGTTTCAACGATACAAAGATGCGTGGCTCCGCCGCGTTGATAAATTTCACAAAGAAGCATTGCAAAAAAATCAGAACGACAATACAATCTAACCCCCATTGAGAAAGTAGACAGGAGAAAAAAATGCCATCGGTATTTGTGGTGAGCGAATCACCAAAGCACAACATCGCACCGGCCCTAGATTACGGTGAAATTCACGTAGTCTTACCGCCCACTCAGTCGCAGATAAACTTTATTTCTGCCCCAACAGTCAGTCGTATTAAAAGAGCACTTGAGCACTTTGACGACGATGACTATCTGTTATTCATCGGCGACCCAACTGCCATTGCCATCATGGCCTCAGTGGCTTCCGATAAAAACCACGGGCGCTACAAGTGCCTGAAGTGGGACAAGCAAGAGCGGCGATACTTGCCTATTCAGGTAGATATTTATAACCGGGGTGGTGAAGATGATTGATTTTGAAAAAGAGGCGCAAGCCCTACAGGCAGATGACGATAGCCTAAAAACCATTTCAGAACTTGCACGAAAGGCCAAGGAGCTTGAGAAAGAACTTGAAGACCTCCAGTCTGTCGTGGATGAAAAGAAAAAACAGCATCGCAAGATGGTTGAAGAAGTTCTGCCAGAGGCTATCTTGAGCACTGGTATGGAGTCGTTCACCATGGCTGACGGCTCAAGCATCAAAGTAGAAAAGTATTATTCTGCCAGCATTGCCGCCGCTAGGCGTGCAGAAGCCTTTCAGTGGCTTCGTGAAAAAGGATATGACGATATTATAAAGAACACGGTCTCGGTCCGCTTTGGGCGCGGTGAAGATGAACTGTGTGATCGTCTCAAGAATCTTCTCAGCGCAGAGAATTATCCTCTCGAGCAAGCGGAGAAGGTAGAACCGATGACACTCAAGGCGTTTGTCAAAGAGCAGATCGAGCGTGGCAATGAGATGCCCCTGGATCTTTTTGGCGTGTACGTCGGTCAGCGGGTAAAAATAAAAACCTAAACAAGAAAAAAGGAAAAAGAACCATGACTAAAGAAGTAGCAACAAAAAAACCAACCGAGCTCGCACTAGTATCTTCTTTTGAAGAAGAGGCGAACACCGGATTAGAGGCGATGGGTCAAGACGATCTTGCACTGCCATTCCTAAAAATAATGACAAACATGTCACCTGAGCTTGAAACTATTGACGGCGCAAAGACCGGCATGATTTTTGATTCAGTATCGTCAGAAACATTTGCAGGTGATGAAGGCGTTGAGGTTGTGCCCTGCTCGTATCAGCGCGTTTACATTGAATGGACGCCTCGCGGCAGTGGTCAAGGTCTAGTAGCCGTGCACCAAGCGACAAGCGACATTCTGTCTCGCACGCACAAGCAACCAGGCGACAACAAAGATTATCTTGATAACGGTAATTACATTGAGAACACAGCGAACTACTACGTGCTCTACAAAGGCAAAGAAGGCTTTTTCCAGCCTGCCATCATCAGCATGAAGTCCACGCAACTCAAAAAGTCACGCAAGTGGAATTCCATGATGACCTCTGTGAAGATGCAGGGTGCGAATGGCGCATTCACTCCGCCGATTTATTCGCAGGTTTACCGCCTGGCAACAACAAAAGAGTCGAACGACAAAGGCTCATGGCATGGCTGGGAGATTACACGCATCGGTACGATTGAAGACCAGGGCGTGTTTAATGACGCCAAATCTTTTGCCGCGTCAGTCTCTACTGGTGATGTAAATGTAAAGTATGAGGGCGAAGACACCGCCTCTAAAGAAACTGGAGAAAACTCAAACATCTTTTAATCATACAAGGCGCGGAGAAATTCGCGCCTTTTTACATTGCCAGAGAGAAAGAAGAAATGTCGCAGTTGAAGAGGTTCAGGAAAATATTTGAGGGCTTAGACAGCGCCTACGGCACGTACAAAATTGAACGTCAAAACGAAAAAAACAAACACGTAGGGCGTGGCTTTACCATCAACAAACCGCCAGTGGATTCACTCTGGCAAAAACATTTGGACGGCATCGAGCCGTCGTTAGGTATAATACCCATTCGCGCTGACAACAGTTGCACATGGGGTGCTATTGACATTGACCAATATCCACTTGATTTGGAAGCAGTGGTCAAAAAAGTAAAAGACAATAACCTTCCCCTGGTTACTTTTCGAAGCAAGTCAGGGGGCGCTCACATCTATGCCTTCACCAAAGAGCCCGTCCCAGCGGCAGAGATGCAACGCTATCTTAACGCCTGCGCATCAATCTTAGGTCAGGCGGGACGTGAGATATTTCCCAAACAGTCAGAAATACTGATAGAGCGGGGCGACGTTGGAAATTATCTTAACCTTCCTTACTTCAACGTGGAGACGACACTTCGCTATGCGCTAAAAGAAGATGGCACCGCCGCGACGCTGGATGAGTTTTTTGAAATTTATGAGAGCAAGGTGCAGGACGAGCTCAAGGCACCTGCTGTATCCCAGAAAAAAGACACGCCATGCAGTGACGGTCCCCCTTGCCTCCAGGCACTCTGTGCCCAGGGCTTCCCAGAAGGCACACGAAACAACGGCATGTTTAACGTCGGCGTGTACCTGCGCAAGGCTCACGAGATCGGCTGGGAAGACAAGATGATGGAATTCAATCAGAAGTATTTTGATCCGCCTCTTGCCCTGAAAGAAATGCAATTAATTCAGAAGCAGGTTGAGAAAAAAGACTACCGCTACAAGTGTAAAGACGAGCCGATAAAATCATTCTGCAACAGCGGCCTGTGCCGTCAGCGTAAGCATGGCATTGGCGGTGATGGTCCTGACTCCCCCAAACTTTCTGCGCTGTCAAAATACAACTCCGAGCCGCCCCTGTGGTTCCTGGATGTAAACGGTCGGCGGGTAGAACTCGAGACGGATCACCTCTTCAACCAAATGAATTTCCAGAAGGCCTGCATGGAGCGCCTGAACATCCTGCCGCCGTCAATGAAAAAACCTGACTGGGAAACTTTGATCAATGGTTTGCTCGCTGAGATGATTGAGATGGAACAGATCACAGAGGCGACGGAAGACACCACTATCACAGGGCGATTCCAGGATCTTGTCGAGGAGTTCACCACGCACCTCCAGAAGGCTATGGATCGCGATGAGATACTGATGGGGAGGGTGTGGACAGATGAAGATACAGGCATCACGTACTTCCGGATCAAGGATCTTGAGGCACACCTGAAGCGCAACAGCTTCACTGGATTGACTGCACCAAAAATGGCACAACGTCTGCGCGACATGGGCGGGACGACGCAATCAGTTCGCTTGAGAGGGCGTCTCACCAGACTGTGGCTCCTACGTCCCTTCGACGAGCAGGATGCTCCCTTCGACGTTCACGACGACGACAGCGTGCCATTCTGATGATCACTAAAATATTTGGACCGCCAGGCTCGGGCAAGACAACTTTCCTGTTGAACACCGTTGAGCGGGAACTTGCCGACGTGCATCCAACGATGGTTGGCTACTTCGCATTTACTCGAAAGGCCGCGACTGAAGCGCGTGATCGGGCAATGGTAAAATTCCCCGATTTAAATTCTGAGCTCGACTTTCCATGGTTCAGGACACTGCACTCCCTGGCCTATCGATGCCTGGGAGTGAACAACAAGGACATGATGAGCCCGCAACATTTCAGCGACTTTGCAAAACTGTCTGGGCTTGAGATTGCCACGTCTATTGAAGATGATCAGCATGTTGTACGTGCTGACAATCCAATCTTGAATCAAATCAATTTGGCGCGTATTCGTGGCGAAGACCTGCGCGTGCATTATAACCGTAGCGACATGGACATCGAGTGGTTTCATTTTGAGTATGTGGAACGAGCGTACAGAAAATATAAAGAAAAGCATTTGCTTTTAGACTTCACTGACCTACTAGAGCGGATCGTTGAAGAGTCAAAAAGACTACCTGTCCTGGATGTTTTGATTGTCGATGAGGCACAGGATTTATCCCTTCTTCAATGGCGGCTGGTCATGGAACTTGCATCAAGAGCCAAGCGTTCATACATAGCAGGCGATGATGACCAGGCGGTGTATACCTGGGCAGGTGCAGACGTGGAGTCGTTTTTATCCTGCGAAGGTGAAGTGAAAATTCTACAGCAATCGTATCGCGTTCCTGCAAAAGTGCATTCACTTGCAAATAATATTGTACATCGCATTCAAAAACGTCAGCAAAAAGTGTGGGCTCCAAAAGACGATGCAGGAAGCATTGCTTATTACAATGACTATCAATCGGTTGATGTCACTAAAGGTGAGTGGCTGATCATGGCAAGCACCAACTACATGCTCAACGAGATGCACAACTGGCTGAAAGGCCAGGGGTTGCTGTTCGAGCGCCACGGGCATCGCAGTGTTGCTGATTCTATTCTATCTGCTGTCGTGGGCTGGGAGCGCCTGCGTCGTGGCGATGCGATAAATCACGGCGTCCTGAAGAATGTCTACAAATACATGGCTAGTGACTTGATACGTCGGGGGTTTAAGACATTGAAAAATGCGGATCCTGAAGTTCTGTATACCATGAAAGACCTGGAAGAAAATCACGGCCTGCTGGCAGGTAATCATGTCTGGCATGAGGTTCTGACCCGGATCGGTGAAGACAAGCGCGAGTACCTAATCGCGGTCCTACGACGTGGCACGAAGCTCGGCACCAAGCCACTTATTTCATTATCCACGATCCACGGAGCAAAGGGTGGCGAAGCAGATAACGTCCTGCTGATGACAGACCTGTCACCAAGGTTCGCCAAGGATTACGCACGCAACGCTGACGATATCAATCGACTGCTTTATGTCGGCGTCACACGAACACGAGAAGCACTGCATATTGTGCTCCCGAAAAACGAAGAAAGAGGGTTCAGGTTTTGAAAAAGAATATCGGATTGTTTCCGCCCAGCAGTGAGTGGGTGCCTCCAAGTAATTTTCCGGATCTCAGTGATGCTAAAGAAATAGCCATTGACCTCGAGACCTGCGACCCGAACATGGAACGGTTCGGCCCAGGGTGGCCCAGGAAGGATGGTTACATCGTCGGCTATGCACTCGCAGTGGACGGATGGTGCGGCTACTACCCTGTCGCGCATGAGGGCGGCGGCAACATTGACAAAGGCATCGTTGAAAAGTGGATAGCCAAAGTGCTGGCTCTGCCGTGCGACAAGATCATGCACAACGCGGCATATGACCTGGGCTGGCTCCTGGCCTCAGGTTTCACAGTCAATGGCAAGATCATCGACACAATGGTCGCGGCTGGCCTGGTTGATGAGAACCGATTCAGTTACGCGCTGAACTCCCTGGGATTCGACATGCTGAAAGAGGTGAAGTCAGAGCAGAACTTAAAACAGGCGGCGGCAGACTTCGGTGTGCATCCTAAGAAAGAACTGTACAAGCTCCCTGCCATGTTCGTCGGCGAGTACGGGGAGCAAGACGCGGCACTTACACTCAAGCTGTGGCATCATCTACAGATACTTTTACGCCAGGAAGAAGTGGAATCCATATTCCAGCTTGAGTCTAAACTGTTGCCTGCACTGGTCGGCGTTACCTATCGAGGCATTCGTTTTGATTCCAAAAACGCAGAGAAAATGATTCGTGATTTAAAGATCAAGGAAAATGAATTAATTAAAGGTATCCGAAAGGAGTCGGGTGTCCCTGTTGATATCTGGGCGGCGGCGTCGATTGCAAAAGCCTTCAATGCACTTGGCGTAAAGTATCCGACGACAGAGAAAGGACAACCCAGCTTCACCAAGACCTTCCTGGAAGGATGTGATCACAACGTCGCGCGCATGATTGTCGAAGCTCGTGAGGTCAATAAAACTCACAACACTTTCTTACAGCCTTATCTGGATTTCGCAGAGGCCGATGGGCGCATTCATCCACACATCAATCAACTGCGAGGCGCCGACGGTGGCACGGTCACAGGACGACTGTCCATGGCCCAGCCCAACTTGCAACAGGTGCCAGCCAGGCACCCGGTCATTGGTCCAATGGTACGTAGTCTTTTCCTTCCGGAAGAAGGTGAGCTCTGGGCGGCGAATGACTTCTCTTCCCAGGAACCACGGCTCACGGTCCATTACGCCACGATGTTAAAACTTGAGAGTGCGATGAAATTAGCCGAAGCATACAACCAGGATCCAGACACTGACTTCCATCAGATGGTGGCTGACATGGCAGGAATCTCTCGCAAGCAAGCGAAGACAATCGGGCTGGGCCTGATGTACGGCATGGGCAAGAACAAGCTGGCGAATCAGCTTGACGTGTCTGTCGATGAGGCCGGTGAACTCATGCAGAACTTCCACAGGAAGGTGCCGTTCCTGCGCGGAACAATCGACGCGGTGCAAAAGCGCATAGAATATCCGGCGTCGGGTGGATCAATCCGTACCCTCCTGGGACGCAAGTGTCGGTTCCCCTTGTGGGAGCCCGCCGAGTGGGGAATTAATAAAGCACTGCCCTACGAGGAAGCCTACGCGAAGTACGGCTCAAGGATCAGGCGCGCCATGACCTATAAGGGACTGAATCGTTTAATCCAGGGAAGCGCGGCGGACATGACAAAGGCCGCCATGCTGGCGCTTGAGGATGCAGGCTTCAAGGTCATGCTCCAGGTGCATGATGAAATTGCTTTGAGCGTGAAGTCGCGTGAAGAAGCAGAAGAGGCCGCGTTGCTCATGCGAGACGCGGTTAAGTTGGAAGTCCCTTTGCGGGTCGATGTTGAGATCGGCGAGTCTTGGGGCAAAGCTAAATAGAGAAAGGAGAGACGATGGAAAAAAAGAAATACATTGTGCCACATCGAAGAAAAAGAAAATGGGCGTCGATGTCCATACGAGCGGAGCATTACATGATGCTCAAAGAGCTGGATCGTTTTTATAAGGGCGACACACCTGTCACCAAAATTGTCGGCACGCTGATCGTGAAAGAATTTTTGCGAGTGCTCGAGGAACTTGATCCAGAAAAAGCCAAAGATCTACGAGAGGCGTATAAAGATGAAAGGCACATTGACCACATCCTTGACTTACCCGATTGAGGTGAGTTACGAATTGCTTCCTGCCGAGCATGGCTTGCCAGAACAGATTGATGTGACAGATGTCACAATTATGGTAGTCGGAAAAACGGGAAGGAAAAGAAAAGTTAGTTTGTTGAACTCACTGGGTGAGTCAGAAATATTTTTACTTGAAGATGAGATTCAGGAGAAAGAAGAATGGTGATAAAAAAAATAAAAACAGATTGGTACCAGGTTACCATCAAGTCAAAGAAAAAAACTTACACTGGCTTTGCGTACACAGTGACGCAGGCAAAAGCAAAAGCAAAAGAACTTTTAAGGACGGTATGGAATGAACATTCTGAAAAGACTGAAAGCCAAAATTCTGAAACAGACACCGATGAACGAAGAGGAGATGTTGTCAGCCTACATGAAGGCGACGGCGCGGGGGGTGAAACCAACGCCACTGTTCGTGCGAGACTTCATTCGAATCGTGGAAGGGCACCATGGCATCGGCGGTAAAAAAGAGGTAGCCTTTATAGATGATGAACAGAACAATCGAGAAATTTGAACAAGACGCTACCTCCCTGCATGACGCCATCCAGGACGTCATCAATAGCGCGGTGAATGCCGGTGACGCCTGCGACGCCGAGATTCTTGCCGCCCTGTCTGTACTCCTGGTCAAGGCCAGCCTACGGGCTGGCATGTCCCTGGATGATTTTCTTGAAGGAATTGAGCTAAATTATCACGTGGCTACCTGCGGGGAGACCGTTTTGTTTGACATAAGTCATTGATTTATATGTGTTATAAATAAATAGAAAAAAATATCAAAAAGTAGTTGTTTTATTTGGTGAACCTGATATTATTCGTTTGTAAGTTAATTTAATCAGAAAGGAGAAATACATGAACTACGAAGCTAAAGCTAAAGAGCTGGTCAGCTCGATTGAAAAAATTGAATGCCGATATTACAAAGGAAATTATCCGGTGATTGCAATTATTGACGGCGAGGAGGTTGTTCTCAGGAAAGGAGGCAACAGACCTTGTGGAATGGTTCAGTTGTACGATGGCCCCGTTAATGGCAACGCCAGGGGGCAAGGAATGCTCGAGCTTTTCAAGTTCGCCAAGTCAGTTGATAGTGTCTTCAAAGAAAGTCACTTGAAGTCATTTAAAGTTGAGATTATCGAAGACTAGATTAATAATTAACCAGGCACAGGGACGTGCCGCTCAGAAAGGAGAAAGACATGGCACAGTTAAGACACGAAGGTAAAGTAGTTGCGGTAGAGCGCGATGGGTTTCGCACCCAGGTGCGCGGCTCCAACTGCCAGGAGTATGAGCTCTATTTGGACCTGGCGGATGATGGAAAAGGTAATGATTTCACTACCGGCAAGCCATTAAAAACTTACGAAGAGTGGTTAAACTCTTAATCAAGGCGCAGGGACGCGCCGTTCTTTGAGTAGAAAAAAATAGAAAAAAATAGTTGTATTTTTCTGGTGGTTTGATATTATTAGTTTGTAGTTTGAATTTAACGAGAAAGGAGAAAAAAAATGAAAACTTTTAACACCGCAAAAACCCAAAACACCAAAACTTATCTTTGGGACTCTAACAAAGAGGTATTTGGGCCTTACTCCTCATCACCGCAGTTCAGCTTCTTCCCTGACATCAAGATTATTGTTGATGCACACCTGACAGCGCAACAGCTTGACGTTATCTTTAGCGATATTTTGTAAACAAACAGGCACAGGGACGTGCCGCTCATACAGGAGAAAGATATGACAACTGAATACCAAGTTACTTATTACACTGAACAGGCTCCGGCCTTTGGCCTTGATATGTTCGACGACGTGTTAGAGGCGATGACCTATGCCCTCACTCTGATCGAAGACAAAAAGGATAAAATCAAGGTCACGCTGATCGAAGACACCGCGCCCGTCAGGGTGATCTGGGAATCGCCCCAGCAATTCATGAACGTGAGCACAGGTCAGGTCAACACCTATGATGGCTGGGAGTACCGCGATGAGCGAACCGGAAAGACCAGGAACGCCGTTGATGACGAGCAGGTTGTTCCAGTAGTGCGAAACGACAGCGGGGAGTGGATCGAGGAATAAGCGATTTATAAAGTAGAAAAAAATATCAAAAAATAGTTGTATTTATTTGTGGTTTTGATATTATTTATATGTAGTTTGAATTTAGCGAAAAATCAGAAAGGAGAAAGACATGTTTAACGAGAAAGATTTTGTCGATTATTGCTTCGACTTTTATGGCGAAGAAAAAGGTATTTATCCCATGCTAGGGGTTGATAAAAAAGCGATTACCCTGGCGATGAAACTGTTGCCAGTTTACTACCCCGATTGCCCCGTTGACTATGACAGCGTTGATCGAGAGCACGTCAGGAGCATCCTGTCCTATGTCGCAGGGTATAAATTTAAAAAAGAAAAAAAAGAATTAGTTGCTTAATCAATCAGAAAGGAGAAAGACATGGCATTTGCACCGAGTTCAGAATATCCCATCGCCGACGGCGGTTGCTTTCGGGAAAAAAGCGGCGGCAAGATTTTCGAGTTTGATATGCGGTCAGATAACCCTGAGTTCCCCAGCCGGGTCTGGGTTGCCGATGAGTGCAACATTATCCCCGGCCTGGAATCTGGCTGGCGGTATGCAAAGGTCAAAAAGACTGTTGCCTACTTGATCGTCGATGAGGACGAGTACGGCAAGCCTGTCGTTGAAAAGTGGGCAATCAAAGGCAGGGAGGACTATTCCCCATGGGAAATCCAGCATAAATTAAAGATAAATAAGTTAATTCAATCAGAACAGAAATAGAAAAAAATATCAAAAAATAGTTGTATTTATTTGTAGTTTTGGTATTATTAGTTCGTAAGTTAATTCAATCAGAAAGGAGAAAGAAATGAGAATGACTAGAGAATTTTACGTTCCAACGCTTTTTAAGAAAAAGATTGACGTTCCCAACTCAAGCCTGGTGATTTACATAATCAGTGATACCAGCGCCATGGGTTTCAGCGGCAAGAGAGCAAAGTACGACTTCTACTACAATTTCAAGAGCGCAGAAAGGATGAAGGAATTCCTTGCCCAGTGGATCGATAAATATTTCAAGAGGGAAAAATATAACAAAGAGCTGAAGGCCAAAAAGAAAGCGGCTATCGAAGAGAAAGCAAAAAGCATCAAGGTTGGTGACATCTACTACACTAGCTGGGGTTATGACCAGACCAACATAGACTTTTACAAGGTCCTGGACGTCAGGGGCAAAAAAGCGACTCTGGTCAAGGTTGGTAAGAATAGAGTAGAGGGAGAAAAGTCATACGACTTCGTAGTCCCTGCTCCTGATGCTGAAGGCAGTGAGCCCTTCAACAAAATGGTTGGTGAGTACGGTTTTAAAATTAAAGACTACGCTTATGCCACTGCCTGGGACGGCACACCAAAAATAGAAACTGCGCTGGGTTGGGGGCACTAAGATATGAGCGACACAGTAAAAATAATACTAGGCGGGATTGCGGGGGTGCTCATCACCCCCCTGGTCTTTTTAATTATTTCAATTGCCATGGCTATTTTTTAAGGGAGAAAGTAATGGGACGTGATCCAGTTGATGTTGCTGAACTGCAACGTGATTATGAAGAAACCTATGGCCCCTCGCATGAGCGGCTCGAGGAAAAATTAAACCATGAGGCCAACGAGGCCGACATGCGATACGGAGACGATGATGATTATTGAAAATTCAATACCACTGCCAGAGTCCACGCGACAGCGAAAGTATCCTTTCGTGGACATGGAGCCAGGCGACTCTGCCTACTTCGAAGAAAAGTTAGGCGGCAAAGCATACAAGGCGGCGAAGGCCGTCGGTGATCGTTATAATCGCGAGTACATCGCACGAAAAGAAAACGGAGGGATCAGGGTATGGAGGAAAGCATGAATGAAAGCCTGCGCAAGCATAAAGCCGAACTGCGTTCCATGGCGTTGACCCACTGCGGTGATATGTTTTACGCGGACAAGGTGAAGATCCTGAGCGCAATGCGTGAAGTACACACAGACACCCAGGCTTGCCTGAATACTATTTTTGAAGTGGTAAAAAGAGCCAGGGTTGATACAGTCGATTTAATCTTGCCTGAAGTCCAGGAGGCCGAATGATTACTGACTCAATTGAAAAGATTCCTTGTACCTGCGGAAATGAGCAAGAAGAAGTAATTAACGCCCAAAAAAATATACGCGTTGGTTGGTGGTGCCCTAAGTGCAACGGGTTCACGAAAGCAATTGGCAGAGAACGTGTATGGATTGCACAACGCGACAGTAATTGTCATGATGCCACTCATGAAAGTGGTAAGAAGGCGATGTCGTGAATGCAGAGAGCTCAAGCACCTGTCCGAATTTGACACGGGCAGGGGCGGAGTGGTTTGCGCTGTATGCTATTCCGTCAAGCGACGGCTGGCCTCGTCCCAAGGACCAGCGCCTTACATCCGTCGGTTGTACGCGCAATTGAAGTACACTCACACCAACAGAAAGAAGAACAGGGGACATTCGAAGGCAGAGTTTAATATTGTGATCGAGGATCTTTTTGCGCTATGGGAAAAACAGGAAGGGCGTTGTGCGATATCTGGCATTGCCCTGACTTATCATCGAGACGGTTCAGGAAAAAAAGAATTCAATGCCAGCGTTGACAGAATAATTCCTCATGACCCATACAACAAAAATAATATTCAACTGGTCGCGCACCGCGTGAACATTATGAAACATGAGCTGACAGAAGATCTATTTTTTTGGTGGGTTAAGACTATTCACGATAATTTGAAAGCTAAGGCTGACGAACACGAGTGAGACATCTAATGATATCGTCGATTATGTGCATGGCTCTTGCCATTTACCACGAGGCACGCGGTGAACCTGTAGAGGGTCAGCATGCAGTTGGGCACGTCATCTTAAATCGAGTTGCCAGTGTTGACTACCCGTCAACAGTTTGCGACGTGGTCAAACAAGGGCGCTACTGGCGCCACGTACCACTGCGACACCAATGTCAATTTAGCTTTTGGTGTGACGGTAAGCCTGAGGTCATCAAAGATAAACCGGCGTTTGGCTCCGCCGTTATTCTCTCCCTGGGCATCATGAACAACTGGATCCCAGACCCAACCGACGGCGCAACTCATTACCACGCTACCTGGGTAAATCCTGACTGGACATTGACCATGACCCCAACAACACGGGTCAAGAATCATATTTTTTACCGACAATGATAATTTCATATAAAAACAATTTTGCCCTTATTTCCATTCCCAAGTGCGGAACCCACTCTATCGAGCCAGCAGTGCGCATGTCGGGAATTCTCGATCCAGCCATCGATATCTGTACCCGCGTTCATAACTCTCATGATGAATTAAATTTTGAACATATCCGCCTTCAACATGAAAAAACCTTGCCCAATACATCTGTGCAATCCATGTCTCAAATGCTTCCCCAAAACAATGTTACGTCTCTTTGTCACTTCTCTTGGAGGGAGCTGTTAGAGAAAAAATTAGTTACTGAAGACATGCAGTGCATCGCCGTGGTCAGACATCCAGTAGATCGTTTTTTATCCATTGTGTCTTATGCGCTTTTTGATAAGCGGGGGGTGCCCTGGGACATAAAAACAAACCACGCTATAGGTCAAGGGGGGAAAGGTATTTATAACTGCTTCTGGGATAACTTTTATAGCTCTGTTGGGACGGCCAATCAGCCTCTGCCGTATTCATCTGTATTCTTGAGAAAACAAACCAGCTTCCTGGATGATAATCCAACGGTTTATAAGATAGAGAACCTTGCACCAAGGATCACGGAACTGATCGAAAGTTTCGGAGGTAAAGCCCCGCCCATAGGCCACGAAAATAAATCAAAACCCAGGCCAGCTAATGACAGGCTTTTAACAAAAGAAAGACAGCAACAACTTTTAGATTTCTACCAGGATGATTTCATCCTGTGGGAAAAAGCAACATAAACCAACCGTGGAGACCCAAATGAAAACCAATCCAAAATTAGATGACATAGATATTCATGTTGAGCCAATGCCGCCCCAGTGGCAGGCCGTCGATACCGAAGAACCAGGAGACAAGTTTATTACCCGAGAAGAGTGGGACGTGATTTTTCGCTCCATGATCACGGGAGGTGTCATTGCCATAATTGTAGGCGTAGCGTCCGCCCTAATCGTCGTAGAGCTCTTTCTACACTTACTGGGGGTGATATGAATACATCCGACAAAAAAATCCTTACAGGGCTTTTCAGCGCCGTGGTGCTTCATGCGCTTTTTGATAAAAACAGAAACTCAATCTGTGATCATCCAGAAAGTGCCGCCGAAGAATGCGTGAGAATCGCAAAAATTTTTGTCGAAAAACTTGGACAAGAATTCGAGTCCATTGATGAATAGGGGGAACAAACAATGGGTGCTATGGAACGGAAAACGGTACATGCTGATTGTGTCTGTGATGCGGCGTCATGGTCCAAGGACCACGGGACTGTCTGTGAAACGCCTGACTTCGATGATGCCCTCGGTGTCTGTTACAACTGTGGTCATGATAAGCGATGCCACAAAGACTACTGGGAGCTTTTCGGAGAAAAGAGTTGATACGTGGACCCTGGAGTTTTGAGGGTGTAACACCACTGTATACACCACTGTATACACCACTTAAATTTGGTGTAACAGGTGTAACAGGGCTGAATGCCCCGTAATACCTGGCTTTATGGCATTACTGTATACACTGGTGATACGGTGAAACACTAAAACTAAAGTTATTGAAAAAAAACTTTTTTATTTTTTTTATTTCGTCAGAACTTTAGTTTTGGTGTAACAGGTGTTACATCGTAGGTATTATAAGGGCTGTAGCGTATACACTACTGTATACACTACTTATAATTTGGTGTATCAGTGTAACAGTAAAATAGAAAAGTACGGGGTGCGCGCGCGAGCTCATTTTAGAAAAAAATATTTTTATTTTTCAAGAACTTTAGTAATGGTGTAACACCTGTTTTTATTGTGTGGTAAGTTAAAAACCGCCCAGTACAGAAAAATAACAAAAAATATAAGTAAGTAGCAAAATAGAAAAAAATTGCCGTAACAGGTGTAACAGTCTGGAGAGATAAATGGGTAAAGAACTAAAAATACAACGATTAGCCAGCGGCAGATCGAAATACCCGTTCAAGTCGATGATCATCGGCGATTATTTTATTCTGCATAGTGCGGCAGATGCACAGCGTGCCAGGAGTGCGGCAACTTTTCACTGTAAGCGCCAGGCAGGCAAATATTTTGAAGTGAAGGAAACTGGTTGGCACCAGTGGACTTGCAAGAGGGTGCATTGATGAAAAAAGGAAGTGAACAGTTGCGCGACATCTTGAACACTGTCCCGCTGAAACGAAACAACATGGAACAACGATTGAAGACAAAGGTGAAGCCATTGAAGGAACAGAGAAAGATTGTCACGCCGAAAGAGTGGAAGTTTATCCAGGAGCTGATCACAGGCGATGGCAGGTGCACAATGAAGGAGGCGGCAATCAGAGCTGGATATGCCCCAGACAAAGCAGGACACGTTGCAAATAGACTGACTGATCCAAAACGAAGTCCACATGTTGTCGCGGCGATCCAGGAATATAGGCGGGAGCTTGCTGATCAATATGGCACTACTTTCGAGAGGCACATGCGAGACTTGCAAGCAATACGCGATGCCGCCTTGGATGCTGGTAACTTTGGCGCGGCAGTCACGGCAGAGTATCGACGTGGGCAGGCGCTGGGCACAATCTATGTGGATCGAAAAGAAATCAGACATGGCACCATTGATTCCATGAGCAAGGAAGAGGTCAGGCGTAAGCTGGAAGAGCTCCAGCAACTGTATGGCGGACCGCCGCCGAAACAGATCATTGACATGACGCCCGAGGAATTGAGCGAGAAGCAGGAACTCGAGCAGATCGAATACCAACCGACAATTATTGAGGAGATGCGCGATGGCGAAGGGGCCGGAGTCACGCTTGTACCAGAGACTGAAAGAGAACTTGCCGAGAGCGGCGATCACGAGGCTGGAGAGTCGAGTGGGTCTTGGGATTCCGGACTGCCTGATAGCCCTGGAGAAGGACTGTTGGGTGATGATGGAATTGAAAGTGGTGAAGAGTGGGAAGAAGGTGAAGATGAGTCCGCACCAGATAGCCTTTCAACTGAAGCATGCCGCCCTGGGGATGCCGACATACATCCTGGTTCATCACCAGAAGACGGGGACAACCAGGACTGCTGACGCTCGTCTCCTGCTCTACCATGGGTCGCAAGCTGAAGAGGTGTTCAGGCTTGGCATCGAGGCCGAGCCGCTGGATAGCTGGCGCCTGGACGCTGTGTTGTGGGATATGCTTCGATATCGACTGGCGGGGTTTGAGTAGCCATTTTGCGCCACTTATCCCCACTACGTTCCACCGAATTACCACAATGCACTGAGAGCCCAGGAGAGCGCGTATCAGCCACGCTAGACTATATACAAGGGGTAGCTACCTCGAGCATGACAACGTCGCTTAAACTAAGTACAGCCCCGCCCAGCCAGCCCTATAAGGGGCTTCCCCCCGTGTGACATGGGCCTGGGCCCATGTTCCTGGGCGCCTGGGCCTGGAATCGAGGCCGATGTTGCGTAAGTCCTTGATTTTATTAGGATCGTTATTTCCGGTAATAACATTTACCGGAAATAGCGCAGGTACCCTAAGACCGATTTGGTTCGTAAGTCATTGATTTTATTGAGGTTCCCCCTATTTGGCGCCCCCGCCGAGGCGCGGTGACCCCTTGGCCAGGTTTCACACAAATAATTAGGCCTAAAACGAAAATGGCTAATGTTCCATGTGAAACATAACTTGAAACCCACCCCCTTTATCTGGAGAATCGAATCCTGAAAAAATTTTTGCAAAAAATATTTTAAATGCACTTAGTCAAAGACGACATTGAAGCAGAAAGATTGCGCCTTGAATTACGCCTTGCGATGCTTGAGGCTCAAGAAGGTGCCCAGGATAGCTTTTTACAATTTGCCAAATACGTTTGGCCTGAGGCAATCCTTTCTAGCCATCACGAAAAGATGGCGGCGGCGTTTGATCGTATCGCCGACGGCACTTTAAAGCGTTTAATTGTCAACATGCCGCCCCGTCACACTAAATCTGAATTTGCATCTTACTTGCTTCCGGCGTTTATGATGGGCCGTGATCCAATGCGCAAGGTGATACAGGCTACGCATACAGGCGAACTGGCTGTTCGATTTGGCAGGAAGGTTCGTAACTTGATGGACCTTGATCGTTACAAGGACGTCTTTCCAGAATGCACCTTGAAAGCCGACTCAAAAGCCGCTGGTCGCTGGGACACGAGCGAGGGTGGGGAATACTTTGCTGTTGGTGTAGGCGGTGCGATGACGGGTCGTGGTGCTGACCTGTTAATCATTGACGATCCGCACTCGGAGCAGGATGCCCTGTCGGCATTGGCATTGGATAATGCGTGGGAGTGGTATACCTCTGGTCCTCGGTCTCGTTTACAACCTGGCGGTTCTGTTGTGATCGTGATGACCCGTTGGGGGACCAAGGATCTTACGGCTAGGTTGTTAAAAGCCCAGTCCAGTCACAATGCCGACCAGTGGGAAGTGATTGAGTTTCCGGCAATCTTTGACGAAGACACGGAGGACGAAAGACCACTGTGGCCTTCCTTCTGGAAACTTGACGAGCTCAAGGCAGTGAAAGCATCGTTGTCCGTTCAAAAATGGAACGCGATGTATCAACAAAAGCCCACGGCGGATGAGGGTGCAATCCTGAAACGTGAGTGGTGGCGACGTTGGGACAAGGAGCATACCCCTCGACTCGATTACATTATTCAATCTTACGATACTGCCTACAGTAAAAAAGAGACTGCCGACTTTAGTGCGATTACAACGTGGGGCGTGTTTACGCCTGACGATGATGCGATGCCGTGTTTAATGTTGGTTGATATGCGAAAGGGTCGATGGGACTTTCCTGACTTAAAACGGTTAGCGAAAGAGCAGTACGACTATTGGCAACCCGATAACGTATTGATCGAGGCCAAAGCGACAGGGATCACGCTTCAACAGGAACTGCGTCGTCTTGGTGTTCCTGTGACCATGTATTCACCAGGCGGTCGTCGTGCAGGCCAGGACAAAGTGTCAAGGGCCAACGCTGTTGCTCCGGTGCTTGAGGCTGGAATGGTCTGGGCTCCTGAGACGGATTGGGCGGACGAAGTAATCGAGGAATGTGCGTCGTTTCCCAATGGCGACAACGATGACTTGGTTGATAGCACGACACAGGCTCTTATGAGATTCAGAGCAGGCAATTTCATCAGCCTTGAATCAGACGAGGACGATGAGCCTACCGACCATGCAGGAGTTGTCCCCGAGTATTATTAGCCTTACAATGCGGGGATGATAACCCTGTACAGGTGACCACTATGGCAATGTCGGCCCGCGAACTTTTAGCCAACCTTCCTCTCCAACTGGCTAAGGGTGGTAGCGCAAATAAAAAACAACTTCTCGCCGCAGAGAAAAAATACCTAGCCAATCCAGACAAACGAACTGGCGCTCAGCTTTATAACATGATGCTTGAGCAGGGTGTCGATGTGAATGACTTGCTGAATGCGGGCGTAAAGCAGTCTACTATCGATCAGGTGTTCACGGCCCAAGAACCACTGCCCATGGAACAGTTTACTGCGCCGACCACGGCGAAGTCTTCGTTGGCTGGGTTAGAAGCGCAAGAGCGTGAAAGAGCCATTGCCCGTGGACAATCACTGGTGAATAAATTACAGCAGGGCGGTGTTGATGCGGAAGAGCGTCGCAGGTTACAGAAAGCGGCGACGCAGTACGGTGTTACGTTTGAAGACATGATTAGAGCGGGCATTGACCCAAGTATTTTGTTTGATGTGCAGTTAAAGCAGACGCCGAAAGGACCTCAAGGCACAACAGGCGGTAATCAAACTGGTTCCACGGTTTACACCCCTGGTGCGGTTGACCCAAGAGGACCAGGTATAGATCAAGCGTTTCGTGACTCACCAGTCAGGGAACGAATTCCTGGCGTCCCCGAGTTTGACCCGATGACAGGTTCACCCACAGGTTATAGGTACACCCCGGCGGCGCGTCTGACTCCTGCTACAGGCTCAGGCCTAAGTTGGACCCCGCCGGTGGTGACCAGCAGACCAAGGCAGTTATTGGACGTAGGGGGAGGCTATATGCCTTCTATGTCTAGTAGGTTCGCTCAGTCTAGGGCTAAACAAGATCAGGCGTTGATGGCTAAGTTTAGCGGTGGTGAAAGGCCTTATAACTATGCTGACTATAACTACTGGCGAAATCGTTTACGCGCAGGTGAATTTAACACAGTAGGCGGTGAGGTTGACGTACCAAAATTCGAAGCCGCATTTAATGCGTGGAATGAAAGCACTCCAGCCCCGTCAAGTAGCGCCATGACGAGTAGCGACCAGAACACCGTCGCAGGCACAAATCAATATCCTTACAATTTTTATTCAAATGATTATGGATCCTTACCAAGTTATCTTGGTGGAACCAATGCTGAGTTACAGGGACAGGATCCAACAGGTTATTTGTCCAGAACGCCCAGCGCCACTCCGATAACCGTAGGAGGGGCGATGATGTTTAACGATGGTGGTTTTGTAAAAAAACCTGAAGGGGTAGTTGAGGAATCAGCTACCCCAGAAACCGAAAGCGCACAGATGCTGAATCGGATTACTGCGGGGAGCTCTCCTACTGCTGAGTACCCTCTGACCGAGGAAGGCACGGTAGATTGGTCTCAGCGTCAGTCCCCAGCCAGCCAGTTTCTTTCCTGGCTTACCACTGGCGGAGAACGTCAAGCCCGATACTTGACTGAAAATCAAAATAAAAGTCCTATCTGGGATGTCCCCGCTCAAATCATGCGAGAAGCGCCCGTAGAGCGACGGGAGCTACCCCGAGATGATGTCCCTGATTCTGTGGGCCAAGCCAAAGCTATGTTACGGGGTCTTTCAGAGATTCCGGGCACTGTTGCAGATTATATAAGAAAGACTGCGCAGACCGAGGCGCCTATGAAAGAGGTAGGCGAAGACATTTCCTTCTTGGGCAAGGCAATGTATCAGGGGCTTAAAGAAGACCCGATAGGCTTTATGCTAGATATGACGCCTGGTATAGGGCAAGAGCGCGCAGTTAAAGACGCAAAAGACTTGGCCCAAAAGGCCATTGAGGCAGAAGCCGCTGGTGATCTTGAAGCGGCTAAAATGTACAGGGAAATGTCAGGACTATCTATGTCAGGCACGTTCCCTGGCGTTCCCGGAAAACAACTCAGTAGGGCGGCAAAGTTTACATTTAAGCCGGGGAATGTAACACGAGTCAGGGAACTGCCAAAGACCGATATTCCCCAACTTGAGGTGGACTTTAAACGTCACCAATCTGACATTGGTAGCCCAGAACAACTGATTCAGCTTGCCAATACTGTTAATCCAGAGTTTCAGAACTTATTAACCAACATTGCAACTGAAGTCGGCGTTGACTACAAGGCTGGCCCCGTCAAGAAGTTGAAGAGCATTAGCGACAAGCTAGTTCGCAAGGATATGGGACCTGACGAAATAGCTGACTCCATTCGTGGGACTATGCTGGTCAATACAAATGAGCAAGCAGAGCAGATAATATCCAGCCTTTCAAAAAGCCAGGCGATAATAGACGAGGGCTGGAAAAGGTTACCAGGCAACGGCTATTTTGATCGCAAGGTTTCTATCCAATACGTTGGACCAAACGGCGAAAAAGTTTTGGGGGAATTACAGCTCATGACCCCAGACATGTTACGAGCAAAGGACAAGCCAGGCGGAGGCCACGATCTATACGCAATTGAAAGGAATTATGAAAAACTTTATGGAAGGGAAAACATAGAGCAACGAATGCCTCCAAGCGAAGTAATCGCATACAGGCAAGTTAAAGAAGATCAACTTAAAACCTATAACGAGGTGGCAGACAGGGCGGATCCAGCAATACAAAGAGAAATGGGATACCAGCCCGTATCTGATTCTGCTCGGATGTTAGGCGAGATAGACATAAAAGCCGCGCCGGAGGGCGCGGTTGGTCATGGAATGCCCAAGGAACTTTTGGTCTTTGGCGGAGGTAATAAACCCATTATCCCGGTGGTCCAGACTTTCACTCCTGCTAACAGGGCTTTGGTCATGGCTAATATAAACGAGGCAATTAATGCCCATCCCAATGCTATGCGCTCTGCCCAAAATTGGATTGATTTTGAGAAGAATGTGTTTGGCGGAGAGTATGTGCCAGCCCCTCCATTCAGGGCGATTGAGTATGCCAATGACCCAAGACTTTTAGCAGAAAAGCTAAATCAACTAACGCCGGACATGAGAGCCAGTGCGGACGAGGGCTTTGGATACGTTTCAGAAATTAAAAATGTATATGACAGTGGGCTGTCCAAGCCTGATATGACAGGCAGGTTGTTTTTATGGGGTGTTCTGTCTAGGGGAGCGGGTCCTTTCCAGCAGGAAGGCGCATTCATTGATTTATTAGAGGGTGCAAGTCCATACATTGATAAGGCTGTAAAAGGCACATTGACTGAAGCAGACATCGACGGATGGAAACAGATGGTTGCTGATAATCTACCAGAGGGTTCTCCAGGAAAGCAGGTTACTATGAATGGAAACGCGGCAGGTAACCTACTGCTTCAGCTAAGTAAAAAAGGCGAAAACGGAGAAAGTGGACTGACTACGTTGCACAATTCTCTTGCTGATCCAAATAAAACAGGAAAAGAGTTTCGTAGGGCTTTTTATGAAGTGACAAATAAACCAGGAATAGATAACAAGGTTGTTTCATTCCTGGGCCTTGTAGCTGGAAAGGACGACTTACTTGTCATGGACAGAATTCAATCAAGAAATCTTTGGGACGATGGTCGTTTTGGAGGCGCTAATATCTACGATGGAATAAATAAACGTGGACTATCTGGCATTCTTATCGGTCCTCGGGGACTCATGGTTACAGAAATGCTGGAGAACGGACTTCAAGATGCTACTAAAGAAGCGTATAATATAATAGGCCGTCCGCAAGACGCCAGCTTAGGACGCATGCACTGGGAAACCTGGCTAGTGTCCGGTAATCAACCTGTATCCCATAGCACCTTAAAATCTGTTAAGAGTGGGGATCCATTAGGCGCTGGCGTTACCGAAGGGAAGAGAACTACGTTTTCTTCTGGCGCAACGTATAGACGCGGTGGGGAAGGGACTTATTACGAGTATCCTTTATCCGATGGGTCAACTGTGAGGATGAGTCCAACAAAGCAAAAAGAGTTTGAGGCATTTATCAAAAACCCTAAAAATGAAATAGTGCCGAAGGGCTTTAAAGTAACCAGCGCAAAAGATACCCCGTGGTATACTTTGCCTGAAATAGACAGGAGAAAATTAGATGAAACAGCAAGACGATTTGAAGACATTAACCCCGATGGAACGCTTCAATCAGGCGTTAAGGGGATTATCAAAGATACCGACTCCACTCTCGATGGAGGAGGTGCCACAACAGCCCCAGTCGCCAAACCCAGAACAGGTAAAAAAGACAAAGTAACCTATGAACAGTTTGGTGGTAGCCTCGGTGACGCTAAACAAAAGCTAGGTATTACTGAGGAGCAGTTTAAGTCGTTCAAGGACGCCAACAAAGGTATTAAGCAAAAGCGCGTACCAGAAGTTCAAGAAGCGGCAAAAAAACTTAAAAACGGCGAGATAACCACTCAAGAATATAACAAGGTGGTTGAAGAAAAGATGCCTATTGTTCCTATAGGCAAGGTCCCCAAACGACCCACGGTTGAAGAAATTGCTATGTCGCTGAGTACGAAAAAAGACGCGACCGCTGGGGGCATAGTGGGCGTCAATATTGATGTTCCAGACGGCACAATGATCTCCTCTCGACTAGACATTCCTGCTTATGAAAGCTATGACACTTGGGTCGTGACACTTCATGACGGCACTCTTAGAAATGGTAACGCTGTAGCATACGGGCCAACAGCGGTGCTGGACAATGTGACATTTACTCTCAATGGTACGGCGGAGGGGCCATTAAGAATGGCAACCGGAGAGATCAACAAAGGAACTGTTGCTCGTATTAACGGTGCATGGAAAAACATGGACCCAGCAGAAGTTGAGCAGATGGCTAAGAGTATCCTAGATGGGACTGCTCCTGACGCAAGCGACTGGGTAGAAGTCGGCATGAATCCTTTTAGGCACAGCTATTTCTATCGTAAGGCAGACGGCATGCCGGTCGCTGACGCAGAACAGGTTATTCAAGTAGGTCCGCTGGTGTTAGCCAAGAAAGCAAAGACGCGACCTATTGAAAGCCCAGAGCATTTGATTGATCCGGGCCCTCCGCCCAAATACTTCAAACGTGGCGGTAATGTTGAGAGGGTGTACAATGACAGGCGATATATTTAAACCGGAAGTTCCGGGAGCGTATCGCCTATGACACCGAACATTTCCTCGAACTCTGCCTGTTCTATTACTTCGCCTTCTCGTAGAATATCTACAAATTGAACTGGGATAGCTTTTTTCCAGGTGGGCGAACGAGAAGATATAAAGTATGCTTCGACGTACTCGCCTTCTGGGTGGGTAGGTGCTTCGATAGCGCAGATAACAGCGGGACGTTTGTCCCAAGATATGTATTCCATGATTCTCATGTTTTAGTCTCCTTTCTGAATCGTGGGTATTATAGCATTAGATATATAAGAAATGCCATGTATAATGGCCTTAGAACAGATAGAGAATATTATCATGCCAGTTGATAAAGTCATAAACCTTGCTCCTGACACTGAGGTAATTGCAATTTCAGACGACGCCCCTGACATTGAAGTGGTGTTGGAAGAAGACGGTAGTGCAACTGTTGAGGTTGCCGAAGATAACGATGTAGATTTCTACAGTAATCTAGCCGAGATCCTTGATCCAACCGACCTGTCTCATATTTCTATAGACCTATTGGCCTTGTTCGAGGCTGACAGCTCTTCCAGGGAAGACTGGGAAGAGATGTACGCCAAGGGACTTGAGCTTTTAGGACTCAAGATTGAAGAAAGAAGTCGTCCTTTCCGTGGTGCCGCAGGCGCGGTTCATCCAATGCTCACCGAAGCCATTGTTCAGTTTCAGTCTCAGGCGTTTAAAGAGTTAATGCCTGCTGGTGGACCTGTTCGAACACAAACTTTAGGGAAAGAAACCCTGGACAAGGTTCAGCAGGCGTCTCGCGTGCAGGACTTTATGAACTATCAAATAACTACGGTGATGAAAGAATACACACCAGAGTTTGACCAGCTACTTTTTTACACTGGATACGGTGGTTCGACCTTTAAAAAGGTGTATTACGACGAGCAGTTGGGTCGAATGGTTTCAAGACTAGTCCTTCCAGACGACTTATACATCCCTTATAACGGCTCGAGCGTTATTTCTCAGTGTCCGCGCATTACGCATCGCATCTCGATGGATCAAAATGAGTTTAGAAAGCGCGTTGTAGCTGGCGAATACCTCGATGTGGTGGTTGATCCCGAGTCTTCATCGTCTACAAAAGACAATATTCGTTATTCTATTGATCGCGTCACAGGTATCGAGTCCACTGGAGAGCCTGAAGAGGTTTTTTTATTAGAATTTCAGGTTGATTTGGACATTCCAGGCTTTGAAGACGTTGACGAAGACGGCAATGAGACCGGAATTAAGCTCCCTTACGTTGTTACGATTGATGAAAACAGCGGTCAAGTCGTTGGTGTTCGCCGAAACTGGCTTGAAAACGACGAATATAAGGCGAGAAGAGAGTATTTTGTTCATTATGTGCTTGTAGAAGGCCCAGGAGCTTACGGTTTAGGCTTTGTTCACTTGATTGGAGGCCTTTCCAAGACTGCAACCATGGCATTGCGCCAATTATTGGATGCAGGAACGCTATCAAACCTCCCTGCGGGCTTTAAAGCTAAGGGTGCGCGTATTGCAGATGACGATAACCCAATTCAACCAGGTGAATGGCGCGATATTGATGCCGGTGGTGCAGAATTGGCTAGTTCTCTGCTTCCATTACCCTACAAAGAGCCATCTCAGACCCTATTTACGTTATTAGGCTTTACTGTTGAAGCCGGTAGGCGTCTTGCCAGCATTGCAGACATGCAGGTCGGCGATGCAAACCAGCAGGCGGCAGTAGGCACTACAATTGCGTTGCTAGAGCGTGGTTCAATGGTGATGTCCGCCATTCACAAGCGTCTTTACTACGCTCAGACCCAAGAATTTGAGATGCTGGCAGAAGGTTTTGGTCAATTTTTGCCTGATGAATACCCATACGATGTTCCAGGTGCTTCTCGCACCATCAAACAGAAAGACTTTGACGATATGGTTGCGGTTCTGCCTATGGCAGATCCTAATATCTTCTCTGCCGCACAGCGTATTACATTGGCGCAGACTCAATTGCAGTTAGCCCAAAGCGCACCGCAAATGCACAACATGTATGAGGCGTATTATCGTGTTTACCAGGCGCTTAACGTGCGTGATATTGATGGCATCTTAAAGGTTCAGACTAATCAGATGCCTGTAGACCCAGCCACTGAAAATATTAATGTGATTGATGGCATGGAACTGAAGGCATTTGCAGGACAGCAACATGATGCGCACATTGCGGCTCACTTGATCATGGGACTGTCGCCGATGTTACAGGCAAACCCAATGGCGGCCTCAGAACTCCAGAAGCATGTATTACAGCACATTAGATTGAAGGCTGAAGAGGACGCTGAAGCAGAACTATTCAAGCAGTATGGCACTGATCCAGACAACATGGCGTCTGACCTTGAGAAAGAGGCACTTGTTGCATTGAAGGTTACGCAGTACCTACAAGAAATGAAGGCAATGCAAACCGAGCTATCAGGTGCGCCACAGGCAGACCCTGTAGTCCAGTTGAAGGAGCAAGAGCTTCAGCAACGTGCGGCTAAGGACCAGATTGATGCTCAGATTAAACAACAGCAGATTGCTAACGAGCAGATGCGGATTCAGGAAAACGCTAGATCAAGCGATGCAAGAATCGAGTCGCAAGAAAAAATTGCGGAAAACCGTACTGAAGTAGCTAGGGAAAGGATATACGCGCCGAAAGGATAGTACGATGCCGTTGGACAAAAGAAAGTCAAAGAAAACAATATCAAAAAACATCAAGGAAATTGTGTCGTCTTACAAAAAAACTGGTAAGATTGGCGCAAGTACGCCTAGTAGCAAAAAAAAGGCGCAAAAACAGGCGGTTGCAATTGCACTTAACACTGCACGCAAATCACCTGCTAGAGCGAAGAATGGCGGTTCTGTTTTAAGAAGAGACGCTAAACGTCGCACTAAGATTTACTAGCCAACCAGACGAGGCTAAATCGTCTGCATAACATGGATACACCATGCTGGAATTTGCAGAAAGCATTCTGAAAGAAATTAGAAAGCTAGAACGTGACACTGAGACAATGATTCTTAGTGGCGTTACTGATATGGAACGCTATAAGTATCTCATGGGTCGTCTGGATGGTTTAAGGCTTGTTAGTGAGGCTGTAAGAGTACAGCTAGAAAAACGAGAAGAACTATAACCCAGAGGATTATTACATGGCAGAAGCTGAATTAACCCCACTTGAAAAAAAGTGGGAGCAAAACAAGAAAGACAAAAAACCCTCTCTTGATGATGCCTACAGTGACGAAGGCAAAATACCCGAGGAGGGACTATCCAGCTCTATTTTAGACCTTATCCCATCCCCTACTGGCTGGCGAATTGCCATCCTGCCTTATCGTGGAGCTAAAACCACTAAGGGAGGCATTATGCTATCCGACGAGACGCAAAAGCGTACTCAGTTAGGCACTAACGTGGGATATGTTTTGAAGATGGGCGATTTAGCTTATTCAGATGCGTCTAGGTTCCCAACAGGTCCCTGGTGCAAAGAAGGCGATTGGATAATCTTTGGAAAGTATGCAGGATCTCGATTGCAAATAGACGGCGGTGAAATCAGGCTACTGAACGATGATGAAATTCTTGGGGTTGTTAGCGACCCAGAAGACATTCTGCACATGTAAGGAGATCAACATGACACAAGGTACAGAAGAACTACAGTTTAAAGTAGGTGAAGAGGAAGAAGAAGCTACCGTTGAGATGAATGAAGATGGTAGTGATGCCAAGCTCTCCGAGAAGGAGGACTCTGTTGTAGTTGAAGAAGAAAAAGAAGAGGAAAAAGAAAAAGCCTCTAGCCAGGAACCAGACGGTGAAGAGCTAGACGATTACTCCGTCAAAGTTAAAAAGCGTATTGATAAGATGACGGCGAGACTTCGTGAGGCACAGCGCCGTGAAGAAGCCGCTTTGGAGTATGCAAAAAAAATACAGTCAGAGAACAGCAATCTTCAAGAGCAGTATCGTAAAACCAGCACAGAACGATTGACAGAAGCTCAAACCCGCTCAGAGTCTCAAATTATGGCGCTGAAGCAAGTAATTAGACAAGCTCGTATAGAAAATGATATTGACACCGAGACCGAGGCACAACAGCGCCTAACCTCACTGGTCTACGAGCAACAACGTCTTGGGGAGCAGGTAGCGGTACAGAAACAGCAGGCGGAACAGCCCGTTCAGCAAGAAGAGCCTGAAGTGCTGAAGCCAAGGCGACAACCGGACGTAAGAGCCGAAGAATGGGCTGAAAACAACCCATGGTTTGGCAATAACACAGTAATGACGCATACTGTGTATGGAATTCATAACGAGTTGGTTAAGAACGAAGGGTTTGACCCAACGACCGACGAGTATTATGATGAGATCGATAGGCGCATGCGCCAAATGTTTCCGCAGGAATATGAGCCTGCGCAAAAGAACAACAGGTCGTCCCGTCCCGTGCAAACGGTGGCACCTGCAACCCGTTCATCGGGAGTAAATAACGCACGCCGCACTGTAAAGCTGACGCCAAGTCAGGTTGCGATAGCCAAAAAACTTGGAGTCTCGCTTGAAGACTATGCCAGACATGTGAAGGATTAAGACCATGAGTGATGACGTTAATAACAAAGTACCATCCCTAAAACGCACAAGCCGCACGACTGAAACTCGTGAAGCAACTGCGCAACGCAAACCGTGGGCACCTCCTTCTAGGCTAGATGCTCCTCCTGCCCCTCCTGGTTATAAACACCGTTGGATAAGGATGAACATCGCAGGTGCTGAAGATAAAATGAACGTAACTGCAAAGTTGCGTGAGGGCTATGAGTTGGTTCGCGCCGACGAGTATCCTGAATTTCATTCATCACATATTGACGACGGCGATTATGCTGGAGTCATTAGTTCCGGAGGGATGATGCTTGCGCGTATTCCCGAAGAAACCGCCGAAGAACGTCAGGCCTATTATTCATCGAGAACACAAGATCAAATTTCTGCGGCTGATAACGACCTGTTGAAATCGAATGCTCATTCTAGCATGAAGATTAATTCACCAGAGAGAAACAGCCGTGTGTCAATCGGTGGACCCCGTAATGGGAACGCCGACTAACCTTGAATAAAGGACAATTATCATGGCAAATGTAGATAAAGCGTTTGGCCTACGTCCGCTTGGCAATCTTTCAGCCTCTGGTTCCCAGAAACAGTATGGCTACGAAATTGCTGACAACCAGGCCGGAGCTATCTTTCAGGGCGACTTAGTCACTTTGAAGGATGGTTACATTCTCCAGTTCAATCCCGCCAGCCACACTGCGGCTGTGGGCGTGTTCAATGGCTGTAATTACATTGATCCGACAACTGGTAAACCCACTTGGAAGAACTACTATCCAGGCGGCGTCAATATTACTCAGGGCAAAATTATTGCTGACGTAATAGACGACCCCAATCAGCTCTTCATCATCCAGAACGACGGCACTTCCGCCGCCGCTAACTATGGTAAGAATGCTGATATCGTTGTAGGAACAGGCAATACCACTACTGGTGTTTCTGCTAACGTGCTGGATACTTCCTCAATCGCAACTACTGCGGCGCTTAACCTGAAGATCGTTGGTCTTTGGGATACACCTAACAACTCTGTTGGTGCTAACGCTGTCGTTGTTGTTAAAATCAATGAACACCTGTACGGAAGTGCAGGGGTTGCCGGACAGTAAGGAGAATAAGACATGGCTATTTCTCGCGCACAACTAGTGAAAGAGCTCGAGCCCGGTCTGAACGCCTTGTTCGGTCTGGAATACAGCTCTTACGACAATGAGCATGCTGAAATCTACGAAAGCGAGTCATCTGACAGAGCATTCGAAGAAGAGGTGATGCTTTCGGGCTTTGCTGAAGCTCCTGTGAAATCTGAAGGATCTGGCGTTGCATACGACCAGGCTCAGGAAGTTTACACAGCGCGCTACACTCACGAAACTATCGCATTAGCGTTCTCTCTGACAGAGGAAGCTATTGAGGATAACCTCTACGATAGTCTTGCAAAGCGTTATACTAAGGCACTCGCACGTTCTATGGCGACGACTAAGCAAATTAAAGCCGCCTCCATCTTGAACAATGCTTTCACAACCTCTCTCGGTGGTGACGGTAAGCCTCTTTGTGCTACAGATCATCCGACCCTTTCAGGTCCTGATCTAGCCAACGAGCTTGCTACCCCAGCGGATCTTTCAGAAGCCTCTCTTGAGCAGGCTCTGATTGATATCGCGTCTTTCACTGATGAGCGTGGCCTCAAGATTGCGGTCCAAGGCACTAAACTAATAATTCCAAAAGAATTACAGTTCACTGCCGACCGTATCCTGAAGTCTACTCTTCGTGTAGGCACTGCGGATAACGACATCAATGCCACTCGCAACATGGGAATGGTGCCTCAGGGCTATTCAGTCAACCATTATCTGACTGACCCTGACGCATTCTTTATCATGACTGATGCGCCTAACGGCATGAAGATGTTCCAGCGTACTTCAATGAGCACTGGTTTCGAAGGCGACTTTGAGACTGGCAATGTACGTTACAAGGCTCGTGAGCGTTATAGCTTTGGCTTTAGCGATCCACGCGGCATATTCGGTTCTCCGGGTACTCCGTAAGCTGAGTAAAAAGGGAAAGGGGGCACTTGTTGCCCCTTTTCTTTTACTATAAGATTAATAAATCCCTGACAGGTGCAATCCCGCGCCTGACATTAGCCACGACAGGAGATAAGACATGGCTACAACTACCTTCTCAGGTCCCGTTGTTTCAAATAACGGATTCACAGGTGACATCACAGGTGACATCACAGGCGACGTTACTGTTACCAACTTTGTAAAATTAACCGCAATAACCACAAGTGACTTACCTACTGCCGCCGCCGGTAATGCGGGTCAGGTTCGTTTGATAAGTGACAATGGCGCTGGCGATAACGAATATTGTTTGGTTATCAGCACTGGCGCGGCGTGGGTGACTGCTGTAGGTGCCGCACTGACTTAATAGGAGATACCAATGAGCAGTAGTAATATCCAAACGGTCACTAAGGCCGCTGATGCTTCTGCGGTATTAGGCCGTTGCAGATTGTTAGGTGTTTATTTTACAAACACAGCAACAGGGTCTTCTTTTTCCTTAAAAGACGGCAGTACATCGGGCGGTACATCAAAGCTGACAATTACCACCCCTGCCGTTGCGGGCGCGCAAGACTTGTTTATCCCAGATGCAGGGATACTGTTTGAAAATGGAATTTTCATTGACGTCGCTAGTGTCAACGTAACCAGTGTTACCTTGTTCTTCGAAGGAGGAGCGGCTCAGTAACATGGCAACTAAGCCGAAGCGCAAAGACATGGGAATAAAGACTTCTGTGAAGTCTGGAAATTTTCGCGCTACGAAAAAAGGGGCAGGCATGACGAAAAAAGGTGTAAAAGCCTATCGGAAAGCCAACCCAGGCAGTAAGTTGCAAACGGCTGTAACGGAAAAATCGCCGTCTAAATCTAGGGCAAAACGACGTAAATCGTTCTGTGCTAGATCAGCGGGACAGATGAAACAGTTCCCTAAGGCGGCGAAAGATCCAAACAGTAGGTTACGACAGGCCAGAAAGCGTTGGAGGTGTTAAATGCCTAGGGCTAAAAAAGCCCCAGCAAAGGCTAAATCTAGGGTAAACGAGGCAGGTAACTATACCAAGCCATCACTGCGCAAGCAGTTGTTTTCTCAGATAAAGTCTGGGGGTAAAGGCGGAAAACCAGGACAGTGGTCTGCTAGGAAAGCCCAGATGTTGGCAAAGCAGTACAAAGCTAAAGGTGGCGGGTATAAAACATAATGCCTAATCCAAGAAAAAGAACACCAGGACTTAAAAAGCCACAGCAGTCTTTGAAGAAGTGGACCGAGCAGAAATGGCGTACCAAAAGTGGTAAACCATCGACGCAGGGTCCAAAAGCCACAGGAGAGCGATATCTGCCCGAAAAGGCTATAAAGGCTCTTAGCAGTAAGGAGTACGCCGCAACTACTCGAAAGAAAAGGGCGGATACTGCAAAGGGTAAGCAAGTGTCTAAACAGCCAAAAAAAGTGGCTAACAAGACAAGAAGGCATCGAAAGAAATGAAGTATTTTTTACGCAATGGCACGGAACATAAGGGAAGCACCCACACGCACTCAGACGGTACTGTCATGTCAGGAGCGAGAATGGGTAAGAACTCTAAAAAATTGTTTAAATTTACGCAGTTGTCAAAAACTGCACAGATGAAAACTCAACGAGGTAAGTAAAATGGCTGGACGTGGAATGGGAGCCGCTACCAAAGGCGGTGGATGTGTAAGTTCTGGTGCTCGCAACAAGATGACTTCAAAGCCTTCTACGAAGGTAGCTGTCATGATGAAAGACGGTGGCATGGCAAAGCCCGTTAAAAAAATGGGTGGCGGAATGATGAAAAAATACAAAAAAGGTGGCTACGCAGGCTGTAAATAATGGCGACTTCAGGAACTACAGATTTTAACCTGTCTATTGACGACTTAATCGAAGAAGCCTTCGAAAGATGTGGCATGCAGGTTACAGAGGGCTATCAGCTCACCTCTGCGCGACGTTCTTTGAACCTTTTGTTCTTAGACTGGGCAAACAGGGGATTGAACCTGTGGACCGTAGAGCAGGCCACACAGCCATTGTCCCAGGGTGATGGTAGCGTTGCGGTTGGAACAGATACTGTAAATGTCTTGTCGGCGGTGATTCGCCAGACAATTAACGGTCAACAGCAGGATATCAGCATTGATCGGATTGGCAGGGCGGAATACCTGAATCTTCCTAACAAGTTGACTCAAGCGAGGCCTTCCCAGTATTACGTGGAAAGAAGCAACACCCCGACTGTTTACCTGTATCCGTCAGCGGACAAAGACTATACGCTACTTTATTATCGAATTAGGCGCATGGACGATGCTGGGGGTTACACTAATACAAGCGATGTGAACTTTAGGTTCTTGCCTTGTTTAGCCTCTGGGCTGGCTTATATGATTTCGATGAAGTATTCGCCAGATAGAACAGGTCCGTTAAAGCAGATTTATGAAGAAGACTTTAAACGTGCGGCGGAAGAAGATAGGGATACTGCTAGTTTCAATGTTGTACCGCAAGTAGGTGCGTAATGGCTACAGCGACAGGTAAGTTTTCATATGGGATCTGCGATTATTGTGGACAACGATATTCTTACCGTGATTTAAAAAAGAATTGGCGTGGGTTTATGGTCTGCCCAGAAGACTATGAGCCAAAAGAACCACAGATTGAACCATTAAGGTATAGAGGGGATGCAATAGCACTAGCAGACCCAAGACCCGATAGGACAGAGCCTCTTACAGTAGTTGTGAATAATACTGGGGGCGATACTCCTTTTGAGACAGTGCCTGACTCCATGCAACCTGCTCCAGCGTCTATAGCGGTTGAAGGGGTAGGAGACATCGGAAACGTAAATGTATCAACTGTAATAGCAAGTAATGTAACCGTTACGCTTACAGGAATGTCTGCCACAGTAACTGTTGGAACAGTGACGGTTAATGCTGTAAGTATAGCGGCGACCTACAATATAACGGTTAGTAATCCAGGAGGCGGGAATGTCTATTATCAAGACGGCGCACGGCCTGGTGTTCTTGGAAGAACTATTTATGAAGGACAGGCTTATCGGTATGATCAGTCGGACGTTAGTAATACTGGGCATCCGTTAAGGTTTTCTACTACACCTGATGGCACCCATGGCGGGGGCGTAGAGTATACGACGGGCGTGACCTATAATGGGGTTCCAGGCAGTGCTGGAGCCTATACGCAAATAGAAGTTGCCATAGGCGCACCTAACCTATATACATATTGTTCGGTGCATAGTGGAATGGGCTACCTAGTCAATACGGTATAAACATGACATACGATGAATTAGTAACAAATATACGAAATTATACGGAGGTAGACAGCAATGTCTTCTCTGCTTCGGTCATTGACAACTTCATCACAATGGCGGAGAACCGTATTCTTCGAGATATTGATTTAGACGTTTTTAAGAAAGAATCTACGACTAACTTTTTGGCTAACTCCCGTTTTCTTCCCGCTCCCTCTGATATCTTGACCCATCGATATATGATGGTGACCTCTGAAGATGGTGACCAAACCTTCCTGGAGTTTAGGGATAATTCTTTTTTAAAAGAGTATTGGCCTGATTACACTGAAACCGGAGTACCAAAGTATTACGGGGTTTGGAATGAAGATAATTTTTATATAGCGCCGACGCCAGCTACTGCACTCGTTGTTCAACTAGGTTATATTTATCGTCCAGCACAGCTATCTGCAACAAATACAAGCACTTGGGTCTCCACAAACGCGCCAGAGGCGCTACTGTATGCTTGCCTGATTCAGGCGTATAGTTACACCAAGGGACCTCTTGAGATGATCCAGTATTTTGAAAATAGCTATAAACAGGCAATTCAGGGACTTGGTATTGAGCAACAGGGGCGTCGTCGTCGTGATGAGTATCGTGATGGCATGATAAGAATACCAATAAAATCAGAATCACCAGGACCATAATTTATGTTAGATGGCGTAAAAGGCGAAACAATAAATGCATTTGATGTAGACGTATTTACCACGAATAACCGTGGGCATACGCCAGAAGAGCTTGCAGAGTGGGCTATGGAGAAGTTGATTTCTGTTAGTGAAACAGCCGACCCAATGGTCAAAGCGCAAGCGATGGTGTACAAGGATCGTATAAAAGACCTAATGGTTTTTTATATGCGGGAAGCGATTCGGTCAGATAGAACAACTATTTGCGCTGAGTTAGCAAAACAGGGCCATGCTGACTTGGCTCGAATTATTAGCAAAATATGAGGTAATCATCATGGCAATTACACAAGCAATGTGTACTTCTTTTAAGGTTGAAATGCTTAACGGCATTCACGCCTTTGGCACTACAGTGGCTCGTGCTGGTACAACAGCGGATACAATGAAAATCGCGCTTTATACGAGTTCTGCTACTTTAGATGCGACTACAACAGCGTATTCTGTTACCAACGAAACGTCTGGAACAGGTTACACCGCAGGCGGTAACACGCTGACAACCGTAGCTCCTACCAGCTCTGGTACAACAGCATTCACTGACTTTAACGACACCACCTGGTCAACGGCTACAATTACAGCTCGTGGCGCGTTAATCTATAACAGCACTCAGTCGGACAAGTCTATTGCTGTTTTGGACTTCGGTTCGGACAAAACGTCAACTGCGGGTGACTTTACCATTGTTTTCCCAACGGCGGATGCTAGTAACGCGATTATACGGATAGCCTAGTATGGCAGACGTTATTGTTCCTATAACGGGATGGGGTCATGACCCTTGGGGGTCAGACGGGTGGGGCGACAGCCCAGCTACACCCGTGGCTACAGGTTCGGTAGGAACGGTAACAACGCAAACCGTAAATAACTTTACTGTTACGGGTGTACAGGGCACAACAGCGTTAGGAAGCTCGACCGCTATTATACAGGGCATTGTTGAAGTAACTGGGGTTTCCGCCACAGGTATTGCAAACTACAGTGTCTGGGACGCTACTGTTTACTTTGATGGCTGGAGTCGTGGTGGTTGGGGCGACTTTGGTTGGGGTGAAGGAAGCACTGTAGATGCTATTTCAACTGAAATAGGCACCGTTGACTTTATACTTGGTGGCAATGCTTACCCAGCAGGACTTGAACTTTCTACGACGCTAGGCAATGTAGTTGCCAACGGCGACGGAACCATTGACGTTTTAGGCCAAGCGGCTACGGCTACGTTAGGATCGGTCAGTGTTGATGCCGCCGCTGTTGTTGCTGTTACAGGTGTTTTTGGGACTACAGCGTTAGGGGATGCCGGAGTACAGGGAAGCCACACCGAATTTGTTACGGGTTTACAAGGCAATCTTATACTAGGCACGGTAGGTGTTACGGCGGATGCGACTGTTACTGAGACAGGTTTATCAGCCACTTCGGCGATTGGAAGTGCTACAATTGACCTTCAGCTCAATGTACCCGTGACAGGTGTTTCAGCGACGGGTGACTTGGGTAATGAAAGCGCGACAGGTAAAGCACGAGTGTATCCAATAGGCGTCGTGGCAGTAGGTAGAATCGGTAACATATTAATCTGGGATGACATAGTCCCCGAAGAAGCAGTTATTTGGACGGAGGTCGCGGCATGAGAACGACGACAGAGGCAGTACAGCTAGGTTCTGGTATAGAGCCTAAACATGACATTGAAGTTTTGTGTGCAAATTGCGGTTTTGATCTTGATGAGTCTGAAATTAACGCTGATACTTGTTCCGACTGCGGAGAAACACTAAACTTACGACAGAATATGAAAATATATGCCACAAGCGTCCCTGAGGCCAGTGGCGCGACTTTGGAATGAGGTAAGCACCAATGGCAACTTACGTAAATAATTTAAGATTAAAAGAAATCGCCACGGGTGACGAGTCTGGCACTTGGGGCACAAGCACAAATACTAATTTGGAGCTCATTGCCGACTCCCTTGGATATGGCACTCAAGATGGCTTTGCCACGGATGTAAACTCAACCACTACAGTAGCCGACGGCACTACTGACCCTGCTCGTGCTTTTTACTTCAAAGTCACTTCGAGCGCGACGCTTACAGCTACTCGTGAACTTACCATAGCCCCAAACACAATATCACGGGTTATGATTATTGAAAACGCTACTACGGGTTCACAGAGTATTGAAATTAGCCAAGGAAGCGGTGCAAATGTCACCATTCCTACGGGCGAAGCAAGAGCCGTTTACTTAGATGGTGCAGGCGCAACAGCCGCTGTTGTAGACACAGGTTTAACACTAGCCGATGGCACTCAGACCTTAACAAACAAGACAATTTCCGCCGACAACAATACTATTTCAGGTATTGCGGCAAGCAGTTTTGTTCTTTCTGATGGTTCTGGCAATGTAGATGGTTCGGCGGCACAGAAGGCCATTCCATCGGGTGACGTAGTAGGCACCTCAGATTCCCAGGTTCTAACAGGAAAAACTTTGACAAGCCCAATTATTGGGACTGATATTCAAGACACCAACAGCAATGAGCTAATAAATATTACTGCAACGGCGTCAGCAGTTAATGAATTTACTTTGAATAATGCGGCAACAGGTAATAACCCTGCTATATCTGCCAGTGGTGATGACACCAATGTAGGTATTGACCTTACTCCAAAAGGCACAGGTGAGGTTGATATCACCGCTAGTTTCTTGACGGGTATTTTCTCCGATAAGGTCGTTGCCATAGGAAACACCAGCACGGCACAGACTATTGATACTAGTACAGGTTCCGTATTCACGGCTACATTAACCGATAACTGCACCTTTACTTTGGGAAGCAGTAACCAAAACAGTAACAGAGCAACTTCTTTTACCTTGATTCTGACAAACGATGCTACAGCAAGTAGAACTGTTGCATTTGCCGGAGGTACGGTAGAATTCCCGCAAGGAGCTGTGGCTAGGACAGAAGACGCCAATGCAACAGATATTTGGTTCTTTATGAGCCCAGATAATGGAACGACATGGTATGCGTCAATTCCGATGAAAAACCTGTCATAATTAACTTTTTAGGAGATTACGAAAATGGCACTTACAGCAGAACAGCAGAGCCAGGTTGAATTTATTGAAGCACAGCAGGCGGCACAAATCGCGGCTACAGCGGCAAATGAAAATAAGCGATGTAAAGCAGATTGTCTGCGCATGGCACAGAGTATTATTTTTGAAAACAGAAGACTAGCGGACGCCAATACGCCTGCCATGACAGCCGAAGACGTCACTGCATTAGCGACTAGTTTGTGCAATTGGCTGGACAGCTAATACATGGAGGTATTTAACTACTTTCCGTCTTCCATATATAGAGCAGAAGAACCGGAATGGCTCAACACAATGCAACTTGGACCAGAATATTTGGACAAGGATGCAGAAACACCTATGATCCAAACCGGAAATTTAGCACATAACGAAAGTTGTTTTGATTTTAAAAAACACGTAGAAACCATCGTTAATTCTATTTTAATCGAAGGCGGTTATGACGTTGATATTTATCAGATAAAGATGAATGCGTTGTGGGGACAAATAATAAGTCCCCCTGCGCATCATTACTTACATGTCCATGGAAACAGCGTCTTTAGTGGTTTTTATGTTCTAAAAGCAACAGAAAATTGCCCATATCCTTTGTTTGGGGATCCTAGACAGGGAAAGTTAATGGGAGACCTTATGGCGGCTGTTACCCCTGACGTTAAAGCATGCACGCAATATATTCATTTTAATAATTTAAACGCGGGTTCTTTGTTTTTATTTAACTCGTGGCTTCCTCACCAGTTTGTAGCTGGCGTCCCGAATTCCGAAGTTAGGTTTTTGCATTTTGTAATATCCGCGTTTGAAAAATAAGTAGGGCTTTATGGTAAAAACCTCTTATGCTTTAGATGAAAAAAGGCAAGACAATCCAACCTGTCATTATATTCTTAGAGATCTATTTAACGAAGAAGAGCTAGACTATCTAGCAAAGAAAGCTAGGTCAGCTCAAGAACAAGCCTCTATTGGTGAAGGCACTATAAATAATTCAATAAGAAGAACTAAAATAAATTGGGTGTCTCCAGACAAAACGAAGTTGTGGATTTTTAAGCGGCTTGAAACTTATGTAGAAAGGATAAACAAAGAAATTTTTAACTTTGAACTCTCTAGTATTTCTGCTATTCAACTAGCTAATTATAAAAGCGAAGAGAAGGGTAAATATGATTGGCACCTAGATTGTGGAAAAGGACCGATTAGAAAGTTAAGTATAGCCATACAATTAAATGATCCAAGTGAATACGAGGGAGGAGAATTTTGTTTTATGACAGGATCAGATGAAACAAAACTACCAAAAGAAAAAGGGTTAGCCGTTTTGTTCCCTTCTTTTCTTTTACACAGAGTAGCTCCTGTCACTTCGGGGGAAAGACAGTCTCTGGTTTGCTGGGTGCAAGGAACTAGGCCGTTTTCATGAAATCAATATATAGCGAAAATGATATAGGGATTATAGAGGACGTTTTTCCTTCTTTTATTTGTCCCCAAATAATTCAACAAATAGAGTACCTTCAAGAGAACAATATTTTACGTAGCCGAAAAGAACTTGAAAACGCCCCAGAGTGCATGAAAGAAGATTTTAGTTTATGTATGCACCGTAGGGACATGGATAATAAGCTAGGTTTTTTGTTTGATGAAAATAATAACGAGGTACGGTTTAGTTCTGTAATTGATATGATACACAAGGCTTTTCGCCTATACTCAGATACGGCTCTTTATGAAGACATTGCGGCGCTTAATCTTTGGATTCCTCAAATTAAACTCCAAAAAACAATGCCCGGTGGAGGTTATCATATATGGCACCATGAGAAGGGATATGGCTTCAATGTCGCCAGGTATGTCGTCTTTATGGTGTATTTAAATACCCTTGAGCCAGAAAGCGCAGGCGAAACCGAATTCATACGTCAAGAGTTAAGAATAACGCCAAAAGAAAACAGCATAGTTTTTTGGCCTGCTACCTATACACATCCTCACCGTGGAAACCCCGTATATGGCGATAAGCCAAAGTATGTACTAACAGGTTGGTTTTTTATATGATACGAAGATATTTAACACTTAGGAGCTAAGGAAATGCCTATTGGAAGCTCGAAAATTGGTCTTATGGGAGGCACTACACCAGGTGGATGTCAAGTATTCACCGAACCGGGCACCTTTTGTGCCCCCGCTGGACTACAACAAATAAGTGCCACTGGCGTTGGTGGCACTGGATGCCCTGGATGCCCTGGAACTGATGGTGGCGGTGGCGGCGGTGGCGGCGGTGGTGCTGGCTCTCCCAATGGAGCATATAGAGTACGGGGGTGGTGGTATTGTGGCTTCAGGAACTGCGTTTACACCGGAAATCCACAGGGTGGACCTGGTGGGACAGGAACTACTGCACTAGGACCAGGCGGTGGCTCAGGGGGTAGTGGCGGCCCAGGCGGTGGCGCAGGTCTCTCTGGCTACGGTTTCAGTAATGCTGGCGGCTCACCCGGTTCAGCAGGTAGTGTCGGCACACCTGGGACAATTGGTCCATCGGGAGCGGCAACTACGATTAGTTGCTTGCCTACGCCATTAAGTTTTCCGGGGGGCACTGGAGGTCCAGCAGGCACCGGTGGCGTTGCAGGTAATGGTGGTAGCGGCGGAGGTGGTGCCGCAACCTTTGGAACAATTCACGAATATTGTTTACGCTACTACGGTGGCGAAGCATGTGCCTACGAAGTAATATATTTTGGTTTCGGTACAGGTAACCCAGGAGGCGCAGGAGCTTCGGGCAATCCTGCAAGCCCTACGTTTTCTTCTCCTGGTGACGGTGGGCCTGGCGGAAGTGGTGGATATTCGTATACTCCTGGCTTTGGCGGAGCTGGTGGCAAGGGAGGCCAAGGAAACGCAGGGACTGCGGGTAACGCAGGCACCGCTGGATCCCCAGTAAGCTATTGTTGCCAACCAATAGGAGGCGCAGGGAGTTATCCTGTAACAGTCCCTCCTGGCGGAAGTGTAACTATTTCATGGGACCCTTTTTAATATGAAACAAAAAAAGAATATTCGTGCAAAAGCACCTTTAAAATCAGAAGCACCTCCAAAATCCCCAGACCCAGCGGTTTTAGAGATCGAAAAACAGTTTGGGCTCAATGGAATGAAATCGACCTTGAATAGAGCAAGAAGTATAACTGTAGGCGAAATGTTCAATGGTTGTCATGAGATTGGTATGAGGGTGGATGATGGTGGTTATTACTATGTAATAGTAACCGCACAAGATCTACCGAAGATTAGAAAATTGTTTTCTTTTTTAAACGAATGATATGCCTAGAAAACTTTGGCAATTAATAGATAAAAAAAATAACATGCCGTTAAATGATCCGGTTCTTTTACCGGATCAATGGGGCCCGATTTTTGGAATGCACGGCGTAAAAGAAAGGCTCTCTGACCTGTCGTGGGTAAATTTACCCGATTTGGCTTGGATAGAAACGGATATTGAAGTCCCCGACCCTCCCCCTCCCCCCACTGAAAAAGATCGTTTAAACGAGCGTATTGAAAACTATCTTGCCAAAAGTGACTGGGCCATGCTCCCTGACGTCCCTATGACTATTATAGAAAAACAAGAATGGATAAAATACAGAAAAGAACTAAGAGACGTTAAAAGACAAAAGGGTTATCCCGAAAAGGTCACATGGCCTATTGCTCCGGATAAAAAGTAGTCCTATGAATAAATACCACATAAGATTTAATAAAAGTAATGGCGAGCCTGGAAGAGGCACTTCAGACCATGTATGGCGTGTGTTTGAGAATGGAGAAAAAGAATACTTAGCTAGGCATGTATCTATAAATGTACCTTCGTGGTCAGAACAAACAGGACCAGATTGGAACATCGCCTGTATTGGATTTCTAGCCTTTTATGCAGGAACCGATACTATCATTATCCATAACAACAATACTCAAGAAGCATAAAAACATGTTTAAGTTTTTTAAAAATCTAAAAAGTCCTATTAAAGTAAAATGCTACACCATTATCGCAGGAGGGCTACACAAAGCGTATCCCCCCCAAGTATCTTCTCAGCCTAGTTGGGCAAAACAAATAAAATCATTTTCTGTAATTGAAACTGCTAGAGAGCTACTAAAACCCGAAAGAGATCGGCGTGCAACTAGGACAATCAAAACCTGCCCAGGCAGGGTTGAACTATATCAAAAGGGTTTTATCCTTCCATTATGGTCAGATTTATATCTCTACTTGGATGGCGAAAAAAATTGGAAATATCAATTTGCAGATATGAAAAGCACTATTTCAAATCATACACATTCGCAATACAGCACCTTATTTGATGAGGATGAGTACCTACATTTAAAACTTGACAGCCCTTGGGTTATGTACACAGAGGAAGACGTTGATTTTGTGGCGATAAAACCTGCTTGGGAAGTGAAGCCTCTTGACGGCTTAGAAATATTACCTGGGATATTAACTTTTCACCATCAACACTCAAATAACGTAAACATGTTTATAAAATTTCCTGAAAAAAAAGAAGAGAAACGAGAAATTATACTACGAGCAGGCACTCCAATTTATCACTTTATACCTCTCTCAGACAGAAAGGTCGAGTTAGAAGTAAAGGCGGTGAGTCACACTGACCCAGAGTTTATAGATGCGTTTAGAACAGCAAATCATTCATTTTCTAGGAACAGCTACAGACATCACATAAAGGTGGATAAGTGAACACTAAGTATTTTGACGAGTCTTTTTGGGACGACTATTTGTTCACTAAAAAATTTACGCCTGTAAAAGACATAGAAAAAGACTGCCTTGAAGTAGAAGAAAGAATTAACAGAGAATTTGGGCACGCCCCTCTAGCCCTGTTTAGACACGCGCCTTTAACCACAAAACTATTCGAACAATACAATCTACTATCCTTCCCCAAACATTCTTTTCACGAAGTTTATTCGTTTATTAAAGAATGTGTGGATAACTTACCGTTAGAACGAGGGGATCGGTATCATATTCAGTGTTGGCTAAATGTGTACACTAAAAACTCACCTAACATACTTTGGCATGGTCACTGGGAACCTGAGCATAAAGCATGGCACGGTTTTTTCTGTGCGTCTGTCCCCGAACCCTCAGGCACGTCATATAGGATACCGACAGAAAAAGAGGATCTGTATATTCCCAGCGTAGAAGGAAAAATGGTTATTGGAAAAAGTGATGGGGACCTACACAAATCAACGCCGCATAGCCATGAACGCCCCAGAATCACTATTGCTTTTGATATTGTTCCTTGTCGTGTCATACATGACCGAGCACCAAATCATTGGATTCCCATATAGGTAAAAAGGTACAAATCCTATACAATGAGCTTTAATCTAGGCTACATTTGTATAGGTATCTGTAATGATAGAGGTTGTAGCCGCTTTGTCTGCGGCTAACGCGGCATTTAACGCACTAAAAAGGGGCGTTGAGAAGGGCAAAGAGCTACACGAAATGGCGGGTACTTTGTCGTCTTTTTTTGAGGCAAACGAGCAGATCAGCGAAGCCAGCATTGAAAGTAAAGAAGTCAGCAACGCGGCTAAGTTACTTTCGAAAAAGAGCATTGAGCAACAAGCCATGGAAGTGGCATTGGCTAAACAACGAGCCGCTCGGCTTGAAAAAGAATTGCGAGAATACCTAATTTATACGGGGCAAGGTGATTTCTATCGAGATATGCTCAAGCAACGCCGTATCATTAGACAACGTAGGTTGGAGCACGCTAGTGCTGTAGCTAAACGAAAAAGTGATACAATTGACATTATATTCGCTGTAGTGGCCTTTGGAATCGCTGTTGGAGCGATAATTGGCATGGTTGTTTTATTTCAGAGATTGTAGGAAATTTTAATGGAAACCAAGAAAATCCCAGCTAAAAAGAAGGTAGCTAAAAAGAAGGTAGCTAAAAAAACCACCATTAAAAGGTCCACGCCTGAGCAACGCATGGATGTGCACGAAGTAGAATGTGCTTTACGATATAAGCGAATTGAAGAGCGATTAGATAGCGGAAATGAAAAGTTTGACAAGTTAGAAAAACTTGTGTGGGGGATTTACCCCTTTATCATAGTGTTGTTTATTGTTGAAAAATTTGCAGGGTAGGGTAAAAAATGAATATATTCAAGAAGATAGGTGCTCCTTGTTGGAAACTAGTACAAAACTGCACCCATGAACAACTGGGCATGATCGTCAGCGGTATTGCACTGGCTATGCTTGTATTGGCTTTCCTATGAAACTCGGGAAGCTAAAAGACCTGATAGGCGGTATCGCACCCAGTATTGGCACCGCGATGGGAGGACCCTTAGGAGGCATGGCGGCTCAGGTTCTGGCAGGCGCATTAGGCTGTGAACCGACGCCACAGGCTGTCGAGAAAGCGTTTGAGACAGTCACCCCAGAACAGCTTGCAGAAATCAAGAAGGCCGAGTTGAAGTTTGATGCCAAGATGAAGGAGCTGGACGTAGATCTGTTCGCATTAGAGACGAAGGACAAGCAGGACGCACGTAGGCAGTTCGCCAAGGACTGGGTGGCTAAATCTATTGGTTTAATTATGGTGCTATTCTTTTGCTCCTACATTGCCATGATCACCATTATGCCGCCAGAGCAGAATTCAATGGAACTGATTAACCTGGTGCTTGGCTACATGGGTGGCCTGGTTTCCGCAGTAATCAGCTTCTATTTTGGCGCGTCTTCTTCTGACAATACAAAAAAAGATGATTAATAATGGCTAACAAGATCAGTAACTTGAACCTTATTCAAGAAGGTAAAGGCATAAAACGCACATCCATAGGCCGTGGGGCGTTGAAGCTAAGTTCGATGAACAAGAGCAAAAAACGATCTTTTAAAAAGTATAAAGGACAAGGTTAGATGACAATAAAAATATATTACGGGTATCCTCAGGAAATATGGGGACAAGCACCCGTAAGTATACTAAAAAAACACTTTCCTGGCGTAGACAAAAAAAATTCAGCAAAAGACTTTAGGGCTTGCCCTTCAGTAAAAAGTTTTTATCACAATGTTTATGGCATCCCAGCTCAACGTGATTATCATTTAAACATCACTGATAAACAGACAACTTCGAGGGTGCTAACGCAACAATATTTCGACGCATTTGTTTTTACAACAGACCAAGAAAGGCGTTCTATTCAATATGGAAGCATATATTTTTTTACAGAAGAAAAAACCTTACCGGTTACTGCTTCTTATCCGCCTATGTTAGAAAAAACACTTCCACATGCAAACTACATCACAGGTCAAATGGATTTAGGCAGATATCCACGACCTATGACGGCATCTCTTGAGTTTTTATATGATACTGATTGGAACATAAAAAAAGACGATTTACTGTGGTATGTAAAGTTTCATACAAAAGAAAAGATCCAATTTATTCCATTTAATTGCACGCAAGAGATAATGGATCTTTACCGTTTCACACCCTCTCTTAAAAGCAGAAGCCCCATAATTGCGAAGACGTTGATTCCTTTTTACAATAATGTAAAGGAATCCGGAATTAAAAAGATAATGTTGAAACAAATAAAACAAAACTTATCTGGAGATTACGCCTGATGGATAGGCTGATAGAAATGCTTCGTCGGCACGAAGGTGTTCGCAACCATGTTTACCTTGACAGTGAAAATCTCGAGACCATTGGCGTTGGGAGATGTATTGCCGAGGGGTCACTGGGTCTAAGCGATGATGAAGTGGACTACCTCCTGGCTAATGACCTGAAGCGTTGCATTGAGGAGTTGACTCGGACGTTTGACTGGTACAGCAAGTTGGACCCAGTGCGTCAGGACGTGATGATCTCGCTCTGTTTTAACCTGGGCTTAACCCGCCTGCTAAAGTTTGAAAAGGCGCTGGCAGGTATGGCAAACAACGATTGGGAGACCGCAAGCGCTGAGTTCATGGATTCCCGTTGGAGTACCCAAGTGGGTCAAAGAGCGGTAGAATTGACAGATATGTTGCGCACTGGCAAATATCAGGATGGCTAAACCATGGCTTTTTTCCGCCTCACTCTGGCACCAGGAATTGATAAACAGAATACCGAATACGGCGCTGAAGGCGGCTGGACGGACTGCGATAATGTGCGTTTTCGGTACGGTCTTCCTGAAAAAATAGGCGGTTGGCAGGAATTCAATGGGCAGAGTTTAGTAGGCTTTGCCAGTGATATCTTTTCGTGGACGGCGCTTGATGGCACACCGTACATGGCGGTGGGCACCAATCGAAAGCTATACGTTGAAACGGGCGGCACCTTTACGGACATAACGCCCATTCGTCAGACGACCGGCGTAGGCGACGTGACGTTTTCTGCGTCCTCTGGATCAGCCATTATAACCGTTACCGATAGCGATCACGGTGCCTTTCAGGGAGACTTTGTTACCTTTTCAGGAGCAGTTTCTTTGGGCGGTCAAATCACCGCCGACATACTCAACAGCGAGTATGAGATAACCTCGATCACTGACCCAAATACCTACACCATAACAGCGCCTGTAAATGCAGATGGCTCGGACACCGGCAATGGCGGAAGCTCTGTTATAGGCCAGTATCAAATTAACGTCGGGTCTGACATTAGCTATTTTGACTTTGGCTGGGGCGTAGGAGCCTGGGGCGTGGGAACATGGGGCACCCCCAGAGCCAGTGGAACAGGGATAGCCCTACACCCACGCATCTGGCAGTTTGATACCTTTGGTGAAGACTTAATTTGTCAATATACCGAAGGTTCAACCTACTTGTGGGATCTTAGTGCGGGGGTGACCACTCGTGCGGCAGTTGTGACAAACGCACCTACCACAAGCAATTACGCGATTGTGTCTACGCCAGACAGACATTTGGTCCTTTTAGGGACAGAAACGACTATAGGGGACGCCGCTACGCAAGACCCGATGTTCGTGAGGTTCTCGAATCAAGAGGATGTGAACACCTGGGTTGAAACGGCAACCAACACGGCAGGTGGACAACGTCTTTCTGATGGCAATTTGATAGTGAGTGCTATTCGCTCACGCGGACAAATTCTTATTCTGACCGACAGCTCTATTCATGGTATGCAGTATGTGGGTCCCCCGTATACTTTTGGTTTCAACCAATTAGGCGCTAACTGTGGCTGTACAGGCCCCCACGCCGCAATTGATGTAAACGGTGTTGCATTTTGGATGGGAAAAGAGGCGTTTTATATCTTTGACGGCACGGTCAAAAAGCTACCGTCGTCAGTGCAAGATTACGTTTTCAACGATATCAATTTGACGCAATCTTATAAGATCGCCGCCAGCCTGAACTCCCAGTTCAATGAGATTACCTGGTTTTATTGTAGCCACACCAGCGACTTTGTAGACCGATGTGTCACCTATAACTACCTAGAAAATGTCTGGTCAATTGGCACGCTGTCACGAACGGCATGGCAGGACGTAGGCGCATATGAATACCCTTTGGCTACCGAATACCTGAAAGACAGCACCGCAAGCACAATCAGCACTATCTATGGGCTGACACCAGGCAGAACAGCGGTCTATGAGCAGGAGCGCGGCACAAATGCCAACGGCGATGCGATGACCGCATTCATTACCTCCGGTTATTTCGACATCGGAGATGGTGACCAGATGATGTATCTGAAGCGATTTATCCCTGATTTTAAAGACCAAAATGGTGATTTAACCGTGCATCTTTTTCTTCGCGCTTATCCGCAGGCAGATGCAACCTTCAGCTCTTTGGATCCCTATATCATCAGTCCTACGACGCAAAAAGTAGATACTCGTGCGCGTGGTAGACAGATTCAACTTAAAATTACGAGTGATGAGGTTGACACCGCGTGGCGATATGGCACGATGCGTGTTGACATTCAACCTGACGGCCTAAGATGAGCAAAATACAGAATGTTCGATTACCTAACGCCGCGACCGGCGACTACAGTCCAGAGCAATTCAACCAACTGGTGCGCTCCCTTGAGCAAATTATTTTCCAGCTTAATTCTACGTATACCCCAATCGTCAGTGAAAATTCAATGTCGGCGATTTCTTGGTTTGAATCCCGAGGGGAGGAAGAAGTGACTGGATCAACAGGAATATACCCGTCAGGACCCGCTGGAGACGCCTTTGGTAGACTGCGCACGAGCCAACCGTTTACGCTTTTTGACAGCCAGGCTCGATACCAGGAAAACGACAAGTTTGACACGTCCACTAGTGGAAGCGGGTCAACGACCTATGTTGCCGACGAAAGCACTTTGGAGCTAGACGTTACTACCACATCGGGCGATGAAGTAATCCGTGAAACCAAGCGCGTTTTTCCATATCAGCCTGGTAAGAGCCTGCTGTCAATGAACACTTTTTCGTTCGGTGCGGCTAAAACAAATTTACGACAGCGCGTGGGTTACTTTGGTGCAGAAAACGGCGTCTACTTAGAGCAGGACGACGACACCGTTTACATGGTCCTGAGGAGCAACGTGACAGGCTCTGTTGTCAACACACGAGTGGCGCAATCTAGCTGGAATGGCGATACGTTTGACGGTGGCGGAGCCAGCGGAATCACTATTGACCTCACTAAGACGCAAATATTTTGGCAAGATTTTGAGTGGCTGGGTGTAGGCTCTGTCAGGTGTGGCTTTGTTATTGATGGATCCTTGATAGTTGCCCATACTTTCCACAACGCAAATGCCATCGATTCGGTTTACATGACCACGGCAATTTTGCCTATTCGATACGAGATCACTAACACTGACACAACTGCTTCAAGTTCACAGATGAAACAGATTTGTTCTACCATGATCTCAGAAGGCGGATATCAGACCAAGGTGGCGAAACAATGTGCTCGGATGACTTCTGACACAGAAGTCGGCACCACTTTTGAGCCTCTCGTAACAATACGGCTGGCCTCTGATCGGCTTGATGCTATCGTACTGCCCGCAGGACTTCCGGTGTTGCCCAGTGGGACTAACCCAGACAATTATGAGATTGCGCTCATACGTAACGCCACGCTGACGGGCGCATCTTACAACACCACGGAGTTTGACAACGTAGACTATGACATCAGTGCTACAGCTCTTTCTGGTGGTGAAATTGTCGATGTGCAGTATCTCAGTGGGACGAACCAAAGCGCATCGGGCATAGGCACAACTTTCGACTACAACTTCGATTTGCAGTTAGGCAGGACAATTGCAGGAACTAGCGATACACTAACCCTTGCGGCACGAGTTTTTGCCGGTACCAACGACATCATTGGCACTTTTGAGTTTTACGATCTGACCTAATGGCTAACCGATATCTACATCAAGTAAGCATTCCAAGCGCGGCGACAGAAACCACGCTTTACACCGTGCCTGCCGCCACAACTGCGGTTGTCCGGTCACTGCGCGTGACGAATGCCTCTTCAGGGGCAAGCGTGCTGACCGTCACCCAATACGACAGCGGTGACGTCACCGCCCATTACGCCTTGAAAAGCAAGAGTTTAGCGGTGAACACATCGACGGATGTCTTCAACGGCGTGCCGTTTGTGCTGGAAGAAGGGGACGCCCTGAAAGTCACGTCTTCTCAAGCCGATGTTACTTTTTACCTGTCGTATCTCGAAGTAGACAGAACGTAATAAACATCGCATAATGCGAGTTAATTCGCGTCTTCTGGCGCGCCGACCCATGTGGTCCAGCAACAAAAACACTTTTTCGATAGGTGCAATATGGCTGATATGGCGATGCCGGGAATGATGCCATCCCCGCAAAATGAAATGACTCCTGAGAATCTGGCGGCTTTCGAGCAGATGCGTCAGGACGTCTCCCCCACAGAATTTAACGAAGAATTGCTCAGTGCGGCCTCCGAGGCTGACCCTATTGCCGTTGCTGAATTTAAAGCGGAACTGCGTGGTCTTGAGCTTCCGCCAGAGGTTCTCAGTGTACTGGATCAAATGGTCGATGAGATTCTAGCGAATCCTGGTGACTATGCCATGATCCGAGCCAAGTACATGGAGCAGGATGTTCCAGAAGACCTCCTGCCCCCAACTTTTGATCCGGAATTTTTTGGTGCGATGAATATCGCTCTGGACGAGATTCGTGCTACATCAGGCATGCAGACGGCGCCCATGGGATTTGCCAAAGGTGGCCTAGCTAGTTTGAACCCCATTGCCGCTGAAATGGCTCGTGCAGGTCGCTATGGTGATACCATGCTGGCGCACATCAGCCCACGAGAGGCTTCTGTCCTTCGGCAGATGGGGGGGAGTGGCACAATCAATCCCTACACTGGCCTCCCCGAATTTTTTATCAAAAAGATCTTCAAGGGCGTTAAAAAAGTATTTAAAAAGGTAGGCAAGGCAATCAAGAAGTTTGCCAGTTCAACCGTGGGCAAGATAGTTACCAGCATCGCGCTGGGTTTCTTTTTGGGACCAGCCGCCGCGAGTATGCTCGGAGTCACCTCTTCAGTAGGCGTTGCCGCAGTTTCCGGTTTTGTCGGTGGTGCAGGCTCCACGCTTGCCGCAGGCGGAAACCTGAAGGATGCTCTCAAAATGGGTGCAATCGGTGGCTTGACAGCCGGTGCAATCGGTGGTGTTACTCAGGGTGCGGCAGGCTTTGAAGCGGGTAGCTACCAGGGTGCTACCACGGTCGGCGGGCAATTTGACAAAGCAAAAGAATTCATGGGCTTTGGACCACGGGCCACGCCAGCACCTGACGTTAGTGCTGTTGGACAGGGAGGAGCACTTCCTGATGTAGGCGCTTCCGCTGAGACTTTTGCGGCAGACATGCCTCAAAGTTTAGAATTCACCCCACGCCTTCCTGCTCAGACAACGTCAGCACGAACATTGGC
>Ga0255765_1000467_pt1 | contig 54309 bp, 26 predicted proteins | sample 041ome_8_FD_179965 | JGI IMG/M metagenome (GOLD analysis project Ga0255765, IMG submission 179965) | Coastal salt marsh microbial communities from the Groves Creek Marsh, Skidaway Island, Georgia - 041407BS metaG (version 2) | ecosystem: Environmental > Aquatic > Marine > Intertidal zone > Salt...
CGTCGGCGGCGGCGAAGGGCGCGAATCGACGTCGTCGTCGATTCCGGCGTCGCGGTGGCGTCGCGGCGCGCGCGGTCAAGGCGCGTGCGACGGGACGACGTCGTCGCGGTGCGCGCCGATGCCGTCGTACCTGGAGTCGAAGCGTCGACGCGCGGCGGTGGCGGCGGCGATCGCGCGGTCGACGCGCGCGGCGGCGGCGGCGGCGGCGCGGCGAGCGCGCGCGTGGGACGCGACGGCGCGCGCGGACGCGCGCGACGGCGCGTACTGCGACGACGGCGCGCGTCGCGTCGAAAAGTTCTCGCGGGTCGGCGTGCTGGGCGCGCCGAACGCGGGGAAGAGCGCGCTGGCGTGCGCGCTCGTCGGCGACGCGGTGAGCGCGGTGAGTCGAAAGACGAACACGACGCGGACGCGCGCGCTGGGGGTGCGCACGGTCGGGGACGCGCAGGTGGTGTTCGTGGACGCGCCGGGGATCGTGGGGCGCGAGCACTACAGGAACGCGGCGCACGCGAGAAAGGTGGAGGACGCGACGGCGCTGGCGAGCGAGTGCGACGCGTTGGTCTTCGTCGTGGACGCGGCGAGACAGTTGGAGCGACGGGATTTGCGCGTGCTGGAGGCGGTGCGAAAGACGCGAGCGGCGCTGGGGGAGATGCGCGCGCCGCCGGAGGCGGTGCTGGTGCTGAATAAGGTTGATAAGATTCCGAAGGAGCGACGCGCGGGGTTGACGAAGATGGTGGACGATTTCCGCGCCGCGGGGGATTTTGAATTCGCGCGCGTGTTTCCCGTCAGCGCGCTCACGGGGGCGGGAACGAGAGCGCTGATGGATCACATCGTCGCCGGCGCTCGGGAGGCGCCGTGGGAGTTCGACGCGACGTCGACGAGCGATATGACGCCGGCGCAGAGGGCGCTGGAAATCGTGCGCGAGAGCGTGTACGACGGCGTGCACGAAGATTTACCGTACGGCATCGACATCGCGCACGTCTCGTGGGAAGACTTTAGAAACGGTGACGCGCGCATAGAGCAAAATATTTTAGTCGACACCGCGTCGCAGAGGAAAATAGTCGTCGGAAAGTCAGGCGAAGTCGTCGGGCGAATCGGCATCAACGCCAGAGCGATGCTCGAGCGCGCGCTCAATCGCAAAGTGCACTTGATCCTGAACGTGAGACTGAAGAAGAAGAAGAAGAACTATCGCAGCGATGACGTCGTGTTCGCGGAGCAGTACTGATTAGTCGTAGGCGTAGTCGTAGATGGACGCGGCGCGGACAACCTTCGGGGCGTCTCGTAGCGGTAAACAACATCAAATCAATCACAACTGCACAATAACGTTAAACACGACGCGCCTCGCTTCGAAGCGCGACGCGACTACACGGTTTTCAAAACCTTCGCGTCTTTCGTCTCTCTGGACGACGACTCAAAGTACCTCCTCGTGGTTTCGATGACGGTGAAGTAAATCACCCCGCCCAAACCGATTTCCAGCGCGCGCGGCGCCGCGCCGCGAAAGAAAAACGACATCCCGAACCTCTCCTTCAGTCGTTTCAACCCCGCCAATCCCTTTGGATGCGTCTTGAGATCGATTCCCATCGAAGACGCGCACACGTGCGCCGTGCGCGAGACGTCAAACGGCGTCGTCACCAATCCCGTGAGACCGCCCGCGACGCCGCCGATGATCGCCGTCTGTCGCTTCCCCAGCGCTCTCTTCTTCTTCGTCTTCTTCCCGCTCTCGTCCGCCGCGCCCTCGATCGCCAGCGTCGCTCGTTTCATCGCCTCGAACGCGCTCATCTGGATCGTGTCGAACGGCAGTTCCCTCGCCAGAAAGCTTCCGAATCCCGCGAACAGCTCTCCTCGTCTCGCCGACAGCCTCGCCGCCGTCGCCAGGCTCAACCGCGACACTTGCATTCGCCGCGCGATCAGCTCCATCGGCGCCAGCACCGCGCTCGACGCCAGCGCGCCGAGCATCGCCGCGATCGACGGGTCCAACCCGAGCGTGCTCTTCGCGCACTCGTACGCGGACATGAACAACGCCGTGCCCGGCGCCGCGCCGAGCAGCTCCGCCGCGACGCCGCCGTACAGCCGGTCCGCGGTCAATCGCCCGCCCGCCTGCGCGCGCGTCTTGAGCGTGTTCAGCGGGAACAGCACGAGCTGGCACGCGATGCCGGCGCACGCGCCGCTCGCGATGCCGACGCGGAGGGAACGCGCGAACGACGGCGGTCGGTCGGTCGCCGACGACGAAGCGTCGCGGCGCGTTTCGCGGCGCGCGCGCGCGCGATCGGCGTCGGGAGGGACGCGGGAGGGAGGCGGCATGCGCGCTCGACCCGGGCGTCGCCGTGCGCGACGCGCGCGCGCGGCAGGGGCGCGGAGTGGCGCGCGATGGCGCGGCGATGGACGACGGGCGACGCCGCGAGCGAACGCGCGAGAGGGACGGAGACGCGAAGGAATGAATGCGCGGTCTTAGCGTTGAAACCGAGGCGCGTCGCGCGATCACTCGAGCGACTTGGAGACGATCTCGAAGACGTTTTCGCTCAGACCCTTCTTGGCGGCGATGCGCTCGAGCTGCGCCTTCATCGCCGACGCGCGCGTCGGCTCGAATTTGCGCCAACGGGTAAACGCGGACACCATGCGAGAGGCGACTTGGCCGTTGAGATCGTCGAGCTCGAGGACGATGTCGGCGAGGAATTCGTAACCGGAGCCGTCGATGGCGTGAAAGTTGGTGGGAGAGGCGCAGAAACCACCGATGAGGGAGTACACTTTGTTGGGGTTCTTGATGTCGAAGGCGGAGCCGGCGGCGAGCGCGCGAACGTTGGCGAGGTTGTTCGGGAGCGACGACGCGGCTTGGATGCTGAGCCATTTGTTCATCACGAGCGGGTCGTGCGACCACTCGGCGTAAAACGCATCGATGGCTTTGATGCGTTCGTCGCAGTCTTTGCCGCTGAGCGCGCTCAGGGCGGCAATCTTATCCGTCATGTTGTCCGCGGCGACGTAGCGCTCGTACGTCATCGCGGCGATTTCCGGCGCGTCCAAATACGACAAATATCCGATGCACGCGTTTTTCAGCGATCGCGCGGCGCGATCGGCGGGTTCGTTCGAATACACCGCCGCGCTGTTCGCTTGCGCCGTGGCTTCCAACTCAGCGCGAAGCTCCGTGGCGAGCGTCTTCATGACAAAGTCGCGAGCGGCGTGCACGGCGGCGGGATCCACCGTGCCCTCTTCGAGCATGTCGCTCAGCTCGCCCTCGGAAGGCACCATCATGGCGCGCGCGATGAACGCCTTGTCCGCGTCGGCAGCCTTGGCGCCCGAAAGAATCGTGCGCATCGCCGCCGTGATGGCGTCGTTCATCTTGAATGACTGCTCGCCGCCCTTGATCAGATCCAGGCAGAGGTTTCTGAGCAGCGTCTGCCCAGCCTCCCATCGGTTGAACGCGTCCGAGTCGTTCGCCATGAGGAACAACAAGTCGTCTTGCGTCAAGTTGGTCGTCAAACGCACGGGCGCGCTGAAGTTGCGCAAGATGCTCGGCACGGGCTTGGCGTCGACGCCGGTGAAAGTGTACGTCGCCGAGGCTTGATCGAAACGAAGCACCGCCGTCGTGCCGTGGGATTTGCCGTCGATCGTGAGGTTCATGTCTGCACCGTCGGGACCGACGAGACCAACGGCGATCGGGCACAAGACCGGAACCTTGGAGTCTTGACCGGGCGTTTTCGGAACCACTTGCGAGCATTCGAGGGTGAACGTCTTCGCGGCGGCGTCGTAAGACCCGTTCGCGGTGACGCGCGGCGTACCCGCTTGGGAGTACCAGGGCTTGAACGTGGACAAGTCCGCACCGTTGGCGTCGCACATGGCGGCGAAGAAATCCTCCGTCGTCACCGCTTGACCGTCGTGACGTTCAAAGTACAAATCCATCCCCTTGCGGAACCCATCCTTGCCGAGGAGCGTCTCGTACATGCGCACGACTTCCGCTCCCTTTTCGTAAACTGTCACGGTGTAAAAGTTATCCATCTTAATGTACGATTCCGGGCGAATCGGGTGCGCCATCGGACCCGCGTCTTGGGCGAATTGCGCCATGCGAAGGCGCGAGACGTCGCCGATGCGCTTGACGCCTCGCGAGTTCATATCCGCGCTGAACTCTTGGTCTCTGTACACAGTCAGCCCTTCCTTGAGGGACAGTTGGAACCAATCACGACACGTCACACGGTTTCCAGTGTAGTTGTGAAAGTATTCGTGCGCCACGACACCTTCAATGGCGGCGTAATCGGCATCCGTGGCGCTCTGCGGCGTCGCCAACACGAGACGCGAGTTGAAAATGTTCAGCGACTTGTTCTCCATGGCGCCCATGTTGAAATCGTCCACGGCGACGATGTTGAAAAGCTCCAAGTCGTACTCCAAACCATACGTGTCTTCGTCCCATTTCATGGATTTGATCAAGCTCGTCATCGCGTGCGCGCACTTGTCCAAGTTGTGCGTCTCGGTGAAGATGCGAAGCGTCACTTCTTTGCCCGTCATCGTCTTGAATTTATCCTCCACCATCCCGAGATCACCCGCGACGAGCGCGAAAAGGTAACACGGTTTTGCCCACGGATCTTCCCACACGGTGAAGTGCTTACCACCCTCCAAATCTCCAGAATCCACCAAGTTTCCGTTGCCGAGCAGCACCGGATACTTCGTCTTATCCGCCGTGATGCGCGTCGTGAATATCGACATCACATCCGGTCTATCTTGATAAAACGTGATTCGTCGGAAACCTTCCGCCTCGCATTGCGTGCAAAAGTTCCCAGACGACTTATAAAGTCCCTCGAGCGCGGTGTTCTCTTGCGGCTTAATCGTCGTCGTCACTCGCAAATCAAACGCCTCCGTCGGCAGCGCGCGCAGCGTGATCCCCTTCCCCGTCCGTTCGTACGTCGTGAATTTCGCGCCGTCCACCTCGATCGCCGCCAACTCCACCGATTCATCGCCGTTCAGGAACAACGATTTCCCATTCGCATCGTTCGCCGGTCGAACTCGAATCGTCGACGTCACCGTCGTCGTCGCCTCCCCGAGCTCAAAGTCCAAATTCACCCTTTCGAACGCGTACGCCGGTCGCTCGTAATCCTTCAGATATATCGTCTTCGGCGCCTCCGTCGGCGTCTCCGTCGCCGTCGTCATCGCGCGCGGCTTCACCGCGCTCGTTCGCGACGTCGCGTTCGATGGTTTCGGTCGTGACGTCAGCGCTCGAAACGCCGCGCTCGCGACGCCTCGCGCGCTCGATCGCATCGTCGGCGCCGACGCTCGCTCGGGCGTCGTCTCGGGGATTCGTCGCGGCGCGCGCGAGCGTCCGGGCGCGCGTCGTCGTCGCGCTGTGCGGCGCCGAGCGCGACTGCGAGCGAAAAGCGCACTTTCCAGCGCTTCAAAACGCGGCGACGCGGCGCGCGTCGCGTCGAGCGCGACCGCGGCGCGCGCGCGCGTCGCGAAGGCTTTATAACGGGCGCGCGCGGCGTCGGCGCGCGGAATCGCCGCGCGACGCGCGCGAAAGACGGCGAAACGTCGATGGTGGAAAACTCGTCCGCGACGGGGACGACTCGAGAAACGTACGAAAGCGCCAAGCGCGCGCGCGAAGACGCGCGAACGGAGATCGCCATGGATGCCGTGCGCCGCGCGGGCGACGCAGACGCGTCAACGAGCGCGACGGTGAGGGATGGGGAGGTGTTTTCGAAGAATTTGTACTTTGAGCACCCGTCGACGACGGCGCGAAGCGCGAGAGCGACGGAAGACGCGATGCGAGCGCGCGGCGTGCGCGTGGTGCGAGGGGCAGATGTGCCCAAAATCGTGACGACGTTCGAGGAGGCGTCGTTCCCGGCGTACGTGATGGACGATTTGAAGCAGCGCGGTTTGGCGACGCCGACGCCGTGTCAGTGCCAGGCGTGGCCGATCGCGCTGAGCGGACGAGACTTGATCGCGGTCGCGGAGACGGGGTCTGGAAAGACGTTGGCGTACGTGTTACCCGCGATCGTGCACGTGAACGCGCAGCCGGTGCTGGAGAAGGGGGAGGGGCCGATCGCGTTGGTGCTCGCGCCGACTCGAGAGTTGGCGAGTCAAATCGAACTCGAGGTCGCCAAATTCGCGGCGTCGAGCGAGATCAAGCACGCGTGCGTTACCGGTGGCGTCCCAAAAGGTCCGCAAATAAAAGCGTTGAAATCAGGAGGGAGCGAGATTTGCGTCGCGACGCCGGGCCGCCTGATTGATTTTTTGGACGGCGGGCAGACGAATTTGCGACGAACGTCGTTCGTCGTCCTAGACGAGGCAGATCGAATGCTCGACATGGGTTTCGAGCCGCAGATTCGTCGAATCATCGCTCAAACGCGCTGCGATCGCCAAACGCTCCTGTTCACCGCGACGTGGCCGGTGGAGGTGCGAGAAGTGGCGAGAGAGTTTATTCGCAACGACCCGGTGGAGATGCGCGTCGGCGGCGCGGGCGACGGTTTGCTCGCATCGAAAAACGTCGAACAAATCGTGCACATAGTCGAAGACGCGGAGGCAAAGTACGCTAAACTCATGGATATTTTAGAAGAAGAGATGGACGGGAGCTCGATCTTGGTCTTCGTCGAGACCAAGGCGCTCGTGGACCAGCTGACGCGTCGACTCCGTTCGGAGGGTTGGCCCGCGCTCGGCTTGCACGGCGACAAAGAACAGAAAGAGCGCGACTGGGTCCTCGAAGAATTTCGCGCCGCGCGATCGCCGATCATGATCAGCACCGACGTTGCCAGTCGCGGCTTGGACGTCGTCGGCGTGAAGCTCGTCGTCAACCACGACTTTCCGAAGAGCGTCGAGGAATACGTCCACAGAATCGGTCGCACCGGTCGCGCCGGACGCAAAGGCAAATCGCACACGTTCTTCTCTATCTTGCGCGACGGCAAGCACGCGCGAGAGCTCGCGCACGTCTTACGCGCGTCGAATCAATCGATCCCGCGCGCTCTCGAGGGCGTCGTCGCCGACTGAGCGTCGCCCTTCGCCGCGCCCGTAGCCTCACTTCGCCGCTCGCGACGTCCCGTCGTCGGTCGCCGTAAATAACGCACGCAACTCAACGCACGATCTCTCCACGGCGATGTCCCTCGCGAAGACGTACCTCGCGTCGTACAACGCCGCGCTCGTCGCCGGCTGGTCCTACGTCCTCATCCTCGCCTTCGCCGCGCTCCGCACCGCCGGCCCCTCCGCCGTCTACGCCGCCGTCGCGCGCCCGCTCGCGCTCGCACAGACCGCCGCCGTGCTCGAGATCGCGCACGCCGCGTGCGGGATCGCGCGATCGCCCGTGCTCGTCACCGCGATGCAGGTGAGCAGCAGGTTGATGGTCGTCTGGGGCGTCTTACATCTCGCCCCGGTCTCGCGCACGGCGAGTCTGGACGTCGTCGGACCGCTGAAAATCGGCGTACCGTCGCTCATGCTCGCCTGGGGCGTCACCGAGGTCGTGCGGTATAGCTTTTACTTTTTTAAGCTCGTTCGGGGCGACGTGCCGAGGGCGGTGACGTGGTGTCGATACACGTTGTTCATCGTGCTGTACCCGCTAGGCGTGAGCTCTGAGCTGTTTCTGGCGTACAGCGGGTTCAAATATTTGGTAAAAACGAACCCGTTGGCGTACGAGATGCCGAATGCGGTGAACTTTGCGTTTCATTTGCCGACGGCGATGCTCATGTTCTTCGCGGGATACGCGCCGGGCTTTCCGATGTTGTACGGGTACATGCTCGGCCAACGCAAGAAGGTTTTGGGTGCGGCGAAGAGCAAGCGCGACTGAGCGTAGTAGTATTGCCCGAGCGACGAGCGGGATCGATCGAACGGGGTAGATGTAAATGTTGAAATATGACGTCGTCGACACGCTACTAGACTACGGGACTGCTACGGGTTTACATGAACAAGGGAACGCGCTCCTCGACGTTTTTCGCCAGCTTCGAATTCGAATTCGCGCGTAAAAACTTCACCAACACCAAGTGAGTGAACATGACGAGACACAAGAACGCGTTCAGGTACACCACGGTTTCTCGACGCCAATAATTCGTCCACTGGTACGCCCAGTCGCCGTTCAGCACCATGACGTTGAACTGACCGATGATGAAAAACGTGCTGGCGTAAAAGATCGGCTGCGACATGTAGCACTTTGGGAACACCAATCGCCCGAGAGAGGCCTCGATGAGCAACAACAAGACGTTGCCCAAGTACCCTATCATGTATTGCGGCTCGAGGTAACACAGGCGCGAGGCGGGATCGAGAAACGTCGTCAACTTCCCTCTCGCGCTCGACGGCACGCACTGCGGCGCGAACGCCGCCTCAAAGAGCACGATGACGAGAAATGAAACGCTCATCGTGAAAGCGATGGTGTACAGCGCCATAACCCAGTGTCCCAACGTGTTACACCGCCCGCTGTGGCCGAGGTAGTGATCGTGCGTCGCCGTTCTCGAACACATCCCCGCGAGCGACGCCAGCGTCGCGAAAAAGAAAAACAGCGTCACCGAGTGCACGGTCCAATCGTGCAGATTCAAAAAGTACGACATGTCCAACCCATACATCTCCGTCTCCGCGTTCACCGTCAATCGCGGCGCGATTTTCTCTCGCACTTCGTAGTACGCGCACGCCGCCGTCGCGCACGCTCGATACGCCAACAAAAACACCCCAGACTTCCCGAACGACTCCGCCCACACGCTTCGATTCGTCGCCCCGCCCGCGTACGCCAACCCACCGTTCATGCGATAGTACTGCAAGTTATCGCCCGCGAACCCGAACCACATGAACGTCGACACCGCGCTCGCCGTCGCCCACAGGTACCTCAGCGCGTCGTTCTTCCAGTCCATCGCCGCGTCCACGTCGTTCAGCAGCTCTTGCACCTTCGTCGCGTTCACCACCGCGGTGCCGTTCACCATCGCGCGCACGAGCGACGCCATCGCGCGTCGTCGCGTCGTCACCGAGGGTGTTGCGCCCTCGTCGATTCGCCCGATCGAGCCCTCGCGCGCGCCCGCTCGCGCCGCGCGCGTCCCGCGCGCGTCCCGTCCGTCGCCGTCGCGTCCTCGCGCGTCGCGTCGCGGCCGTCGCGAAGTCGCGCGTCGCCGAGTCGCGTTCGTCGCGTCACTCGCGCGCGCAACACCCATCGTCAACCATGTTCGCGTCGACGCTCTCGCGCGCCGCCGTCGTCGCCGCCGCGCGCGCGCCGGACGCGGACGCGTCCATCGCGTCGCGCCGCGCCGCGGTCGCCGCGGGCGCGCTCGCGGTCGCGCTCGCGCCGCGCGGCGCGCGCGCGCGCGGCCTGCCGACGCTCGAGTGCGCGAACGAACTCGTCGTCGGCGCGCGCGGGCTGGCGTTCTGCGACGCCGTCGTCGGCGACGGCGCGACGCCGACGGCGTCGAGCGTCATCAAGGCGCACTACGTCGGGCGGTTGGAGAGCGGACGCGCGTTCGACTCGAGCTACGAGCGCGGCGCGCCGCTGCAGTTTAAACCGTCGCAGGTGATTCAGGGCTGGGGACTCGGGATCTGCGGCGACGGCGACGCGATACCCGCGATGCGCGTGGGAGGGAAGCGACGGTTGGTGATCCCGCCGGAGCTCGGGTACGGGGCGCGAGGCGCGGGAGGGGCGATACCGCCGAACGCGACGCTGTACTTCGACGTCGAGCTCGTCGCCGTCGCGTGAGGCCGACGTCGTCGCGCGTCGGTCGCGCTGGTGACGGTTAGCGTTTTGAATACTTTTGTTCATCTGTTTCGTTTCGTTTCGTTTCGTTTCGTTTCGTTTCGTCTTCGTCGTCGTCTTCGTCGTCGTCTTCGTCTTCGTCTTCGCGGCGCCGCGGCGACGGCGACGGCGACGGCGTCGCCGCACACGACGTCGCGCAAAAGCGTCGACTTACGCGCCCGCTCGAACGTCGCGAACGCGTCATGCCCATCTTCTGAACCATCAAAACGGCCGCCGACGGCGCGATGTACGCCGTCGGCGCGACCGATAAGCTGCAAGGCACCGGCGTGTGGAGCTTCATCAAGGCTGAGCGCGACTCCGGCGCGAACAAGGCGGCGAATAAGACGAAGCGACCGGAGCAAAAGAAGAAGACGCCGCAGCGCTTCCCCGGGGGGAAGTGACGGGACGGCGAAGCTCGGTTCGAGCGCGCGGTGAGCGCGAAAGGTTACGTTATCTAAAGTGACGTGGCCTTCGGGACGCGCGAGCGAACGAAGAAACGACGAAACGACGCCGCGGCGCGCGCGCACGTGACGGGCATCGAACGAAATCGACTTCATAGTGAGTGTTCGAAGTTCGTGCTCCGATGACGCGCGCGCGTTGATGGTGAATCGTGATGTTGTTTAGTTTTTTACGCGGCGCCGGCGAGGGAGCGCGAACAGACCGCGTTTGTAGTGTGACCACGTTTTATGATTGTCGCTATGAATACGCTATGTTTTCTTACACTGTACGTTTCGTCCTAGTCGAGCCATGCCGGTCGCCTGGCGCCGTCGAATCGTTGATCATCGTTCTCGTAATCGCTAAAGGATTGACTTCGCTGCGTCGACGCGTCGTCGTCGAGCGTGTCGGCGTCGGAGGCGGAGTCCCACTCATGATCATCCGCGACGAACGCGTCGGGGTGCCCGAACGCGTTGTTTTCGACGTGATTGTAGTCGCTTCCAACCCCCAAAGCGCGAACATCGACCACTGGTACGCCGTAATGTCCGCCGTCGCGCTGGCGCGTGCCGCGAGAGCCTCGCTTCGCGGTCGCGGCGTCGCCGCCGTATATCTTTGAACCGGTCTTACGCACCCAAGGCGCGCCACCGTCGTACTCGCGTTCGTTATCATAACGATGATGAATCAGCTCCGCGATATCATCGTCGTCGCCTTGTCCGAGCGACCACGCGTCTCGCGAGTTCACCGAGTCGCCGCGCACGGGGCCTCCCGCGTACGAGCCTAGTTTCATTTTGGCCGCCGCGACAGTGCTCTTGTCGAACAAGAACGCGTAATCGGGCTGATGTTCGGGACGGTACGTCTCCGAACCGACGATTAACCCGGTCATGATGGCTTCGTGATACTGAGGTAAGTTTTTCCACGAGCGCGCGATGTCTCGACGCGACTTGCCCCAGTTATGCCACGCGACTGCGATTTGCCACAAACCCATGACGCCCAAAAGGGCGAAGAACATACCCATGAACGGCATCCCCGCTTCGCTGAACGGTCGTTCTGCGAAACGCAGCTGTACGCGTGGCGGTGGAGCGACGAAATCTCCCGCCGACAACGCCCCGACTGTCGCGTCGCGATACTGATGAAAGTACGTCGTCGCGACGCCGGTGCTTTGCACGATGGCCGTGAGCGCGCCGTTGTCGTGCGGCGGGTTTAATATTTCACCCCCAATCTCATACGCAAGCGGAGGAGCATTGTTCTTACTCGAATGTTCAAAGTCTTTCGTCGGTTTCGCCAAATCAGGTGTCCAGTGGTACGAGAACATCCAAAGACCGATGAGAGCGTGAATCGAGACTGAGATGAAAAGCACCTTCGCCGCCGTCATGGGAAGCGTGCTCTTCGATCTTTCGGGCAACTTGCACACTTTCAACAGGAGGCGGTAATCGTACAGGTACACCAACACGAAGTACATCGACAAAACCAAGTATATCAGCGGCATACCGCTCGAAAAGGTCATCGCCGCCATAATCGTAAAGCAAACGTCGCCGCACTTGGCGCCGGTGTCAAACGATGGCCCTTCAAACGCCTTGTTCAGCTTTGCTTGCGTGTGACAGTACGCCACGGAGAATTTTCGACCGACATGCGTGATGATGTCTACAAGTACTCGAGCCAAAATACGTATCGTCACGCTCATCATGATTGCGAAAAACAACACCAAGCCGACGTCGTTGAACCATTCGCTCGTGAAATCTGCGTACTCGCCTTTGAGCCCAAACATTTGCTTGATGAGCGGGAAATACCTGCCAATGTGATAGAAATTGGCGTTGAGCAAGACATAAATAACCGCGACGTTCAAATATCGCACCCAGAAGATTATTTTCGTCTTGAGCACCTTCGTGGCACTGCGCGTGCGCAAACGTTCTGCGGCGACGAGGAGGGGCACAATCCATTCGAGGAGGACGTTCATGAGCGTAATGCAAAACGACACCCACAACCAGTTGTAATACTCTCCTGGACCGAGGTTCACGTATTTCGCGCACGAGTGGCGAATGGCTTTGTTGTATGCCCGAACAACCTCCGAAGTTAAGCCGTACTTCAGACTGGCGCAGTAGCACGCGTGACAGTTTTGCATCGTCGGACCTCCCGGACAACGGTTGGTGTCTTGGGCGCAATTCGTCAAATCACGAACCGCATCCTGCTGAGCGTAACGACGATCTAAGAGTGTGGCGTTGGGGTAGTCGTAGAAAGCGTAAATTGGCGCCCCCCAAGGCATGCCAACGTACGTTTTGTCCTTGGAAAAAGCCACGCCGCATTGGTCCAAGCGAGCTCTGCATGCTGTCCTGAACTGATTCTTATGCGTCTCGAATTGCTCAACCGGATTACCGTGGGCGACGACAATGCCAACATCGTCCGCAAGCGTAGTGACCATCATGTCTGCGTTCTCCCACAGCTTCTCCTTGTCATCCACGAGCATCTTCAAAAAGCCGTAACACAAGAGCACGACGGCCGAGCACGAGAATAGCACGACGAGTCGACGCCATGAGCGATTCGAGAGATTCAGATTCTCGAATCGTACGTCCTCAGGTTCGGGAGCATCTCGCACTCTGTACTTCCGCTTTCCTCGGAAACGCTCTTTCCTAGGAAACGCAAAGATGTACGACATTATACTGCGCGTGTTGCGCAATATACAATCAATCTTTGAGCCTTCGGTTTCAAACGTGATGAAAGCACTACACTGTTTCGCCCGCGTTCGCGCTCTTCTGCGCTTCAATTTCCTATCCACAGCCAATATCCGTTTTTCTATAGCCGTCTTCGTGCCGTCACCTCCGCGATTACCTGCGGCGATGAGCGCAGCTTCGGCTTCGTCGTAATCCTCCAACAAGCGCCGACGCCGTCGCTGCGCGTTGATTTGCATACACTCCGTCTTTACGAGCACGACGTCGGCTACCGTCCCAAACCTGAGCGCGAAAAAGCATCGCACTTCTTCATCGGTCGCATCGCTTGGTAATCCTGTAACTAATACCGTGTAATCCTTCAACGTCGCCGTCCCTCTCTCGACCCGTCGCTCCGTACGCATCAACACAAACATAATCACTGGAACGCTCAATATAATTATCGAGGACACCACGACATCCATCACCACCGAAAATCGAATGAAATCTATCTTACTGGAGCTCCACCGCAGCACCCCACTCGTTGTCCCCGCGAGCACCCACGCTCGTTGCGGCACATCGTCAGGCGCCACGGTCCCCAAGCTCGCGCTCATCGGATTCGCCCAGTGCCAATCGACGAACCACGAGTGAAACGACGTCGTCGGGCGTCCACTGAGCGCGTCCGCCGTCGGCGCTGTCGCGGTTTCAGGCTCCGCTTCGTAATGCGACGCGTAATACGTGCTCGTGTAATTAATGAACATCACGGGCAAATTCAACGCGAACGCCGCGAAGAACAAGCACGCGAACGCCCGCAGCACGAAAAAGTATCCCGATACCCCCGCCCCGAACTCCAATCCCAAGTCTACTTCGGAGTCAAAATATTTAAGTTTTTCCAATTTCCCATCCTCGCTCAGCAGTCTCGGCTGCGCGCTGTCCGCGTGCGTCGCCGCCTCTTCCGCGCTCGGCGGCAGGTACACCCCGCGTTCCCGCTCCACGTCGCGGTGATCCTTCACCCGCGCGTCCTCGAACGCCTTTGTCGACAGCACCTTATCCGACGCGATTCGTGCGTCCGCACGCGCGCGCGCGGGCGTCGCTGGCGTCCAATTCGTGTCCATTCCGCGTCGGTTTTGCACCGAATTTCGCGAATTTGCGGAATGCCGCGGGGTCGTTACGTCGACGAGCGTCGCGCACCGACGCGCGCCACGCGCGCGCGCGCGGTTGAGCTTTCAACACGACGCGTACTATCGCCCGACGCGCGCGTGGCGCGTTTACGGTGCGTTCGCGGCGATGCGAGGCGGCGGTGTTTGACGCGCGGGACCCCGTCCTCGCGGTTCCTTCCCCCTCTGGCTCGCGAGAACCACATTCGACGGATTCGGTGCGGAAGCGCGCGGTTGCGTTCGCGAGGGTGCTTGAGTAACGTGATATTACAACTTTTGGCGCGGGCGCCGCGCGCGCGGCGCGCGCCGACGGGTTTCGCCGTCGATCGACGGGGCGTCGGATTCGCAGTCACGCCGAGTCGGAGCCCGAACCGTCGTCGGAATCGGAATCGGATTCCGCGCCGCCGCCGGCGAGTTGTGCGGACACTTCGTCGCTGAGTGGTGTGATGCACGTCCATTTCGGACGATTACCGAGATCGAGTTTCCACACGTCGTCGAGGGAAACTTCTACGTCGCCGAGCTCGACGACGCCGCCGAACAAGTACATGCTATTCGCCTTGATCGCTATGGCGGCGTTGATTCGTCCGCGAGGTTTCGGGAGGGATTTCGGCGGCGCCTCTCCACTTCCGGGTGAGTACAGCAACTCGCTCACGACGCCACCGACCTTGTATAGCTTGTACGCCTTGCGAACTTGATAACCGCGAAAGTGAGCTTGAATCTTAATCGCCGCCCGGTGCGCCTCGCTGCGAATATTAAAGTTTTCGTTCACCACGTCCCCGGCGGCGACGCGCTCGGCCTCTTCCAAGCTCCCCGCTTTGTGTGTTTTCGTCTTATCTTCGCCGTACAAGGTGACAGGGAACCATTTCTTGGCCTCCATGTTCAAGTTGTACGCGTCGGTGAAGAACTCAGAGACGATGACGTCGCCGCGCTTGACCTCGTGATCCACGACGCCGCCGAACAACACTAAACGCTTCTTCAACGCGTGCATCGCACTCGACGCCCCTGCGCGCGCGCTCGGCGCTAATCCTTGTCGCTTCAGCTTTTCCCATCGCCACGTCTTTAAATCTAACTTCCAAGCGTCTGAAAACGTCGTCCCGCGTTCGCTACGATCCTCGTCGGCGTCGCCGTCGTTGTCAACGTTTTTACAATACCCTCCGTACACGATGAACGCGTCATCGTGCACGCCCACGTGACACGCGCTGCGCGGACTCGGTCCGAGCGCTCCCTCGCCCCCCGCGCACCGACACTTCCACTCGCTCTTCTCGAAATCGTACTCCCACGCGTCGTTGTAATACCGAACCTCGCGTCCAGTGTCGTAAAACCCGCCGAATAAGATCGCCTTCTTCCCCCAAATCGCCATCCTATGCCCCGACCGCGCGCTTGGCCCTCCCTTCGCCGGCATTGCCTCCCAAATGTTACTCTCCAAATCAAATCTCCAGCAGTCGCGATGGTGTAAAAACCGCTCTTGATTCGGCGACGTAAACTCTCCCCCGAACACGTACACGTACCCCCCGTACGCCAACGCCTGATGTCCCGACCTCGGATGCGGTCCTTTCGCGTTCGATACCTTCGTCCATCGATCGCGGTCGACGTCGTATCGATACAAATCACCGTACACGACGCATTTTTCATCCCCCGGCGTCACGCGTTCGCCGCCGTACAAAATCAACTCATTCCCTCTCCCAACCACAGTCGCCGTCAGCGACGCGTGTCCTCGCGCCTGCGGTCGCGGGCAATCCTTCTCCACCTCCACCTCCGCGCGCCGCGCGTCCTCGATCGCCATCGCGGCTAAAATAGCGTCGATGTCATCCTCCACCAGTCCTCTCTCCAGCCGTCTGTGATTTTTTTCCGCATTCTTCTCTCGTTTCAGCGCCGTCTTCGTCGCCCCCGTGCGCTTATCCGCGCTCACCTTGCCGAGCTTCTTCGCCACTTTCTTCCGCTTGTCGCGTCCGCCGCCCATGGCGCGTCGCGCCGCGCGCGTCGTCGTAAAGTGTCGTCGTTCGTCCCGCTCGCATCGTCCCGACGGCGACGGTTCGCGACAGTGCGCGACGCGCGCGATGGCGAACACGCTCGAGGAGTGGTACGCGAGCGTGCCGACGGTGACGCGCATGTACCTCACGCTGACGTTCGCCGTCACCGTGGGCTGCGCGCTCGAGGTGCGTCGACGGAAGCGCTCGATTGGATTCGACGCCGAGCGACGAAGATTCGATTCGCGCGGCGAAGGGGGCGACGCGCGCGAACGGCGGGAGACTGACGACGCGCGCGCGCGACTCGACGCAGTTGATCTCGCCGCTGAACGTGTACTTCAACAGTAAGCTGATATTTCAAGAGTACGAGCTGTGGCGGTTGGTGACGAATTTCTTCTTCTTCGGCTCGCTCGGCGTCGACTTCGTGTTTCACATGTTCTTCCTGAGCCGGTACTGTCGAATGCTCGAGGAAGGGTCGTTTCAGGGACGGTCGTGCGATTTCTTTTACATGCTGCTGTTCGGGGGGACGCTGTTGACGGCGTTCGCGCCGTTCGTCAACGTGCAATTTTTGGGGACGAGCCTGACGTTTATGATGGTGTACGTGTGGGGACGGAGAAACGCGGCGACGCAGATGTCGTTTTTGGGGTTGTTCAACTTCACGGCGCCGTATTTACCGTGGGTGTTGCTGATTTTTTCCACCTTGATCGGATCGCAGCCGATCACGGATGCGCTAGGAATGATCGCCGGACACGCGTATTACTTTTTGAAGGACGTGTATCCGGAGATGACGGGGAGGGAGCCGTTGAAAACGCCCGCAATCGTGTGCGCTTTGTTCGGTACGCGGCAGCGATTAGTCGACACGGATGGGGTGCAAACGCGTGCGGCGCGACGCGCGCGGCGCGACGCGGGGGCGGCTGTCGAGGGAGCCGCTGGGGCGCCGCGAGACTTGAACGAGTAAAGCGACGATATAGAAAGCGACGATATAGAAATGTTGTGAACGAGACGACTTAGAATTGTCAAGAAAAGAAAGCCTTTCGCGCCATTCTATTGGAGTGCGGTAACGATCGTATCCATGACCGCAGCCGCCGCGACGGCGTCCATCGAAGCGACGGTGAATCTATATCGTCCGCGCACGTTCGCGTCGCTCTCCACGCGAACGCCCACAAAGACTTCACCGCATCGTTCGCCGACGAACCGGCTTCCCGCGACTAAGTTTGCGGGGTTTGGATCTAAGCCTTTATGTACGACGAGCCGCATGCCCGAGAAGGCGTTTGACACGCTTTCGATGCTCGTCGCGTACTGCTGCGACACGTCCATAATTTTCTGTTGCTGCCCGGCGGACGCCATCTGGTGCCACTTGGCGATGAACTCTTGCGGCGAAGCGATGGTCATCGGGCTCAAAAACTTGGTCACACGTACGGGCAACTCCAGAGACCTGGCACACGCCGCCGCGACGGCGGTGGACGTGTACGAAAACTCGAGTTTTGGCGCCGAGGCAAACGCCGACGTAATCGCTACTTGCAACATCAACTGCACCTGGCGCTTCGGTCCGATGGACGCGGGGAAGGGTTGAAGACTGTGACGCAAGCCTTCGATCGACGGTATGACCATTCTGAAGTTTTGCAGATCCGCGCTCGCGGACTTGTTCCCAACGTAGAACATCACGCGACCTTGAGACCCTTGCCACTGCGATTTCACGCCAATCTGTACGTTCGCGTCTTCATACAGCAAGCCGTTGTCGGCGATGAGGAACCGTTTCGCGCAGTCTTGAACGTTCACCGTGGGTTGAATACCGTCGCTCGACGTCAATGATTGTACCGGTGCCACGGGTTGCGTCGGTGCCGGCGCCGCGGGCGCCGGCGCACCCAGAGCTCCAAAGGCGTCTAAGGCGTCGCCGTGCGTCGCCGGCGGCGGTTGCGTCGCCGCGAGCGCGCCTAAGCCTAGTAAATCGTCTAAAGCGTCTGCGGACGATGTGGTCGTCACCGGCCCCGCGGGAGGTGACGTGGAACTCGGAAGTGCGAGACGCTCTTCTACCGCTGGAAGTGCGGGAGGGGCGTTTCCGAGAAGCTCGTCGAGATTCATCCCAGTCGACGACGGCGGAAGCGCCGCCGGCGCCGAAGATCCGTCGCCCATCAAGTTGCCGAGCAAATCTGTGACGGCATCGACCGGCGGTGCTGCGGCTGCAGGAAGCGCCGGCGCCGACCGCGCCTGAGCGCGGGGTTGCTCTCTCGCCGTCACGACACCACTCATGGCAAGTTTACGAACTCCCGCGGCGACGTCCGAGGCGACGTTTTCTACTTGTATGTGCTTCTCCAACACGCTCGAACGTTCAGGGTACTCGGGCATGGGCTCGAGAATCGGTCGCATGTTCGGTCCGAGACGCAAGAGCTTCAGATATTCGTTTGCACGTTGCTGCAACTCGACGTCAAACGATGAGCTCATGTCGGTGAACACCTTCACGATCTTACCCATCGACGCCTGGTCGCAATTCTTGTGCATCGCAACCTTGACGAAGGCTGTGAGCATGATGCCCTGCGTGACCTCATCCGTATCCTGGAACAGTGGCACTAAGAGATCGACGTACTGCGACGCGGGAATGGGAAGCAAATACCCAAACTCTCCGATGCAGTACGACATCGCGCGAAGCATGAGTTCGTTCGACGCGCCCTCGTCGCGCAACTTGACGAACATCAATTGCGCCGTGCGACCGTGAAGCGACGCGTCGTTGGTTGCGATTTGCACCATGCGATGCCACAAGTCGTCGTTGATGAAATCGCCCGCCTTGTCTATCATTTGCATCGCGATCTCAATGAACCACATGCGATCGTTCACGCTGTAGCGCTCGGCCAAGATGGCCGTTTTGAGCGCCAGTTCCTCGCGAATGTCAAAATCAGCGGTGACGAAGTACTTGATGAGCTCCTCGATGACAGAGTGCACGTTGGAAGCATCGCACATAGAAAACAATAAAGTCAACGCGCGGCGACGAATGGAAATGTCCGCGTCGTGCAACGCGGCCACGACTTGCTCTTGGTACACCTTTATGGCTTCTCGCAAATCCGCCATCGCCGCGAGGGCGTTGAGCGTGTTGAGAGCCAAGTAGCGAATATTCGGTTCCTTCATGTCGAGAAAATTCCCGAGAATCTCCACGCACGAGTCCAACAGTTCGTGCGCGTAGTCCATGCTAGTAACTAAATTGATCGCCTCGAACAAGATGGCGTGCAGCGCATTGTTCTTATTGAAGTTTTTCACCGTGTCCGTCTTGGTGAGGATGTTTCGCATGGCGATGAGCTGCGAATCGAGCAGCGCCTGATCGTCTGGTGTGGGAAAGTACTGCAAAATCTTCATGCACTTCACCTGTAACCATGGAGAGGGAATACCGTAGTACAAATACTCGGGCGGAATGTCCTTATTCCTCGTCAATCGTTCCAACAACGCGATGACCTTGGGCACGCACGCCTCGTACCCTCGGTAATCGTGCTGCACGAGACCCAGCAACAAACCCAAGACGCCCATGAGCACCCCCAAATCGCGCTCGGCGTCGAGTAAGTCGGTCATTTTTGACGCGAACGTTTCCGCGAGTAAAATTTCAGGATTCTTACGAAACAACCTCAACAGACACAGCGCCGCCTTTTTCCGAACCACCGGCCGAATCGTCGGCGTCATCACAATCGTCTCCACGTCCCCAGCTAACGAATCCGCGAACTCCCGCCCCCCGACGTTCGCGATGCACGACAACCCCAAGCACTGATTCGTCTCATTGCTCGAGATCACATCCGTGCGTATGCTATTGATGGCCATTCTCAAAAACTCGTTTCTCTCGTTCAATATCACCGACGTCGTCATGTACCCAACCTGTTTCTCCGCGTACGACGACGCCGATATCAACTTCAGCGCCTCGGTGTGTCCAAAGTCCACGTTATACCCGAGCATGTATATGTACAGCAGCTTCAGCACGTACTTTTTCCGTTCGTACGCCGTGAGCGCGCGGTGGGTCTTATTGAATTTCCGTCGAATATTCGCCAGTTCCTTCTCCACGCGCGCGCGCTCTTGCTCCTGCGTTCGCGTTCGCGACGCGCGCGACCCTCGTCGTCAGTCCGCGCGCCTCTCTCTCGCGCTCTCGCCGCTCGACGCGTCACCGCGCGTCGTTTCGTTCGATCGAATGCCCTCGCCCGTCGTCGTCATCCCTCGCGCGCGCGCGCTCGCCGCACCTTATTACTGCAGTTCCGCACGTCTTGCACGAACACCGTCAGGCCGCGCATACCACCGAGAAACGGCGCCATGTCGCCGCGCGCGCGCGCGTCGCGTCGCGTCGTCGAGTGCAGATCGTCCCGATGAGTCAACGGAAATTCGTCACAAATTCGCGACTCCGCGACGCGCGCGCCCTCGCGCGCGCTCGAACGCGCGATGCGAACGCGCACACGTATCTTTGTGCGCGTCTGATGGCGTCCGAGTCGCGCGCGCGAGCGCCGATCGCGCGCGCGAGGCGCGAAACGTTGAAGAAGATGCCGCGGTCGAGTCGAGCGAAGCGGCGTCGCGGCGTCGCGGCGACGGCGCTCGCGCGCGCGCTGATCGCGGCGTCGTGGTCGTGCGTCGTCGCGCTGCGCCCGGGGGCGTCGATGTCGATCGACTGCGTGACGCCCGAGGTCGGGCCGGCGGTGGGCGGGACGCTGGTGACGCTCGCGGGCGAGGGGTACGGCGGGAGCGCGGACGCGGCGTGCGCGTTCGACGACGCCGTCGTCGCGCCGACGTCGAAGGGGACGCAGAGCGGGCACGCGACGATGGTGTGCCTGAGCCCGAGGCACGCGGACGATCGAGGAGGGTTCGTGAGCGTGGGGCTGACGCTGCGAAGGGCGAACCGAGCGGCGACGACGGCGCCGATGAATGAAAACGGCGAGACGTTTAATTTCGCGAAACAGATGTCGGTGACGAACGCGTACCCGACGGACGCGCCGGAGATCGGGGGAGAGGTGTTTTATTTGCAAGGGAAGCACTTGCACGAGGCGGTGAGCGTGCGATGGACGAAGCCGGTGACGCACGTGGGGGTGGACGTGGTGTCGAGCGCGTTGATTCGATGCGAGACGCCGCCGCTGACGAGCGGGGAGATTTCGTCCATGGTGATCGCGACGTTCACGGCGTCGCAGAGCGAGTACGACGCGAATGCGCTCGCGGCGACGACGGCGAATCAGACGGTTTCCATACCTCCGCGATCGCGCGGAGTGTTGGGATTTGTGTTGGAGACGAATGACTTTTCGCTCACGAGCGCCACGTCGAGCGTCAACGTCACGGGCGGCACGCCCGTGTTGGTCACGGGGAACGGTTTTAGCACCGTCGGCGGGGAGGACGACGGAGACTTTTTGAGTTGCTTCTTTGGCACGATAGGCCCCATCGACGCGCGCGTGACGGCGTCGAAGACGGCGACGTGCTACTCGCCCGCGCGCGCGGCGGCGGCGAGCGTGCCGTTGCGCTTGGGCATCGGCAACGGTCGCTTCGTACTCACGACGACCGTGAACGTGGCGTTTACCGAAACAACGCGACAGACAACCGACCCACTTGAGCCCGCGGAAGAGGCACAGAGCTTGGTGGTGATGAATCCGACGCTAGACGTCGCGAGCGGCGCGACGCCGTTTGACGTCGTCCTCGGCGGCAATTTCTTCGTTAGAGGTTCAGGTTTTTCTTTCGATTATGATGACGGTTGCGTGTGCACCTATCCCGATGCCTCGACTTCACGATTGGTGTACGTATCTAGCGCTATCGCGCGGTGTTCGGACACCCCGACTTGGACATCGGGAGAGGTGAAAATTAGCTGTAGCGCCGACGCGAACGCGGTGGTTCGCTCCGTGTACGTCGCCCCCGTGGCGGTGCCAACGATCACGAGCGTGGACGTGCTGACGATCACGCATCAGGGTGGCGTGGCGTTACAAGTCACTGGGACGTCGTATCCCGACGAAGGCGAGAGTCGAGCGTATTCGGGATGTCATTTCGGTGCCGTCGGTCCCGTGCACGCGCGATATATGAGCGGGACAGTTGCCGAATGTGTGACACCGGCGTTGAAGCCGTCGCAGAGTGCGCTCATGCTCGGGTTCGGGGCGACGGAGTCGGTAGATTTAGTACAGTACGGGTTGACTATTCCAGTCACCGCGGAGACGACGTCGGCGTACGTCGCGCCGCCGTTGTGGTTGACGCCGGCGACGACATACCTCGCTGCGGCGACGGCGAAAATAATCGTCGGGGATCATCAACAGCTCGGGACGTTGTCCGTGGGAACTTTGAAGTGCGTGTTCGGTTCAGGAAATTTAAATGCCACTGTCGGTACGTACGTCGCACCCTCAGTGCACTGTCCGACGCCCGCACTCCTGTCCCCAGGCTTCGTCGTCGTGCGATTGGCGCGCGACGCCGCCGCGGCGTCGCTCGATCCGCCGGCGATTTTGTTAGTCAAGGAAGACCACGCGGTTACTGGCGCGCATCCGCGCCAGACCTGGGGACCGGTAGACGTGATATCAATCACGGGATCGAATCTCATATCCACGCACGTCGAGGGAACGATAGATTCCGCGAAATCGCTGTGCGTGTTCGGCGGCGGCGCCGGCGTCTCTGGTGGCGTCGTTGTTTCGAGCGCGTTGATCATGTGCGAGTCTCCGCTCGCAGAGTCCACGGGTGTGGTCGAGCGTTGGGTGACGCCGTGTTTCGAAGAGTGCGATTCCACCAAAGCATTACCCACCGGCTCGACCGCCTCCGCCTCGCACACGCGCGTGGCGTTGACGTCCATGGCGCAATCGTACATGTCCGCCGTCGACGCGGCGAGCGGTTGGACATTCGGCGGCACGCCAGTTCGCGCCACGCTCTCCATCGCCGTCGCGAGTGAGATGCTTACGTGCCACTTTGGTTCCACGCGCGTCCAAGCCCGCCCCGCGGGAGTCGCCGTCGTCGAAACCGTCGCTTCGGCGCAGGGCGAAAACATTGAAATCGACTGCGTGTCCCCCGCGCGCGAGCGCGGATCCGTCACCGTGTACGCCACCCTGGCGCAATCCCGCGCCCCACTCTTGAGCGGTGTGGCGTTTCTGTACAAGTAGTTTTAGCTCGTAGCGTCGCGTCGCGGCGACTTCTGTAGCGAGTCCGGTCGAACGAATTCGCGTCTCGCCGCGTCGCCGTCCCGCCGTCCCGGCACATCATGGCGTCCCTCGCGCGACCGGGCGTCGCCTACACCCTTCGCGGCGCGTTGTATCTCGCGTTGACCAACCAAACGAACGCGACGCCGCTGACGCGACTCCGCGGACCCGCGTTCTCGATGCCGGCGTCGTCAAAGTTTCAGTTACTGACCGAGCCCGAGCCGACGGCTGCTGAACTCGTCGACGTCATCGACGCCTTCTACGACGCGCTGCCGCCCATCGCGAGCAGGTGCGTCGACGCGACCGCGCGCGCGGCTCGATTCCACTCGCGAGCGTCTCTCGCGCTCGATCGGACCCCGCGCTGACGAAAGAAGTGACTCTGGACGACGCGCGCAGCGGCGAGAGCGACCCGGGCGTCGTCTTCGCGGGATACGGCGAACCGTTGCTGCGCCACGACGTGCTGTGCGACGCGCTGCGAGAGATACGAGCGCGAAGACACGGAATCGCGACGCGCGTCGCGACGAATGGACTGGTGGATGTGGCGGTGTGCGACGCGTTGCGGGACGCCGGATTGCGAAGCGTGACGGTTAACTTTGCGAGCGCGGATCCGGATGAGTACGCGCGAATCATGGCGCCGAGGGACGGAAGGACGCAAGGAGACGCGTTGGCGTTCATTGAACGATGTAGTGAACTCGGGATGGAGGTAGAGGCGACGACGACGCGAACGCCCGGCGTGGATATCGCTCGCGCCAGAGAGCTCACGATGGCGCTCGGCGCCAGCGCGTTTCGAGAACGCGAATATTTCCCTTAGAGCATTTTCCCTTAGTTTATTGTGAATACGTGTTGTACAACGATGATCGAAGCTATGTATTGTGCAGTCGCGATCTTTTCGCGGGCGTGAAGTCGTCGGCCAGCTTGCGGACGGGCGCGCGATTCGCCAACGGCGTCGACATCGCGCCGCCGACGGGTGTCGCGGCGACAATTGCTCGCGGTCCCCCGCGCATCGGCGCGGGCGTGGTGCCGCCCATGGGCGTGCATTTCACTATCGCGGGCGTCGATAGCGCGCGGTTACCGCTCGGTGCGGGCGTGGCGCCACCTTGGAGAGCTGAATGGCGCGTAACGCCGCGAAACGTTTGCGGTCGCGGATGCGCGAACGTCGGCTTTTTCAAATCTTTGACGGACACCTTGACTTCCTTCGTGTTGTTCCGCCCACGCGCGAGGTGATGCCAGCCCTCGTGCGGTTTCGCCTTAATTTTGAGCTTCGGCGCCGGTTCTGCGGGTGCGAGTCTTTCCGGTGCTTTCGGCTTTCTTGGTGAGCGCCTGAGCGCGGGCACGGGAGAAAACGGCGTCAACGCGACGGCACTTGCGTCGCCGCCGGCGTCGGGTTCCATGGTCAAGCCGAGATCGCGCTGCAACACTCGCAAAGTGTCTGGTATGAATCCGCTATAGTGTGGAGTCAACTCTGCCGCCATCAGCGAGCGCACGCCCTCGACGCCGCAGGGTTGAAGAAGAAAATGAATCTCGTCCACCAACTTTTGCACAGACTTGACGAGTTTCTTTTGCTCTTTCTTCGAGATGGCGCGCTCTTCGACAGCCTCGCACGCGTCCGCGCCATTCTCATCGCGCACTTGCGTCACTTTGAGAGAAGCCAACTGCAGCGCGACGTGCATCTGTAATATGAACTCCAGCCGCTTGGCCGTCTTGGATGAGTGTACACCGACGTACTTTGCCTTGAGCTCTTTTGAATTCTTCGCGATTGCGCGTTCGAGTCGCTCGACGAGATTATCGTCTTCGTTCGAGCCCACGCTCAAGCGGAATCGATAAATAATCTTGGCAGCGAAATCATGGAGATTCGGCTCGTTCAATCCGTCCCCACCTTCGAGCGCGCTGAACGTAGCGACGAATGACTCGTATTCCTCGAGCGCCGCCTGTTCGACATCCCCAGTCCATGGCGGCACGTCAGCGTCCATTGCAAACACCGTTAGCGTAGACGCGAGCGATCGTCGCGCTCGTGACTTTCGCGGCGGCGAAACAATGCCATTATGGCGTTTGAGCATGTCCTTGAACCGTTCATCGAGATCATTCAAGAGTTCGCCCGCGGTGTCTGAAGATTTCGTCGCTTTATCTTCCACGCGACGCAACATTTCTCGAGTCTTTGGCACCAAATCGCGCGAGCCGTACCAAGCTTCCAACCGAGAGGCATCTTGTTGCACGCCAATTCGCTGGTCCGCGATGAAAGCTTCCTCAAGGGTGTTCACATCGACCGGCATCAGCGGCGCACTTGAGCTCTGCGTCGCAGCGTCCATCGACAACACTTGTTGCGTCAACGCTAAAGAATCCTGCGTCGCCGGAGGTGACACAATCTTCTCGCGCACGTCTTCGCGAATCTTCGCGAGCAATACGTGCACATTTTCGAGTGACGCTAAACAATCTCGCCTCGACGCGAGTTTAACAATTTCGCTCCGAGCGCTCGCTTTCGCTGCCGACGCGCGCGGGCACAGCTCGCCAGGCGTCGTCTTCAGGGAAGTGACGATGAAGGACGAACACGTCAACGGCTCTAGAATCGCGATCTGCTCGTGTCTCCCAGCATCGCGTCGGACGACTGCGACTGCGTCTTTTAGTACAAGCATCGCCATAAGCGCACGAATCGGCGAGTCGTCAAAGCACAAAATGGTTTGCGTTTCAACAGCCAGCGCCGCGGCTGAGGGCGCTTCGGCGCGGTCGATGAAACCGACAATGGCAATCGAACCGTCACCTCGACCATGATATCGCGCTTGATGGGCTTCGCCTAAGCGATGCGCCGATTGCGAGTCTCGAGTCTCGACGATTATGTCCACCGTACTTGTCGACTCCACCGTAGTCGTGGACGCGCTCGCCTCGTCACCGCGGCTCAGCGCCGAGAGCGTCGAATACAGCGGCAGCCAGGACGCGAGTCTGCTCGCGACATCGAGCGATATCACGACACCATTCAATTTATGAAACGTCTCTTGCAAGACGTCCGCGAACGCGCCCGTCGGTCCGTCGCCGACGTACAACAAATGCGCTCGAACGCGGTCTCGCTTGAACTTCTCCTCGATGCCTTTAAACAACTTGGCCACGTGCTTCGCATCAACCTTCGCCGCTTCCGCTTCCGACATCTCGGGGAGTGCGGTGATGATGAATAACGCGCTGTACTTCTCGCCTTCGTCGTCGTCGTCCGCGAAAGTCGCGGCGAATCCGCCGCCCGCGGCGGCGAAATCGTTCGTCGCCGCGCCGACGTTCCGCGTCGCGTTCACCAACCAACTCTCGATCGCCCCCCGTCCATCCTCGTCGCTCGCCGCGACGTCGCCGCCGCTCGTAAATGTCTCTAAATACTCCCCGCACGTCGTCTCGCACGTCCTGAACGCGTCCTCGACGGCGTTTTTGTCGCACCGCCGAAACTTTCCAAACTCATCGCCGCGTCGTCCCGTCGCCTCTCGCGCCCGCGCGTCGAACGCGTGCGGCGGCACCGACCCATCGCACGCGCGCACGGTAAATTCAACGTCTTCGCCCGCGCGCCCGTCGACGGCGCGTTCGAGCGCGCGGCGCGCGAAGGTTTTCCAAGTTGAAGATTTAAAATCAGCTCCCGACGTCGACGCCGACTGCGTCGCGCTCGCGCGCTCGCGCGTCGCGCGCGCGTCGACGAGAAAGTGCACGCGTCGCGGGCGCGCTGTGTGCGCGGCGTCGACGCGCATGTCCCGCGCGCGCGGGTGAGTGACGCGGTGCCTGGATCCGAGCGCGCTCGACGCGAAGCCGAGCGGCGAGCGGCGAGCACACGCGCTGTCGGCTCGCGGACGCGCGCGAAAGTGAATGAATGAATGCGCGTATCGATACAAACTCTGCTGGAGTGATCACTAGTAGAAACTTCTCAGGATAAATCGAAGCCGCTGCCGGACTTGACGGCGTACATTAATTTTTCGCGCAACGCGTCGTCGGAAGAATACGGCGGTAGTTTCAGAAGGTTCATGCACGTCGCGGCGGTGGGAAGCCTGGTCAAGTCCGCGGTCGCGTCGGGGGCGTCCGTGCCCGCGGTACCGCTTCGATGCACGCACAGTTTGGGTTCGAGATGCGAAAACCCGAGCAGTGGTGTGTTGCTGCACGAGGTGATGAATTTGAGCACCAAACGTTGGTCGTCTGGGGAAATCGTACGCATGACGCGCCACAACGCGCGAATCGTCGGATGCGACGCCTCGTAGCCGCCAGAGTACTCGCAGTTTGCCGCCATGTCATCGATGTCCATGCTTCCCGTGCGATTACCTGATATGAGTAATCGCAGTTCGGCGGGGGTGAACATGTCGAGCCAACGCTTGCGAACGGCGATGCTAAAGCCCGCCTTCATGCTCGAAAGTTGGCGGTAGATTTGCGCTCGAAGCAAATAAATCGACATGCAATGAAGGTACCGCGGGACGTTAGCCCTCGTCACCGGTACGCTCGAGCCATTCGGGATGAGCTCGATCACAGTTTCTTCCATGCCACTTCGATCGATGGCGGTAAAGTACAGACATAAATCCTCGACGTCGCCTTGGTAGCGTTTGAGCGAAACCAAGTTGCGATAAAGCTCGGGATCGAGCGTCGTCAGGTCGTTAAACTCGACGTGTCGACCTTTCAGCGAGGCGAGGAAGAAATCAGCGAGTGGAACGTCGAGAAGAATCCCATCGTAGCACGCTTTGCCGAGGATGGCGCCGAGAAAGTAAAAGTACTGCAAGTGTCGCTCGCCCGCGTGCAACTCAGACGCTGGATTCGGGTAGAGCGTGCGCTCGGGCGTCTCGACGAACAAGCCGAATTTCGGATCGAACGCTTCCGCAATTAAATCGTTCAAGAAATCTTTGAATAAACCGCCGCCGTCGACGCCAGCCTCTTCGAGCCCTTGCTGATTGATGAACTGCACGCGAATGATTCCGCCGAGCGTCTCTGTGAGCTTATCCGAAAGACCGGCGATGCCGTCTTCGAGCAAGTGCCCGCGTCTTACGCGAATCGTGGCGTAACCAACGGCGCCCATTTGACGCTCGCGACGACGGACGTCCATGAATTTGTGCACGCGCACTTCGAACGGTACCAAACACGGTGCACCGCACAAAAGCATCGACGCGCGCGATTTTGCATCGCGGGCCTCTTGCAAAAGCGTTGGGATGTCCACTTGGGCGTCGCGCACTTGAAACTCGAGCGGGTTCATAAATTGATGACGCCCGTTGCGATCGTGCAGGCGCGCGAGCGCTATAGAACACGCGTGCCATGTCTCCGCCTCGAAATATTCGTCGATGAAAGACAGCGCGTTTAAAGGTGTGCCATCCGGACCCCGTTCAACCCACAGCAACGTCCAGAGCGTGTCTCTTAAAAATGCGACGAGACGCGTCGTCGCCTCGAGACCGAGCGGTTTTCCCAGACGATAAAATTCTTCATCGTCGGAAATAGCGGTGTAGGTGTTGTACAACTTTGCGAAAACGCCCAAGGCTCTGCGGAACGAGCGTTCTTGCCCACCTCCGGAAGTTTGCCTCCAATGCTCGAGGGCGGGCCAAAGTTGAGCGATGCAATCCGTGCCAAACGTGAGCACGCGCGTGAACGACGCTCGCTCGGCGCCTCTGAGCACCATGTCGCACGCGCACGCGAAATGCGTGAACCCTTCGATACCTACTAAGCATCGCTGCGCGTCGTTCGCAGGCATGATCGTTGTGACGAGTCGCGCGACACACGCGTTGTCGCCGAAGAATTCGCGCGTTTGCATCCACGTCCTCGTGGCTCGCACCGCCTCCATGTCCACGTCAGGGGGCACGCGTCGAATTTTACGCGCCTCCGCGCGCACGGCGCGAAGATTGAGTAAGTCAATCTTGACGCTATCGTCGTCGTCGTCGTCGTCGTCCGCACCGCCCTCGTCATCGTCTTCGTCCTCCATCGCGTTCGGCGTTGTGGCAAAGAGCGCGCCGCTCAAAACAGACGACTCCATGAGTTTTGTCACCGCGACGACGACATTCTGTGACTGCGAAAAGTCCATCGTACCTATGAACGTTTTCGTGAGTTGCAACACGTTCCCGAGCGCGGCGTCGACGCCGCTCAGCGGCGTCTCGAGTGCGACGGTAGCCACCGAGTCGACGTGACGATCAGACTTGAACGCGTCGACGACGAACGACCACAAATCTCTCGAATGAATCTCCGGCCCGAACGTGTCCCACACCCCGGGTATCGTCGCGAGCATCGACGCGAGCGCACCACTCGCGTCGTCACCGCTACACCGCGCGATGTTTTCGCACGTCCTAAGCATCGCCGCCCGAACGACGTCGTCGCGGCGACTTTGATTTCTCAAAATATCGAGCAAAATCTCTCGCACATCTTCCAAACCATCGTTCGAGCACAGAGTCGCGCACAATTGAACGCCAGTATCTTTCCATCTCGCGTCATCTCTCGCCATGAGCGCCAACAAAGCGCTCGCTAAGTGCGTCTCCGCGACGTCGCGTCCAGTCGTCTCCTCCAAGCGCGTCGTCGCTCGAAGCGACCCCACGATCAACCGCACCATCTTCCGCATCCTAATCACCCATCGCGCGCGCTCCACGCCCGACGCCCGCATCGCGTCGTCCCATCTCTCCACGAACGCCTCGCTCGGCGCCACGCTCGTCGTCGTCGTCGCCGCCGCGTACAACCGTTCGCACGCCGCCGCGCACGCCGCCCAATCTCTCCATCCATCACCAAAATACACCAAAGCCCTGCACGACGCGTCATCAACCATCACACCTTCGCTCGCGTTCGCGTACGCTTCCCTCACCGCCGCTTTCGCGCGTCTAACCTCCCGCGCGCCTCGTCGAAACCGCTGCGCCGTCGCCGTCGCCGTCGCCGTCGCCCTCTGCGCCGCCCTCCGCTCCCGCGCCTCGCGCGCGCTCTCGATCAGCGCCCGCTGCGTCGACGGTTCATCCTTTCGCCGTCCTCCGAGCGAGATGTGTCGCTTTTTCGTCGTCGATCCGTCGAACACCGGCGCCATTCGTTCGCGAGTTTACCAAACTGTGTCAATCGAGATTCACAATCGCCGACCGCGCGCGACGCGCCGCGCGCCGCGCGACGTCGGCGCGTCCGCGCGACGCGCACCGACGCGTCGACGCGCGTCGACGCGCGATTCGCGCGCGATTCGTGCGCGCGCGCGCGAATGCCGGCGGAATGACGCGACGCAATCGTCACTCGCCGACGCATCGGCCGCGCGCGCCGCCATGGCGTCGCGCGCGACGACGCGCGACGTCGACGACGGCGGCGTGTTATTCCCGCGGTGCGTTACGCCGACGCGCTCTCGCGCGCGCGCGCGTCGACGCGCGACGACGACGCGATGATGACGCGACGAGGGCGCGCCGACTGACGCGACGAATCGACGAAACGACGCGCGCAGAGTGACGCATCAGCGCATCGACGTCGACGTGAGGCGCACGAAACGCGCGCTTCGCGGCAGGACGACGCTGACGTGCGCGGGCGCGGACGGCGCGTTCGCGGGCGCGCGGGTTCGCGCCGAGGGGTTGAAGATCGCGTCGTGCGCGATAAACGGTGCGAGACGCGCGAGGCGAAGCGACGACGACGACGACGACGACGAGCGATTCGAACGATGCAAACGATGCGATGCGACGCGATGCGACGCCGCGACGAGAGGAGGCGCGAGCGGGGAGACTGACGCGTGATGGATGGAATTCGACGCGCGCCAGGCGTGGAGTGTCGAGCGACGAAGACGAAGACGAGTAAACCGACGATCGGGACGAAGACGGCGCCGAGCGATGCGTTGAGCCTGGCGAAAGACGTGCGGACGTATTTGGAGTCTGAGAGTAACTTGGACGGAGAGGAACACTCGAGGGAGGTGGTGATCGCGCCGGTGAGCGGGGAGAAGATTGAGGCTCGAGCGCGAGGCGCGGCGAACGGGGAGTCGACGTCGGCGACTACGGAGAAGGAAATCGTGATTGAGATCGAGTACGAAACGGACGAAAGCGCGATGGGAATCGCGGCGGATGAATCGTACTTTTTGTGCCCGGGGGCGTCGAGGCGGCCGGCGTGTTGGTTTCCGTGCGTCGAGCGAGGGGACGTGCTGACGACGTTTGATTTCTCGGTGAGCGCGCCGAGGGATTTGCAAGTCATCACGTCCGCGCATTGGGATCGCGTCGAGCGGTGCGACGACATCGATGAAGACGAAGACGGCTTTAGGCTGCGACATCACTTCACGGGGATGTATCCGACGTTTGCGCACGAAATGCGATTGATTTGTGGCAGGTTCAAGGCGGTGTCGAGCCCGATCAAAGGCGTGACTTTGTTCGCTCCCAAAGACGGCGATTACGCCGAGCGCTTGGAGATCGCGGCCGCGGGTGTGAGTAAGGCTATCGTGGCGTACGAGGAATATCTCGGGCATCCGTACCCTATTTCGTGCTTGAATATCGTCTTCATGCCGGACGAGTACGTGGGCGCGCGCGATAGCTTGGGCGCGTGCATGAACATTCACTCGGCTAAATGGTTGATAGACCCGACGCTCAACACGGCTTTGCTCGATGCGCGCGTGCATATCGCCACCGCCATCGCGCGACAGTGGTTCGGGGGCGTCGTCGTCCCGGCGGATACCACGGACTGTTGGGTCGTGGAAGGACTGGCGCAGTATCTCGCCGGCGCGTATGTGAAAAAGTTGACGGGATTGAACGAACTGTCGTTCAGGCGCATGCGCGACATGCGATTGACGGCGCGGATGGACGACGGTGAATCACTCCCCCCTCTCGCCAGTCGTGCGGCGCGCATTTGGCGCGCAGGACAGTACGCCGGCCCCGACCTTGCCGCCGGCGGGACGCCGAAGCCACTCTCGGCGAGCGTCGAGCGCGGGTTGCAAGCCAAGGCGGTGACGATCATTTACATGCTCGAGAAACGCCTCGGGCCGGATGTCATGCAGAAGGTGTTGAAATATTTCGCAGGATTGCATGTTCGTAGAAATAAGAAGGAGGGCGGGACGCGCGCTGGTCCCTCCGCGGAGGTGCTGTCGAGCAACGCGCGTTGGATTCACACGCTGCAACTCTTCGATCACTGCCGCGCGACGGTCAACTTGGGCAAAGGTGAGGTGAACTCCTTCTTAGAACGCTGGGTGTATGGCGCGGGCACGCCGAAGCTGTGCGTTGGATACGTTGTGAAACGTAGGAAAAACGTCATGGAGTTTGCGGTCAAACTCGAAGGGAGCGTCGCGGCGGCGGCGGCCGACAGAGCGGCACTCGCCGTCGCCAGAAACCATCGCACTTCGGTCACCGTGCGCATGCGCGAAGAGAACCGCCCGGATGCGAACGATCACGTCGTATCGCTAGGACATTCTGCTTGGCAGTTGATGGAGATTCCTCTGCAACCGAAAATCAAAGATCGTCGCCCGAAGACAATCATCGAATCTGGAGGTGACCCCGAACTCATCGCCGCGATGGATTGTCCGGTACGATACGTCCGCGTGGACCCGGAATTCGAGTGGATGGGCAACATAGAACAAAGTGCGAAGCAGGTCGGGTTAGAGTCGATGATGGCACAGATGCTGGAGAAAGAAAAAGACATCGTCGCGCAAACCATCGCCGTGGAATTTCTCGGTCGCCGCGTCGCCAACGGATCCGTGAGCGCAGTTCTCGTGCTGGATAAGTGTCTGAACTCTGAGGATACCTTCTGTCGCGTGCGCGCCGAAGCTGCGCTAGCGCTCGGCAAAAGTGCGAGCGAGAAAACGCAATGGGGCGGATTGAACGCGTTGATTCGGCATTACAAAAAGTTTCAGTGCGACGCCAACACGGGAAAGCCGAAACAAAACGACTTTAGAGACCTCGCGAAAGTCATCGTTGACGAAGCCGTCATCACGGCGCTTGGTTACGTCATGGATAACGGAATCACCCATCAGGATGCGCTCGAGGCTATCGTTGCCCGACTAAAGTATAACGACAACGAGGGCAATCCGCAGAGTGATGACGGATTCGTGGCGACGTGCATCGCCGCGCTCGGCCGCTGCGTTCCCGCGGATGGCAAGCAACTGCAAACCGTCATGCAGACGATTCATTACTACATTCGGCGTGATGACAGATTTCCAAGCGACGACCTTTGCGTGACGTGCGCTGGAATCAGAGCGTTAGGCTTACTCGCTTCGACGATCGACTCGAAAGAGCTCCGCGCCGACGCCGAACACGTCGCCAAACTTGGATTCGCGCTCGGTAGACAATCCACCGTGCTCGCTTCCGCGGACACGATGATGTACCTTCGCTTCGTCGAAACTAAGAGCGAGATCGAAGCGCTCAAGTACATGCTTGAACGATCGGCGCAAGAGTCTGCGGCGACAAAGGCTGCCATGTTGTGGAGCGCGTGCGAGTACTTGCAATCCGTCGCCGGGGCGGATTCTTTGAAGGGCGTCTCGAAGCCGATATTGGCCGACCTCCGTGATCTCGTGCTAAAGGGCGGAAGCGAAATTGCGAGCGCGGCGTTTTCGATCCTCGCCACGCTCGCTTCGCAAGATGAGAGCCTGAGTGAGATTCGAGAATCCATCGCCGAGGCGATTCGGCGCGCGGGCGATCAAGTCCCAGTCGGCGTCGATGTCCACGCCGCGCACGCCGCGCCAACGGCTGAGGATGAAGTCAAGCGCGCGGAGAAGGAAGCTAAGCGTGCTCGGAAGCGAGAACGCGAGCGCTTGCGACAAGCCGCGCGCGCCGAGGTAGACTTGAAAAACGCTGAACAGCGTAGAATCGACGCCGAGGCGGCGTTTGTCGAACAGCAAGCGGAACACGTACAAGACGACAAGACGACCGTCTCCGAGCGCACGGCGACGATGATGGGATCAGAAGGCGACGCCACGCCTCAAGGTGGTACTCCGGTGGGTGGCCTGAAGCGCGCGAGAGATCAGAATCCGAGCGTCACGCAGTTTGCCGTGGAGCCTGCGGCGCCCGCCGCGACGGAGGACGCCGCGCCCGCGAAGAAGCTCAAACTTTCGTTCAAAATTAAAAAACCCACGACGTAGGTAGACTATGAATACACACGATGCTACATTAGCGCACAACTCGAACGAACGCGTCATTGAATCTTCGACTGATCCTTCCACAGGCTCGGCAAGCGCGACCAGCACGCGTTGATCGGATCCGGAATCACCCGCAACCTCGCCGGCCGCGTCGCGTACAGCGCGATCGCGCACATCATCACATCCGCCCTCACGAACGCGCTCACTCCACTCAGCGCCATCGCCGCGTACATCGTCGCCGCGCTCACCGTCCTCGACCGCCACTCCGCCACGCTCGCCGCCCGTTCCGCCGCCTTCGCCGCGCGTTCCATCAACACCGTCGCGTCTTTCGCCGTGAACTCCATCACCGGCGCCGTCTCTTCCGTCTCATTCTCGCCGCCGCCCTCGCCGCGCATCAGCGCTCGCCGCAGATCCGCGCGTCGTTTTCCGTCTCGCGTCGCCCACGCGCACGCCGCCGCCAGCGCCGCGCACGCCGCGTTCGGCCGCGCGATCGCCGCCACCATCGCCGCTCGCACCGCGATCGCCGCGACGACGCCGCCGCGTCCATCGAGCGCGTCTCTGACGAACGCGATCGCGCGTCGGAACGGGCCGAGCGCGACGCAGATCTCGCGCGCGCCGGCGTCGACGTGCTCGAGGGTGAAGATCGCGCGCTCGGCGGGGAGCACGACGTCGACGGTGACGCCGGGCGCGGGTTTCGGCGCGGACGCGCGCGCGGGGAGGACGGCGCGCGACGGCGCGGACGCGGTCGCGGTCGACGCGGACCGCGCGGACGACATGCGCGACGGTGTGACGCGGCACGCGAAATTTTTCGAAATTTTTCGCGGAACGAGGCTGAAAATCGATGGTCGACGATACGATGGTGCTTTCGTAAGACTACAGCGCGCGCGCGCGATTCACGCCATCCCTACCACCGTCACCAGCGGGCGCGTCTCGACGTCGTCGTCTCCGTACCGGCTCGTACCGGCTGGTACCGGATTGCCGCGCCGTAACCGGCCGACGCTCGGGACGCGCTAGCAAGAGACGAGCGGGGCGCTCCAGTGCTCGTCGTACTTGGCCTTGGCGAATTCGTAGACGCTGATGTCGTGCTCGACGAGCGCGCGCAATCCCGCGACGATGGTGGGGTCGGCTTTGTACGCGTCGAGACGCGCGGCGAGCGCGGGGGCGAGCTTTTCGGCGCTGCCGTTGTGATGCTCGAGAAGAGCGCCGCTGATGTACTGCTTGTTCCCGCCGTCGTCGCCGAGATGCGCGAGGTCCGGTAGCTTTTCTCGAATGCGCTTCATACCGTTTTCGATGTCGTCTTGGAAAATGTAGCGCACGCACGACGAGGCCAAATTCGCCTTGGCGGCTTCGGCGCCGCAGGGCGTGTGACCGCCGCGCGCGCCGAGTAAGCCCGTGAGCTGCGCCGCCGTGCTGCGCTTCTGGTTGTACCACTCCAAGGGATTCAATGGGCATCCCTGGTGATTGTCCGCTGCGATCTCTTCCGCAGTCCACGACAAGTGGCCCTCGTTCGCCTCGAGACACAAATACGTGTACTCGCTCCACAGGCGAGACATCGGCTCGCGAAGGACCGTGATGTACGCGCACGGCGCGTCGACCGTTCCGCACATCCCGATGCCCGTCGCACCGGTGAAGTACATCCGTCTGCCTTCGTCGTAGTCGGCGTGCATAAATTCCTTTGAAAACGTACCCGATTTCGACTCGCGGTTTTGTTTAAACGTCCTCAACATCGTCGGAACGTGCCGCGCCTGCAACGAATTCAACGGCCTCCACGGATTCACGAGAAAGTCCGGGTGCGCGGGCTCGTGAAGCACGACCGTCTCGTGGTTCTTATTCTGCTTCAACATCTCGATGAAAACCGACCCCGCGGCTTTGGGAATGTGCACGAAGATCCACGCGTACGCCGAACCCGGCTTCGTCGCGAACGGTTTCGCCACCCCATTCCGCGGCACCACGACCGGCGCGCCCGTCGGTTCGTTCATGCACTCGTACACCTTCGTCTCGAACTCGACGTTATCGCCCGCGTCCGCCGCGTCCCACAATCCGAGCTCATCCATGTATCGCGCCGCGCACGTGTTCGCCGCCGCGTTCGCCCCCGCGCCCATCGGCGACAACGCGCACGTCCCTCCCGCCCCTTCGCCGAGCGCCGACGCCCGCGCGGCGTCCGCGGAGCGTCCCACGATCGCGCCCATCGCGAGCAGCGTCGTTCCCGCGAAGAACAGCGCGCTCGCGACGCGCATGTTGAACACGACGTGTCGCCCAACACCCTCGGCGCTCGAGCCCGCGACGGCGCGCGACGCGGCGCGCGAGGACGAGGACGCGCGACGCGACGCGCGCTCGACGTCATCGACGTCCGGTATCAGGGAATCGCGCTCGCTCATGACGACGCGCGCGGACGAGTGGCGACGGTGGACGCGAACGCGATCGGTCGCCTCGGCGAGCGGCGGCGGCGAAGACGCGAAGACGCGAAGACGAAATGTTGTACGATTACACGCGACCGGTGAACTTGTGGGTGTGCTTGTGCTCCTCGCGAAGGGCGGCGAAGACGACGCGGCGCGCGCCGCCCGCGCCGGCGCCGAGCGCGGCGTGAAGCTGCTGAAGCTCGCGGTCGCCGCTCGAGTCGAGCAGGGCGAAGAGACCGGGCTTGAGCGCGGATTCGGCGACGACGCCGATGCCGCCGCCGGTGATGGCGGTGATGGCGTCGGCGAGTAAGTGGGTGCAATAACGGTCCAGACCGCTGGCCTCGGCGGATTCGTACACGAAGGAGAGCTTACCGGCGCAGCTTTCCATGACGGCGGCGCTCGCGCCCGAGGCTTTAAATCGTCGCAACGCGGCGAGGAGATCTGAACACGCCACGGTGATACCCGATACCGCGCGACGCAGGTGATCTTTTCGAGACTTCAACAGCACGCCGATGAGTTCGCACGCTTGGCAGAAAATCTTTGTCATCGCGTCGCCGTCGTCGAATACGGCGTCCGACGCGCACGCGACGCTCGGAAGCTGACACATGCGCGACACGCATCTTGTGCTAATCTCGCATCGAGGACCGAGTCTGGCGAACTCGGTGGTGATTTCGAGGAGCTTATGTACCACGGCGTTGGCGTTCGGCACCCTAATGGCGACGGTCATCGCTCGCATGCACGCATCCATCACGGTCTCAACATTTTCCTGCGCCGCCGTGCGAATCGCCTTGCCCAAATGAAACGACTTGACGAGATTCATCAAGCACCACATGGGTGCCGCCAGGGAAACATCCAAGCGATCGGACGATAAATACGCCCTCCGCGATTCTGCGTCTGTCGTCTTGAATGCGTCGACGCACGCGTCGTACATCGCAGTCAAGGGACGTTTGCCTGCGCCGTAGACGAGCTCCGACATCGTCAAACTGAGCGATTCGTGCAAATCTGCCGCTGGCGTCGCGCTTTTCGCGCCGTCACGATCCACTAAAGCGCGCGTTCCGCGCGTGTACGTGAACATAAGGACAGCTACGAGCGAGGCGTGCGCCTCGGACGTGAGCTGTGGTCCTGTCTGCTTCAACGCGTCGCACGCCGCACCGATAAAGTTGACCAGTCGCGACGTCCCGCGTGAAGATAGTTCGTTAGACGTGTCCAACAAGACTTTAATCGCAACCGCGATCGCGTTTTGGACAAAATCTGCGTCGCACGTGCGATGGAACGCCTCGCTGTAATCCAGTGTCGTCGCCGACACCGCGAGAATGAACCCAGCGGCGGAGACGCACGAGGCGACGACTTCGACAGACTCTGCGACGGGCTTGAACTCACCGTTCTCAAGACCATTTTTCATGTCGAGAATCATAGACTCAATACGCGCACGAACTTGCATCACCGCAGGTGCGTCCCAAAATTGCGCTATGGCGTCGCCTTGCTCGTCCGTGAGCTCGTCTTCCTCGTCCAAATCTGGATTACCGTCGACCCAGCCGTACTTCTCCCGCTCGGGCTCCGTGTGCACCACGTTCGCCGCCGCGAATAGGGACTCTACCAGCGATAGAGCGAACGCACCTCCGACGTTTGCGACGTTGCGCTCGATGGAGTCTTCGTTTATAAATCGGTCGTCTAAAAGACGCGCCACGTTCGTCGCCGCGTTCGTATACACCGCAGCTTTTACCTTCAACGCGCTTCCGACCAAGCTCGCCTGGAACGCACTAGTCGTCGACTCGATGAGCCTTGACGCGAGTTCTACGTCGAGCATGTTGCGAAGCGCCAGGTTGGTGACGTTCAAGTAATGCCCCCCTCGTGTGATCAACCCAGATACAATCATCGCCGAATCTTCGTCGTGCGTGGCTAAAAACGCCGAGCGCGAGCGCACGCGAGTGCACAAATCCATGGCGGATGACATGCCGAGCGATGCGGCGTTGAACATCGCGCAATCGCCTATTTGTAACGCGATAGATAGTTCGTGGACGTCGGTTTCCGATACCGCACGGTAGTGCAAGCGCTCAGCCGCATCCACGGCTCTTCGCATTCGCTTCAGCGCCGCCGAATCTTCTCTCGTGCAGTTCTTTCCAAATCCATCGGTGATGGGCGTGCTCGCCGGTCCGATCCAAAAGTCTTTTATTTTATCGCATGCCGCCTCGCCTTGCCGTTTATTCTCCACGCAATCTGCGATGATGTCTTCTAAAACGTCGCATCTTCCCGCCGCGCTGGAATCGTCATCTCTGCTCAGCGACTCCTTCAACTCCCGCGTTAAATCTACCGCACCACGCGTGATAACGCTCGCAATCGCCCTGACCCATGGTTTAAACGTCGCCACGAGTTCGCTAAACTTATCTTCCTCTTCTGTCGAAAGCGCGCCTTCGCCTTCGATGTCCGTCTCGAGGCGGCATCGATAATAGTCTAAGATTCTAGCATCCGTCGCTTGTTCGTACCAGAGGTCGATCGTGGAAGTCAACACCTTCCACGCTTCCGTTTTGGAGTCGGGCGCATCGTATGAAGTCGTCAAAGTATCCGGAACCAGCTTTAAGCACGCAGATAACAGAGATTTGATCTCCGACCCAGCCTTAGCGGATTCCTCTGGACTCACGTCTTCGCGCGGATACCGCAGCCGCGACAAATTATTCACTCGCTGTATGGCGCATCCAATCGCCGCCGACTCGGCGTTTTCGTGCTCTTGGTTCGCACGTGGACTATCACGAACGAGATGTCGTACGATGGCGGACAAGTCGACGCTCTCGGAACGAAAATAAGAATCTCGCGCCGTCGCATCCGCGACCTCGCTCAAGCCTTGGCGGAGTGACGCTACGGGCACGTACGCTCGGAGTAAGGCACCTGTGCGGGCAGGTGAGCTCTCGACGTGGGAGTGCAATCGCTGCGCGATATCTTCCGAAAACCCTTCGAGGCACGCTTGCGCTTCTGGCAGCAGTGGTTCGCCCGCGTCAATCGGACACGTCCCGAGCGCGCTTTGCAGCACTCGCGCGAGCTTGTCCAAAGAATCGTACGGCGCTCGCGCACCGCTGGGCTTCTCGTCGCCGTCGTAGGCGGTGATGAATGCCTTGCGACATATCACCATGAGATCAGGCGTTTGCCTGAGCGGGACGGTCTTGGCGGCGTCTTGAAACGCGACGAGGACTTCTTCCGAAGCCAGCGCGTCGTTGACTTTTTCGCCGTTTGCCATCGCCTCTATGACGACTTCACCTACAGATTCCATGAACTCTGGTAGCTGACGCATCTCGGCGAACGCTTTTATCATCGTTTGCGTCACCGCGACGCACTCTTCACGGGCGTCGCGCGATTTCACGAGTAAGAGCGTCAACATCACCTTGACGTGCGGCTCGACTAATCGCAAATCCAACGTTGACAACGCGCCGATGACTCTGGACCAACCTCGATCGCGCACCTCGTTCGTCTTTACGACCGTTGCGATGCTGGTCACGAACGCCTGCAGCGCGCTTTCGACGCGACCTTCGTCTTCCAGAGGCGAGTAAATCGTGAAATCGACGGCAATGTCGAGTAATCCGACGAGCGCATCGACGAGCGCGGAGGCGGCGTCTTCGTCGACGCGTCGCTCACCCTTCCCGCCCGTCGGTACCGCAACGAAAGCGGCGGCGATCGGTTCAAAGAGCTCGACGAAGAGCGCGCGCGCGTCTTTTGACACCGATTCACTCGACTTGTTCGCCGAACTGCTCGCCGTGGGTTTACGCTCGTTTGCGTCTTGCTCGCACGTCGCTCGCAAGACCCAAGGCGCCAAGCGCAACGCGTCCACGTCCATGCTTTCCGCCGCTCGCGCGACGCGTGCGATGGTGTCGCAAATGAACCCGGGCGCGGACGAACGCGCGCCGCCGGCGCCGCGAGCGTCGTCCGTCGAGGCTATCGTTTTCTGCTTCTTCGCGCTCGCCGCGTCGGCGACTAAATTCGGAATCGCGCGAGCGTACATCGGGTGCAACACGAACGCCCGCATCGTCGCGTCGCACGCCTCCTTCGCACCTCTCCGCGCGTCCCCCTCGCCCGCTCGCGACCACGTCTCGACGACGCTCCACAAAAACTCAAAATCCACGCACGCCGGCGCGGGCTTATTCGGCTGCGCGTTCGCCGCCGCCGCCGCCGCCGCGAGCGCCGCGCTCATCAGCGCCACGTTCCCCTCGTCCCACATCGCGCTCTTCGCCACCTCGACGCACTCTTCGCACGACGCCCTCGCGACGCGTCGCTCGCCGTCGTCGCGCGTCAACGCGTCGAACGCCCGTCGCAGCGTCTCCCCATCGACCGCTCGCGCCCTCGACGCCGCCGCCCGTCGCAGCGCGCGCATCACCTCCCTTCGCCCCGCGCTCGCGTCCGTCGTCATCGCGCGTCCCGATCGCGTCGCCCTTTCGCTCGCGTCCGCGAAGCACCGCCACAGCGTCTCCTCGTCCCGCGTCCCGTCCCGCGTCGCGTCGTCGCCTCGACGCGCGCGCGTCGTCGACGCGTCGTCGCGTCGTCCCGCGCGTCGCAGTCGCGCGCGCGTCCACGCGAGGACGACCGCGCGCGCGTCGTCGTCGTCGTCGTCGTCGAGCGCGGCGCGCGCCGCGGCGAGTCGTTCGGCGTCGCTCGCGCCGTCGGCGAACAGCGTCGCGCGCAGGCGCGTCGCGCGCGACATGCCGACGCGATCGCGGCGTCTCGCGCGCGCGCGGGCGCGCGGCGACGCGCGACGCGGTCTCGCGCGCCGTCGGCGGCGTCGCCGCGCCGTCGGTTCGTACACACAGTGCTTTACGTGATTATATATGTCTCGTATGTGCATACAGTCTAACGACCGACGAACGGTCGGTCGGTCGGACGCGCGACGGCGCGGACGCGCGGCGCCGCGCACCGCGCCGCGCGATGGCGTCGACGTGGCGCCGGAACCGCCTGAGCTTTCGCGAGAAATTCGTCGACGCGTGCGACGTCGACGGCGTCGTCGTGCGGCAGTACGCGTCGAGCGAGGCGTTCGTCAAGGCGACCGGGACGACCGGGACGACCGGGACGACGACGCGCGACGACGACGACGACGACGACGACGACGACGCGGTGCCGGCGACGGGATTCACGGTGTGGGACGCGAGCGTGCTGCTGGGAAAGTACGTCGGACGGGAGAGGACGTGGCGGCGGTTGACGAAGAAGGCGCGCGAGGACGCGCGCGGGCCGACGACGCTCGAGCTGGGCGCGGGCACGGGACTGGCGACGCTGCTCGTCGCGGCGGCGCGGGGAAGCGCGGAGGGAGAGGCGGGGATGGTGTGCGCGATGACGGATTTAAAGCGGGTCGTGCCGCTGACGCGGATGAACGCGCGGGCGAATAAGGCGGAAAGCGGAGGGCGGATACCGGCGAGCGTGGCGATGGCGACGACGACGCTGCGGTGGGGACGCGCGGAGGACGTGGAGCGGTTGCCGGAGGCGATTCGGCGGCCGGACGTGGTGCTGGGAGCGGATTTGATGTATACCTCGGACGAAGGCGTGATTCGCGCGCTGGCGGCGACGACGATGGCGTTGGTGGGGCCGGGTCGCGCGGCGGTGTTCGCGGCGTGTAAAGAGCATCGACCGGAGAGCGTCGAGTTGTTCGCGTCGATCATCGAGGCGAACGGTTTCGAGGTCACGCGCGTGCCGGCGTCCGAGGCGCATCCCGATTATCCGGCGTCGAACGAGGAATTCGAGCTGCTCGAGTGCTGGCGACCGCGACCGCGCGCCGACTAATTTCAACGATTTAGCTAGCTAGAGTACCTCGAGGTACGAGGGCGAACGCGCCATCGTGGCGACGTTCGCCGTCATCCTGAGCGTCTTGTACAATAAATACCCGGTAGCGACGAGCGCCGCGGGCATGATGATGACGCCCCACTCGTAAAGAGCGTTCAAAAAGGACGTGTGAAGCACGCGCGCGCACTCCGTCGGTACGCGCGTCTTCGCCCACGCCGAGTTCGAGCGCGCCGCCGTCGGGTGCACGACGCTCATCGCCGCTCCGAGCGTCCACTCCACCTCCGCGTCGTCGATGCGCTCGATGAAATTCAAACGCTCGTCGTTTTGTGAAAATCCGAGACCGACTTCGCCGGCGGCGATGTCGTCTTCCGCGAAGTCTACGCCGAGGAGCGCCTGCACGAGCGCGGCGTCGAAGCAACGTCCGTTGAGGCGATCCGCGGGAGTGTTGGGATCCTTCCCATCGACATCCTTCACGAGCTTCGTCCACTCGATGGCGCACAGCTTTTCTCCGGCGGTCGCGATTTCCGCAAGCGTGGCCTTGGGCATGGATGGCAGCGCGCCCGGAAGGGCGACGGTGATGAAATTTGTGAGATGAAACAGCAGCGACATGCCAAGAAACCGCTCTACGCGTTTGAAATCGTCGGGCATGCGCAGCGTCACTTTTTGTTCGCGCTGCATCGATGCGATTTGTTTGCGTAATCCCACGACGCACTGGCGGTATTCGCCGGTTCCGGTTAATTCCACGCCGTCCACGGTGACGACGTGCCCCGGAAACGCGCACGCGTTTCGCGTCGTCTTCGCCGCCGCCAGCGCGCCGCGCCATCTCGTCTCCATGTGGTTCGCCCCGTACCCCAAAAACGACTCCACTTTCACCGCATTCCTCAACTCGAGCATGGACTTCACGAACGCGCCTTTGCCTTCCCTTGGCAGCGCCACGTACTGCACGCTCCCGCCGCCGACGTCAATCGCGCCGACAGACTTGAGCAAAGGATTATCGTCCTCAGAAACGCGCGCGAACGCCGGCGCCGGCGTGTTCGCGTCGTTTAATCGCCCGACCGCGGTGACGTCGACGTCTGACAAGTAATTCGCCGCCAGCCACGCGTAAAATCCTTCCTCGGCGCCGTCGACGGTTCGAAAATGTCCGTACCCGTGCCGCGTCCCCGTCTCAGCCTCCACCGCCTCCCTCACCTCGCGCCACAGCGCTTGTTGCTTCGCCGGCGTCAACACGCGAAATCCAGCCGTGGCCCACACGTACACGGGCGTTCGCGCGCGCTCGACGCGATCCGGGATCTTCGCCAACGCCGCGCGCACCGCCGGCATCAACTCCTCGCGCACCCGTCCTCCCATCTCCGCCAACGGCAGTCTCGTCTTCTCCTTCGTCCCGAGCGTGCGCATCTCGAACAACGATCCTCTCCCTTTCGCTTTCCTCGCGTTTTCTATCGCGAACGCGTGCGCGCGGCACCCCGTGCTCCCGGCGTCGACGAAGACGACGTGCGTCGGCGTTCGCGCGCACGTCGCCGATCGCCCCTCGTGCGTCAGCGTCGCCAGCGTCGTCGTCACCAGCGCGCACAGCGCGAAGAACATCGACGGCCGGTGGAAGCAGTGGCGACCGCGCCGCGCCGACGCGCCCGGCGCCGACGCGTTCGACGAGAGACTGCCCGTGGAGGATAAAGATGACCCGCGCGCGTGCGACGCCTTTTGCGGGCTCGCGTCGAGCGCGTCGATCGCGAGATCGCTCGTCGCGGACGACGCCTTGCGCATGACGTCCGCGCGCGACGTCGCGCGTCGCATCGACCGCGACCGCGCGCGCGTGTGCGGCGACGCGACGCGCGACGTGGCGACACTTCATGACGCGCATTCCAACCATCAATCTCGCGCGCGACGGCTCCGCGCGCGGTTTGACGGACGCGTTCGCGTCGGACGATTTCGCTCGACGCGGATTCGCGTTCGTCGCGCACGAGGGCGCGCTGCCCGAGCCGGAGATCGTTCGAAAGTGTTTCGCGGAGAGCAGGACGTTCTTCGACTCGAGCGACGAGACGAGGAAGCGCGCGCTGACGGGCGACGCGCCGGGGATCGGGTACACCGCGTTCGCGTCCGAAAAGTTAGACCCGTCGAGTTCGAGCGTCGGCGACAGTAAGGAGGGGTTTTACGTCGTGCGGGAACGCGCGAAGAATCGATGGCCCAGCGCGGCGTTCGAAGACGCGGCGACGACGTATTACGAATCGATGTACGCGCTCGGGAAACGGCTGTTGCCCGCGTTGGCGCGCGCGTGCGGCGTGGACGACGCGTACTTTGACGCGCATTGGTCGGCGTCGTCGCATAATTGCGTGCTGAGGTTTTTAAAGTACTCGGCGTCGAGGAGCGACGAAGGCGAAGGCCAATTCGCCTGCGGCGCGCACACGGATTACGGCGCCTTGACGATTTTGGCGGTGGAGAACGACGGCTCGACGGGGTTGGAGATTTACGACCGAGAGACAGAGACGTGGGTGCCGGTGACGCCGCCTCCGGATCATTTCGTGTTGAACGTCGGGGACTTGCTGGAGAGATGGTCCAACGGACGGTTCGCTTCCACGCGACACCGCGTGATGACGACGGGCGAGCGCGAACGGTTTTCGATACCGTTTTTCTTCGAGCCGAGTTACGACGCCGTGATTGAACCGGTGTGTGTGGGTGACGGCGAGGCGGCGAAATACGCGCCGATTCGCTTCGGCGATTACTTGCAGGAAAAGTACGCGCAGACGTACGAGTAAAGAAATTTGCTTGCGATGTATTTGGTACAAGAGAAAAAAAATAGCAATGCAGTAGTAGTGGTAGCAAATGCAGCGCGGCGTGCGGTGCTTGTAAATGTAGTGTATCAATCGACGTTTTTGCGCCACGCCGACGTCTTTTGTTCGCCCCCCAGTCCATCCGTGGCGAGTTCGCTCGCGATGTTGCCGTCGTCGCGCACGTGGTGGCTCATCTTCGTCGGCTTCGCCAGGCGACCTTCGTTTTTTTGTTCCACTTGCGCGCGCATTTGTGCGCACACGTCAAACATTCGCCATTCCTCCACGCGACATCGGCGGCACGATGATTCCAAAAACGCGAGCGTCACCGTACTGACGCGCACGCCGGCGTCCTTCAAGTGATCGAACACCTCCAGCGCGTCGTCGATGCGATCTTCGTGACAGCACACTTCGATGAGACACTCATACATGGCGCGCACATCGCCGATGTAATCGTTCCCTTCACTCGAAGTGTGCTTACGCGCCTTGGAAAATGATTGAGCCTTTGGAGAGTCGCGCCAGATATCCAATGCTCGGTCAAGTTTTTCGCTTCGCGCCATGGCGACTATGAGCGCGCATCGCGCTTCGGCGTCGATGACGTCCAAGACTTGTGGCCCATTGTCTTCATCAGCGCGTTTAAACGCGGCTTCGAAGACGCCGATCGCGCGAGCGAGCAAGAGTTCCGCATCGTCGGGGTCCGGGCTCGTCGAAGCGACGCTCAAGACGGTGACTAGCGCCGACCGCGTGCCCGCGTCGAGTTTGTGTCCTAAACGTGTGAAACGTTTGTACGACTCCCAAGCCCAATCGACGAATCCATCACGACTACTCGCGACGATGAACTCCTTGAACGTTTGCTCACGCGGTTCCAAGTTACGCGAGTTCATCATAGAGATGAAGCGATTGGCGCGCTCGACGTAACCCGCCGAACACAAGGCCCGAATGATGGCTTCAAGCGTCTCTTGTTCGAGCTTGCCTTTACGACGAACCGTCTTTTTCACTTCTTCGAGCATTTCTTCAATGCGACCGGCGCGTGATATGACGCGCAAGAACGTGTTAGAGCACCAGTCGTTCATCTGGACGTCACGCTCCGTCATATCACGAAGCACCGAGTACGCGCGCTCGACGCTCTCCTCGACATCCTCGACGTAACAGCACGCTTGCAGTGCGCACCCGAAAGTCACAGTCGTGCAGTTGACATCAGCTTCAATCATGCGCGCGTACGTTTCAAACGCAGATAACGGCCGGTTGCCTTTGACCTGAGCGTCCATGAGCGCGGTGAACAAAAACTCGTTCGGCGTCACGCCGTTGTCGATGGCGGCTTTGAATATTTTTTCCGCCTCGGTGACTTTACTTCCACGCTTTGATCGGCTCAAGGCGACGATGAGCGCGACGTACGTTCGCACTGTAGGATTGATTCCGTTCGAGACCATGTCGTGATACAGTCCCATGGCCTTGACGTCGTCATCAGCGCACGCGTAGATGAGGGAGTTGTACGTAATCGTATCTGGAAGTTGACGTTCCAACCCTCTCCGCGCGCGCGCGTTCCAATTCTCTTCATGCGCCTTGCGGTACTTGAAAATATCGTTTTTGAAGTCGTCGTAGACTTTAAACGCACTCTTGAAATCACCAAAGTGCAAATGTGTGGCGATCAAGCCGTTGCGAACGCCCGTGCAGTCTCGAACCATCGCCGGGCTCTGTTCGATTTCGCGCTGCACGCGGGCAAAGTACTCGATGCCCTCCTTCGACGCTTCGAGCGCGGACGTCAAGGCGTACGTCAAGTGCAACCATTCGTGTCCCACACGATGCGAGCGAGTAGAAATCATAATCTTGAGCACTTCGATCGCGCGCGCGGCGCGCCCACATCGAGCGCAAAGCGTTATCAACGCCGACCAGACGCGTCCGTTGGGCGTTGACTCGGCGCGCCGTTCGTCCCACTGCGCGTCCTCTATGAGCGCTTGCACGACGCTCTCTCCGCGTTCCATCGCGACATCACGCTCGATTTGCTCGAGCGCGACGCCGCGAGCATACGTCTGGAGCATAGAAGTCACCATGTGATCGTTCCCTGCGTTGCCACACGCGCCAGATTCCAACGCTTGAGCGAACAAGTCCTCCGACCAACGCACGTCGACGTCGTCCGCCGCCGCGCCCGCGGCGAGCATGGCGCCGTATGTGATCATGGTTGGCTGTAAATTCGCCGTCTCGATCTCTTCCCAAGCCCACATCGCGCCCGGGAAGTGCTTTTTGCGCGTCGCCGCGGATATGACGCCGTTGTACGAACGAATATTCGGCGCGCAATTCGGCGTCGTCTTCATGCGCTCGAGCGTCGCCCTCGCGCCGTCGTAATCACCCCCGTGCGCACACACGTCTATGTACGCGTTGTACACCACCGTATCCACCGCATTGACCGCATTCGCTTCCTCGAACACCTCTCGCGCCGTCCTAGCCTTTCCGCACCGTCCCGCCGCGCACACGAGCGCGCTGTACGCGTACGGATCCGGCTCCAACCCCGCTTCGTCTCGTCGAAGCTCAAACGCCTCTCGCGCGATGTTCCACTGATTCGACCCCTCCTCGCGACCGCACAGATAAATCACCGTGCAATACAAATCCTTCCCGCGCGCGAAATCGCGATCGCGCGCGTCGAAGAGACGCGCGTACCGCAGCGCCGCGTCCATCCTGTACGTCTTCACGCACAGCTTCATGAACCCCTTATGCGATTTCGCGAGCGATTTCGCCATCGCTTTCGACACCACCGCGCGCGTCATCCGCGCGTCCCCTTCCCCCCGCCTCGCCAGCGTCGCCAGCGCCTTCACCGCACCGTCGACGTCCCCGGCGCGCAGCGCCTCCGCGTGTCCCCGCCTCGCCGCCGCCTCCGCGTCCGCGTCCGCGCCATCCGTCCCGTACGACGTCGACGTCCCTTCCCCCGCGCGCGCGTCCATCCCGACGTCCGTCCGTCGCGCGCGGTACGCCCTGTATTCCCTCCGCGCGCGTTCGCGTTCGCGTTCGCCCTCGCTCGCGCCGCGCTCGCGCCCTCGTCCCGCGCGCGTCTCTCCTCGCGTCTCATCCCGCGCGCGCGCGCCGTCGTCCCTGTCCGGCACGATCGCGCGTCGCGCGACCATCGTCCGCGTCCCGCGCGCGCGCGCGGCGCCCGTCGCGCGCGGCGGCGCGCCGCACGCGCGTCGAATCGCCATCGCACCGCCGCCGCCGAATCCCGACCCGAATTCGCGTCGCTTCCGCGCGTCGCTCGACGCGCGCGGCGGACGCGCGTCGACGCGCGACGCGCTGTTTGTCGCGCGCGCGTCGCGCCGACGCGCGGCGCGCGCGCGGCGCGACTCGGCGCGCGTCGGCGCGGCGATGTGACGCCGCGCGTCCGTCGGCACTTCCCGCGGCGCGCGCGCGATGGCGGACGAGGTCGACACCGCGCGCATGCGATCGCGCCGCGCGACGGACTCGTCGTCGGACGCGCGCGCGCGCGGACGCGCGCGACCGATGGCGCGCGCGCGCGCGCGCGTCGGATGCTGCTTCGGCGCGCGGGACGCGGCGTCGGACGACGAGGACGCGCGACGCGACGCGAGCGATGGGTCGACGAGCGCGAGCGACGCCGACGCGGGTCGGACGTCGGACGGGACGCGCGCGCGCGCGACGTCGGCGGCGTCGGCGTCGACGTCGGACGGGACGCGCGCGCGCGCGACGTCGGCGGCGTCGGCGTCGACGTCGGCGTCGGCGGGCGAGGCGAAGACGAGGCGGCAGAGCGTCGACTACGCGCTGCGCACGAGTCAGGGATCGCTCGCGTCGGGGGAAGAGGCGACGGCGAACGCGAACGGAGGAGACGATGCGTTCGTCGGCGACGCGGGATCGGCGGAGCTGACGTATTTCGTGAAGCTGAACGCGAAGATGCTGGCGAAGCGACGGAGAGCGACGAAGAGCGAATTGGAACCGCTGTGCGAGGCGCTGTCGCAGACGTTTACGTTTTCTGAGCTCGATGCGAACGTCAGGCGACGCGTGGCGAGCGAAATGTTCTTCATCAACGTGCCGGAGGGGACGATTTTGATGGAGGAGGACGAACCGGGCGACGCGTTGTATCTCATCGCCGGAGGCGAATTCGACGTGCTGCAAAATCGGCTCGGCGCCGATATCAGCGTCATCACGCGCACGAAAGGCGATATCATCGGCGAGTTAGCTTTACTTTATAGCGTGCCGCGCTCGGCGACGGTGCGGGCGAAGACGCGGTCGCAGGTTTGGGTGTGCACGCAACAAGTCTTCAAGAGGGAGGTCAAGCACAGCGTCGAGGCGACGACGCTCGCGAAGAATTTATTCCTCGAACAAGTTCCCGTGCTCAGCGCTTTACCGATCGACACGCGGAAGTCGTTCGCGGATGCCTTGGAGACGGTCTCGTTCGACCCGTACACGGACGTTATTACCGAAGGCGAAGCGTGCGACGGTAAATTTTACCTCGTCAATTCGGGGCGAGCGCAAGTTTCCAAGCTCGACCCGGACACGGGTGAACCGCGCACGGTGAATCACTTGTTTCGACACGACTTTTTTGGTGCTTCCGAGATCATTCGCGGTGATGAACCGCGAGAGTACACCGTGCGATGCGTGGAAACTCCTCTGGTGTGTTACGTCGTCAATCGAGACGTGTTCCTCGAGAAGCTGTCATCCGTGCGCGAAGATTTACTTCGAGAAAAGTCTCGAGAAGTCATTCGTAATCGCATGCGGCAGCTCAAGGGTGAAAAGTCGTGGCGCTCCGCCCGAATTCGCCTGTTAGGTAGCGCGCGCGTGGGAGGAAAGAAGGTGAACATTAGCATGTACGGCTCAGTAAACCCGAGGTCGTTCGCCACGGACGTCAATCGGGAGTTGGGGTCGATCGATTTAGTGGAGAAGGAAATGCTCGGTGGAGGCACTGGTGGGCAAGTGTATCGCGTTATTCAAGAAGGTATGAATGTGTCGTCACCGCGCGCCTTCGCGCTCAAGCGCGTGCGTAAGCGTGCCGTGATGGAGAGTCCGTCGCACATTTTCTGCGAAAAGGAAGTCACGAGCGAAATCAGCCACTTTTCGTTGATGTGTCAGCACGCCAGTTTCCAAGACAGGAATCATCTGTACATGCTTTTCGACATCATGGATGGGTGTGACTTGATGGACATGCTTGCGAGCGCGGTGCAAGTGAAGTTAATTCCGACACAAATCGATGGTGAGATTCGCCACGTGCCCACGCAGATTGGCATCAGCGAAGACACGGCGCGATACTACACCGCCATGGTTATTCTCGCGTTCGAGTATCTGCACGGCAACCAAATCATCTATCGCGACTTGAAGCCAGAGAATGTATTGCTTGCGCTCAACGGCAAATGTAAGCTCGGAGATTTTGGCTACGCGAAGAAACTTGACGTCGGCGAACGCGCGTTTACGTTTTGCGGCACCCCTGGGTACGTGTCGCCAGAAATTGTGCTGTCCACGGGATACGGCTACGCCGTCGATTGGTGGGCGCTGGGTGTTTTGACGTACGTCACGATAACGGGACAACAGCCGTTCACGATATCAAAGGATCCGTCCCAAAAAGACGATCCATTGAAAGTGATGCGGCGAATCGTGGACATGTCGTACGAGGTGCAATACCCCACGTACGCCACCGACGAGGCGTGCAATTTTATTTCTCAGCTCTTGCAGCGAAACTCGGCGAAAAGGCTCGGAAACATGCAAGGCGGGGTCAGTCAGATTAAGAGACACCCTTGGTTCGCCAAGTTTGACTGGGCGCTGCTAGAGAGTGGCGAGTACACGCCCAAGCGGCTGACGCTTTCGCGGCAGTTTTTAGAAATTCAGCGCGAACGTCTTATCGAGATCGAACGGGAATCGTTGCTCGCAACTGAAATGGATTCGGCGAGAGGACCGACGGATGCGTCTATGAATCGTGCGAACGAGATTTTCAAGGATTTTTAAGAGCCATGACAGAAAGTGCTCACATCACAGCGTTACAGCGTTTTAGCTACATAGGTCAAATTTGTCATTATACCATACATCATCGTCATCGCTTGAACAAAAATTGCAAGTCTTCGGCAGTCAGTTGAGAAAGCGCGGCTTGATTGCCGTCCATACACCCTTCGAACACAAGCTGCTTCTTTTCTTGAAGCTCCATCATGCGTTCTTCAATCGTGCCTTTGGTCGAAAATCGAACAGCGGTCACCGGTCGAAGCTGCCCGATGCGATGTGCGCGCATCACGGCTTGCATTTCCACCGCTGGGTTCCACCATGGCTCAAGAACGTATACGTAATTCGCCGCTTGCAAGTTGAGTCCTTCACCGCCAGATTTGAGACTCATCAAGATCACGCTGACGTTTGGATCTTCTCGGAAAGCTTGCAAATTCGCCGCGCGTTGCGTGACCGGCATGGAACCGAGAAGCTTGGCGATGGTAAACTTGGCCTTTTTCAAACGCCATTCGACGATTTCTATCATGGCTGTGTACTGCGAAAACACGATGGCTTTGTTTAAGTGCCCATTTTCTTGATTACGCATGTCTCGCAGAGCGTTGACGAGCGTCTCAACCTTTGTGCTCGACGTGTACTGCGTGAGATCGAGCTTGTTGAGAATTGACTTGTCTGGTAGCGCATCCTTGAAATTACGACTAATGGCACTCTTGACGTTTTCGAGACTTTCTGGAGAGAAGTCAATCGTCAACGCCGTGCGACAGACGGGACAAGTCACTTTTTTGCCATCCGCAGGCGCACAAGACGCGTATTGCATGATGCACTCACGATGGAAAATGTGTTTGCAATTCGCCAGAGCCGCGTCTTCTTCCTCAATTTCGTCCTGACACATGCCACAATAATGCTTCGGAACGTCGGTGTCTGCCGGGGATTCAACTTTCGGCGCGTCAGGGGCGTCTTTTTTCACGTTCGCACTCTTCGAATGAATCACCAAGTACGGATGATCGCACGCTTGTCGCAGTCGTGCGAGGAGCTCGAAGACGTGTGCGTAGTTGTGCAAAACGCTCCCTTTCTTCACGAACGCGTCGAACTTCGAGCGCGTCAGCATGTACAGAGACTCGTAAAAGTCTTGTTCAACCTCATTGAATGTGTTTTCTTGAATGATAATCTTCAAGTCCGGCAGTCGCACGTCCTCGGCGCGTTCCGCCTTGGTCCGGCGAAGTTGCATCGGCAACAAAATGTCATTTCTAAGAGTCAGCATCGCTTTCTTGCCGTCACCGATGTAGCCATAACGGTTGATCGGGTTTAGCACGGTGCGATTGAAATGCGAATAATGCCTAGGAGCGCCGCATCCGCAGTTGGTACAAAATCGCGCCTGAGGACCGAAGTTCCAGGTGAGCGTTTTGCACTCGCAACCCTTCGTCGAACAAAAGTAAAACGCGTACGGATCCATACGCAAAAATCTCACCAAGCTGTAAAGATCGCCGATTCGATTCTGCAACGGTGTGCCTGTCAAACACCACTTATACGTGGATTTCAAAGCGTAGATACACTTGGCGGTGTTGCTCGTGCGCGCCTTGATCTTGTGCGCTTCGTCGAGAACGATTCGGTGCCACTGCGTGCGATGAAGAAGGGAATCCGACAAATCTACGTCGTCTTCGTCTTCAAACTGGCTCCCACCTTGCGAACCACCTTGCGAGGTTTGCGGAATGTCGTCGATGTTGGACGCCTTCACGTCGTCCGCTTCCTCGGTTTTCGCCGGCGTTTTCTTTTTCTTCTGTTTCTTCTTTGGCTTTCTATCTTCGCTCTCGCTATCGTCGACTAATATGATCTCATCATCTTCGCTATCACTGTCCGGTTTGTAATCACTTTCAGCCTCGCCGTCGCTAGCTTCGCGCAGACTCTTCTTCTTTTTCTTTGCGCTCGAAGTCGAAGTCGCTTTACCCGAAGCCTTCGACTTGCGCTTCTGCGCCTTCTTCACCGTACTCGCTATCGCCGCCGTTGACGCGTCAGCCAAGGCGGGCTCGTTCACTGACTCGACCTCTTTTTCTTTCTCCTCAATCGACTCCTCTTTGATATTCTCAACTACAATCGTCGGCACTGGAAGCTGCGAAATCAAAGCTTTCAGAACTTCGCTCGGCTCGGCGACGCCGTCTTCAACTTCCTCCTTGACGACGACGACGTCGCCGCCCGGGGCGAGACCTGAAGCCGCGCGTGCGCGCGCCTTGTGCGCGCCATCATACATGCTCAGCGTCTCCCGTCCGGCCATCGCCATGAGTTCCTTGTATACGTTCGCCATCGTGGGAATCCCCTTCTTCACGTCCTTGGCGCTGCCCGGCTTGATTTTCAGCGTGCGCATGGCTTTTTCGTTCGCCACGTCGCGCGTCACCTCGCGCCGCGCGAGTTTTTCCGTGCGCACGGCGTCTGGTCCACAGAAGTACTTCAAGTGCGTCACCATGGAGCGAGGTAAGTACTTTTTCCCACACCACTGACACGCCGTCAAGTGTCGGTTGATGATTTTCCGCCACTCGGCTTCGACGACGGGATACGTCGTCAACACGACGTCGTATCCTTTAAAGTCTCCTTCCACGACGTTTGCGCGATCGGCGTAATACACAAACACGCGCAGCGACCCTTCCTCGACGCACGATTTGATCTCTTCTTCCCACTGAACGAGCGCCGACGTCGGCACCACCACGAGCGTCGGCGGCGGTCTGTCGTCGTCCGTCACCATCTCCCCCACCTCGGCGCGGTCTCGCATCCACGCCTCCTTCCTCGCCAGCAACATCGATATGCACTGTATCGTCTTCCCCATCCCCATCTCATCCGCCAATATCCCCCCCTTCGCATCGCCGCTCTCGTTATCGCACATCCACCGCAACCCCTCGCGCTGAAACCCCAACAACGGCCGCGTCAACGCCCGCGGCGCCTCCATCGGTTCCACCGCCGGCCGACGCAAAAACGCCTCGCTCGTCGCGTCCAACGCCGTGTTCTCGATCTCCGGCCGATCCGGCGACAGCACCGTCGCCAGCAACACCTCCCGATCCCCATCCTTCAGCGCGTCCAACCCGTGCACGCGCGTCTCCAGCTCCTCCCTCGTGACTCCCTCCGCGCGATAACACTCCGGATGCATCCACTTCGATATCCATCCGTAATCGCCGCCGCGATACTTGAGCGGTTCCCCGATTCGCACCGCGTCCTTCGCGATCTTCGTCGCCGATCCGAACCATTCGTCGTCAGTCTTTTTTCTCTTCTCTTCTCTTTCGTCTTCGCGTCGATTCGTCGATTCGCCGCACCTTTTCCCCGCACTTCCCGCACTTCCCGCGTCCGCTCTTCGCGTACTCGCACGCGTGCGTGTACGCCGCGAAAGCCTCCTCGTCGTCGTCGAACATCGGGCGCCAGGTGACGCCCTTACCGTCCCACGACGGGACGATCGTGAGTTCGACCATGCGCGCGCGCGACGCCTCGAGACCGCGTCCGCGTCGAGACGCGTCGAGATGCGTCGAAAAGTGACGTCGGAGCGACGGGGCAT